>Ga0228630_1000003_pt1 | contig 372963 bp, 362 predicted proteins | sample 37DmetaG_FD_183038 | JGI IMG/M metagenome (GOLD analysis project Ga0228630, IMG submission 183038) | Seawater microbial communities from Monterey Bay, California, United States - 37D | ecosystem: Environmental > Aquatic > Marine > Coastal | place: USA: California | collected 2016-10-25 | reverse complement strand
GTATTAATATTAATCGGGGTGATGTCCGGCAGCGCACTCAGGTAGGGCATCAGGCGCTGCACCTCTGCCACCTGGTAGCTACCTATGGCCGCCAGCTCTGTAGTATCGGTAATCAGGCTATTGGCCGGCACTCGCGGTGGACTGTAACCATCGTAATCGACCTGCTCAGCCCCCCAGCTGTTGATCAGCTCAGAATCTGGATCCAGCCAGTCGATAATGGTCGCCGATCGCGATGGGTCTGCTGCAATTTCCAGCGAGACCAACAGCGTCTCCCAAACTCTGGCATAACCATTGGTGTCGGCGGCCATCTCTGCCTTGAGAGACTGGCTGGTATAGCGGCTAAAGTTATTGAGATTTATTCGCCCCTGCAAGTCTGAGAGACAGCCTGTCAATGTGCCGCCCTCCACGGGCAGAATTGGCATAGCCTGAGCCCAGTCCTCTTCGAAATGGTCTGCAGCACGGTCATCGCTACTATCACTCAGCAGTTGTCGGGCCCAGTTTTCACCACTGATAGCCAGAAGAATAGCCTGATCTGTATGCCGGGCACCGGTGGCCTGAGAGACATCAATCTGATGGCGATAAAAAATATTGCCCATGGTAATAACCAGAGCCAGCATCAAAATTAGTGCCGCCAGCAGGGCAACTCCAGCCTGATGCTTAAATGGCTGACTGGTTCGCAACCGACTCATTGTGCGACCACTCCGGGAAACAGCCGCGAACTCTCGCCCAGACCATCAATATTAATGGTCACGCGAATCATTTTTGGCAAACTGCGCAGACTGTGCGTTTCATTGATTGGCGGCCAATCCGGGCCATAGAAAAAATCCTTGCTGAGGTGTTCGAAAATAACCTCGTCCACATTATCCATCAGAATTAACGTGCTGCCCTCCGACATGCGGGGAGACTGGGTTATGGCCCAGGACTGTCGCTGCAGCTGCTGTTCGCGATTGATACTGTACTCGACCCGGCGCAGTCCACTGGGGTTGGATTGCACCATAGGGCCGCCGCCACGACTAAAACGCACACCAAACTCGCTCTTGTCGGTCACATAGGCAGGCTCACGCATACCCAGACCATCCACAAAGGGTCGCGCCCGCAGATGCATAATATCCCGGCCAATAATCTGCCAGGCGCGCTGCAGGCGAGCTTCCTCAGCTAAACTCTGACGACTGCGATCATTGGTGTTCAGTACGGCCTCGACAGCCTGATAGGACAGCACTGACATCATAGCCAGCAATAGCATTGCTACCACTGTTTCAATCAGAGTAAAACCGCGCTGGCAACTGCTATTCATCGAACTGGCTCACCCACCAGATACAGGGCCAGAGAACCTGAGCTCCTGTCACTATCCTCAGGCCCGGTTAGGACCTCATAGCGGTAGAGATCTTCACCCATGGCCGCTTTAATTTTCATTTCCCAGCGCCATGACTGCTCGTTTTGCCTGGCGACGCCTTTGGTTTGCCTGGTGCTGCGATCTGTGGTCGGCACCCAGCCCTGAGCGTCTTGATAGCGCTCCAGCAAACGGTTCCAGGAGATCTGGGTAGCGAAAAAACCCTGGCGCAATTTCAGTCGCTCATCGGCATACTGCTGCACCACATACAATGTGCTACCCAGCACCCAGCTCAAGATAGCCAGCGCCACCACGACCTCTATCAGAGTAAAACCCGCGGCTGATTTTGCCTTGGTATAATCAGTCATGGCTGCAGACGGCTCATCAACACTTCGGCTCCCGCCGCTCCCCACTGATAGTTAAACTCAACCTCAGAGGAGCTAAAACTTAGACGCATTTCAGTCTGGGGCTCTATATAGCCGTCGGGCAGAAATGCCATTTCTGGCAGCAGCAGTACTTCTGGCTCAGTCTCCATGATTCCAAGGCCCAGCAGATCTCGGTCCTGCTTTTGTTCCTGGGGCAATAATGGATTATCTTCGTCCAGCTGCACCAGCCAATCGATCTGGGCGTCAGCGGATAACTCAAACGGCTGGGGCGCAGTCACAGCCACCCAGCGCTTGCGATAGTAGATAACGGCACGTAACTGAGTTACATCGGAAGCTTCAGGAGTCTCGGTAATTACGCCGTAGGCGGCACCCTGCAGAGCGGAGTATTCTGCCAGCTGCTGCAGCCAGACCAGTAGTTTATCGGCCTCACTGGAATAACGACGCGCAAAAGCCTGATTGATAGCTAATACACTCATAGCAGCCATGGTAGCCACAATCATAACCACCACCGACAGCTCGATAAGGGTAAAGCCCCGCTGTGGCTTAATGGCAACCATAGTCAGATAAAATAGCGCCGGAAATAAAAGTGATTACTCACTTTATATTCCAGTTGCCCCAGTCTTTATTGGAACCTTCACCACCCTGCTGGCCATCGACACCGAGAGTAAATACCTCGACTTCTTTGCCATGGGTGCCGGGGTTTTGATACTGATAGCCAACACCCCAGGGATCCTCTGGCAGATCCTCCAGGTAGGGGCCATTCCATTTATCGGCACCAGTTGCGGGGGGTTTTATCAAAGACTCAAGACCCTGAGCCTGGGAGGGGTAGCGGTAATTATCCAGGCGGTAAAATTTAAGAGCGCTTTCAATAACCCTTATATCCTGAGCCACCCGAGTTTCCTCAGCCTGCTGCACCTTGCTGAATAATGTGGGTCCGATCATGGCACCCAGCAGTGCAATCACCACTACCACCACCATCATTTCAATCAGGGTAAAACCGCGATTTTTTCTGCTATTTGTCATCTTTATCACCTAAATACTATCTCTCTGTTTAGCCTTGCCTGCAATGTCTGCTCAACTTACTCCTGTTTAACTTATCGCAGGCTAGACCATATTGTTCATATCCATAATAGGAAGCATGACCGCTGCGACCACTGACAGGATTATCATTCCCATAAAAATAATCAGAATGGGATTAATCAGCTTTAAAAATACCTCGATGGCATTGGCTAATCTCAGCGAGTAATAGTCCGCCACGCGCATCAACATCTTATCCAGTTCACTGGAGGCCTCGCCGCTGCCAACCATATGAATTAAAAATCCACTGCCCACCTGCTGTTCTTCAAGAGCTTTTTGCAGACTGCTGCCACGGCGCATACTCTCAGTCACCGCTTCCATTTTGCTGCGCAGATACAGGTTATTGACCACCGCCGAGGAAATCTTCAGGGCGGCGAGCGCAGGCACGCCATTGTTGAGCAACACCCCCAGGCTGCGCGACCAGTCGGCGATATTAGCCATGCGCGTCCAGCGCCCCAGCCCCGGGACGTTTAAGATTAACTCGTGCCAGCGCTGGCGGCGAACCGGATCGCGCAGTAGTCGCGCAAAGGCTACAAGACTGGCAATTATGGCAACCAGCAGATAGAGCCCATACTGCTGAGTAAACTCACTGAGGCCAATGACCACCTGGGTTATAAACGGCAACTCGCGATTGGAACTGGCAAAGATAGCGGTGATTTTGGGTACCACCCAGACCATCATAATCGCCACCACAAGAATCGAGGTCCCCACCAATGTGGCCGGGTAGATCAGAGCTCTAGTCACAGTTTTGCGGTTTTCTGCACTGGTCTCCAGATCCTCGGCCAGGCGCAACATCACCCGGTCCAGATGCCCGCTCTCCTCGCCCACGCCAATACCAGCAATCACTGCTGGCGGAATTTTGTAGGGCGAGCGCCGCAGAGCCTCAGAAAAGCTTCTGCCCTCAACGATCTCGCTGCGCCAGCTCTCAACCATGCGTCGCTGCTTATCCGTCTCCGCCTGTTCGATGGTCATGCGCAGAGCATCTTCGAGAGGCAGACCCGACTGAATCAAAATGGCCTGTTGCTGCAACAGCAGGGACAGATCAAAATTATTAACCCGCGCCTCGCGGCCGCGGCGAATACGCGCACCAGCGGTCTGACTGACTTCAGCCAATGTCGATGGCAGTAGATCTTTCTCTTTTAACAGGCGCCGCGCATGGCGCTCAGAGTCAGCGGTCACCACACCATCGACCAGCTTGCCGGCGGAGTTATAGGCGGAGTAGTCAAAGGCTGGCATAGCTGTTAGACGCTGGTGACGCGAAGCACTTCTTCGACCGTGGTAACGCCTTGGCGCACCAACTCGAAGCCAGCATCGCGAATGCTGGGAACACGCTGACGAATAGACTCTTCAAGCTCGATTTCACCAGCATTTTCGTGGATTAAAGATTGCAGTGGCGCGTCCACAGTGACCAGCTCAAACATCGCCTGACGGCCAGCAAAGCCGGTGTTGTTGCACTCTGCACAACCCTTGGACTGGAAAATGGTGGCTCCGGGCTCGAGCCCGAGCAGGCCGCGATTAAACTCATCGGCCTGCACCTCTACGCGACAGTGATGACACAGCTTGCGCATTAGACGCTGAGACAGAATACCGCGCACAGTAGACGCCAACAAAAAGCTATCCACCCCCAGATCCTGCAATCTGGTGATAGCGCCAGCTGCTGTATTGGTGTGCAGCGTCGACAGCACCAAATGGCCAGTTAAGCTGGCCTGGGTGGCAATTTCCGCGGTCTCTCCATCGCGAATCTCACCGATCAGAATAACGTCCGGATCCTGGCGCAGAATCGCTCGCAGGCCACGGGCGAATGTCATGCCGGCGCGAAGATTAATCTGGGTCTGACTAATACCGGGCAGATCATATTCCACCGGGTCTTCGACAGTCATAATATTGCGTTCCTGGCGATCCATTTGCTGCAGTGCTGCATACAGAGTCGTGGTTTTACCAGAGCCTGTGGGACCAGTGACCAAAATAATGCCATGGGGCCGAGATACCAGTTCTTCCAGTTCACGTCTGGTGCTGGCAGCCATGCCCAGATCGTCGGTTTGCAGCTTACCTGCATCTTTATCCAGCAGTCGCATCACCACCCGCTCACCATGACTGGAGGGCATGGTAGAAATTCGCAAATCGATACTTCTACCACCCAGTCTCACGCTCATACGCCCATCCTGGGGCAGGCGCCGCTCGGCGATATCCAGTTTAGACATCACTTTGATACGTGAAATAAGCAGCGGTGCAATCTGGATTGAGGGGCTGAGCACAGTTCTCAGTACACCATCGAGGCGAAAGCGCACCAGCGCTTCTTTTTCGTAGGGTTCAATATGAATATCAGAGGCGTTTTCTTTCAGCGACTCAGCCAGAATGGCATTGAGCAGTCGTACTATGGGGGCGTCATTTTCAGCGTCCAGAAGATCGCCAACTTCCTCTAATTCTGCCGCCGCTGACTCGAGATCGACAAAGTCTTTAATATCTTCCATTACTGACTCAGAGGAGCCCTGTTTACCCGCATAGACTTGGCTAAGTACCGCATCGAATTCTTCGTCAGCCACAGCGCTGACAGATAGATTGCCGCCGGCAGCGCGGCTAACCTCAGCCACCGCCCAGTCGGGGGCATCTGGGGCCAACAGCAGATTTCCCTGGTCGCTCTGCAGCAGTACTCGATTGACGCGAGCAAACTCGTAGGGTAGCAACTCCAATGTATTCTGCGTCATTTACAACCTCTGGTGAACATCACAATAGACCCCGCCCAGTGCCAAGCAAAATCCTAACCCAAACCTTACCACAGTCGCACATTAGTCTTACATTGTTTAGGCTTTATTACAGCGCAGATCTGGGTTGTTTTGACTCAACTTAAAATACCTTAAAAAGCCCGCCAGCCATTGATCGGCCCTGAACCGGAGCAAAGCTAATTGCGCCGAGTAAAACCTAGTCTTTAGAGGGTTTGCCGCCGGCCATATTGGGAAAGGGGAATGCGCTGACATTGCCACCCGATGGGGCATCTGTAATCTTGCAAGTTCCCTCTTTCTCCACTTCGTCTATACGCACCACCGACTGCATGGGAATAAAACTGCGCTTGATGCCAGAAAACTCATTTTTGAGCTTCTCTTCTGCAGGATCAACAATCATCTGTGAGCGCTCCCCGAAGACAAACTCTTCGACCTCCAGAAAACCCCAGAGGTCACTCTGGAACACGTGTCGGGCATAAATCTCATAGACCTGTCCCTGATTGAAAAAAGTTATCCGGTAAATAGGCTCACTGGTCATCAATATTCTTCACAATAGACTGTTAAATTGGCGGCGGCATCATACCACAGGGCGATTTCAGAACACTGTATAAATGTTGCGAATCACCAGCGCACCGCTATAATGCCAGCCCTCGGTAATTGATCAAAGAATAACCAGTTTAATGACGGCAAAAACGGTTAAAAAACTCCATATCGTAACTCATGGCTGCCAGATGAATGAGTACGACTCTGCGCGCATGCAGGATTTGCTCGGTGACAGCCATGATATGGTAGCTACCGACAATGCGGCCGATGCCGATGTTATTCTTCTCAACACCTGCTCAATCCGCGAAAAAGCCCAGGAGAAGGTCTTCCACCAACTGGGGCGCTGGAAGCATCTCAAAGAGGCCAACCCTGAGCTGGTGATAGGTGTGGGCGGCTGTGTAGCCAGCCAAGAGGGCGAGGCTATTGCCAAACGCGCACCCTTTGTGGATGTGATTTTTGGGCCTCAGACCCTTCATCGCCTGCCAGAAATGATGGAAACCCGCAAAACTGATGGCACCGTGGTGGTAGATATCAGCTTCCCGGAAATTGAAAAGTTTGACCGCCTGCCAACTCCCGAGGCCGATGGCGCCAGCGCCTTTGTGTCAATTATGGAAGGCTGCTCTAAATACTGCACCTTCTGCGTAGTTCCCTACACCAGGGGCGAAGAAGTCAGCCGGCCCATGCCCGATGTGCTAATGGAGATTGCCGAACTCGCCGCACAGGGGGTTCGCGAGGTCAATCTGCTCGGTCAAAACGTCAATGCCTATCGCGGAGAGATGCCCGACGGCTCTATCTGTGACTTTGCCGAACTGATTCCCTATGTGGCAGATATTGAAGGAATTGACCGCATTCGCTACACCACCAGTCATCCGGTGGAGTTCTCTGATGCCCTGATTGATGTCTACGATCGAGTACCAGAACTGGTCAGCCATCTGCATCTGCCGGTTCAAAGCGGTTCCGACCGCATCCTTATGGCCATGAAACGCGGTCATACGGCGATTGAGTACAAGTCAAAAATTCGCCGCCTGCGCGCACTGCGCCCGGATATCAGTATCTCTTCCGACTTTATTATAGGTTTTCCCGGTGAAACCGAAGATGACTTTGCTGCAACCATGAAACTGATTGAAGAAATCGGCTTTGATACCTCATTTAGCTTTATTTACAGCGCTCGCCCGGGCACGCCCGCTGCAGATTTAACCGATAACACCAGTGAAGAAACCAAAAAGCAGCGCCTAAAGATCCTCCAGGATCGCATCAGCCAAAACGCTGCCGAGATCGGCCGCCGCATGGTGGGTACCAGGGCAAAATTGCTGGTCACTGGTATCAGCAAAAAGGACCCGGGGCAGCTCCAGGGCCGCACTGAGAACAACCGCGTGGTTAATTTCCGCAGCGATGATCACAGCCTAATTGGTCAGTTTGCCGAAGCCGAAATCACCGAGGCCCTGCCAAACAGCCTGCGTGGAAACCTTATTTCCGCCTAATTCTGCGTATAAAAGCGCCGCTTTTTATGCTTTTTGCATCATAAAAAGAGTTTACGCTCGTCTTTAGTTCGCGCTATGCTACAGATATGTCGATCACAAAAAGGCTTTAAAGCAACTATTGAAACGATTGGATACTCAGCCATCAGCCTACAGCATTACTCTCGAGCCCAACGACGCCCGTCGTCTCGCCTCACTCTGCGGTCAATTTGATGAAAATCTTCGCCTAATCGAACAGCGGTTAAACGTTGAAATTCGCTCGCGAGATAATTTCTTTGCTGTCTATGGAGACAATCAAGCCTCTCAGTCTGCTGCTGACATCATTTACAACCTCTATCAGGAGACCGCTCACTACTCGGAGCTGTCGCCTGAGGAAGTTCACCTGCACCTCCGCCAACAGGAAAGAGAGACGCCTATGACTCAAACTGCCAGCAACCTGCAAGCCGCCGACAATATTGAAAATTTTTCGGTGATACGTACCAAAAAAGGCAATATCAAACCCAGGGGGCTCAACCAGCAGCGCTATGTGCGCTCTATTCAAACCCATGATATTAACTTTGGTATTGGGCCTGCTGGTACGGGCAAGACCTATCTGGCGGTTGCCTGTGCCGTTGAGGCACTGCTGCGCGACGAGGTGGAACGTATTCTACTGGTGCGGCCTGCTGTTGAGGCTGGCGAGCGACTGGGCTTTTTGCCTGGTGATCTGGCACAAAAAGTAGATCCGTACCTGCGCCCACTCTACGATGCCCTGCATGAAATGCTGGGCTTTGAAACCGTGGCCAAATTACAGGAGCGCAACGTGATTGAAATTGCGCCCCTGGCCTATATGCGCGGCCGAACCCTCAATGGCGCCTATATTATTCTCGACGAGAGCCAAAATACTACGCGGGAGCAGATGAAGATGTTCCTGACACGTATTGGCTTTGGATCCACTGCTGTAATTACTGGCGATATGTCACAAATCGACCTCCCACGCGGAGTCAGCTCTGGCCTTGTTCATGCCTGCGAGGTACTGCAGCATGTGGAAGAAATTAGCTTTACCAACTTCGAATCCCGTGATGTGGTGCGTCATCCGATCGTACAGAGCGTGGTAGACGCCTACGACCTCTACGAAAAAGGTGCTGATCAGTAATCTCATGACTATCTCGCTGGACATTCAGATGGCCTGCTCTTCGGAGGAGGCGCCAGAGGAAGACAGTATGCGGCGCTGGGCCTGTGCGGCGCTTCGCGAAGAGCGAGTGGATGCCGAGCTCAGTGTGCGTATTGTTGATGAACAAGAGAGCGCAACGCTCAACCAACAATACCGTGGTAAAGCAGGCCCCACCAATGTCCTTTCCTTCCCCTTTGATGCCGTCACTCCAGAGCCATTGCCCATGCTGGGAGATCTGGTTATTTGCGCCCCTGTGGTGGGTCGCGAAGCCGCTGAGCAAAACAAATCGGTAGAAGCCCATTGGGCCCATATGTGCGTACATGGTGTACTGCACCTGCTGGGCTATGATCACGTTGGCGACCGCGATGCCGAAGTGATGGAAACCTTAGAAACCGATATTTTATTGGGCCTGGGTTTCCCCGCGCCCTACTCTTTTCCCGATACTAGCGACTAATAACAATGAATGACGAGACCTCAAATAATAGCCAGGACAACTCATTGCTGAAAAAGATCGGCAAGGTGTTCTCCGCCAGCCCCAGCAATAGCGATGAAGTCGCTGATATGCTGCGCAGCGCAGAAAATGAGGCAATTATTGATGCCAGTGCTCTGCAAATTATGGAGGGGGCTTTAAAAGTCTCTGACCTGCAGGCTCGGGAAATTATGATCCCCAGATCACAGATGAAGGTGATTGAGGAGGACTTTAGTCTCGAACAGATATTGGAGCTGGTTATTCAATCTCAGCACTCTCGTTTCCCTGTGGTAGGCGAATCATCTGATGATGTTTTGGGTATTCTGCTGGCCAAGGAGCTATTGCCCCTGGTGCTGTCGGGCAAGGAGTGCTTTGATCTCAAAAGCCTGCTGCGCCCGGCGACTATTATTCCAGAGAGCAAGCGCCTGAATATACTGCTGCAGGAGTTTCGCGAGCAACGCTACCATATGGCCATAGTAGTAGATGAATATGGCGGAGTATCTGGGCTATTGACGATTGAGGATGTGCTGGAAGAGATTGTAGGTGAAATTGAAGATGAAACCGATGAGCACGAAGCCGAGCAAATTCGCAAACTAGGTGACAATCTCTTCAGTGTCGAAGCTATCACTGAAATCGACGATTTTAACGAGTTTTTTGATATTGGCTTCTCTGACGATGAGTTTGATACCGTTGGTGGCCTGGTAGTTCACGCCTTTGGGCATCTGCCAAAAATAGGCGAGTCAGTCAGCATTGAGAACTTTAGTTTTAAAGTAACTGATGGTGATAATCGCAAGGTCAATATACTCGAAGTCAGCAAAAGCACCCCGTGACCACCCTCTGATGATACGCCTGAGCCGAGGACAAAACTTTCTGGCGCTGTTTGCCTCAGGTGCACTCTTGCCGCTGGCCCTGGCGCCGCTCTCAATCTGGCCCATCGCTGTTATCAGCATTGTAGTGCTGTTCTGGGCCCTGGAAGAACAGACTCCAAAACAGGCCTTTATCAAAGCCAGCATTTTCGGTTTTGGTTTATTTTTTTCCGGGGTTAGCTGGGTCTATGTGAGCATCCATGAGCATGGATATATCGCTGCTCCTCTGGCTTTACTTGGCACCAGCCTATTCTGTCTGTTTCTTGCCCTGGTATTTGCCGCTCCTTTTGCACTCAGCGCATTGATGCCCCAGTCTCCAGGGGCGCTAATCTTAGGGCTGCCCGCTCTGTGGGTGCTGAGCGAATGGTTGCGCAGCTGGCTATTGACCGGCTTCCCCTGGCTCTACGTCGGATACAGTCATACTGATACCTGGCTCAATGGCTGGGCACCTCTGGGCGGTGTGCTGCTGCTAAGCTATTTCAGTGCATTGGCCGCGGCATTTATTGTGCAGCTGCTTTTCAGGGGTCAACGAGGGCCAGCTGTTATCACTGCTGGCAGCCTGATTTTGCTTATAACCTTTGCTGGCTTTGGCCTACAGAGAATTGACTGGACTCAACCTACAGCAGACAAGCTATCAGTGGTGCTGATACAGCCCAACGTAGAGCAGGAGGACCGATGGTCTCTGGCCGAGCAGGACGGTATTTTGGACCGCCTGGTTGCCCAGACAGACCCTTATTGGGGTGCTGATATTATTATCTGGCCTGAGGGAGCAATCCCAGCGTTACCAAGGCAGGTAATGGATTATTTGCTAGAAGTAGATGCCATAGCAAAAGTGAACCAAACCGCACTGTTGACCGGTATACCCACACAGGATGCACGCAATCGCCGCTACTTTAACTCCATGCTGGCGCTGGGGGATTCCAGAGGTCAGTACGATAAAACCAGACTGGTGCCCTTCGGGGAGTATGTGCCACTGGAAGGTCTGCTGCGAGGTGTTAATCGGTTTTTTGACTTACCCATGTCATCGTTTGCATTGGGTGCTGAAGGACAGCCGCTATTGACGGCCAAGGGCCAGCAAATTGCCACCGCTATCTGTTATGAGATTGCTTACCCGAATCTGGTAGCCAATACAGCAGCAACGGCTACCATGATTTTAACGGTTAGCAATGATGCTTGGTTCGGGCGGTCTATAGCTCCTCAGCAGCATATGCAAATGGCGCGCATGCGTGCCATTGAAAATGCCAAACCATTGATACGTGGCACCAACAATGGCATCACGGCGCTGGTCAATTATCGGGGTGAGATAGTCCAGCAACTTGAGCAGTTTGCTGCCGCGGAGCTAACTGGCACTGTAAAACCCAGAACTGGCCAGACAGTATTTACTCGCCTCGGCAGCTGGCCTGTGGTAATCGCAGCCATACTAATATGCGGCGGTCTGATGATCTGCCGTCGACGCAAATCAAAATTAATAGGGGACTCATAATGACTTTAAGCAAAACAATATTTAGCACCGCCTTACTCTCTCTGGCCCTGTTGCTGTCTGCTACAGCCGGCGCTCTGGAGGTTGGCGATCAGGCTCCTGGGTTCTCACTGCAGGCCACTGATGGCAAGACATACAGTCTGCAACAGTTTCATAATAAACAGGCCATTGTCATCGCCTGGTACCCAAAGGCCTTTACCAGTGGTTGTACCATAGAGTGCAAGTCTCTGGCCCAAAACGGTCATTTACTGAAGCGTCTGGATGTCACCTACTTTATGGCCAGCGTGGATGCCCTGGAAGATAATCAGGCCTTCGCTGAAGAGAATGAGGCTGACTTCCCGCTGCTGAGCGACCCCAGCAAGCAAGTTGCCGAAGCCTATGATGTACTGGCTTTCTACGGCGTACCCAAACGTCACACCATCTATATTGGCAAAGATGGCAAAGTGCTGTTTATCGATCGCAATATAAATGCCGCCACCTCAGCGGAAGATATGGCTGCCAAGCTTGTGGAGCTGGGTATTCCCGAGCGCCAGGCCAGCTAACCTAATCATTCGACCCAAGCCAGTCTAACTGCTGTTAGACTGGCCTCAGTTCCCCTATAATTCGCGGCTACTAGACAAACCCTACAAGCAGTGAGTTTCATGAGCATCGAACAGCATTACGATCCCGCCAAGATAGAACGGGACGCGCAACAATATTGGACCGCCAACCAGACCTTTGAAGTCAGAGAAGACCAGAGCAAAGACAAGTTTTATTGTCTGGCTATGTTCCCCTACCCCAGTGGCAAGTTGCATATGGGCCATGTGCGCAATTACACCATCACCGATGTGATCGCTCGCTACCAGCGCATGCAGGGCAAAAACGTGCTGCACCCCATGGGCTGGGATGCCTTTGGTCTACCCGCGGAAAATGCCGCGATCCAAAATAAAACCGCGCCGGCAAAATGGACCCAGGAAAATATCGCCTACATGAAGGCCCAGTTAAAGTCGCTGGGCTTTGGTATTGACTGGACCAGAGAGCTGGCGACCTGTGAGCCAAGCTACTACAAGTGGGAACAGTGGTTTTTTACCAAACTTTATGAAAAGGGCCTGGTTTACAAAAAAACCAGCGCAGTTAACTGGTGCCCCCACGATGCTACTGTACTGGCCAACGAGCAGGTCATCGACGGCTGCTGTTGGCGCTGCGACACTGTGGTAGAACGCAAAGAAATACCCCAGTGGTTTATTCGTATCACCGACTACGCAGAACAGTTACTCGATGATCTTGACGACCTGGATCAATGGCCGGAGCAGGTCAAGACCATGCAGCGTAACTGGATTGGCAAGAGTCGCGGGGTCAATATGACCTTTGATCTGGCAGCTCCCGTTGGTATGCATTCAAGTTTTGATGTCTACACCACCAGGCCCGATACACTGATGGGTGTGACCTATCTAACTCTGGCTACCCAACACCCCATAGCGCTGCAAGTGGCGCAATCAAATCCGCAGCTGGCTGAGTTTATTCAGCAGTGCCAGACTCAGCAGGTGTCTGAGGCCGAGATGGCCACCATGGAAAAACTTGGCATGGATACCGGCATCAGTGCCGTGCATCCATTAACCGGTGAGCCTGTCCCTGTCTGGGTAGGCAACTATGTATTGATGGACTATGGCTCTGGCGCAGTTATGGCAGTGCCGGGCCACGACCAGCGCGACTATGAATTTGCCCGCAAATACCAGCTGCAGATCAAACAGGTGGTTACCCCGGCAGGCGATGAACCCTGTGATATTGAAGATGAAGCCTTTGTCGACAAGGGGATTCTGGTTAACTCCGGCAAATATGATGGCATGGATTTCGCCACGGCCTTCGATGCTATAGCCAGTGACCTGGAAGCTGTGAATCACGGCTCTGTTACCACTAACTATCGCCTCCGCGACTGGGGTGTCAGCCGTCAGCGCTACTGGGGATCGCCAATTCCAATGTATAACCTGGCTGAGGGTGGCGAAATACCAGTGCCACTGGACAAGCTGCCGGTGCTGCTGCCCACAGATGTGGAAATGGACGGCATTCAATCGCCAATTAAAGCCGACCTGGAATGGAAAAAAGCTGAGCTCAATGGCCAGGCAGTGGAACAGGAGACAGATACCTTTGACACCTTTATGGAGTCGTCCTGGTATCATGCGCGCTTCACCTGTGCCGATTTAGACAGTGCCATGCTGGACCCAGAACGCGCCAATTACTGGCTGCCGGTGGACCAGTACGTAGGCGGTATTGAGCATGCAATACTGCATCTGCTCTATGCCCGCTTCTATCACAAACTGCTGCGCGATGAGGGTCTGGTGGAGAGCAGTGAGCCGTTTAAGAGCCTGCTTTGCCAGGGTATGGTGCTGGCCGAAAGTTTTTATATTGACAGAGATGGTCGCAAGGAGTGGTTGGCACCCTCTGAGGTCAGTGTCGAGCGGGATGACAAAGGCCGCACCATTAAAGCCACTGAAACTGCCACTGGTGAGACAGTTCATAGCGGCGGTATTACCAAGATGTCTAAGTCAAAAAATAATGGCGTCGACCCGCAGACTGCGATTGATAAGCATGGTGCAGATACAGTGCGCCTGTTTACCATGTTTGCCGCACCCCCTGAGCAGACGCTGGAGTGGAGCAATGAGGGCGTTGCCGGTGCCCATAGATTCCTGCGCAAACTGTGGACCATGGTCCAGACTCATATCGCAGAGGATTTCAATACGACGCTGGATACTGCTAATCACAATGATTCTCAGAGAGATCTGCGCCGCAAAATCCACGAGACCATAGCCAAAGTCAACGATGATTACGGTCGTCGCAATACCTTTAACACAGCTATAGCTGCGGTAATGGAGCTGCTCAATGAAGTGGGCAAACTCAGCGGCAATGAGGCCCAAACTCAGGCTGTTCGCCACGAAGCGCTCAACAGTGCAGTGTTACTTCTGTCGCCTATAGCGCCCCATATCTGCCACAGTCTGTGGAATCTGCTTGGCCACAGCGATGCTGTAGCCAATGCTACCTGGCCAACAGTGGATGAATCCGCTCTGGTACGCAGCAGTATTGAGATGGTGGTACAGGTCAATGGCAAGGTCCGCGGCAAGATTCAGGTGGCTGCTGACGCATCAAAAGAGCAGGTGGAAGCTCTGGCTCTTGAAGATAGCAATGTGCAACGGTTCACCGATGGGGTTACTATTCGTAAAATAATTGTGGTTCCAGGACGATTGGTTAACATAGTAGCCAACTAGCCGAAGCCAGCTCAGAGGACTGAATATGACCATCAAGACCATAATGTTAACCATTATTGTGCTGCTGACATCCTCCTGCGGCTGGCAACTTCGCAACGCTCAGATTGTCCCGGAAAATCTGGGCAGCCTGCATCTGTCAGCAAAAGATCCTCACAGTGCACTGATTCGGGAGCTGACCCGCTCACTAGAACTCTATGGCGTGGATGTTGTGGCCAGTGTTGCTGATGCCAGCTACTCGGTAGTGATTGTCGACTTTAGACGCACCAGGCGCACCAGCACCATTAACCCCAGCGCCCGGGTTGCAGAGTACCAGCTTAATGAAGATGTCGACTTTTTGATTGTCAGCGGAGATGGCTCACAGCTGGTCCCCCTGTCGACAGCCTCTGTAGAGCGCGTCTACGAGTTTAATGAGCAGGACGTGCTGTCATCAGATAATGAAGAGCGCCTGGTCAAAAACGATATGCGCAGCGAAATTGTACGGCAGATTCTCAATCGTCTGCAGCTGCTGCCCACAGAGGCCCAAGCAACAATACAGCAGCAGACTGCGCAGTGAAAATAAAGCCAGAGCAGCTTCAAAGTCATCTGCAGAAGCAGCTTCTGCCAGTCTATATTATCAGTGGTGACGAGCCCCTGCTGGCCCAAGAAGCCACAGATGCTGTGCGCACTGCCGCACGATCCGCGGGCTATACTGAGCGTGAGCTATTTCATGTGGAAGGCAATTACGACTGGAATCAGCTGCTTAATGAGGCCAACTCACTATCGCTGTTTGCCGATAAAAAGATTCTAGAAATCCGTATTCCAAACGGCAAGCCTGGAGACAAGGGTAGCAAAGCCCTCTGTGAGATATGTGCCAATCTCAACCCCGACAATATGCTGCTGATTCTGCTGCCCAAACTTGAGCGCGCCACGCAAAACAGCAAATGGATTAAAACCCTGGAATCTGTTGGCGCTCACATTCAGGTGTGGCCGGTAACCGGAGCGCACCTGCCGCGCTGGATTCAGCAGCGCCTGCAACAGGCTGATATTCAGGCCAATCAAGAGGCTGTGCAGATTCTCGCCGACCGGGTTGAAGGCAATCTGTTGGCGGCAGTGCAAGAAATAGAAAAGCTCAAACTGCTGGCACTGGATGGCAAGGTGGACGCTAGCCGCATGTCTTCCGTGGTAGCAGATAGTGCCAGATACAATCTGTTTGAATTTATCGACAAAGTATTATCAGGAGATGCTCAGAGCGCCGCTCGCTCATTGCGCGGACTGCAAAATGAGGGCATAGAGCCTGTTCCTCTACTCTGGGCCATTACCAGGGAATTGCGTATTCTGACCAAGGCCAGTGAACAGGTCAGCCAGGGTACCCACAGTGACTCGGCACTCAAATCTGCCGGCGTCTGGGATAAACGTATTCCTCTGTTTCGCGGCGCTCTGCGGCGCCTAAGCCCAGCTCATTTGCGCATGCTGGTGCATCAGGCAGGCGCCATTGATCGCGGTATTAAAGGACAGCGCCAAGCCGATATCTGGGATGAACTGACTACACTGGTGCTATCCCTGGCCGGCAGTCAAACCCTGCAACCCAGCAATATCAAGGTTCTTCTGGACAGCTAAGCTGCTAAGCCAACCATAGATAAACCACTGCAGCAATCACCGCTGCACCCATTAAATTGAGGGCAAAGCCCTCCCTCACCATCTGCTGCACCCCGATTTTCCCTGTACCAAAGACAATCGCATTGGGCGCTGTTGCCACTGGCAGCATAAAGGCACAGCTGGCAGACAGTGCCGCAGGCAACATCAGCAGCGCCGGCTCAATTCCAGCACCCAGAGAGGCGGCGGCTAAAATAGGCATCAATAATGTGGTGGTTGCTGTATTGCTAGTAATCTCCGTCAAAAAGGTCACAGAGAGGGCCACAATGGCAATAATCGCAATAATGCTCAGCCTGGTTACGCCAGAAAGTGACTGGCCAATGGCCTCGCTGATACCGGTGACCGCAAAGGCCTTGGCAATAGCGATACCGCCGGCAAATAGCAGCAACACCCCCCAGTGAATACTGGACGCGGACTCCCAATCTAATAGCTTGCCACCATGGCCATTGGGCAGTACAAACATCAGTACCACAGAGGTTAGGGCTACGGCAGCATAGTTAGCACTGGGCAGACCAAATAGCAGACTCCAGCCACCAAAGGGCTCACGCAGGGTAATCCAGGCCAGTGCGGTGAGGCTAAAGATTAACAGCACGCGGGTTTCTTCTGTGCGCCATTCACCTACCTGGGGAATAGACAGGGGCTCACCTCTATCCAGATTGCGAGTCATCCAAAGTCCAGCTGCTGGAATCATTAGCAGCACCACCGGAATAGCCCAGAGCATCCACTGACCAAAGCCAATATTAGTACCCGTAGCCTCAGCATAAATTTTAAGAAAGACCACATTGGGCGGTGAGCCAATTGGAGTACCCAGCCCTCCGATACTGGCAGAATAAGCAATCCCCAAAAACAGAGGCACGGCCAACTTGTTGGCCGTGGCCGGAGAATCAGCACTTTCCAGCACAGCATAGGCCACCGGCAGCAGCATCAATGTGGTGGCAGTATTGGATACCCACATACTCAATACTGCCGAGGCCACCATAAACCCAAAAATTAGCCGCCGCTGATCATGACTGCCAAATAAATTCACCATATACAGAGCGAGACGCCTGTGGGCGCCACTTTTCTCCATGGCTTTGGAGAGCATGGCGCCACCCATCAGCAGCAGAATTAGCGGGTCTCCATAGGCCTGGGCAACCTGCTTACCATCGAGAATACCCAGCAGCGGAAACACACCCAGCGGGATCATGGAGGTAGCTGGAATGGGGATGGGCTCGAAGACCCACCAGAGCGCACAGAGCAAGGTGAGACCTGCGGCCATGGCACCCTCTTTGGCCCAGCCAAACTCTATCATCAGAAGTGCGGTTAGCACTGCTGCCAGAGGCGCCAGCCACAGAGAGAGACTTTTTAACCCAGGTGTCATAAGTTTTACCCTTGCTCTTTGCCAAAGTCTAATTTGGGTCTAATCCAGATCGCCCAAGCTATAGTCACCGGCCTCATAGGCAGCGATAATTTCCTCTGCTCGCTGCTGATCGGCGTCATTGACAGTTATTGATAGATGCCCCAATGCGGGCAAATCTCCCATACCACCCTGCAGAGCTGCCCCCTGCAAAAACACCTGCAGGCCCTGCTGCTCCATCAGCCCTTTGAGAAGCTGAGCTTCAAAATAATCGCTACCACGATAAACAGAAATCACTGAGATCTCTGCCTGCGGCTAAAAACAACCAACAGCCACATGACTGCAATGCCTGCGCCATTGGCAACCATATCCATAGGCTCAGCATAGCGGTAACCAGTGAGTGACTGGGCCCATTCCATGGATACGCCAAAGGCCATAGTAGCTGCAGCAAGGACCCAGAGCGGCGCGCGAGCATTGTAGGCTTTGACGGCCAGGGCAAATAACAGACCATAGGCTGCGGCATGAACCACTTTGTCACTGTTTTCAATATTCGGCGTCACAGCGGGGATTGGCGATAGCGACAGGTATAGCAGGGCCACCAAAAACAGCCAGAAAAACATCTTGAAGTACTGTTTTGCAATCATAGAAATTCAGACTCTGAATAATTTGTTATTTTAACTGGTTATCAATCTGTCGGTAGCGCTCAACTGTGCCCACGTCACACCATTGACCTCTGTAGACCTGCCCACTAATACGCTGCGCATCAATTGCCGGTCGCAGTATATCCCGCAGCGGAAAGCAGGGTTTAGACATCCCCAAGCCCGAAAACAGCTGAGGGCGCAATAGGCTAATACCACTGAAAGTATATTTCTCGCTAGCCTCGGAGACCAGTTTACCCTCTACAAGCCCAAAATCACCCTGAGGATTATGCTCGGGATTATCAACCAGCAACAGCCAACCATCCAGCTCGCTAGACAAATTTCCGGTGATGGTCTGGAGGGGGAAGTCAGTCCAGATATCTCCATTAATTAATAAAAAAGGCTGGTCACCAAGCAGCGGTAATGCATTGGTAATACCACCCCCGGTTTCCAGGGGCTGCTGCTCTCGCGACCAGCTAATAGCAACACCATAGTCACTGCCATCGCCAAAATAGTCCTCTATCTGCTCGGCCAGCCAGCTGATATTAATCACCAGATCAGTAATGCCCACAGCTGCCAGGCGCTCGATATGATGCTGCATCAATGGCTTACCACCAACAGGTAGCAGAGGCTTGGGCGTGGTATCGGTCAGTGGCCGCAGACGCTTACCGAAGCCTGCCGCCAGGATCATGGCTTTCATAACTCTGCCCTCTGAGGCTCGTTATACCAGCTATGGGTATCAAGCAGCGGGCTGATACGCTGCTTAAACCAGAGGCAAAAGGCCTGGCATTCCGCATACTGCTCCGCGGCCTCAAGGCTGTATTCAATCACCATGGGGAGATTTTTAAGGTAGTCCAGCTTGTTATCACGCAGAGCCAGACGAGCAAAGATGCCCATCACCTTAATATGTCGCTGCAGACCCATCAGATCAAACCAGCGCAAAAACTGCTGATCATCCACCGGCAGGCCCAGCCGCTGTTTAAAAGCCAAGGCACGCTGTTGAGTTTGCTGAGCTGGCCAGCGGATATAGCAGTCTTTTAACAGCGACACCAGGTCATAGGTAATGGGCCCCCAGACAGCGTCTTGAAAATCAATAACTCCCAGACTGTTATTGCCTACCAGCATCAGATTGCGCGAATGATAGTCGCGATGCACCAGGGTCTGAGGCTGCTCCTCGGCACTCTGGGTTAAGCGGGCAAACAGATCGTCCAACATAGTGCTTTCATCTGCCTGCAGTTCAACGCCCAGCAATTCAGACACAAACCACTGCTTAAACAGAGTCATCTCGTCACCCAGCGACTGGGCGTCATAGCGAGGAAAAAGAGCACGGTTATCAGGTAGTTGCTGTAGCTCGAGCAATATTGTCTCGGCCAGATCATAGAGCTGAGTCACAGTATTGTCATTGAGCAGTGGCTGCAGTAGCTGATCACCAAAGTCTTCCAACAAAAGGTAGCCCTGAGCAAAATCCACCGCATGGATAATTGGCGTGCGCAGTCCCCCAGACTGCAGCTCCATAGCGATATTCACATAAGCTGAGTTGTTTTCTTTGGCTGGAGGCGAATCTACAGCAATAAGACTGGGCTCTGTGTTCAGCCGGTAGTAGCGGCGAAACCCAGCATCGCCAGTTAGCCCCTGAGTCTCCAGAGGCCCCTGCAGTGTCACTGAGCCAGGAAGAGAGGCTTGAATCCAGCTGTGGAACTGCTGCTGTTGATGTCTGTTTGGCAACCCATAAACCCTGTGTTAAATGCCAATTGTTATCCAACAGTTGGCCATGTATGCCAGCCCAACTTTAAGCTGGAGTAAAAAAATCTCATTCTAGCCTATTTCCCGCAATTAGAGGTCTCTACTCGAGGCAGATATCAGGTAAAATATCGCCAATTTAAAGATTTTGTGGATGATAGTTTTGCAGCCAGCGGTTTTTAAACGCTTTCCGGCGATATACAGCAGTCTATGCGGCCTGGCGCTGCTCACTGTGGCGTCTGTGTCTGGCGTTTCTGTGGCCGAGGCACAGTCACAATCTCAGTGGAACTGCGCAGCAGATGCCAATGGTGACTGGCGCTGCACTGAGCAGGTATCTGATAGTAACTCATCCATTGCTAGACCAGCCCAGAGCTTTAGGCCAGCGCCAGCCAACCCAGAGGAACCCAGATTGGCGACGGTTCGTAATCTGGACTGGGTGGAGGAGACAGCAATGACGCCTGAGCAAAAAGCCACTGTCGCCAAAAACTGCTGTGGTGCCTATGTTGAACCCTCAAGAGACTACCCGGATGCAGATATAGAGCCAGAACAGGCCTCTTTGCGAGTTAACGCCAACAGTACCGAGGCTCTGCAAGAGGATATTGCTGTGCTGGAGGGTGATGTTCAAATATCTCAGGGCTATCGCCAGGTACGCAGTGATACTGCCGTGGTAAATCAGGTCAATCGTCAGGTGATCCTAGAAGGCAATGTACGATTTCGCGAGCCGGGAATGCTGTTGCTCGGAGATAGTGCCAAGGTCGATATCGATAGCAGAGAAGTAGAGATTAATAACGCCACCTATGTGCTCCATGAGGCTTCAGTGCGCGGCAATGCTGAGACTTTGTCGCGCACCCAGGAAGGCCTTATTGTTATCGACGAGGCAACCTACTCTGCCTGCGAGCCCGGCGACAACACCTGGCAGCTGGTAACCAAAGAAATTGGCATAGATCAGAATACGGGGTTTGCCACGGTTAAAAATGCGCGCCTGGAAGTCAAAGATGTGCCGATTTTCTACATCCCCTATATTAAATTTCCTGTTGATGATCGCCGCTCGTCCGGCTTGCTGTTTCCCACTATAAGCGCCAATAAGGAAAATGGCCTGGACTTCGCCCAGCCTGTCTACTGGAATATCGCCCCCAACTATGACGCCACTTTCACACCCCGCTATATTCAAGAGCGCGGAATTGGCCTGGGGCTGGATTTTCGCCATTTAAACAGCTGGTCAGAAAATCAGATTATTGCCAGCTATCTGGGCAGCGATAAAGGTGGTGCGGACGATGAAAAGATTGATCCCCTGACAGGCCTCAGACCCAACCAGGGAGAAGATCGCTACCTTACCGGCCTAAAGCACAGTGGTGGCGCTGGACGCGCCTGGTCGACGCACCTCGACATCAATCATGTTAGTGATGTGGACTACTTTCGCGATCTGGGCAATCTGACCCTGGACGACAATAGCTTGACCCATCTGCAACGCAGAGCTTCGGCAGGCTACGAAACCAGTCACTGGAATTACTCTCTGGAGGCTCAGGATTATCAGGTAATCACCCAGGGACTCGACGATCAGTACTCTGTGCTGCCACAGGTTTCCGCTGATGGTTACTACCGACTAGCCAATTCTCTAGTGATTGACTTAAAAAATCGCTATTCGGTGTTTAACCATGAGGATAATCGTTTTGTGACCGGCAGTCGCAGCAGCATAGACTACGGCATCAGCTGGGATAAGCGCTGGTCCTGGGGTTACTTCAAGCCCCAGGTCAGAGCTAGACATTTGCGTTACAGCCTCAATGCTGGACAGCAGTCAGCTCTGCTCGACAGTAATCCGTCAGTCTCTGTGCCCGTCTATTCTATTGATACGGGTATTTTTCTCGAGCGCAACGTCAGCTGGCTGAATAATTACAAACAGTACTTTGAGCCGCGACTGTTCTATGTGAGAGCAGACTATAAAGACCAGTCCAATCTACCAGATTTTGACACCAGAGAGTTTACGCCCTCCTACGACCTGCTATTCCGCGAAAACCGCTTTAATGGCGGCGACAGAATTTCCGATGAAAATCGCCTGACCCTCGCATTCACCAGCCTGTATATCGACCAAAAAACCGGTCAAGAGAGATTTAGAGCCCGTGTGGCACAGTCAATCTACTATGATGATCGCCGAGTCACGCTGAGCAATGACCCAAGCATGGAAGAGCTGGACGAGCTGAGCCGCAACCAGTCCCCACTATCTATCGAGTGGGCAGCGCGCATCTCCAAAGACTGGCGCATTACCAGTGACCTTATCTACGACAACCACGATAATGAGCTCGAGAAAAGCAGTCTCGGCATACGCTATAACAATGGTCAGAACCAGCTGCTCAACTTTACCTACAGATATACTCGCAGACCACCGCGGCTATTTTCTGGCATGAATGTAGATCAGGATATTGAACAGGCGGATATCTCTGCCTTTATTCCAGCCTGGGGCAATTTTAACTGGGTGGGTCGGTGGAACCATGACTTTACCAACAAGAGGGAACTGGAACTGTTTGCCGGTTTCGAATACAACAGCTGCTGCTGGCGTGCTAGTCTAGTTGCTCGGCGCTGGCTAGATCGCGAAGACGAAATATTATTTCCGGAAGAAGAACTTAAAGGCAAAAATGGCATCTTCTTTCAAATCCAATTTAAAGGTCTGGCTGGCACTGGCAGCCGGGTAGACACAATGCTCAACAATGGTATTTATGGTTATGAACCTCAGGAAAATTTCTAAACTTTTATCCACTGCAACTCTTGCCGCCTGTGCGTTGCTGGTTTCCCTGTCGGCCACAGCTCAGATAGAGCTACTGGACAAGGTTATTGCCATTGTCGACGATGATGTGGTTCTGCAGTCAGAACTCAACCAGCGCGTAGCTACGGTCTATGCTCAAATTCAGCAGTCCGGGACCCAGGCGCCGCCCCAGGACATTCTGCTGCAGCAGGTATTGGAGCGACTGATCTCTGAGCGCTTGCAACTGAATATTGCCTACAGCGCTGGCGTGCGTATTCCAGACGAGGAACTCAACGCAGCCATGGGACGCATCGCCGCGGGCAATCAGCTAACCATGGAACAATATGTTGAGCAGGTCCATTCTCAGGGACAGACCATCGCCGCGGTCCGCGAGGAAATCCGCAATGAACTGACCCTTATGCGTGTGCAGCAGGGCAAGGTAATGCGTCGTATTCGTATCAGCCAACAGGAGCTGGATAATTTTCTCAACTCTGAGGAAGGTCGGTTTTTAACCTCTCCAGATGTCAATATTGGGCAGATATTGCTGAGCGTACCCAGCAGTGCCAGTACAGCGGAAGCCGATAAAGTGTTGGCAAAAGCTAAGGATCTCCAGGCTCAGATATCCTCTGGAGTGGATTTCCGCCAGCTGGCCATAGCCAACTCAGCCGATCAATCTGCCCTGCAGGGCGGCGATCTCGGCTGGCGCAAGATGGCCCAGCTGCCAGGCGTATTTATCGATGCTGTTGAAGATTTGGCTGTCGATGAGGTATCACAGCCCATTCGCAGTGGCGCTGGATACCACCTGCTAAAGCTCTATGAGCGCCGCGGTGGTGGTGAGCAGTTAATCGAACAGCATTTTGCCCGCCATATTTTGATTAAGCCCAATCAGATTCGCGATCAGGAGACCACGGTCAGCGAGCTCAATAAACTCCGTGACCGCGCGCTGGCCGGCGAGGACTTTGCCGAGTTGGCCAAGGAATTTTCTGAAGACCCAGGCTCTGGCCTTAAAGGAGGAGAACTGGGCTGGTCAACTCCTGGCATGTTTGTGCCAGAGTTTGAACAAACCATGAACAGCATTGCGGTGGGCGAGATCAGTGCACCGTTTAGCTCTCAGTTTGGCTGGCATATATTGCAGGTAACTGAGCGTCGCAAGCAGGACTTTAGCGACGATATTCTGCGCAACCGCGCCGAGAATATGTTGCGTCAACGCAAGTATGAGGAAGAACTGCAGGTTTGGCTGCAGGAAATTCGCGACGAAGCCTTTATTGAAATTAAAGGGTCGCCGGCCTCATGATCCCGAGACTGGCGCTGACACCGGGTGAACCGGCCGGTGTCGGTCCCGACCTGTTGATTCAAACTGTACAGCAATCACAGCAGGCACAGCTGGTCGCCTTTGCCGATCCGGATATGCTAGCTCAGCGTGCCCAACAGCTGGGTCTGCCACTAAAGATACTACCTCTGGATACCAGCGCTGAGCCAGTCGCCACTGCAGCTGGCACCATTACAGTGGCTGCAATGCCTGCGGCTGAAACCGTAATACCCGGACAGTTAAACTGCAGTAATGCCCCCTATGTGCTGCAGACATTGGATGCTGCTATTGCCAGCTGCCAATCCGGCGATTGCCAGGCTATGATCACCGGGCCTGTGCAAAAATCGATTATCAATGATGCCGGCATCAGCTTTTCGGGGCATACCGAATATCTGGCGCAAAAAACTAACAGCGCCACTGTAGTGATGATGCTGGCTACCAAGGAGCTGCGGGTTGCTCTGGCAACCACTCACCTGCCCCTCAGGCAGGTTGCTGATGCTATTAGTGCCGAGTTGCTGGTCGATGTGCTCAATGTTCTACACAGCGATCTGCACAGCAAATTTAATATTGCCCGGCCAGTAATCCTGGTCTGTGGACTCAATCCCCATGCGGGAGAGAGCGGCCATCTGGGTCGCGAAGAAATCGATATTATCGAACCGGTGCTCCAGCAGCTGCGCGAGCAGTCGATGAATATTATTGGCCCACTGCCGGCTGATACCCTGTTTACCGACAAATATCTGCAGCGCGCCGATGCAGTGCTGGCCATGTACCATGATCAAGGGCTGCCGGTCCTCAAGTACCAGGGCTTTGGCCGCGCCGCCAATATCAGTCTTGGGCTGCCAATTATTCGTACCTCGGTTGACCATGGCACTGCACTGGATCTGGCTGCAACAGGGACAGCCGACAATGGCAGTATGATCACAGCTATAGAAGTAGCTATGCAGATGGCGGCAGCCAGCGCAGGTGCCCATTGAGTATTAATCATCAGGCGCGCAAACGCTTTGGCCAGAACTTTCTTGTAGATCAGCAAATTATTGCGCAGATTGTTTCTGCGGTAGCCCCTAAACCAGATCACAATCTAGTAGAGATAGGTCCGGGCATGGCGGCGATTACCGAACATCTGGTGGAGCTGTGCCCGAGTATGTCAGTGCTCGAATTGGACAAGGATCTGGTGGAGTTTCTCGGCGAAAAATTTGTCGATTACCCAGAGCTCAGCATTTACAGCGGCGATGCTCTAAAAATGGATTTCGCCCAGCTGCACGGAGGCCGTGACCTGCGTCTGGTGGGTAATCTACCCTACAATATTTCGACACCATTGCTCTTCCATCTATTAAAAATCCGCCACCTGATCACTGATATGCATTTTATGTTGCAGCGGGAAGTGGTAGATCGCCTCGGCGCCGTGCCTGGCACCAAAGCCTACGGCCGGCTTTCGGTGATGATTCAGTATCACTGTAGAGTCATGCCGCTGATTCCTGTGCCCCCTGAGTCCTTTAGGCCAGCACCCAAGGTTCAGTCTGCTGTGGTGAGACTTAAGCCCCATAAGACCATGCCCTGCGTCGCCGAGGATGAAACACTGCTAAGCCAGATTGTCAGCCTGTGCTTTCAGCAGCGGCGCAAGACATTGCGCAACTGTTTGCGCCCCTATCTGGAGCATCTTGAGTCCCAGACTAATAGCCAAGACAGTATTGACCTATCACGTCGCCCAGAACAACTGTCGGTCAGCGAGTTTGTGGCCCTGTCCAATCGCATAACTAGGAGTATTAAAAACACCCAATGATAGCTGAAGACCCAAACATTGAGATCAGCGTGACCAGCGAATACCTGCCCTCCCATTCCCAGCCGGAGGCTAACCGCTATGCCTTTGCCTACCATATTTGTATCGCCAACAGAGGTCAGGTCGCAGCGCAGCTGCTGAGTCGGCATTGGATTATTATCGATGCTAATCAGGAGCGCCAGGAAGTTCGTGGCGAAGGGGTTATCGGCGAGCAACCCACCATTGAGCCGGGCGCAGAGTATCAGTACAGCAGCGGCGTGGTACTTGAGACTAGCGTAGGAACCATGCAGGGTTCTTATCAGCTAATTGACAACGACGGCAACCCCTTTGAGGCTCCTATAGAGCCATTTTTGCTGTCTCTGCCTCATGCAGTGCACTAGATGACTCAGTATGCTGTAGGAGATATTCAAGGCTGTTTGCAGCCATTGTTGCGACTGCTGGAACAGGTGGCTTTTGATCCACGGCAGGATCAGCTGATCTCTGTAGGTGATCTAATCAATCGCGGCCCCCAGTCTCTTGAGACCCTGCGCTTCTGCATGGAGTTGGGCCCCGCCTTTAAAATGGTGCTGGGCAATCATGATCTTCACCTGTTAGCTGTAGCCCAGGGCGTTAGAGGGCCCACTAATAAGGACAGCTTCGGTGATGTGCTCAGGGCTCCAGACCGCGGAGTGCTTTTAGACTGGCTGCAGTCCCAGCCACTGCTACTGGAGGCCGGCGGCTATCATATGGTTCATGCAGGTATACCACCTATCTGGGATATGCCCACCGCCCGCAGGCTTGCGGCAGAGATTGCCGCTGTGCTGCAATCGGAGCACAGTAGTCAGTACTTCCAAAATATGTATGGCAATCAGCCTGATCAGTGGTCGGAGAACCTCGAGGGGCCGGATCGCTGGAGGTTGATCACTAACTATCTAACAAGAATGCGTTTTTGCACTGCTGAAGGCCGTCTCGAGTTAGAGTCCAAAGACCAGGTGGAGATGCCGTTGCCTTATAAGCCCTGGTTTGCTCACGAAAGGCGTAAAACAGCCGCCGACAAAATAGTATTTGGTCACTGGGCGGCTCTGCAGGGCCGGGACTGTGGCAAGCATGTATTTGCTCTGGATACTGGCTGTGTCTGGGGTGGCCCAATGCGCCTTATGAACCTGAATAGCGGAGCCTATATTCATCAGCCAGCTCAGGTCATGGATTAGCCGGAATACTGAATTTATACTGCCGTACCCTATGGGCCTGAGCCTCTTTGATAGCTACAAATTGGCAGACACAAAAAAGCCGAGCTAGGCTCGGCTTTTTACATCGGGCTGGGCTTATTCAGCAGCAGCCTCTAACACTTCGCTTTCTTCTTCAACAATCACGCGATCGACCAGCTCAACATAGGCCATAGGGGCATTGTCACCAGTACGAGGCGCACATTTAAGAATACGCATATAGCCACCTGGACGCTCCTGATAGCGAGGACCCAAGTCGGTAAACAACTTACCTACTGTCTCTTTGTTACGCAGACGATCAAAAGCCAGTCGACGGTTAGCAACGCTGTCCTGTTTGGCCAGGGTAATTAAAGGCTCCGCAAAACGACGTAGCTCTTTAGCCTTTGGCAAAGTAGTTCTAATCAACTCGTGCTCAACCAGAGACGCAGTCATGTTGCGAAACATTGCTCTGCGGTGAGGGCCAGATTTATTCAGTTTGCGGCCACTGTAACGATGACGCATGATTTTAATTCCTTAATTCGTTGCTGTCTCAGCAATGATATCTATACGAGCAGGCCTTAGGCGAGTTCGCGTTCACTTTTCAAGCTTGCCGGTGGCCAGTTCTCAAGACGCATGCCCAGAGACAGCCCGCGAGAAGCCAGTACATCCTTAATTTCAGTAAGAGACTTCTTACCCAAATTAGGAGTCTTCAGCAATTCAACTTCGGTGCGCTGAATCAGGTCACCAATGTAATAAATACTCTCCGCCTTGAGGCAGTTAGCAGAGCGTACAGTCAGCTCTAGATCGTCGACTGGACGCAGCAAGATCGGATCGATCTCTTCTTCTTTCTCTTCTGGCTCTGCAGCTGTCTCACCTTCTAGGTCGACAAACACAGCCATCTGTTGCTGGAGAATAGTCGCTGCACGGCGAATTGACTCTTCCGGGTCAATGGTACCGTTAGTTTCAAGTTCCAGTACCAGCTTGTCTAGGTCAGTGCGGTTTTCAACACGAGCACTCTCCACGCTGTATGACACTTTGAAGATAGGACTGAAGGTAGCATCGAGCTGCAGACGGCCAATGCTGCGAGTTTCTTCGTCAACAATGCGCGCATCAGATGGCTGATAGCCACGACCTCGAACAATGCGTAACTGCATGCTCAGGCTGGCCTTTCCAGAAATATTGGCAATCACATGATCTGGGTTGATCACTTCAATATGGCCATCGCTTTCGATATCGCCAGCGGTAACAGGACCAGGACCCTTCACATTGAGGCTCACTGTGGTGTCATCGCGACCTTCCATCACAATGGCTACACCCTTGAGGTTAAGGAGGATCTCCATAACATCTTCTTGAACACCCTCAATTGAGGAGTATTCGTGCTCAACACCATCAATCTCAACTTCAATGATGGCGCAGCCAGACATGGAAGACAGCAGAATACGACGCAGTGCATTACCCAGAGTATGACCGAAACCGCGCTCCAATGGCTCTAGAACCACCTTGGCATGGTTTGCATCATATGACGTTACATCTATGTTACGTGGTGTTAGAAATTCAGTAGCAGAATTTTGCATAGTATTACCTGTAAGAGCTATAAAGCGATTACTTAGAGTAAAGTTCGACGATCAGGTTTTCGTTGATCTCGGCCGGTAAATCAGAGCGATCTGGATTGCGCGTAAACGTGCCCTCCATCTTGTTGCTATCAACAGTTAGCCACTCAACTTCACCGCGTTGTGCTGCCAACTGCAGAGCAGTTTGCACACGAAGCTGCTTTTTGGACTTCTCGCGAAGACCAACGACATCACCTTCCTGAACTCTATATGAGGCGATATTTACTTTCTGACCGTTTACCAGAATGGCATTGTGGGCAACCAGCTGGCGCGATTCCGCGCGAGTGGCACCAAAGCCCATACGATAAACAACGTTATCAAGGCGCTTTTCTAGAAGAGTCAGCAGATTTTCACCGGTGTTGCCCTTTAAGCGAGCCGCATCTTTATAGTAGTTGCGGAATTGCTTCTCTAGGATGCCGTAAATACGGCGTACTTTTTGCTTTTCACGAAGCTGAACCCCATAGTCCGAGAGACGACCGCGACGCTGGCCGTGCTGGCCTGGCGCACTTTCGTGACGACATTTGGATTCAAGGGGTCGCACACCACTTTTCAGGAACAGATCGGTTCCTTCACGGCGCGAGAGTTTACAAGTTGGTCCGAGATACCTAGCCATTTTCTATCTCCCTTACACGCGACGTTTTTTCGGCGGACGACAGCCATTGTGTGGCACAGGCGTCACATCGGTGATATTAGTAATTTTGTAACCAGCATTATTGAGTGCGCGAACCGCAGACTCACGACCGGGACCTGGGCCTTTAACCTGAACGTCGAGATTCTTCAGGCCATAGTCCTTTGCTGCTTCACCGGCTCGCTCTGCAGCCACCTGGGCGGCAAACGGAGTGCTCTTGCGAGAACCGCGAAAACCAGATCCACCAGAGGTTGCCCAGGAAAGCGTATTTCCCTGACGGTCAGTGATAGTAACAATTGTATTGTTAAAAGAAGCATAGATATGGGCTACGCCATCTATAACTGTCTTTTTGACCTTTTTACGGGCCGGTTTAACTGCTGCTTTTGCCATTAGAAATGATCCTAATTATCTTTTTATGGGACGACGCGGCCCTTTACGGGTGCGCGCATTCGTCTTAGTACGTTGTCCACGTACGGGCAAACTACGACGATGGCGCAGGCCGCGGTAGCAACCCAGGTCCATCAGACGCTTGATACTCATGCTGTTTTCTCTACGGAGATCACCTTCAACGTCGTTTTGCCCAACGGCAGCACGCAACGCATCTAATTGACCTTCGTCTAGGGCAGAAATTTTTGTGTCCTCTGCAATACCCGTGTCTGCACAAATTTTCTTGGCAGTTGGGCGACCAATACCAAACACATAAGTCAGTGAAATCACTGTGTGCTTGTTATCTGGAATGTTGACACCGGCAATACGGGCCATTCACATTACTCCACTATTACTATGGGTTTAATCAGCATCTTCGTCCCAACCAACAGTCCTTCAGACCTGCTAAAAAGGCGCGGTAGAATACCGATAGATCTATCAAAAATCAACCAGATTATCCCTGGCGCTGCTTATGACGGGGCTCGACGCTACAGATAACGCGAACCACACCTTTGCGGCGGACAACCTTACAATTACGACAAATCTTTTTAACCGATGCGCGTACTTTCACAGCATCACCTCTTTATTTACGGCCAACATTTTTAAGGTTGGCCTTCTTCATTAGCGAATCATATTGTTGCGACATTAGATGTGACTGCACCTGAGCCATAAAATCCATTGTTACAACAACCGCAATCAATAGTGAGGTACCACCTAGGTAGAACGGCACATTAAAGTACACATTCAAGAACTGGGGCATCAGACAGATCAGGGTGATATAAATACCACCAATTAAAGTCAAACGCGTGGTCACACTATCAATGTATTTGGCAGTCTGCTCTCCCGGACGTATCCCGGGCAGATAAGCACCACCTTTTTTCAGGTTATCAGCCACTTCTTTGGGGTTGTACATCAACGCCGTATAGAAGAAGCTGAAGAAAATAATCAATGCACTAAACATCAGCACATACAGTGGCTGCCCTGGGCCAATCAATAGCGACACGTCCTGCAGCCAGGCCGGTGCATTCACCCCTGAGCCAAACCACTGGCTGATCGAGGCGGGGAACAGCAGCAAGCTGCTGGCAAAAATTGCTGGGATCACACCAGCCATATTGACCTTGAGCGGCAGATGTGAAGTCTGCGCATTATAAGCCTTGCGGCCCTGGCGCTGTGCGTAGTTGACGGTCAAACGACGCTGGCCACGCTCAATAAACACCACAAAGTAAACCACTGCCACCGCGATGATCAGCACCACAATCAACATCAGCGGATTGAGGTCGCCCTGCCGGGCTGATTCTAACGCCTGACCAATAGCGCCAGGAATACCGGCCACAATGCCGGCAAAAATTAACATGGAGATACCGTTGCCTATGCCGCGCTCGGTAATCTGCTCACCCAACCACATTAAGAACACCGCACCAGCCACCAGAGAGGCCACTGCCACAGGCAAAAAGAACTCAAACCCTTCGTACGCCATTCCCTGAGCCCGGAAGCCCACTGCCATAGCCATACCCTGAATCAGGGCCAGAATCACAGTACCGTATCTGGTGTACTGGTTGATTTTGCGGCGACCACTGTCACCCTCTTTCTTTAACTGCTCTAGCGCAGGTACCGTGGCTGACAGTAGCTGCATAATAATCGAGGCCGATATATAGGGCATAACGCCCAGGGCCAAAATACTCATTCTCTCCAGCGCACCACCAGAGAACATATTAAACAGTCCCAGATAGGTACCCTGATTCTGGGAGAACATATCCGCCAGACGGTCTGGGTCAAAACCCGGAACTGGGATATGGGTGCCAATGCGGTAAATAATAATGGCCATAAACAAAAAGCGAAGGCGAGCCCAAAGCTCGCCCAGTCCTTTTTGGTTGCCCACCGGCATAGCACCTGGATTCGCCATTAGGCTTTCTCTTCAACCTTGCCGCCAGCGGCAACAATAGCTTCTGCAGCACCTTTGGTAGCGCCAACGCCTTGCAGAGTGACTGCCTGAGTCACTGTGCCAGAGTTAAATACCTTGGCTCTGGAAATGCTGTTATTGATAATACCGGCTGCACGCAGTGAATCGATAGTCACGATTCCGCCTTCAACTTTGTCCAGTTCTGACAAGCGAATCTCAGCAGTCACTGCCGCCATACGCGAAGTAAAACCAAACTTCGGCAGACGTTTCTGTAAAGGCATCTGACCGCCTTCAAAACCTGGACGAACTGAACCGCCAGAGCGTGACTTTTGACCTTTGTGACCGCGGCCACCAGTCTTGCCAAGACCACTGCCGATACCACGACCGCAGCGCTTGCCTTCTTTAATTCGACCCGGAGCCGGGCTAAGGGTGTTTAGACGCATCTTATGCTTCCTCAACCTGCAACATATAGTTAACTTTATTGATCATGCCGCGAACCGACGGAGTATCTTCAACTTCCACGGTGTGGCCAATACGGCGCAGCCCCAAGCCGGTAAGACAGGCTTTATGGTTCTGCAACCGTCCAATTGAACTCTTGGTTTGAGTTACTTTAACTTTTTTAATCTTCGCTTTTGCCATGATCCAGTTCCAATAACTGACGTGCTTTATGCCGTCACTTAGTTCAGAATTTCTTCTACAGATTTACCACGTTTTGCTGCAACATCATCCGGTGATTTCATATCTCGCAGCGCCTTGAAAGTCGCGCGAACTACGTTGACCGGGTTAGTTGAGCCGTAGCACTTTGCCAGTACATTTTGTACACCGGCTAATTCCAGTACAGAGCGCATTGCACCACCGGCAATAACACCAGTACCTTCTGAGGCTGGCTGCATATAAATCTTAGATGCAGCGTGGATGCCTTTGGTTGGGTACTGAATAGTAGTACCGTCCAGAGATACGTCTATCATATTGCGACGCGCTGCTTCCATTGCCTTTTGGATAGCCATTGGCACTTCACGGGCTTTACCGCGACCGAAGCCTACTTTGCCGTTGCCATCACCCACAACTGTCAGGGCTGTAAAGGCGAAAATACGTCCACCTTTAACCGTCTTTGCCACACGGTTAACCTGAACCAGCTTCTCCATCATGCCTTCAGCTGCAGAATCTTTCTGATCTGTAAGAGCCATATTTTCTACCTATTAAAATTCGAGGCCGGCTTCACGCGCGGCATCTGCCAGTGCTTTTACACGGCCGTGATATTTAAAACCGCTGCGGTCGAAGGCAACTGCCTTGATACCAGCAGCTACTGCGCGCTCGGCAACTAATTTGCCAACAGCGGCTGCGGCGTCGACATTGCCAGTGCTGCCACTGCGTAAATCTTTATCCAGTGTCGAGGCGCTAGCCAGAACCCGGTCACCCTCTGCAGCAATAATCTGCGCATAGATATGACGTGGAGTACGGTTGATACACAGACGTGTAACACCCTGCTCGCGGATCTTCATGCGTACGCGTTTTGCTCGGCGCTGACGTGAAACTTTTTTATCGCTCATCGTATTACCCTGTTACTTCTTCTTGGCTTCTTTACGTCTTACATATTCACCAGTGATGCGAACACCCTTACCTTTGTAGGGCTCTGGCGGACGGTAAGCGCGAATCTCAGCTGCGGCCTGGCCCAGCTTTTGCTTGTCCGAAGACTTTAATACAACCTCAGTCTGACTAGGAGTCTCAGCGCTAACACCCTCTGGCAACTGATAAACCACTGGATGAGAAAAACCCAGCGTCAGGTTAATACTCTTGCCCTGAACCTGTGCTCTGTAACCTACACCAACCAGCTCAAGCTTTTTCTCAAAGCCTTCAGAAACACCGGTCACCATATTGTTAACCAACGCTCTGGTAGTACCCGACATGGCGCGTGCGAACTGATCTCCACTGCGGGCAGCAAACGTCAGAACATTATCTTCCTGTTTGATTTCCACCTGGGGGTTGATCGGCATGGCCAATGTACCCTTTGAGCCCTTGACAGAAATCTCTTCGCCACCAAGTGTTACTTCAACACCTTTGGGCAGTTCTACTGGACTATTTGCAACTCTAGACATTTTTCTTTCCTATCAGAATACGGTGCAAAGCACTTCACCACCAATACCGGCAGCTCTGGCAGCGCGATCAGTCATCACACCTTTACTGGTGGAGATAACTGCAATACCGAGACCGCTGCGAACCTTGGGCAAGTCGTTGGTGCTTACATACTGACGTAAGCTCGGCTTGCTGATGCGCGCAATCTCTTCAATAACTGGACGGCCTTCAAAGTACTTCAGCTCGATAGTCAAGCTGGGCTTAACTTCTTCACTGACGCTGTAGCCGGCAATATAACCCTCTTCCTGAAGCACTTTGGCCACAGAGGCCTTCAGCTTAGAAGCGGGCATTGTAACTTCTGGGTGACTGCGGTGATGCGCATTACGAATGCGTGTCAACATGTCTGAAACTGGATCTTGCATACTCATATCGTTTGGCTCCTCAACTTACCAACTGGCTTTAACCAGCCCCGGAACTTCACCGCGCATCGCTGATTCGCGCAGTTTGTTTCGGCACAGGCCAAACTTGCTGTAGACACCGTGAGGGCGGCCAGTCACACGACAGCGATTGCGCTGACGGCTGGGGCTCGCATCACGAGGTAGCTTCTGTAACTTCTGCTGAGCTTCCCAACGATCTTCGTCAGAGGCCTCAACACTGTGAATAATTGCTTTTAGTTCTGCACGCTTGGCGGCGAACTTAGCGACTGTCTTGGCGCGCTTTGCTTCGCGCTGAACCATGGATACCTTTGCCATCTATCTATTACCTCAACCTTTCAGCGGAAAGTTAAAGGCACGCAGTAAAGCTCGGCCTTCGTCGTCATTGCGCGCGGTGGTGGTAATAGTGATATCCAAACCACGCAACTTATCAATTTTCTCGTAGTCGATCTCAGGGAAAATAATCTGCTCACTCACACCCATAGAGAAATTACCACGGCCATCGAACTGCTTGGGGCTGATACCACGGAAGTCACGAATACGTGGGATTGCGATGCCAACCAGGCGCTCCAGAAACTCATACATACGGTCGCTGCGCAACGTTACCTTGGTACCGATCGGCCAACCCTGGCGAACCTTGAAGCCAGCGATAGATTTGCGAGCGTTATTGATCACTGGTTTCTGGCCGGCAATCAATGTGAGATCAGCCACTGCATTTTCCAGAGACTTCTTGTCACCAATCGCTTCACCAACACCCATATTCAGAGTGATCTTGGTAATGCGAGGAATCTCCATCACATTAGTCAGACCCAGCTCTTCTTTAAGCTTGGGAGCCAATTCGTTTTTATATACTTCTTTCAGCCTTGCCATTTCGATTACCTGTTTACTTAAGCGTCTACGGCTTCGCCGTTGGACTTAAAGATACGAATCTTTTTGTTGTCTTCCTGAACCTTAAAGCCCACGCGATCTGCTTTATTGGTTGCGCTATTAAAGATAGCTACATTGGAGACCTGAATAGGTGATTCCTTCTCGATAATTCCACCGGGAATACCTGCCTGAGGATTGGGCTTCTGATGCTTTTTAATCATCTGAATACCAGACACCAGCAGACGATCGTTTTCAAGGACCTTAATTACCTTGCCACGCTTGCCTTTGTCTTTACCGGCGATAACAACAACTTCGTCGTCGCGCTTAATTTTCAGCATTGCCATTTCTTAATCCTCGCTTACAGCACTTCAGGTGCTAGGGAGATAATGCGCATAAACTTCTCTGTGCGAAGCTCGCGAGTTACCGGCCCAAAAATACGTGTGCCAATAGGTGCATTGTTGGCATTGAGCAGCACTGCAGCATTGTCATCAAATTTGATCAAGCTGCCGTCCTGACGACGCAAACCTTTCTTGGTGCGAACTACTACTGCACTCATCACCTGGCCTTTCTTTACCTTGCCGCGGGGAATCGCTTCTTTAACGGTAACCTTAATAATGTCACCAACCCGAGCATAGCGACGGTGAGAACCGCCCAACACTTTGATACACATCACGCGACGTGCACCGCTGTTGTCTGCTACATCAAGATAACTTTCTGTTTGAATCATTTTCTACTCCGAAACCTTCGCCAACTGCAGAATTACTCTGCTACAGCGCGCTCGTCAATATTCACCAGTTTCCACGACTTGTCTTTAGAGACAGGTCGGCACTCTGCGATCGTTACCAGATCGCCTGTATTCGCATCATTAGCTTCATCATGCGCTTTAATCTTGGTCGACTTGGTCAAGATTTTCCCGTATACCGGGTGCTTGACACGTCGCTCAATCATCACAGTGATGGTCTTATCCATCTTGTCACTGACGATGCGGCCAGTGAGTGTTCTTGAACTTGTTTGTAGCTCAGACATAATTATTCCCCTGCCTTCTGGTTAATAACAGTCTTAAGTCGCGCAATGTTGCGGCGCGCTTGTTTAACCTTATGGCTTTCGTTCAACTGGCCAGTGGCGTGCTGCATACGCAGCTTGAACTGAGACTTGAGCTCATCGCCCAGAGCCGCTTTCAACTCGTCAACTGACTTTTCACGCAATTCGTTAGCTTTCATGGTTACATCACCGTGCGTTTAACGAAGGTAGTTGCAACAGGAAGCTTGGCCGCTGCTAAAGCAAATGCTTCGCGCGCCAGCTCTTCACTAACACCTTCCATTTCATAAAGTACCTTGCCTGGCTGGATTAGCGCCACCCAGTACTCAACATTACCCTTACCCTTACCCATACGCACTTCAAGTGGCTTGTTGGTAATCGGCTTGTCTGGAAAAACTCGAATCCAGATTTTACCGCCACGTTTAATGTGTCGAGTCATGGCACGACGAGCCGCTTCAATCTGGCGAGCCGTCAAACGTCCGCGGCCAGAAGCCTTAAGACCAAACTCACCAAAGCTGACTTTGCTGCCGCGCTGAGCCAGGCCACGGTTGCGACCCTTGTGCATCTTGCGGAATTTTGTACGTTTCGGTTGCAGCATTTCGCTTTACCCTTATCGCTTGTTTCTTGTGTCTTGTGTCTTGGCGGGCGCTGCTTCAGCTTCCTCACCACCCAGAACTTCACCTTTGAAGATCCAGACCTTTACGCCGATGATGCCGTATGTGGTATTACCTTCGGCTGTCGCGTAGTCAATGTCTGCACGCAATGTGTGCAGAGGTACACGGCCTTCTCTGTACCATTCTGAACGGGCAATCTCTGCGCCGCCCAAACGACCACCAACTTGAATTTTTACTCCCAGAGCACCGCCGCGCATAGCGTTTTGAACAGCGCGCTTCATGGCGCGACGGAACATCACACGACGCTCTAGCTGCTGAGCTACGTTCTGAGCAACCAGATTGGCATCCAGATCGGGCTTGCGGATCTCTTCGATATTAATATGTACCGAACAACCCATCATCTTGGCGACTTCATTGCGCAGCTTCTCAACATCCTCACCCTTCTTGCCGATAACGATACCGGGGCGGGCTGTATGAATGGTGATGCGCGCACTATCTGAAGGTCGCTCAATGTCAACGCGGCTTACTGACGCATGGTCGAGTTTCTTCTTAACAAACGCTCGAACCTTGAGGTCCTGATTGAGCTTGTCCGCATAGTCCTTTTTACCGGCATACCAAGTCGAGGTATGCTTTTTAACGATACCTAGGCGGATGCCAGTTGGATGTACTTTTTGACCCATTGAATGGTCTCCCGAACCTTAATTCTACTTTTCAGAAACTTTTACAGTGATGTGACAGCTGCGCTTAAAAATTCTATCCGCGCGGCCCTTTGCTCTAGGCTTGATTCTTTTCATCGTCATGCCTTCGTCAACAAAGATCGTTGACACTTTGAGCTCATCTACATCAGCACCATCGTTGTGCTCTGCATTGGCAATTGCCGACTCGAGCACTTTCTTAATAATGTCCGCGCCCTTCCTGCCGCTGAACTGCAGAATTTCTAATGCAGACTCAACTGACTTGCCGCGAATTTGATCGGCTACCAGACGCGCTTTTTGCGCTGACATTCTGGCACCTTTTAACTTTGCTGCTACTTCCACGATCAAAACCCTCTTTTAGCGCTTGGCTTTCTTGTCTGCCACGTGACCTTTGTAGGTACGTGTCGGAGCAAATTCACCCAGCTTGTGACCAACCATTTCTTCGTTGACCAAAACAGGAACATGTTGACGACCATTGTGGATAGCGATTGTCAGACCAACCATATCTGGCAGGATCATAGAACGACGCGACCAGGTTTTGATGGGTCGACGCTCGTTAGCGGCTACCGCTGCCTCTACCTTTTTAGCCAGGTGAAGGTCAATGAATGGTCCTTTTTTTAGAGAGCGTGGCACGTTTGCTATCCTCTTTTAATAATCTAATCGGCGCTTATTTGCGACGACGAACAATGTATTTATCAGTGCGCTTATTCTTGCGCGTCTTGTAACCTTTGGTTGGCATACCCCAGGGCGATACCGGGTGACGACCACCAGAGGTACGACCTTCACCACCACCATGCGGGTGATCTACCGGGTTCATCGCCACACCGCGAACGGTTGGACGAACACCACGCCAGCGAGAGGCACCAGCCTTACCCAGCGAGCGCAAGCTGTGCTCACTGTTAGAAACCTCACCAAGAGTGGCTCGGCAATCGACCGGAATCTTGCGCATCTCACCACTGCGAAGACGCAGAGTGGCGTAAGCACCTTCACGGGCAACCAGCTGTACCGAAGCAGCGGCACTGCGAGCAATTTGCGCGCCCTTGCCTGGCTTCATCTCAACACAGTGGATAGTTGAACCCACTGGAATATTGCGCAGTGGCAGGCTGTTGCCTACCTTAATAGGCGAATCTTCACCAGATACCAGAGTATCCCCTGCCGAAACACCTTTGGGAGCAATAATGTAGCGACGCTCTCCATCTGCATAACAGAGCAGTGCAATATGCGCGGTGCGATTGGGATCGTATTCCAGACGCTCTACCTTGGCCGGGATACCATCTTTGTCGCGCTTAAAGTCGACAATACGGTAATGCTGCTTGTGACCGCCACCAATATGACGCACGGTGATGCGACCGGCACTGTTGCGACCACCAGTTCTTTTCTTAGGCGCTAAAAGCGGCGCATGGGGCGCTCCTTTGTGCAGCTCAGGTGTTACTACGCTGACAACAAAGCGACGGCCCGGGGAGGTTGGTTTTCTCTTGATAACTGCCATGATTAACCCCTTACTCCGCTACCGAAAAGTCAATATCCTGACCTTCCGCCAATCGTACATAGGCTTTTTTCCAATCGCTGCGCTGGCCCATGCCAGTGCGAGTGCGACGGGTCTTGCCCTTCACATTAACTACACGAACACCTTCAACCTTGACTTCAAAAAGCTGCTCTACAGCTTTCTTCACTTCTAGCTTGCTGGCATCTGTAGCCACCTTAAATACAACCTGAGTTGCGGCACCATCGGACATCGCTGCTTTTTCAGTGATGTGCGGCCCTAGCAACACTTTGAAGAGTCTCTCTTGGTTCATGCCAAAATCTCCTCAAGTTTTTTCAGCGCTGCAACAGTCACCAGCACCTTATCGAAATTAATTAGACTCACTGGATCAACCGCAGCCGCATCGCGAACATCAACCTTGTGCAGGTTGCGCGAAGACAGATAGAGGTTTTGGCTAACTTCTTCAGTGATAATCAAGGCTTCAGTCAAGCTAAACTCAGCCAGCTTGGCAATCAGGCCCTTAGTCTTAGGCTCTTCAACGTCAAAGCTCTCTACAACAATCAGGCGCTCCTGACGGGCCAGCTCTGAAACAATAGAGCGCATCGCAGAGCGATACATTTTACGGTTAAGCTTTTGACCGTGATCCTGAGGCTGGGCAGCAAAGGTAACACCACCGCCACGCCAGATTGGCCCACGGATAGTACCGGCGCGAGCCCGGCCTGTGCCCTTCTGACGGAATGGCTTGCGGCCACCACCGGAGACAGCTGAACGGTTTTTCTGAGCGCGAGTACCCTGACGGGCACCAGCAAGAAATGCCACAACGGTCTGGTGAATCAGATCCTGGTTAAACTCTATGCCAAAAGCAGCTTCTGAAACCTCAACGGTCCCTTTGTTGCCTTTGGGTGTCGCTATTGCTAATTCCACGGACACTCCCCTTAAACCTTAACTGCCGGACGAACGACAATATCACCACCAGGTGCACCGGGTACGGCTCCCTTGATCAGCAATAAGTTGCGCTCGGCATCGACGCGTACAATTTCTAGATTCTGTGTAGTAACCTGCTCTGCACCCATGTGACCGGCCATCTTCTTGCCTTTAAATACTCGGCCAGGAGTTTGGTTTTGACCAATTGAGCCAGGAGCTCGGTGCGAGATTGAGTTACCGTGAGTAGCGTCTTGCATGCTGAAGTTCCAGCGCTTGACACCACCTTGGAAGCCTTTACCTTTAGAGGTGCCGGTTACGTCAACTTTTTGACCTTCTTCAAAGCGCTCTACAGTTAATGCTGAGCCAACTTCAAATGCTTCTTCGGAACCTTCTGAACGGAATTCCCATTGACCGCGACCAGCCTCTACACCCGCCTTGGCGAAGTGTCCGGCTTGGGACTTGGATACTCGGGAAGCTTTGCGTGATCCGGTAGTGACCTGAATAGCTGAGTAGCCATCAGTCTCTGCGGATTTAATCTGGGTAATGTGATTAGGCGTTGCTTCTACCACTGTCACAGGGATAGATGCACCGTCTTCGGTAAACACACGAGTCATTCCGCATTTGCGGCCGACAATACCTATACTCATTTTTTTAACCTCTTAAGCGTACGGGGCTCTTACCCGCTACGGCTGCCCATTTCAAGGCATTACACTTTAGTGTTTTGCCCGGCATTACTGCCGGACCGCTACAGTCGTTATCAGCTCAGGCTGATTTGTACTTCAACGCCAGCAGCAAGATTCAATTTCATAAGCGCATCAACAGTTTTTTCTGTTGGCTCGACAATGTCGATTAAGCGCTTGTGGGTGCGAATTTCATACTGATCACGCGCATCTTTGTTCACGTGGGGAGAAACCAAAATGGTGAATCTCTCTTTACGTGTGGGCAACGGTATTGGCCCGCGTATTTGCGCGCCTGTACGTCTTGCAGTCTCGACAATCTCTTGGGTCGAGGTATCGATCAGCTTGTGATCGAAGGCTTTAAGACGAATCCTAATGCTTTGGTTTTGCATCGTAGCGAAACTCCGCTATATCTACTTTAAATTTCATGGCTCAACCGGCGTTCTTTGGTCGGCCCCGAAAAAGGAGCGCGAATATTAGTGCCGCACCCGGGGACTGTCAAGCAGTTTCAAGCCTACAGCCATTATTTTTTCTAACTTCAGCCAAAATGTTGGCCAACAAACTTCAAAGGTCAAAAAAGGGGCTCCAGGAGCCCCTTTTTCTAGCCTATTAGGGTTCAGTCGATGATCTTGGCTACAACACCAGCACCTACTGTACGACCGCCTTCACGGATCGCAAAGCGCAGACCTTCCTCCATCGCAATCGGATGAATCAGCGTCACTTCCATCTGTACGTTGTCACCAGGCATGACCATCTCTGTGCCAGCTGGTAATTCACAGGCGCCTGTTACGTCTGTGGTACGGAAGTAAAACTGTGGACGGTAGCCTTTAAAGAATGGCGTGTGACGCCCACCTTCATCTTTCGACAACACATACACTTCTGAGGTGAACTTGGTGTGTGGAGTTACTGTACCCACGTGCGCCAGTACCTGGCCACGCTGTACTTCTTCGCGCTTGGTACCTCGCAGCAGAATACCGCAGTTCTCGCCCGCACGACCTTCGTCGAGCAGCTTGCGGAACATCTCTACACCTGTACAGGTGGTCTTGGCAGTATCTGTGATACCCACCACTTCAATCTCTTCACCCACCTTGATCACACCGCGCTCTACTCGGCCTGTTACTACAGTACCGCGACCAGCGATGGAGAATACGTCTTCGATTGGCATCAGGAAGGGCTGATCAACCGCACGTACAGGCTCAGGGATATAAGCGTCCAGAGCTTCTACCAGCTTCTTAACTGCGGTAGTACCCAGCTCGTTGTCGTCTTTGCCTTCCAGCGCCATCAGGGCTGAACCCACAATGATTGGCGTGTCGTCGCCTGGGAACTCGTAGGTATCGAGCAGCTCGCGCAGCTCCATCTCTACCAGCTCAAGCATTTCTGCGTACTCTTCTGAGTCTACGCCACCACAGTCTTCAGCCAGCAGGTCGGCTTTGTTCAGGAATACCAGTACATAAGGTACACCTACCTGACGAGACAGCAGGATGTGCTCGCGAGTCTGTGGCATTGGGCCATCAGTCGCACCACATACCAAAATAGCACCGTCCATCTGCGCAGCACCGGTGATCATGTTTTTAACATAGTCGGCGTGGCCTGGGCAGTCTACGTGTGCGTAGTGACGGGTCGGGGAATCATATTCAACGTGAGCTGTGGAAATAGTAATACCGCGCTCGCGCTCTTCAGGAGCGTTATCGATCTGGTCAAACGCTTTCATCTCGCCGCCGTACACTTCTGCACAGACGCGAGTCATCGCAGCGGTCAAAGTAGTCTTACCATGGTCTACGTGACCAATGGTGCCTACGTTCACGTGCGGCTTATTTCTTTCAAACTTTTCTTTTGCCATCTCAGTGTCTCCTCAGCAGGCGTTTACTTTTCAAACTTTATAGTCTTTAAAACTGGTAGCGGCACTGCATTTAGTTTGCTGCAGAGCGCAAGGGACGCCATCTTATACTGCGTTGACAGAGAGTCAACGGTATTTGCGTGTAAATTCACCTTTTTTAAGGATTTTTAGGGTTTTTTGGCGGTAAAACCGAACAGTTTTGCCATAAACCCAAGAGTTTGGCATTAATTTGATAAAAAAGCGGCTATATAAGCGCATTTTTACTCTGAACTAGAGGCAATATCCTGTATACTCGCGCGCGTTTTTAGCCCCTGCGCCGAAATAATGCATGGCCGCAGGCAATATAGAATTTTACAACTGAATTTATAAACGAGCAGACCAATGACCGATTTATCTCACTACAGAAATATTGGTATCTTCGCCCACGTTGATGCGGGCAAGACAACCACTACCGAACGAATACTCAAGCTGACCGGTAAGATTCACAAAACCGGTGAAGTGCACGATGGAGCCGCGACTACGGATTTCATGGAGCAGGAGCAGGAGCGCGGTATTACTATTCAGTCAGCGGCAACTACCTGCTTCTGGAAGGACCACCGCCTCAATATTATTGATACCCCAGGTCACGTAGACTTTACCGTTGAAGTTTATCGTTCGCTTAAGGTGCTGGATGGCGGTGTAGGTGTATTCTGTGGTTCTGGTGGTGTTGAGCCCCAGTCTGAGACCAACTGGCGCTATGCCAATGAATCAGAAGTTGCGCGAATTATTTTCGTCAATAAGCTCGACCGTATGGGTGCAGATTTTCTGCGCGTTGTTGGCCAGGTTAAAAATGTATTGGGCGCCAACCCATTGGTAATGTGTCTGCCTATCGGCATTGAAGAGAACTTCGTCGGCCTGGTCGATCTGCTGCATCGTCAAGCCTATGTTTGGGATGACACTGGCCTGCCTGAAAACTATGAGATTGTCGATATTCCAGCAGATATGGTGGATCAGGTTGAAGAGTACCGCGAGCAGATGATTGAAACTGCTCTGGAGCAGGACGACGACCTGCTGATGGCCTATATGGAAGGTGAAGAGCCCAGCATTGAAGATGTTAAGCGCTGCATCCGCAAAGGCACCATCGCTCTGGACTTCTTCCCAACTTACTGTGGTTCTGCATTTAAGAACAAAGGTGTTCAGATGGTTCTGGACGCTGTTGTTGACTATCTGCCCTGCCCCACTGACGTTAAGCCTCAGCCTCTGACTGATGAAGACGGCCAGGAAACAGGTGAAGTGGCCACGGTAACCACTGAAGAGTCACTAAAGGCTCTAGCATTCAAAATTATGGATGACCGCTTTGGTGCATTGACCTTTGTGCGCATCTACTCTGGTGTGCTGAATAAAGGCGACACCATTCTCAATTCGTTTACCGGCAAAACCGAGCGTATTGGCCGTATGGTTGAAATGCACGCTGATGATCGCAACGAGATTGACCGCGCCCAGGCCGGTGATATTCTCGCCATTGTGGGTATGAAAAATGTTCAGACTGGTCACACGCTATGTGATCAGAAAAACCCCGTGACCCTTGAGCCTATGATCTTCCCTGAGCCAGTAATCTCTATTGCTGTTAAGCCTAAAGACAAAGGCGGCTCTGAGAAAATGGGTGTGGCCATTGGCAAGATGATTGCCGAAGATCCCTCGTTCCGCGTTGAGACTGATGAAGACTCCGGCGAGACCATCCTTAAAGGTATGGGTGAACTGCACCTGGATATTAAAGTGGATATCCTCAAGCGCACCTACGGCGTTGATCTGATTGTTGGTCAGCCTCAGGTGGCTTACCGCGAGACTATTACTGCGGCTATTGAAGACAGCTACACTCACAAGAAGCAATCTGGTGGTTCTGGTCAGTTCGGTAAGATCGATTACCATATTCGCCCTGGTGAGCCAGGCTCTGGCTTCACTTTCGCCACCTCTGTTGTGGGCGGTAACGTACCTAAGGAATTCTTCCCAGCGATTGAGAAAGGATTTAACGGCATGATGGATGAGGGTCCCCTGGCTGGCTACCCTGTTCTGGATGTTGAGGTTGAGCTGTTTGATGGCGGCTTCCACGCCGTTGACTCCTCGGCTGTTGCCTTTGAAATCGCCGCTAAGGGCGCTTTCCGTCAATCCATGCCCAAGGCTGGCCCACAGATTATTGAGCCAATCATGAAAGTGGATGTGTTCACTCCTGAAGACCATGTAGGTGATGTTATCGGTGACCTCAACCGTCGCCGCGGTATGATCAAGGATCAGGAAGCTGGTGTAACCGGTGTGCGTATCAAGGCTGACGTACCTCTGTCAGAGATGTTTGGCTATATCGGCCATCTGCGTACCATGACTTCAGGTCGCGGTCAGTTCTCTATGGAGTTCGCCCACTACCTGCCCTGTCCGCAGAACATTGCTGACGAAGTGATTGCAGCAGCCAAAGAGCTGAGAGAAGCTAAGTAAGTGGTTTCTTAAAAGCCATAAAAAAACCCCGCTGGTACATACCATCGGGGTTTTTTATGGTCTGGCGTTTATGTCTGATCTGCACGCCAGAGCCACGTCTGCAACTAGGCTCACTAGCCCATATTTTTTGCCATGACCGCCTCAGTCACATTTTTTGGGGCTTCAGCGTACTTTTCAAATTCCATGGTGAAGGTGGCTCGACCCTGGGTAGCAGAGCGCAGGTCGGTGGCATAGCCAAACATTTCAGCCAGAGGAACCTCCGCATCAATCACCTTGCCAGAGGCATTGTCATCCATACCCAGAATAATGCCGCGACGCCGGTTCAGATCACCCACCACATCGCCCATATTTTCTTCCGGTGTCACCACTTCCACTTTCATCATTGGCTCCAGCAATATGGCGCCACCATGATCCTTAAGGTCTCTGGTGGCCAGTGACCCGGCAATCTTAAAAGCCATCTCAGAGGAATCCACATCATGGAAGGATCCATCGTAGAGCGTTGCCTTGATGCCCAGTAGCGGATAGCCAGCCAGAATGCCGTTTTGCATCTGCTCTTCAATACCTTTGGCTACAGCGGGAATATATTCACGGGGCACGGCGCCACCGACGATCTCATTAATAAACTCAAGACCTTCGGCACCCTCGTCTTCGGCGGGCTCAAACTTCAGCCACACGTGACCGTACTGTCCGCGGCCACCGGACTGGCGTACAAACTTGCCTTCGATCTCACAGGAGTTTTGGATAGTTTCTCGATAGGCCACCTGCGGCTTACCTATATTGGCCTCAACATCAAATTCGCGACGCATGCGGTCAACCAGAATATCCAGATGTAACTCACCCATACCAGAGATAATAGTCTGGCCGCTCTCTTCATCAGTTTTAACCCGGAAAGACGGGTCTTCCTGGGCCAGTTTGCCCAGCGCCACTCCCATTTTTTCCTGGTCTGCCTGAGATCTGGGCTCAACCGCTACCGAGATCACTGGCTCAGGGAACTCCATGCGCTCCAGTACAATTTTGTCACTCTCGGCGCACAGAGTATCGCCAGTGGTGGTATCTTTTAAACCGATGGCTGCGGCTATATCGCCCGCCAGCACCTGTTTGATTTCTTCGCGACTATTGGAGTGCATCTGCACCATACGACCAACGCGCTCGCGCTTCTGCTTAACCGAGTTATAAACCGCTGTGCCGCTCTCCAATGTTCCAGAGTAAACCCGCATAAAGGTCAGAGTTCCTACAAAGGGGTCGGTGGCAATCTTGAACGCCAGTGCCGCAAAGGGCGCATTATCATCGGCCTCACGGCTGTCTCTGTCACCATTATCAAGATCGCCCTCAATGGCCTTAACTTCTGTCGGCGAAGGCAGATACTCGACCACTGCGTCTAGCATGGCCTGAACACCTTTGTTTTTAAAGGCTGAGCCGCCGAGTACAGGGACAATTTCATTGGCCAATGTGCGAATGCGCAAGCCCTGCTTGATCTCTTCTTCGGTCAAATGCTCGGTCTCGAGATATTTGTCCATCAGCTCTTCGGTAGCCTCTGCCGCTGACTCTATAAGGTAGCTGTGCATCTCCTCACATTGATCAGCAATATCTTCGGGGATATCGGCATACTCAAAGGTCATGCCCTGGTCCTGCTCATTCCAGAGTATGGCTTTCATTTTCACCAGATCGACAACACCCTTAAATTCATCCTCGGAACCTATGGTCATCTGCAGTGGCACCGGATTAGCTGCAAGACGGTCCTTCAGCTGCTCCACTACCATCATGTAGTCTGCACCGGCGCGATCCATTTTGTTGACGAAGACCATGCGCGGCACTTCATACTTATTGGCCTGACGCCAGACAGTCTCGGTTTGAGGCTGCACACCAGAGGAGCCACATAACACCACCACGGCGCCGTCGAGCACGCGCAGAGAGCGCTCTACCTCAATGGTGAAGTCAACATGGCCTGGGGTGTCGATAATATTGATGCGGTGATCGGGGAACTGGGCATCCATACCTTTCCAAAAGCAGGTGGTGGCTGCCGAGGTAATAGTAATGCCGCGCTCCTGCTCCTGCTCCATCCAGTCCATGGTGGCAGCACCATCATGTACCTCACCAATTTTATGAGACATACCTGTATAGAACAGAACACGCTCTGTGGTCGTGGTTTTGCCTGCATCTACATGAGCACAGATGCCGATATTGCGATACCGACTGATTGGGGTCTTGCGGGCCAATGTGTTTTTCCTTTTGTTTAAAGCGAAAAAAGGCGGCTATTAAAGCCACCTTTTCGCGATAGGATCAAATAAAACTGTTTCCTATTAGAAGCGGAAGTGCGAGAACGCCTTGTTGGCTTCAGCCATGCGATGCACGTCTTCACGTTTCTTAACAGCTCCACCTTTGCTTTGAACTGCGTCGATCAGTTCGCCAGCCAGGCGTTGAGCCATGGACTTCTCTCCGCGAGCACGTGCGTAATCCACGAGCCAGCGCATTGCCAGTGCAGTGCGTCGCGATGGACGTACTTCTACTGGTACCTGGTAAGTGGCACCACCCACACGGCGAGACTTAACCTCTACCAGTGGTGCTACATTGTCCAGTGCTTCTTCAAACACTTCCACGGGACTCTTCTTCAGGCGCTCTTCAACTATATCCAGCGCACCATAAACAATCCGCTCAGCAACTGACTTCTTGCCGCTGACCATTACGTGGTTCATAAACTTCGCTAAGGTGATATTGCCAAACTTGGGATCTGGCAGAATTTCACGCTTCGCTGCTACTCTTCTTCTTGGCATCGTTTTGCCCTTCTCTTCAGGTTTGTTCTAGGGATAGGCCCTAGCCTTACTTGGTTGTATTACCGATTGTTACGCAATTCGTGTTACTAAACAGGTTAACCAATGTCCTTACTTGGGACGCTTGGTACCGTACTTAGAGCGACGCTGAGTACGACCAGTTACACCCGCTGTATCCAAAGTACCGCGCACCGTGTGGTAGCGAACACCTGGAAGATCTTTTACACGACCACCACGAATCAAAACAACGCTGTGCTCTTGCAGGTTGTGGCCTTCACCACCAATGTATGAAGTTACTTCAAATCCACTGGTGAGACGCACACGACATACTTTACGCAATGCAGAGTTTGGCTTCTTGGGAGTAGTTGTGTAAACGCGGGTACATACACCACGACGCTGCGGACAGGCCTGCAGTGCTGGTACGTCACTCTTACTGACTTTGCGTTTTCTCGGCTTACGAACCAACTGGTTGATCGTTGCCATGCAATTTTTCTCCAAAATTAAAAATACCTTCTTGCGAAGGCCGTACATTCCTTGAATCTATCGGCCATACCTGCCTCTAGATCCAAAAGGGAGCGGCATTCTAATTACCGCACATCCGGGAGTCAAGCCGGCATTGCCACTACCTTTTGGGCAGGTGGCTAAATACCGGCAATTCGCCCTTATTCTTCAGCGAGATCAGCGCTTAGGGCTTCACTCAAGGCCGCTTCAACATCAGCTGCAGTCATTGCCAGGTCTTCTTCAGCCGCACGCTCTTGCTTGCGCTGAGCATGATAGGCCAGACCTGTACCGGCTGGGATCAAACGACCCACTACAACGTTCTCTTTCAGGCCGCGCAGCGGATCGGCTTTGCCGGTAACCGCAGCTTCGGTGAGCACTCGCGTGGTCTCCTGGAAAGAGGCTGCCGAGATAAAGCTATCGGTTGCCAGAGAGGCTTTGGTAATACCCAGCAGCTGACGCTCAAACTTAGCTGGCTGCAAGCCTTCTTGGCGCAGACGCTCGTTCTCTTCCAGAACACGTCGGTACTCGACCTGCTCGCCACGGATCAGGGAAGAATCACCCATATCGGTGATCTCTACTTTGCGCAGCATCTGACGGGTAATTACCTCAATGTGCTTATCATTGATTTTTACACCCTGCAGACGGTAAACGTCCTGAATCTCGTTAACGATGTACTTGGCCAGCTCGCTGATACCTTTCAGACGCAGGATATCGTGTGGCGTGGGCGGCCCATCAGAGATAACCTCGCCTTTCTCAACGTGCTCACCTTCAAACACGCCCAGGGTACGCCACTTGGGAATCAGCTCCTCGTAGTGCAGCTTGCCATTGGGTAATGGTTTGCCGTCGTCTGGGGTAATAACCAGTCGCATCTTGCCTTTGGTTTCTTTACCCAGAGTGACTGTACCTGTGATCTCAGCCAGAATCGCAGGATCCTTCGGCTTGCGAGCTTCAAACAGGTCGGCAACTCGCGGCAGACCACCGGTAATATCCTTAGTACCACCAGATTCCTGAGGAATACGGGCAATGATCTGACCAATATCAATGGTGTCACCATCCACTACATTAACACTGGCGTTAGCAGGCAGTGGGTAGTGGGCTGGTACCGTTGAGTTGGGGAAGATTAGCTCTTTGCCCTTCTTATCGGTCAGAGTAATCATTGGCTTAAGGTCTTTACCCGCTGCCGGACGCTCGTTTGGATCGATCACAGAGATGCTGGTCAGACCGGTCATATCATCAGTCTGCTGACGGATGCTGAGGCCCTCTTCCATACCAGAGAATGCAACCTTACCAGCTACTTCTGTAACAATGGGGTGAGTGTGTGGATCCCAGTTGGCAATCACATCACCAGCGGCGACCTTAGAACCATCTTTCACCTTGATAACAGCACCGTAAGGCAGCTTATAGCGCTCACGCTCGCGACCGTTCTCATCGGCAATCGCCAACTCGCCGGAACGAGATACAGCAACCAGATTCTTATCTTTATTCTGCACTGTCTTGAGGTTAATTAGTCGGATAACACCGTCCTGCTTAACCTTGACACTGTCTACAGCAGAGGCACGAGATGCAGCACCACCGATGTGGAAGGTACGCATAGTCAGCTGTGTACCTGGCTCACCAATAGACTGTGCAGCAATTACACCCACTGCTTCACCCTGGTTCACTCTGTGTCCACGGGCCAAATCACGTCCGTAACAGGCGGAACAAATACCATGAGTCACTTCACAGGTGATCGGCGATCGCACGATTACCTCATCAATGCTCATCTTCTCGATACGTACAACCCACTGTTCATCAATCATGGTGCCGGCTGGAACAGCAATTTCATCGCTGCCTGGCTTGAGTACATCCTGGGCTACAACACGGCCCAGAATACGATCACCCAATGAGGAGATAATATCACCGCCCTCAATTACAGGCGCCATCAGCAGGCCTTCAGTAGTACCACAGTCAACCTCTGTTACTACTACGTCCTGAGATACGTCGACCAGACGGCGAGTCAGGTAACCGGAGTTAGCTGTTTTAAGTGCGGTATCCGCAAGACCCTTACGAGCACCGTGAGTCGAGATAAAGTACTGCAGTACGCTCAGACCTTCACGGAAGTTAGCCGTAATTGGGGTTTCAATAATCGAACCATCTGGACGCGCCATCAGACCACGCATACCAGCCAGCTGTCGAATCTGAGCGGGGGAACCACGAGCACCTGAGTCGGCCATGATAAAGACTGAGTTAAAGGAATCCTGTTGCTCTTCCTCACCATCTTTATTGGTCACGTTTTCAGTACTGATGCCCTGCATCATAGACTTGGCAACTCGGTCATTGGCCTGAGACCAGATATCGATCACCTTGTTGTATTTTTCACCCTGGGTCACAAGACCAGAGGCGAACTGACTTTCAATTTCACGAACCTGTTCATCAGCGCCGGCAATAATGTCGTGCTTATCATCTGGGATAACAAAGTCGTTAACGCCGATCGATGCGCCGGAGCGAGTTGAGAAATCAAAACCTGTGTACATCAGCTTGTCGGCAAAGATAACGGTATCTTTCAGACCTACACGCCGATAACACTCGTTGATAACCGTTGAGATGGCTTTCTTGACCATTGGCTTGTTAACCAACTCAAAGGGCAGACCCGCTGGAACAATTTCCCATAGCAATGCACGACCTATGGTTGTCTCTACCAGACTGGAAGATTCAGTGCGCTCATCAGTGACTTCGTCGACTAATACTTCGTTAATGCGCACCTTTACCCGGGCCTGCAGTTCTGCAGTGCCACTGTAGTAGGCGCGGGAGACTTCACGACCGTCGGCAAATACCATGCCTTCGCCGCGAGCATTTACCTTGTGACGGGTCATATAGTACAGACCCAGTACCACGTCCTGAGAGGGAACAATAATCGGCTCACCGGAGGCGGGCGACAAAATATTGTTAGTCGACATCATCAGGGCGCGAGATTCCATCTGTGCTTCAATGGTCAGAGGCACGTGAACGGCCATCTGGTCACCATCGAAGTCAGCGTTGTAGGCTGCACAGACCAGTGGATGTAACTGGATTGCCTTGCCCTCAATCAACACAGGCTCAAATGCCTGGATGCCGAGACGGTGAAGAGTAGGCGCACGGTTTAGTAGCACCGGATGCTCGCGAATCACCTCATCGAGAATATCCCAGACTACCGCTTCTTCGCGCTCTACCATTTTCTTGGCCGCTTTAATGGTAGTCGCAAGACCACGCAGCTCCAGCTTGCTGAAGATAAATGGCTTAAACAGCTCCAGCGCCATACGCTTGGGCAGACCACATTGGTGCAGACGCAGGGTAGGACCAACCACGATGACCGAACGGCCAGAGTAGTCAACTCGCTTACCCAGCAGGTTCTGACGGAAACGACCCTGCTTGCCTTTAATCATATCGGCGAGGGATTTCAGCGGACGCTTATTCGAACCAGTGATGGCACGACCACGGCGACCATTGTCCAATAGTGCATCCACAGATTCCTGCAGCATGCGCTTTTCGTTGCGCACGATAATATCTGGGGCACTTAGCTCCAGAAGGCGCTTCAAACGATTGTTACGGTTGATTACGCGACGGTACAGATCATTGAGATCTGAGGTAGCGAATCGGCCGCCGTCCAGAGGAACCAGCGGGCGCAGATCTGGCGGCAGAACCGGCAGAGCTTCAAGTACCATCCACTCCGGCTTGTTGCCAGAACCGTGGAAAGCTTCCAGCAATTTCAGACGCTTGGAGAACTTTTTGATTTTGGTCTCAGACTTGGTATTGGGAATTTCTTCACGGATATCCGCAATCTCGTCTTCGAGACTAATCTCTTTTAGCAGGGCCTGAATAGCTTCGGCGCCCATAGTCGCCTTAAATTCATCACCGAACTCTTCCAGAGATTCAAAGTATTCTTCATCGGTCAAAAGCTGACCTTTTTCCAGCGTAGTCAGACCTGGGTCGGTTACCACATAGGACTCAAAATAGAGTACGCGCTCAATTTCACGCAATGTCATATCCAGCATTAAACCAATGCGCGAGGGCAGTGATTTCAAAAACCAGATATGAGCAACCGGGCAAGCGAGTTCAATATGGCCCATGCGCTCACGACGAACTTTGGTGAGCGTCACTTCAACGCCACATTTCTCACAGACAATACCTCTGTGCTTCATGCGCTTGTACTTGCCACAGAGACATTCGTAGTCTTTTACAGGTCCAAAAATCTTGGCACAGAAAAGGCCTTCGCGCTCTGGTTTAAAAGTACGGTAGTTAATGGTCTCGGGCTTTTTAACCTCACCAAATGACCAGGATCGAATCATTTCAGGTGATGCGAGACTAATTCGAATATTATCGAATTCAGTGTTTTGCTCTTGCTGCTTGAGTAGGTTGACTAAATCCTTCAAGGCTTTTCCTCCAGTAACTGGGTTTGCCGAGGCGTGTATCCGCCCCGGCCATCAGTAAGCAATACCGCGCTTATTCGTTTTCCAATTCCATGTTGATACCAAGAGAACGAACCTCTTTGACCAACACGTTGAATGACTCTGGCATGCCAGGCTCCATTCGGTGATCGCCGTCCACGATGTTTTTATACATCTTAGTACGACCTGCAACGTCATCTGACTTGACGGTAAGCATTTCCTGCAGCGTATAGGCGGCACCATAGGCCTCCAACGCCCAGACTTCCATCTCACCAAATCGCTGGCCACCAAACTGTGCCTTACCACCCAGCGGCTGCTGAGTAACCAGGCTGTAGGAACCAGTTGAACGGGCATGCATCTTGTCGTCTACCAGATGGTTCAGCTTGAGCATATACATGTAACCCACGGTTACCGGACGATCAAACTTGTCACCGGTGCGGCCATCGTACAGCTCAGTCTGACCTGTGTCGGACAGACCTGCCAGAGTCAGCATTTTCTTCAGCTCCACCTCGTGGGCGCCGTCGAACACTGGGGTCGCAATAGGCACGCCCTTACGCAGATTAGAAGCTAGCTCTAGTACTTCGGCATCGCTCAGGTCTTTTAGATCAGTGCCATAAACCGTATCGCCAACATCATAGACTTCCTGTAGGAACTTGCGAATCTCGGCGGCTTTAGACTGCGCCTTGATCATGGCGTCAATCTTAACGCCCAGACCCTTGGCTGCCATACCCATATGAGTTTCAAGTACCTGCCCCACGTTCATTCGCGATGGAACGCCCAGCGGGTTGAGAACTATGTCTACAGTATCGCCGTTCTCGTCGTAAGGCATATCTTCGACCGGCTTGATAACAGAGATAACACCTTTGTTACCGTGACGACCAGCCATCTTGTCACCAGGCTGAATACGACGCTTAACCGCGAGATAAACCTTAACGGTTTTCAGAACACCAGGTGCCAGATCATCGCCGCTCTGCAGCTTGCCGCGCTTCTCTTCGAAACGCTCATCCAGATTGACACGACGATCAGCTAGCTGAGCCTGAGCCGCAGCGATCTGATCATTGAGCTCTGCTTTGTCCATACGGATAGCAAACCAGTCATCTGCACTGTATTCCGCTACTGCATCTGCGGTCAGCTCAGCACCTTTTTTGAGGCCGGCTGCTTTGACAACCTTGCCGCCAACCAGTGCACTGAACAGACGACCCAGAGTGGCATTTTCTACAATGCGGTACTCGTCGTTGAGGTCTTTGCGGTACTGATCGAGCTCAGCTCGCTCAATATCCAGTGAGCGCTGATCCTTGTCCAGGCCATCGCGAGTAAATACCTGGACGTTAATAACAGTGCCTTTGATGCTGCTTGGAACGCGCAGCGAGGTGTCTTTAACATCAGATGCCTTCTCGCCAAAGATAGCACGCAATAGCTTTTCTTCCGGAGTCAACTGAGTCTCGCCTTTGGGCGTGACTTTACCGACCAGAATATCGCCAGCAGAAACCTCGGCACCAATATGAACTATGCCGGACTCGTCGAGTCGCGCCAGAGCCACTTCACCCACATTGGGGATATCGGCAGTAATTTCTTCTGAGCCCAACTTGGTGTCGCGAGCAACACAGGTCAGCTCCTGGATATGAATGGTAGTAAAACGATCTTCCTGCACAACGCGCTCAGAGATCAGAATCGAATCTTCGAAGTTGTAACCATTCCAGGGCATAAACGCTATGCGCATATTCTGCCCCAGCGCCAGTTCACCCAGATCTACAGATGGGCCATCGGCCAGTACATCACCGCGTAGCACCTGGTCGCCCTGCTTGACGATAGGACGCTGGTTGATACAGGTATTCTGGTTTGATCTGGTGTACTTGGTAAGGTTGTAAATATCTACACCTGCTTCACCAGTTTCAATTTCAGAGTCGCTAACTCGAACCACAATACGGCCGGCATCAACGCTTTCGACAACACCGCCGCGCTTGGCAACTTCACAGACACCTGAGTCACTGGCTACAGTGCGCTCAATACCGGTACCAACTAGTGGCGCCTCGGCGCGCAACGTGGGTACAGCCTGACGTTGCATGTTAGAACCCATCAGAGCCCGGTTAGCATCATCGTGCTCAAGGAACGGAATCAAAGAGGCCGCTACTGAAACAACCTGGCGTGGCGACACGTCCATATAGTCGATTTCTTCTGGCGCCTTAACCGTAAATTCGTTGAGATGGCGCACAGCTACCATGTCTTCGACAAATTCACCCTTCTTGTTAATTTCAGCCGACGCCTGAGCAATCACATACTGAGACTCATTGATCGCTGACAGATACTCGATCTCTGAACTCACTTTACCATTACTGACTTTACGGTAAGGGGTTTCAATAAAGCCGTAGTTATTGGTGCGAGCATAGGTGGCCAGAGAATTAATCAGACCAATATTTGGCCCTTCTGGCGTCTCAATAGGACAGACGCGACCATAGTGAGTCGGGTGTACATCGCGGACTTCAAAGCCAGCGCGCTCACGGGTCAGACCACCTGGCCCCAGAGCTGAAACGCGACGCTTGTGGGTCACTTCTGAGAGCGGGTTGTTCTGATCCATAAACTGGGATAGCTGGCTTGAACCAAAGAACTCTTTCATGGCGGCAGCCACGGGCTTGGCATTAACCAGATCCTGAGGCATTAAGCCCTCAGATTCAGCTACACCCAAACGCTCTTTTACAGCGCGCTCAACACGCACCAGGCCCACACGGAACTGGTTTTCTGCCATTTCACCAACAGAGCGAATACGACGGTTACCCAGGTGATCGATATCGTCAACAGAACCTCTACCATTACGGATATTAATCAGAGTCTGCATTACATCAGCAATATCAGAGGTTTCGCCAAACTGCTCCATCAGCTCTTTGGCTTCGTCAGTTTTTTGCATGCTGAAGTAGCGCTCGTCATAGAGAACACCAGCACCCTCTTCGGCGTCACGGTCCAGACGGCGATTGAACTTCATACGACCTACAGATGACAGGTCATAGCGCTCTAAGTTAAAGAACAGGTTGTAGAACAGATTTTCAGCCGACTCTTTGGTGGGCGGCTCGCCTGGACGCATCATGCGGTAAATCTCTACCAGCGCTTCAAGCTGAGTGCGAGATGGATCGGCACGCAGTGTGTCAGAGATAAACGGACCACAATCCAGGTCATTAGTGTACAGAGTTTCGATATCAGTGATGCCGGCCTCAATCATCAGAGCCAGATTTTCTTCAGTGATTTCGGTATTACATTCAAGCAGCATTTCGCCAGTTTTTGGGTCGGCAATATCCTTAGCTAGTGCGCGGCCCAGCATATATTCCTGGGTTACCTGCAGAGAGGTGACCTTACCTTTTTCCAACTCACGGATATGACGAGCAGTGATACGGCGACCTTTCTCGACAATCACGCCACCTTTCTTATCGACAATATCAAACGCGGCGATTTCTCCGCGCAGACGCTCTGGATCCAATTCCAGAGTAAAGGCTTCTTTCTTGTAGTGGAAAATACTGGTATCGAAGAACTTCTCGAGAATTTCTTCCGAGTTATAGCCTAGCGCACGCAACAAAATTGTCGCCGGCAATTTGCGGCGGCGATCGATACGTACATAGAGCAAATCTTTGGGGTCGAACTCAAAGTCCAACCAGGAACCACGGTAGGGAATCACACGGGCTGTGTAGAGCAGCTTACCCGAGGAGTGAGTCTTACCTTTATCGTGATCGAAAATAACGCCAGGCGATCTGTGCAGCTGGGACACGATCACACGCTCGGTACCATTGATAATAAACGTGCCGTTATCAGTCATAAGCGGAATTTCACCGAGATAGACCTCTTGCTCACGGATATCTTTGATGGCCTTGTTGGTCGATTCTTTATCGTAAATAACCAGACGAACTCGGACCCGCAACGGGACCGAGAAAGTTACGCCGCGAAGCTTGCACTCCTCTACGTCAAAGGCAGGCTTGCCCAGAACATAGTCGACGTACTCTAGAGCGGCATGACCTGAATAGCCTACGATCGGAAAGATCGAGTTCAGGGCCGCGTGCAGTCCGGTGTTCATTCGATCTTCGACCGAAACACCCGCCTGCGTAAAATTTTTATAGGAATCAAGTTGAATTGCCAACAAGTAGGGCAAATCCATGACATCTGGCAGCTTGCCAAAATTCTTGCGGATACGTTTCTTCTCAGTGAAGGAGTAAGCCATCTGTATTCCTCGGGATTATCTTATTTGGGAGTTAACAACTTTGAGTCCATTCTCAAAATCGTTCTGCTTGTAAATTCCCATGCCTACAAGCAGGAAAGGGCCGAAGGGTTTTACCCCTTCAGCCCAGCCTGAAACCTCAGGCAGCTTGCACATCGATCTTACTTGAGCTCGACAGTTGCGCCAGCTTCTTCCAATTGCTTCTTAGCTTCTTCAGCATCGTCTTTAGAGGCAGCTTCTTTAATAGTAGAAGGCGCTCCGTCAACCATGTCTTTGGCTTCTTTGAGGCCAAGACCGGTGATGCCGCGAACAGCTTTAATTACATTTACTTTCTTGTCGCCAACAGCAGACAGAACAACGTCAAATTCAGTCTTCTCGGCAGCAGCTTCGCCTTCACCGCCAGCGGCAGCAGCAGGAGCAGCAGCAACTGCAGCAGCTGCAGATACGCCAAACTTCTCTTCCATTGCGCTAACTAATTCAACAACGTCCATTACGCTCATTTCAGCGATTGCATTCAAAATATCTTCGTTTGATAGGGCCATTTTGGGCCTCCTAAATTTATCTGTTTATTAAGAAGTCGCTTATGCGGCTTCCTGTTTTGCATCACGAACTGCTGCAACTGCGCGGGTTGTCTTAGTTGGGATCTCGTTAAGAGTACGTACCAACTTAGTAACCGGAGCCAATGTAACGCTAGCCAACATACCCAGAGCCTGTTCAAGGGTTGGTAGTTTGGCCAGAGTGTCAATTTGACTCTTGTCTAGCAGTTGACCACTGACTGACAGCGCCTTAACTTCAAATTCTTCATTTTCTTTAGCGAAGTCTTTGAAGAGTCGCGCTGCTGCACCCGGATCTTCCATAGAGAAGCCGAATAATGACGGACCGACCAAAACCTCTTCTACGCAAGCGTAGTCAGTTTCAGCGAATGCACGCTTGGCTAAGGTGTTGCGGATAACGCGCAGTTGCACGTTTTCAGCGCGAGCCTTGGCACGCAGAGCATTCATATCGGTTACGTCAACGCCACGGGCGTCAGCGATCACCAGGCTCAGAGCCTGGGCGGCTGTCTCGTTTACTTCAGCAACAATTGCTTTCTTGTCATCGAGATTCAATGCCACGATAAATCTCCTCGATTTACCTGAGTTACAGTCGAAAAACTTCTTCGACCACTTAGGTGAAAATTACCAGTTCAATATTCTGTACCGGGTTCACCGCCTGCGTAGGAAACTTCCAGCAATACTGCCACTGTCTGCTATTAACCCCTCTCGGGAACCTACGGTCTTTAACGGCCCCAGCTGAAAACACACTTCAGCTTGGACCCCAAAGTCTTTATTTGGCAGCCTTAGCTGCCGGTTGATTAGGCGCTCAGAGAGGCCTGATCAATTTGCAATCCTGGACCCATGGTGGAAGATACGGTGATCTTCTTAACATAGACGCCCTTGGCTGATGCAGGCTTGGCTTTTGCCAAATCCGCCATCAACGCTTCTAGGTTTTGCTGCAGCGCGGCCGCTTCAAAAGCGATCACACCTATGCCGCCATGGACAATACCGTTCTTGTCTGCGCGGAAACGAACCTGACCCGCTTTGGCATTTTTAACAGCCCCAGCCACATCGGGAGTTACAGTGCCGGACTTGGGGTTTGGCATCAGGCCACGAGGACCCAGAACCTTGCCCAGAAGACCAACAACACGCATAGCATCTGGCGCGGCAATAACCACGTCAAAGTCCATGTTGCCGCCTTTGATCTCTTCGGCCAACTCGTCCATACCTACCAATTCAGCACCAGCAGCCTTGGCTGCTTCAGCGGCATCGCCCTGAGCAAAGACACAGACACGAACGTCTTTGCCTGAACCGTTTGGCAGAGTGGTAGCACCGCGGACAATCTGATCAGACTTACGCGGATCGATGCCCAGATTAACAGCCACATCGACGGTTTCATTAAACTTTACAGAGGACAGCTCTTTCAGCAGGCTAAATGCCTCAGATACCGAGTACAGCTTTCCCTCTTCAACTTTTTCATTGATCGCGCGACGGCGTTTGGATAACTTGGCCATTTACACGCCCTCCGTTTCAATACCCATTGACCGGGCTGAGCCAGCAATGGTTCGAACTGCAGCATCCATATCGGCGGCTGTCAGATCGGGTTCTTTAGTTTTAACGATTTCTTCAAGCTGAGCACGGGTTACCTTGCCCACTTTGTCGGTATTAGGACGACCGGAACCACTCTTGAGTCCTGCAGCTTTCTTCAGCAGGTAAGAGGCGGGCGGAGTCTTCATTTCAAAGGTAAAGCTACGGTCGCCGTACACAGTAATCACTACTGGTACAGGTGCGCCCTGCTCAATGCCTTGGGTCTGCGCGTTAAAACCTTTACAGAATTCCATGATGTTCACGCCGTGCTGACCCAGTGCTGGACCTACGGGTGGACTTGGATTGGCCTGACCGGCAGGCACTTGCAGCTTGATATAAGCTGATACTTTCTTAGCCATCTTTCTTCTCCACTAGTGGGTGTTATCGCCTCCAGATCCGCTACGAGTAGCAGTATCTTTCTACGGCTCCCCGGTAGGTCGGCGGAATTGCCGGCCTACCAAATTGCTATCAGGCCTTTTCTACCTGAGTAAACTCAAGCTCAACTGGGGTTGATCGACCAAAAATCGATACCGCCACTCGCAGTCGGCTCTTTTCATAATTCACTTCTTCAACTGTGCCATTGAAGTCATTAAACGGCCCATCTGTAACCCGCACCATTTCGCCAGGCTCAAACATAGTCTTGGGTCGCGGCGCCTCTTCTGAGTCGTGAACCCGCTGCAGAATCAGATCTGCTTCTTTATCTGTGATAGGGGCAGGCTTATCTGCCTTGCCACCAATAAAGCCCATTACACGCGGAGTCTCTTTAATCAGGTGCCATGTGTCGTCATCAAGATCCATCTGCACCAGAACATAGCCAGGGAAGAACATACGCTCACTCGTGCGTTTCTGACCACTTTTCATTTCAACAACTTCTTCAGTGGGCACTAATATCTCACCAAAGCGATCTTGCAGCCCGTGCATCTGCACACGATCCTGAATCGCCAGAGCTACTTTTTTCTCGTAACCCGAATAAGCATGTACCACATACCAGCGCATCGACATGCCTCTCTCCTAACCCATTATCGTCGCAGCGATCCAACTCAGCAGGGAATCAATACCCCACAGAATCAGCGCCATCAATAAAATTACCGCAACCACGATCAAAGTAGTCTGGTTACGCTCTTGCTTAGTTGGCCATACGACTTTGCGCCACTCTGTGCGCGCGCCAACAGACAACTCAACTACTGCTCTGCCTTTTGCCGTCTGGGCTGCAACCAAAGCCGCAACACCAGCAGCAACAATAAGACCCAGCACCCTGTAGAGCACTGACTCCGCTGAAAAATACCAATTTGCATAGATGGCACCACCGACGATCAGCAGCACAACCAGCCACTTTAGCCAGTCAAGACGAAATTGCTTTTCTTCTGCTACAGCACTCATGGATATTTCCCAAACTTATAAGTGGCAGGCCAGGAGGGACTCGAACCCCCAACAGCCGGTTTTGGAGACCGGTGCTCTACCAATTGAACTACTGGCCTACAGTAAACTTTATTACTTTCCCTATCTGACAGCTAAGCCGAGACATCAAGATGCCTCGGCTTTGCGTCTCAGACTCTGTGCTGCAGTTAGTCGATGATCTTGGCTACAACACCAGCACCTACTGTACGACCGCCTTCACGGATCGCAAAGCGCAGACCTTCCTCCATCGCAATCGGATGAATCAGCGTCACTTCCATCTGTACGTTGTCACCAGGCATCACCATCTCTGTGCCAGCTGGTAATTCACAGGCGCCTGTTACGTCTGTGGTACGGAAGTAAAACTGTGGACGGTAGCCTTTAAAGAATGGCGTGTGACGCCCACCTTCATCTTTCGACAACACATACACTTCTGAGGTGAACTTGGTGTGTGGAGTTACTGTACCCACGTGCGCCAGTACCTGGCCACGCTGTACTTCTTCGCGCTTGGTACCTCGCAGCAGAATACCGCAGTTCTCGCCCGCACGACCTTCGTCGAGCAGCTTGCGGAACATCTCTACACCTGTACAGGTGGTCTTGGCAGTATCTGTGATACCCACCACTTCAATCTCTTCACCCACCTTGATCACACCGCGCTCTACTCGGCCTGTTACTACAGTACCGCGACCAGCGATGGAGAATACGTCTTCGATTGGCATCAGGAAGGGCTGATCAACCGCACGTACAGGCTCAGGGATATAAGCGTCCAGAGCTTCTACCAGCTTCTTAACTGCGGTAGTACCCAGCTCGTTGTCGTCTTTGCCTTCCAGCGCCATCAGGGCTGAACCCACAATGATTGGCGTGTCGTCGCCTGGGAACTCGTAGGTATCGAGCAGCTCGCGCAGCTCCATCTCTACCAGCTCAAGCATTTCTGCGTACTCTTCTGAGTCTACGCCACCACAGTCTTCAGCCAGCAGGTCGGCTTTGTTCAGGAATACCAGTACATAAGGTACACCTACCTGACGAGACAGCAGGATGTGCTCGCGAGTCTGTGGCATTGGGCCATCAGTCGCACCACATACCAAAATAGCACCGTCCATCTGCGCAGCACCGGTGATCATGTTTTTAACATAGTCGGCGTGGCCTGGGCAGTCTACGTGTGCGTAGTGACGGGTCGGGGAATCATATTCAACGTGAGCTGTGGAAATAGTAATACCGCGCTCGCGCTCTTCAGGAGCGTTATCGATCTGGTCAAACGCTTTCATCTCGCCGCCGTACACTTCTGCACAGACGCGAGTCATCGCAGCGGTCAAAGTAGTCTTACCATGGTCTACGTGACCAATGGTGCCTACGTTCACGTGCGGCTTATTTCTTTCAAACTTTTCTTTTGCCATCTCAGCATCTCCTAAACGGGACATTAGCGGGCTATTATCTAATGCCCTGACCTTAAACTAATTAAACACTACTACTTCTTATCACCAGCGAGAGGAGCAACTTCCTCTCACAACAATTTGGAGCTCATAACCGGATTTGAACCGGTGACCTCTTCCTTACCAAGGAAGTGCTCTACCGACTGAGCTATATGAGCACATACCTCTTCTACAACCTGTCTTACCTGGAGCGGGCAGCGGGAATCGAACCCGCATCATCAGCTTGGAAGGCTGAGGTTCTACCATTAAACTATGCCCGCTAAACAATCCCTCTTATACAGCGCCTGTCCAACAGTGCCCTAAATAGCTTGGTGGCGGGAGGTGGATTCGAACCACCGAAGCTTTCGCGTCAGATTTACAGTCTGATCCCTTTGGCCGCTCGGGAATCCCGCCTTACAACTATTTATTTCTTTCAGATCCACTTCTAGGCAACCTGAACAACCCCCAAACCGCTCGGGAATTCCATCTGTCTTTGAACGAACCTGATTATTGCCAATAAAAGCCAATAAAATCAGCAAGTTCGCCCAAAATTGGAGCTGGCGAGAGGAGTCGAACCCCCGACCGGCTGATTACAAGTCAGCTGCTCTACCAACTGAGCTACGCCAGCATCTCTACAAACGGTGCGCGATTTTAGTGAAACTGGAGACTATTAGCAACCTTATCTGGGGGTTCTTTTGGTTTTTTTATGGGTTTAGCGCCGAATCGCCCCAACTGAGGCAAATCAGGGCCTGTAGATCGGTGCAAGGTGACAAATTGTCAGTGCAGACAGCCCTAGGAAATTAATGTCTGAGTATATTCCACTCCGGCTACAGCCAAGCCGTCCAGCACTAGATCTGGCACATGGTCGGCGGCCAGCGAGAGTGCCCCAGCTATTTGAGAAGCGTCGCCACCGGTGATAACGATTGAGGCTGGATATTGGCTGGCTAATTTCTCTATGCTGGCCACTGCTGTTAACAGGCAACCCCGATTAACTGCGTCGGTAGTGCAGGCCCCGGGAACCAGCATATTTAAAGGCTCTATCTCATCAACCTGAACTCTATCCGTACCCTGCCATAGGGCCTCGCGCATCAGTCTGAGGCCTGGGCAGATATAGCCACCCAGGTGCTGCCCCTGGGGGCCCACCAGATCGATTGTGATGGCGCTGCCGGCATCAACAACCAGCACAGCACCTCCATATCTCTGGTAAGCGGCGATAGCAGCCAGCCAGCGATCAACTCCCAGGGTGTCTGGCTCAGTGTAGCCGCAGCTTACGCCAGCCACCATTGGAGAGACTCTGGCTATTTGCAGCCAGACATTAAATTGCCGCTGCAGCTGTTCACGCAGCTTCTCAACTAGACCCTGATGTGCCACGGAGGCAACCCGGGCCTGACTTAAGCGCTCAAGGCCCTCCAATTTGAGGCCTGCCTCTATGACCTGGTCTGTGGCTTCAGAGCCACTGGCTACAGTCTCTGAGCCATCTTTGACTCGCCATTTCACAAAACTGTTACCCGCATCTATATCTATAATCACTTGGCTAACCTCAGGCTGAGTTCGCCACCAATAAATCGCTGTATTTCGCCGTCTGCAAGTTTCATCTGCAGGGCACCATCATTATCGACCCCAACCACTGTGCCGCTGATCGCATCGCGTACAGTGGTGACTGTGGCCTGTTGACCTCGAAAAGCATCTGCGGATTGCCACTCGTCTCTGTAGGGGCCAAAACCGCTGATCTGAAAACTATCTAGCACAACCAGGATATGGCTGATTAGTGACGCAGCTAAGCGATTTCTGGAGATGGGTTCAGCTAATTGACTGGAGATATCAGTCCAGTCCTGATCTATTGCCTCCGCAGCCTGGACCGGCATGGAAACATTAATACCTACGCCAACCACAACCGAGCACTGCCCAGCTGGGTCACCAAGCATCTCCAATAAAATGCCTCCCAGTTTTTTGTGGCCTATATAGATATCGTTTGGCCATTTTAACTGCACATCCTCCACGCCAACCTCCAACAGTGCGCGGCGCACCGCGACGCCGACGGCTAAGCTCAACCCCTCGAGAGCCTCGGCACCACGTTCGAAGTCCCATAGAATCGACATATAGATATTGGCGGCAAAGGGGCTTACCCAGGTTTTACCCCGTCGACCGCGACCACCTGACTGACTCTCGGCAAGCACTATAGAACGAGCATAGTCGGGATTATCCGCGCGCTCGCGGAGGTACTTGTTAGTGGAGTCTATACTCTGAAATATTTCCAGCTGACTGGGCTTTAGAGCAGAGGATACTGTTAACTGAGAACGGATTTGCTGTTGGTCCAGCAACTCAAAGCCAGCAGCAACCCTGTAGCCAGTTCCTTTGACCGACTCCAGCTGCAGCCCCATGGCCTCCATCTTTTGCAGCTGTTTCCACACTGCGGTGCGACTGACTCCGAGGTGCTCGCCGAGGCTTTCTCCAGAGTGGAACTCACCGTCTTTGAGCCGCTGTAAAATTTTATTTTGTAATTCCGACACATTATCCGCCAGGTAAGTTAATCCAAATTAGTCTTGCACCCATTATGATCATCAGGCCGCCAAACAGACGCTTTAGAGGCCTCTCTTGCAGCCGGTGCGCCAACAGGGCTCCCAGCCGCGCACTGGGCACGCTGGCCAGCACAATGCCTAGCCAGGCGGGAATAAATATATAGCCCAGAGTTGCTGCCGGCAAACTTTCTGGCGGTGGCTCCGCACCTGCATAAATCAATGTCGAAAAAAGCGCTATTGGTAGCCCACAGGCCGCGGCCGTACCCACGACATGATGCATTGGAACGCCAAAATAGTTTAAAAATGGAATGCTCAGTGAGCCACCACCTATACCAAAGAGCGCTGAAATGCTACCAATACCGCCCCCCCCGGCTAACAGCAGCGATCTATTCGGCTCAGCCCTGGTACTTGCTTGGGGCGTATAAAATAACAGCTGTAACGCGACTAGGGTAAAAAATCCCCCCAGCAATAGTTGCAGGCTGCGTCCGCTCAGAGATAGAGCAACCAAGCCTCCAGCCATAGCCCCCAAAACAATTCCCGGACTAATCCACTGCGCAAGATCCCAGCGCACCGCGCCTTTTTGGGCATGAGTGTAAATCGAGGGGATCGAAGTAAAAATAATGGTCGCAAGAGAGGTGCTGACGGCCATATGGGTTGCTATATCATGAGGCAGACCCTGCAACTCAAAAGCGATAATCAGGATCGGCACAATGATTACGCCGCCGCCAAGACCAAAGAGACCGCCAATAACTCCAGCCATGGCACCGAGACCAAGATATAGGGTGTATTCCATAGGCGTTGCTCGCTTCTGTTGGACGAGATTAGGGGTGAAACTGCTGGGCGTATTATGCCTTAGTCTAGGTGTTTGGTGGGGGTTTACTGAGATTGGGTGCTAGGGCTAAAGTCTGAACCGAGCAAACTTATTTTCCAGCACATAATAAAAAACCCCAGCGCCTTATGGCACTGGGGTTCTTTGTTTAGAAGCCTGGCAATGACCTACTCTCACATGGGGAAGCCCCACACTACCATCGGCGATGAACCATTTCACTACTGAGTTCGGTATGGGATCAGGTGGTTCTAGTTCTCTATGGTTACCAGGCAAACTGGTATGAAGAGCAAAGCGATGAATACCATCCTGAGCGTGACGAAGGATCTCCTTAAGTCGGCAGAGGGTGAACTTCACTCTTCAAATTAGGTCGGTAATTATTGAATACAATTTTTTCTCGGCCTGCGTGTACTTCAGACAATCTGTCCGTCGTCTCGCTTGCATTATATAGTCAAGCCTCACGGGCAATTAGTATTGGTTAGCTCAACGCCTCACAGCGCTTCCACACCCAACCTATCAACGTCCTAGTCTTGAACGGCCCTTCAGGGAACTTAAAGTCCCAGGGAAAATTAATCTTGGAGGGGGCTTCCCGCTTAGATGCTTTCAGCGGTTATCCTGTCCGAACGTAGCTACTGGGCAATGCCATTGGCATGACAACCCAAACACCAGGGGTTCGTCCACTCCGGTCCTCTCGTACTAGGAGCAGCTCTCCTCAATTTTCCAACGCCCACGGCAGATAGGGACCGAACTGTCTCACGACGTTCTGAACCCAGCTCGCGTACCACTTTAAATGGCGAACAGCCATACCCTTGGGACCAGCTCCAGCCCCAGGATGTGATGAGCCGACATCGAGGTGCCAAACACCGCCGTCGATATGAACTCTTGGGCGGTATCAGCCTGTTATCCCCGGAGTACCTTTTATCCGTTGAGCGATGGCCCTTCCATACAGAACCACCGGATCACTAAGACCTACTTTCGTACCTGCTCGACGTGTCAGTCTCGCAGTCAAGCACACTTCTACCTTTGCGCTCATAGCATGATTTCCGACCATGCTGAGTGTACCTTCGCGCTCCTCCGTTACTCTTTGGGAGGAGACCGCCCCAGTCAAACTACCCACCAGACACTGTCCGCGACCCGGATAACGGGTCTACGTTAGAACCTCAAACATACCAGGGTGGTATTTCAAGGATGGCTCCACGCAATCTAGCGATCACGCTTCAAAGCCTCCCACCTATCCTACACAGATAGGTTCAAAGTTCAGTGCCAAGCTATAGTAAAGGTTCACGGGGTCTTTCCGTCTAGCCGCGGGAACACGGCATCTTCACCGCGATTTCGATTTCACTGAGTCTATGGTGGAGACAGCGCCCCCATCGTTACGCCATTCGTGCAGGTCGGAACTTACCCGACAAGGAATTTCGCTACCTTAGGACCGTTATAGTTACGGCCGCCGTTTACCGGGGCTTCGATCAAGAGCTTCGCCGAAGCTAACCCCATCAATTAACCTTCCGGCACCGGGCAGGCGTCACACCCTATACTTCCTCTTACGAGTTTGCAGAGTGCTGTGTTTTAGATAAACAGTCGCAGGGGCCTGGTCTCTGCGGCCAACCTCAGCTTAGGGAGTAAATCCCATCACCAAAATCGGCGTGCCTTCTCCCGAAGTTACGGCACCATTTTGCCTAGTTCCTTCACCATAGTTCTCTCAAGCGCCTTGGTATTCTCTACCTGATCACCTGTGTCGGTTTAGAGTACGGTCTCTATATACCTGAAGCTTAGAGGCTTTTCTTGGAAGCATGGCATCAATGACTTCGCTCGCAATTGAGCTCGACATCACCTCTCAGGATAATGATTCTCCGGATTTACCTAAAGAATCTCCCTACTGGCTTATACAGGGACAACCAACGCCCTGATCACCTAGCCTTCTCCGTCCCCCCATCGCAGTATATAGCGGTACAGGAATATTAACCTGTTTTCCATCGACTACGCCTTTCGGCCTCGCCTTAGGTACCGACTAACCCTGTCCCGATTAGCGTTGGACAGGAAACCTTGATCTTCCGGCGAGCGGGTTTTTCACCCGCTTTATCGTTACTCACGTCAGCATTCGCACTTCTGATACCTCCAGCACACCTTACGATGCACCTTCAACGGCTTACAGAACGCTCCTCTACCATGCATGTAAACATGCATCCGCAGCTTCGGTTATCAGTTTAGCCCCGTTAAATCTTCCGCGCAGGCCGACTCGACTAGTGAGCTATTACGCTTTCTTTAAAGGATGGCTGCTTCTAAGCCAACCTCCTAGCTGTCTGAGCCTTCCCACATCGTTTCCCACTTAACTGATATTTGGGACCTTAGCTGGCGGTCTGGGTTGTTTCCCTCTCCACGACGAACGTTAGCACCCGCCGTGTGTCTCCCATGATTGCACTCACTGGTATTCGGAGTTTGCATCGGGTTGGTAAGTCGGTATGACCCCCTAGCCGAAACAGTGCTCTACCCCCAGTGGTGAGACATGAGGCGCTACCTAAATAGCTTTCGAGGAGAACCAGCTATCTCCGGGCTTGATTAGCCTTTCACTCCGATCCACAGCTCATCCCCTAATTTTTCAACATTAGTGGGTTCGGTCCTCCAGTGCCTGTTACGGCACCTTCAACCTGGCCATGGATAGATCGCCCGGTTTCGGGTCTATTCCCAGCGACTAAGACGCCCTATTAAGACTCGGTTTCCCTACGGCTCCCCTATACGGTTAACCTTGCCACTGAAAATAAGTCGCTGACCCATTATACAAAAGGTACGCAGTCACAGAACAAGTCTGCTCCTACTGCTTGTACGCATACGGTTTCAGGATCTATTTCACTCCCCTCTCCGGGGTTCTTTTAACCTTTCCCTCACGGTACTAGTTCACTATCGGTCAGTTGGTAGTATTTAGCCTTGGAGGATGGTCCCCCCATGTTCAGTCAAGATAACACGTGTCCCGACCTACTTTTCGCAAGCTTAGTACCATAGATGAGTTTTCGTGTACGGGGCTATCACCCTTTATTGCCAGACTTTCCAGACTGTTCCACTAACACTTCTATTATCACTTGCAGGCTGCTCCCCGTTCGCTCGCCGCTACTAAGGGAATCTCGGTTGATTTCTTTTCCTCCGGGTACTTAGATGTTTCAGTTCTCCGGGTTCGCTTCGTACACCTATGAATTCAGTGCACGATACCTGGCTTATGCCAGGTGGGTTTCCCCATTCGGAAATCTTCGGATCAAAGGGTGTTTGCCACCTCCCCGAAGCTTATCGCAGGCTCCTACGTCCTTCATCGCCTCCAACTGCCAAGGCATCCACCGTATGCGCTTACTCGCTTGACTATACAGTACAAGCTAGCAAGATTTTTTTGCGACTTACTATTTTCATAGTAGTTTAAGTAACAAAAATTTCGCCGGACAGATGTGTAAAAAATACACACTGGCCTTGAAAAAATTTTCAGTATTCAATAATTACCTTGTTAAAGAGCATCTGGCATAAAAAAAGCCAGTGATAAACGCGGTGCGCTTATCGCTAACTTCTCTGTGAGTAAAGTGGTGGAGCTAAGCGGGATCGAACCGCTGACCTCCTGCGTGCAAGGCAGGCGCTCTCCCAGCTGAGCTATAGCCCCGTTCGGGCAAATTGGTGGGTCTGGGTGGATTTGAACCACCGACCTCACCCTTATCAGGGGTGCGCTCTAACCAACTGAGCTACAGACCCAATTCTAATGCGACGGGTCCTAGCAGCCCGGTCGACATACCGTACTTTACTGCTAACCAACAATAATCAAGCAATGCGTGTGAGCACTTACTAACGAAAAGGATATTCGTTTAAGGAGGTGATCCAGCCCCAGGTTCCCCTAGGGCTACCTTGTTACGACTTCACCCCAGTCATGAATCACAAAGTGGTAACCGGCCCCCCGAAGGTTAGCCTAGCTACTTCTTTTGCAACCCACTCCCATGGTGTGACGGGCGGTGTGTACAAGGCCCGGGAACGTATTCACCGTGACATTCTGATTCACGATTACTAGCGATTCCAACTTCACGCAGTCGAGTTGCAGACTGCGATCCGGACTACGACCAGCTTTGTGAGATTGGCTCCCCCTCACGGGTTTGCAGCCCTCTGTACTGGCCATTGTAGCACGTGTGTAGCCCAGGTCGTAAGGGCCATGATGACTTGACGTCGTCCCCACCTTCCTCCGGTTTGTCACCGGCAGTCTCCTTAGAGTTCCCACCATAATGTGCTGGCAACTAAGGACAAGGGTTGCGCTCGTTACGGGACTTAACCCAACATCTCACGACACGAGCTGACGACAGCCATGCAGCACCTGTCACTAGATTCCCGAAGGCACCAAAGCATCTCTGCTAAGTTTCTAGGATGTCAAGACCTGGTAAGGTTCTTCGCGTTGCGTCGAATTAAACCACATGCTCCACCGCTTGTGCGGGCCCCCGTCAATTCATTTGAGTTTTAACCTTGCGGCCGTACTCCCCAGGCGGTCTACTTATCGCGTTAACTGCGCCACTAAGAGATCAAGTCTCCCAACGGCTAGTAGACATCGTTTACGGCGTGGACTACCAGGGTATCTAATCCTGTTTGCTCCCCACGCTTTCGCACCTCAGTGTCAGTATCAGTCCAGGTGGCCGCCTTCGCCACTGATGTTCCTTCCTATATCTACGCATTTCACCGCTACACAGGAAATTCCGCCACCCTCTACTGTACTCTAGTCAGACAGTTCTAACTGCAGTTCCCAGGTTGAGCCCGGGGCTTTCACAGCTAGCTTATCAAACCACCTACGCGCGCTTTACGCCCAGTAATTCCGATTAACGCTCGCACCCTCCGTATTACCGCGGCTGCTGGCACGGAGTTTGCCGGTGCTTCTTCTGTAGGTAACGTCAGGGCTCAAGGTTATTAACCTTAAGCTTTTCCTCCCTACTGAAAGTGCTTTACAACCCTAGAGCCTTCTTCACACACGCGGCATGGCTGCATCAGGCTTTCGCCCATTGTGCAATATTCCCCACTGCTGCCTCCCGTAGGAGTCTGGGCCGTGTCTCAGTCCCAGTGTGGCTGATCATCCTCTCAGACCAGCTACGGATCGTCGCCTTGGTAGGCCATTACCCCACCAACTAGCTAATCCGACTTGGGCTCATCCAATAGCGCAAGGTCCGAAGATCCCCTGCTTTCTCCCGTAGGACGTATGCGGTATTAGCGTGCGTTTCCACACGTTATCCCCCACTACTGGGCAGATTCCCAAGCATTACTCACCCGTCCGCCGCTCTACTCACACCGAAGTGCTTTCGCGCTCGACTTGCATGTGTTAGGCCTGCCGCCAGCGTTCAATCTGAGCCATGATCAAACTCTTCAGTTTAATCGTTTAACCTCTCCAATTAAGTCGAGGAAATGGTTACGCAAAACTTGCTTTACCATTCAAAATCTCAGTTTCATAAGTTTGAACTTATCACATTCATAAATGAATCGATGAGTCACTTGCCTATGATATATATTTATCCAATATCAGTTAGCAAGTGCCCACACGCATTGCTTGATTATATTTTTAAAGAACGATTCGCTCATCTGAGCGGGGGGCGTATTCTATAGAACGCCGACCCTTTGTCAACAGTGCGAAGTGAATTATTTAACTTTAATTTCACTCTCAATTCGTGACTCTAATTTTGCGTCTCAACATTGCTGTTGGGAGCGCGCATTCTAGCGTCGGAATTGAACATGTCAACAGCTGAAATTAAATAATTTTGAAGTCGTTTAATTTCCACTTATCGCCGCTGATTTCAATGCGGCTCACCCGGTTGGGAGCGCGCATTCTACAGACAGGCAACAGACTGTCAACAAGTATTTAGATTTATTTTCAGACTGGCTAAAAAGTAGCCACAAAAGGCCCTAAATACGCTCAAACAGATGGTATTTTTTCTTGCCCAGCCGAACTAAAAAGAAGCGGCCGTGCAGCGCATGCTCAACAGCGAAGCTCTGGGGGGCCGACATATTGTCAGCAGCGCCCTTGGCAACCCCATTAATAAACACCGAATTACGCCCCAGCGCATCCTTTACTTCGCGCCCGGCTTTAGCCATACCGCAATCTGTTAGCAGGTTGGTTAGAGGCTTATCTACCAAATCAGCATCAGACAGCTGTGAAAATGGCAGGCCATCCTGACCCAGTTGCTCAAAATCCTGCTCCGATAATTGATTGGGGTCGCCACTAAACAGTGCTTGGGTAATACGTAGTGCCGCACTGAGGCCTTTCTCTCCATGCACCAGGGCAGTGGCTTCACGAGCAAGAACGCCCTGCGCCTGAGGGCGCCCTTCCGCCGCGGCATCTGCCGCCTTGATTGCCTCGATCTCTTGAAGAGGCAGAAAGGTAAAGTAGCTCAGGAATTTGTACACATCAGCATCTGCAACATTCAGCCAAAACTGATAAAAGCTATAAGGAGAGGTTTTTTTGGCGTCAAGCCATACGGCCCCGGCTTCGGTTTTGCCAAATTTGGTGCCATCGGCCTTGGTAATCAGGGGCACAGTTAAACCAAAACACTGAGCTTTATTCTGGCGACGGGCCAGATCTATACCACCCACTATATTGCCCCATTGATCACTGCCGCCCACCTGGAGCGTACAGTTGTAGCTTCGGTTGAGCTCTGCAAAATCCAAGCCCTGTAGTAGAGAGTAGGAGAACTCGGTAAATGAAATACCCGATCCTTCACGGTCAATACGCTGCTTTACAGACTCTTTGGCAATCATATTGTTGACTGAAAAGTGCTTGCCGACATCGCGCAGGAAGTCCAACGCACTCATTCCCGCAGTCCAATCCAGATTATTGGCCACTATGGCCGCATTATCAGCACAATCAAAATCGATAAATTGACTGACCTGACTCTTTATCTTATCAGCCCATCCGGCAATAACATCCGGGGTATTCAGCTTACGCTCATCCGCCTTAAAGCTGGGATCGCCAATCATGCCCGTAGCGCCACCAACCAGTGCTATGGGTGTATGACCGGCTTCCTGAAAGCGCTTGAGCACCAGCAGAGGTACCAGATGGCCAAGGTGCAAGCTATCCGCTGTGGGATCAAAGCCACAATAAACCACCTGAGGCTGATCCAGATGCGCCTCTAGCTCCTCATCACCTGATACCTGCGCCACCAGGCCGCGGCTGCGTAACTGCTCAATTAACTGCTTACCACTCTGCTTCATTACTAAGATTTCACTGCTGAATTACAAGGATCGCCAACTCTACAGATTGGCGCGCCAAATACAAGAATTTATAACATTCCGCCCCACTGGCTGGCATTTTACGGCTGATTGCGAGGCATATTTAGCATAAAGCACGAGGTTATCGTTGTAACCTATTAATTAATCGGGCTAAAATTGTGCGAATTTCAGAATATTGGTGCACCTCGATAATGAGTATCCTGCAAAAATCCAGAAGTTTTTTGCTATCAATATTTCGTGAGTTTCCGCGGCGCCACCTTATCGTCTCGTCAGCTCTGGCGGGCTGCCTGCTCGCCTTAACGGCCTACCCAGGCAAATACACTGAAGTTAAGCGCCAGATAGCTGAGCCCATAACCATTGTTATTGAGGAGCCAGCACCGGCGCCTGAAGTTGCAGGGCCCAGTAATTTTGATCTCAACTGGAACGAGCAGCGCGTTGCCAGCGGCGACAACCTCTCCACTCTGTTCCAACGCGCTAAATTAAGCCCTGTCGATGTCTACAAAGTATCTTCCTCCGAGGCAGGCAGAGCCCTGCGCAACCTCTATCCTGGCGAGACCTTCCGTTTTGGCGTTGACAGCGACGGTGTCTTGGCCGAATTACAATATATAAAGTCGCCCCTCGAAAGCCATATATTTACCCTTGAAAACGGCAGCTATACCGCCGAGAAACAACTGCGCCAACCAGAGGTGCTGGTAAGTTACAGAGAGGGGGTGATTAAAGACTCTCTTTATATGGCGGGAAAACAAGCCAATCTACCCGACAAGCTTATTATGGAGCTGGCCAATATTTTTGGCTGGGATATTGATTTTGTTTTTGATATCCGCCGCGGCGACTCTTTCTCTCTCACCTATGAAGAGAGATATCTGGAAGGCGAAAAGCTGGGCACAGGTAATATTATCGCCGCCTCATTTACCAACCGCGGCAAAACCTATCAGGCCGTGCGCTATACCAACAGCAAGGGGCGCAGCAACTACTATACCCCTGAGGGCCGCAGCATGCGCAAAGCGTTTCTGCGCACGCCACTGGATATATTCCGTATTAGCTCCGGGTTTAACCTGCGCCGCAAGCATCCCATCCATAAAAAAATCAAAGCCCATCGCGGGGTGGACTATGCAGCGCCCAGAGGCACACCTGTCTACGCTGCTGGCGATGGCAAGGTTATAGCCGCTGGATATAGCAAGGCCAATGGCAACTATGTGTTTGTTCAGCATGGCCAGACCTACACCACCAAATATCTACACCTCAACCGCAAAAAGGTACGCAAAGGGCAGACGGTGCGGCAGCGTCAATTAATCGGCACCGTGGGGTCAACCGGTTATGCCACAGGCCCTCACCTGCACTATGAATTTCTGGTCAATGGAGTACATAGAAATCCTCGCACGGTCAAGCTACCCCAGTCTCAGCCTATTGCTAAGGCGGAAAAAGCTGCCTTTCTCAAAGCCACCAAAACAATATTGGCGCAGCTTGCTGAGTATCAGCGGCCCACCCAGCTGGCGTCGGCGCAACGCAATGACTCAAGTGCCAACTAGTAGATTCTGATGGCCAAGGTCTATATCGGCCTTATGTCAGGCACCAGTATCGACGGGATTGATGCCGTTGCGGCGAGCTTTGATCAGGGTCATTTTAAACTCCAGGCCACATACAGCCAGAGTATTCCAGACCATTTAAGACAGGCTATACAGGATCTCTGCCAGCCCGGCAGCGACACAGTTCAACTCTATGCCGAGACAGACCAGCAAATGGGCGAGCTATTTGCCCAGGCCTCTCTGGGATTAATGGCTGAGTGCGGCCTCGCGGCAGATCAGGTAGCAGCCATAGGCAGCCATGGACAGACTGTGCGTCACTCAGCCCCTGGCCAGGGCAATATCAGTTTTAGCCAGCAAATTGGCGACCCCAATATTATTGCCGCACGCTCTGGCTGCGCAGTGGCCGCTGACTTTCGTCGCAAAGATATGGCTTTGGGCGGCCATGGGGCCCCACTTGTACCGGCCTTTCATCACCAACTGTTTTCAGATTCACAGCTCAATCGGGTGATCGTTAACATCGGCGGCATTGCCAATATTACTGTTCTACCCGCCCTGGGAAACTGCACCGGTTTTGATACCGGCCCGGGCAACCTTCTGCTCGATAGCTGGTGTAATAAACATTTAGCCAAAGACTACGATGCCGATGGCGAATGGGCCGCAGGGGGCCGCAGCCATAAAACTCTTTTAAAACAGCTTAAAAATCACCCGTTTTTTACTCTGCCCGCTCCCAAAAGTACCGGTCGCGAAGCGTTTCACCAGCAGTGGCTCGAGCAGCAGCTCAGTCAACTAGCCAATATTGCACCACAGGATGTCCAGGCCACATTGGTGCAGTTTACCGCTGAGACCATTGCCGATGAAATCAATAGTCTGGACCTGTCGGTAGATGAAGTTTATATCTGTGGCGGTGGCGCTTTTAATGGCGCTTTGATGGCTAGCCTGAAGGCCGCGCTAACCGCCAGGTTAGACTCAACCTCTGCTCTGGGTCTAGACCCCAACTGGGTGGAAGCAAGCGCCTTTGCCTGGCTGGCCAAGCAGCGACTGGAAGCTGGCACTGGTAATATTGCCGCTGTAACTGGCGCCGAGCGCGACACCGTTCTTGGCGGGTTATATCTTCCCTAGACTCTAGGCCGCCTAGAAATAGTTATAGCGCTCCTCTTCCACCAATCTAGTCACCTCATCGGGCCCAAAAGGCACAGTGCTGACGAAGGGCAAAAGATTTTTGCTGTCCAGCCCCTCGGCCTGATAGCTAAACTCGCAGACCCTGACATCAATCACTTGCAGTGCTGTCAATCGGGCCGCGAGATCGACAATTTGTTTGTTATCGCTGTAGTTGGTTTTAAAGAAAATAGCCACTGGCGGACCAAAGATAACAAAGGTTACCGGAGGGTGACTCTCGGTAAAGCCCTGCTGCTCGTAATAGGCTTCTACACGCAGCAACGCCTCCACAATCTGATCGGCCTGCTCAAAATCAAGCCTGGCAATCAACCCGTTGGTGGCATCGTATTGCGTGTTTATAGGGGCGACTGGCTCTGTGGGCATGGCCTGGGCCAGCACTGGCCAGAGCAGTAGTATGAAAATCATTTTCATGGTCAATATCCTTATTAAATTTAAATCGAGAAAGAGGCCCCGCAACCGCAAGTGGTAGAGGCATTAGGATTGGTGATAATAAAGCGCGAGCCCATCAGGCCCTCTTCATAATCAACCGTAGACCCGGCGAGATATTGAAAACTAAGTGAATCAACAAGTACGGTGACCCCATCACGCGATACTGGCGTGTCATCCTCAGCCATGCTGTCTTCGAAAGAGAAGCCATACTGAAAGCCAGAGCAGCCGCCGCCAGTGACATAGACTCTCAACTTAAGGTCGTCATTATCTTCTTCAGTTTTAAGGCTCTGTACCTTGGCAACGGCGCGTTCAGTTACTTCCAGCGCTGAGGGTGTAAATGTTTGTATACCTGACATCTTTACTTCCTGTCCTCCGACCATTAACTCTGGTCAGCTCGTGTTACTTATATCGACTGCTTGTCGGCCTTGTTGTTCGATTCGGCACTCTCTTCGGCACGCCCTTCTTTGGGGAAAGCTGTGACATTGGTTTGCGGCTGCTCATGGACAAAACTACCCACCACCTCTGCGCCGCGCTCTATCTCAATCAGGTTGTAGTGGATATTGCCCTCAACCACCGCCTTTGAGGCCAGCTTGACCTGTTTGCTAGCGAAGATATCGCCTTTGACATTACCATTGACTACCACCTGGGGGACCCAAACTTCCCCCTGGATCGAACCTCCCTGGAGAATTCTCACCCGTGCATTTTCATCATCAGACAGTATATTGCCATTGACTGTACCCTGAACCTCCAAATTACCTTTGAAATTTAGATCTCCTTCAACATCTGTCCCCTCTGCTATCAAAGTGGTGGCTCCAGACGAAAATGGGTTTGCGCTTTCACTATCTTTCATGCCAAACATGCTTTAGCCCTCAATTTTCCAATCAAATTTTTGATCGGACTGAAATTTATCCATCCAGGTATATCTTAATGCGATCCTTACCTTCTCAGGTTCGAAGTCTTCAGGCAACTTTAAAATACCCTGAATAATCGAAAAATACTTAAATTCTCGCTTAATTGGCAATCGCTTCACCTGATCATCAAGATCGGCCAGAGACAGAATTACCTCTTCTTCACCCTGCCGACCAATAATCCACATCTCTGCATAGACACTCAGCGTTTTCATTTTGGCCGTCTTTTGCCTAGCCACCCAGCGGTAGCGAATGCGGCCATCCTCAAGAGCAATGAGGTTAAGATCACTCACTGACAGACCATTGGGCTGACTGTTATCCTGCAGCAACTCTCTATACAGCTCGAGCTCTTCATCTCGCTGATAGATTTGCTGTTGCAGCTCAATCATCCCCTGGCGGCTCTTCTCCAATGCTGCCATATCTACCTCAGCACTCAGAGCCACGCGACTTAGCTCCGCGGATTTATCAGCCAGCTGAGCCTGCAATTGGACGGTGTTTTCTTCAAGGCGCACCATCTTATCTAACTGCTGGCTGGAGAGCGCTGTTCCCCAGAGCTTACCTATATAGAGCAGCGCGGCCGCGGACGCCAGCAACAGAGCGAACAGTATATATTTCTGCCCCGGCCGGTAATTAATAACTATAGGCTTACCTTCAATCATCAGGGCACCATTCCGGGTATGCTCAGCCCAGCAGTCTCAGGCAGCGCAAACATTATATTCATGCACTGCACCGCCTGGCCCGAAGCACCTTTGGTCAAATTGTCTTCGACTACCAGCACCACGACTTTTTTGCCATTGCCCGGACGGTGTACCGAGATACGACAGAAGTTGGAGCCACGCACCGATCTTGTCTCAGGGTGGCTGCCCGCTGGCAGCACATCCACAAAGGGCTCATTGGCATAGCAATGGTCAAAAAGCGCCTGCACGTCGACACCGGTATCCGACAAATTGGCATATAGAGTGGTATGTATACCACGGTTAATCGGCAATAGATGCGGCACAAAGGTTAAACCCACGGCGGTACCAGCCATATCTGCTAGACCCTGCTCGATCTCTGGCAGATGCCTATGTCCGGATGCGGCGTAAGCCTTAAAGCTGTCGCTGACCTCTGGATACAGATTGGCAACACTGGCCTGCCTGCCAGCACCACTGACACCTGAAGCTGCATTGGCAACCAGATCTTGTGCATCCACACAGCCGGCCTGTAGTAATGGCATTAACCCCAGCTGCACACTGGTGGGATAGCAACCTGGACAGGCAACCAAATCAGCAGACTGAATGGCACTGCGGTTGTATTCTGGCAAGCCATAGACCGCCTGTGACACCAACTCAGGTGCGCCATGAGGCTGGCCATACCACTGCTCCCACAGCGGGATATCTCTGATTCTAAAATCGGCAGATAGGTCAATAACTTTGGTGCCAGTGGCGAGGATAGCGGGCACAGTATTTTGCGCCACACCATGGGGGGTGGCAAAAAACACCAGATCACAGCTGGCAAGACTATCTATATCAGGCTCGGAAAAACACAGATCCACAATGCCTCTGAGATTTGGATACAGATTTGCCACCGGCATACCCGCCTCAGTGCGCGAGGTAATTACAGTAACCTTAGCATTGGGGTGCCCGGCCAAAAGGCGCAGTAATTCTGCTCCTGTGTAGCCTGTTCCTCCTACAATACCGACTTTAACCACCTGTTTGCCTCGCTTTTAAATATCCAGAATCATTTCGGCCGCATATAATACCCCAAAATAGTTGTTCCAGATATTCAATACGACTCCAATAGGGTAAAGAGGCTATATATGTACAAATGGGTATTAGCATTTCATATCATCGCAGTGGTCTGCTGGTTTGCGGCGCTGTTTTATCTGCCGCGCCTGTTTGTCTACCATGCCATGTCCGAAGATAGAGCAAGTATTGAGCGTTTTAAGCTAATGGAGCGCAAGCTCTACAATGGAATTGCCAATCCCTCAATGCTGGCAACTGTGGCGCTGGGACTGTGGATTGTATTTATGGCGCCTGAAGCCTACCTGCAACAAACCTGGTTTCAGCTCAAAGCCTTTCTAGTGGTGCTATTAATTGGCTATCATCATCTCTGTCTGGGTCATATGAAGCGCCTGGCCGAAGATCGCAGTGAAAAGAGCCATGTCTACTTCCGGGTGTTTAATGAAGTACCTGTGCTGTTTCTGGTCGCCATTGTTATTCTGGTGGTGGTGCAGCCTTTCTAGATGCCTTGGGTCTGGGCAACTAGAAGCCACTGCCCGGGGTGTCCAGGTACTGTTGCTCAGCTTCACTGTTAACTCTGCCCAGTATCCTGTTACGGTGAGGAAAGCGGCCAAATTTTTGAATCACCTGCCTGTGACGCTCAGCAAACTGATAAAACCCCTCGTAGGTATTACCATTGGATTCAGCCCCCAGAAGGGTTACCTGGTCCAGTAATTCGGCGAACTTGCGGCAGGCAAGATCTTGCATCTGCAGGTCTTCGGAGTGCTCCAGAGGCAGATAAAAAAATACTCTCTCGATAGGCTCAAGCTGCAGATCAATCTCTGTCTTAAGACCCTCCAGACACCATTGCAGCGCCAGTGCATCCTGAGCAAAGGCCTGCGGCTTGTCGCGATACATATTCCGCGAAAACTGATCCAACACGATAATCGCCGCCAATCTTCCCCTGGCCGTCTGTAGCCAATCTCTGTACTTACCCCGGGTAAGATCGCGCAATCCGTCTGCAAAATCCTCGCGTATCTGCTGGTCTACCTCAGGTCGTTTGCGCCACCAAAGGTGGGCCTGGCTAGAAGCTGTGGCGCTGTCAATACTGTGGCCAAACCAGAACTGTAAAACCTGCTGAATCTCCATGGTTGCTCCCTGCATCAGTAACCTTTAATAGGTCATTTATAGGCTTGCGTAGCGCCCGCCCGGTTATTTAAGGATAATACAGGCTTTGAACTCAGCAACACCCGTTTATTTCTCAGGAATAGTTTAATGTCCGATATAGCAACAGATTTAACTCCTCGCTCAACGCAACTCTTTGACGCTGCCAAGCAGCATATTCCCGGCGGCGTCAATTCGCCGGTCCGCGCATTTAAAGCCGTGGGTGGCACGCCAAGATTTTTTGACCGGGCCAGCGGCGCCTATATGTTTGATGCCGACGGTCGCCGCTATATCGACTATGTACTGTCCTGGGGGCCAATGCTACTGGGCCATGGTCACGAAGATGTGCTCAACGCAATTCGCGCCCAACTGGAAAAGGCCATGACATTTGGCACCCCCACCGAGCTGGAAATTAAACTGGCAGATAAAATTTGTGCGATTGTCCCAGGTATGGAAATGATTCGCATGGTCAACTCGGGTACCGAGGCTACCATGAGCGCCATCCGCCTGGCTCGGGGTTACACTGGCCGGGATAAAATCATTAAGTTTGAAGGCTGCTATCACGGTCATTCAGACTCACTACTGGTTAAGGCAGGGTCTGGCGCTCTTACTCTTGGTGTTCCCAGCTCTCCTGGGGTACCTGACTGCCTGGCTGATCACACTGTCACTTTGGCATACAACAACATAGACCAGCTCAAGCAGGCGTTTGCAGAAATTGGCGATCAGGTTGCCTGTGTGATTGTCGAGCCCGTGGTGGGCAATATGAACTGCGTGCCACCTGTTCCGGGCTTTTTGGAGGCCATGCGTGAGTGCTGTACGGCTCATGGTGCTGTGCTGATTATCGATGAGGTGATGACCGGCTTCCGCATCAGTCAGCAGGGTGCTATTGGTCATTACGGCATAGACGCTGATCTGATCTGTCTGGGTAAGGTGATTGGCGGCGGTATGCCGGTTGGTGCCTTTGGCGGTAAGCGCGAAATTATGCAGCAGATCGCCCCGCTGGGACCTGTCTATCAGGCTGGCACTCTATCTGGCAACCCTGTCGCTATGGCGGCTGGCCTTGCAACCCTTGAGCTTATTTCAGCCCCAGGCTTCCTCGAACCGGTGATTGAGCGCACAGATCGACTGGTCAAAGGCCTGGTCGAGCGAGCCAAAGCCGCTGGCATACCTATGACTAGCAATCATGTGGGCACCATGTGGGGGGTTTTCTTCTCCGAGGAAGAAAAAATCATCAACTATGACCAGGTTATGCAATGCGACACTGAGCGCTTTGCTAAATTTTTCCATGGCATGCTGCAGGAGGGTATCTATCTCGCGCCGGCCTCCTATGAAGCGGGCTTTATGTCAGCAGCGCACACAGATCAGGATATTGAAGATACATTAAACGCAGCAGAGCGTGTTTTCGCGCGCATTTAATACTCAGGGGCGTTAAAATACGGCGTGTTGAACCTCAGGCTGATTAAACAGCAGCTTGGGAAATTGTTTCTCTGGGAGATACCATGAGTTTTAAAACTAGTCGCGGACCCTATCCATACAGCCGTATGCGTCGCAATCGTGCGGCGGACTTTTCACGCCGACTGACCAGTGAAACAACGATTTCTGCCAATGATTTAATTCTGCCAATATTTGTTATTGAGGGCACAGCAAAATCAGAGCCTGTGGCCTCTATGCCTGGGGTCAATCGGCTGTCTGTAGACTTGCTGGTTGCCGAAGCCAGTGACATTGCTGCGCTGGGTATTCCCGCAGTCGCGCTGTTTCCAGTGGTGGCTGAGAATCGCAAGTCTCTGCTCGCCGAGGAGGCCTATAACCCTGAGGGTTTAGCCCAGCGCGCTGTGCGTGCTCTCAAGCAGGCAGTGCCAGAGTTAGGTGTAATAACCGACGTAGCACTGGATCCTTTTACCAGTCATGGCCAGGACGGCATTATCGATCAAGAGACTGGTTATGTTTTAAATGATATTACCAATGAAACCCTGGTAAAACAGGCGCTGTCTCATGCTCAGGCCGGTGCAGATATTGTTGCTCCCTCAGATATGATGGATGGTCGCATAGGTGATATTCGTGAAGAGCTGGAAGACCAAGGCTTCGTCAACACACAGATTATGTCCTATGCGGCCAAATACGCCTCGTCCTACTATGGACCGTTTAGGGATGCAGTTGGATCGGCAGGCAACATCAAGGGCGGCGACAAAAAGACCTATCAAATGGACCCGGCTAATACAGATGAGGCGCTGCATGAATGCGCACTGGATCTTGATGAGGGCGCCGATATGATTATGGTCAAACCAGGCATGCCCTATCTGGATGTGCTGCGCAGGGTAAAAGATGAACTCAAAGCTCCCACCTTTGCCTATCAGGTGAGCGGCGAATATGCCATGCACTGTGCTGCCTTTGATAATGGCTGGCTCAATCGCGAGCAGGTAATTATGGAGTCTCTGTTGGCGTTTAAACGGGCCGGCGCTGATGGCATCTTGACCTACTTTGCCAAAGAGGCGGCACAGCTCTTGGCCAATAGAGGTTAGTCCTAGTCTTGCGCCTTGATAAATATATTAGCAACGCCACAGACCTGTCTCGCACCGATGCCAAGAGGCTTATCAAAACCGGCGAGGTGACCGTAGATGACGAGCCGGTAATTAACCCAGCACAAAAAGTCAGCGATGATCAAACTGTAGCCATCGAGGGCTCGACCATACTGCTGGCTCAGCATCGCTACTTTATGATGAATAAGCCTGCCGGCATTGTGTCAGTCACCAAAGATCACAACAATCCCACTGCCATAGGCCTTATGTACGAGCACCGCAGCGAAGAGTTACAGATCGCCGGGCGCCTGGATATTGATACCACGGGCCTACTATTAATCACCGATGACGGCCAATGGAATCACCGCCTTACCTCGCCCCGCTCTGGGTGCGACAAAATCTACCAAGTGGGCCTCGCCGAACCAATTGGCGATCACTATCAGTCCGCCCTTGCCGAGGGTGTACTGCTGGAAGGGGAGAAACACCGCTGCATGCCCGCCTCTATGCAACAGATTGACCAGCACCACTTACGTCTCAGCATTGCCGAGGGCAAATATCACCAAGTTAAGCGTATGTTTGCGGCTCTTGGCAACCATGTTGTCAGCCTGCATCGCTCTCAGGTGGGCGATATTGTCCTCGACGCGGATCTTGAGCCAGGGGACTATAGACCATTGACCGATCTCGAAGTCGCCTCTATCCAATGAACCAACTGGCCGATGACAACAATAGTGCTACCGATAAGAGCGTTGCCCTGTTGGTGCAGCAATTAGCCGATGTTCAGGGCGACTGCCTAATAGTGGCCGATGAAAATTGGTCGCAGGCTAACTGGGCCAGTATCGCCAACAATCAGCAATGTGCAATCAGCCTGGTCAGCAATCGTTTTGATATTGCACGCAGTGCCAGCAAGGCGGGACTCAGCTGCCAGTTTAATGATTTTGATTTTTCTGGGCTAGCCGCCAAAAGCTATGACACCATGCTCTACAGGGTGTCCAAAGAGCGGGCCAGCAGTCATCACATTATTAATCAGGCTGGGCGGCTGTTAAAACCTGGCGGTAAATTATGGCTTAGCGGCGAAAAGAATGAGGGTGTGAAAACCTATGTTAAGCAAGCCTGCAAGCTGTTTAGCGACCGCACCAATGCAGAGAAACATGGCGTCTGTTATCGAGCTCCGGTGCAGCTAATTGACCTGCAATCTAAACCGCTGGACGATAAGCAGTATCAAAACATAAGACTAGTTGAGCCTGCTGAAGGCAGCGCCTTTTATAGTAAGCCAGGTATTTTTGGCTGGGATAAGATAGACCGTGGCAGTGCATTTCTTGTCGAACATCTGCCGCAGTTTTTGGCTCGCTTTAACCGGCAGCCGCAATCATTGCTGGATCTGGGCTGTGGCTATGGCTATCTAAGCTGCGAAGCCAATCGTCTGGGTATTAACCAGCTGACCGCAACAGACAACAATGCTGCAGCGCTGGTAGCTGCAGAGAAAAACCTGTCAAAAATCGATAATCTTCACTATGCCACTGTGGCTGCAGATGCCGGTGATCAGATCACTGGTCGTTTCGATTGTTTGCTGTGCAACCCGCCTTTCCATCAGGGCTTCTCTGTGGATAGCCGCCTTGGCAGCAAGTTTCTCAATAGCGCCAAGAGGCTGCTAGGCGCAGATGGCCAAGCTCTGTTTGTGGTGAACTGCTTTATCCCATTGGAACACAGTGCCAAGCACTACTTTCAACGGGTTGAGGTGCTGGCTAACAATGGCTCGTTTAAACTGGTCGCCATGGATAATTGCTAGAGACCCATCGCCAGTTTAATAATCTGATTTTTAATCAGGCCAATCTGATTTAAGCGCGACATACCCATATTGCGCAGCAGTCTTACTCCTAGAGGCTGGGCGGCAAACAGTCGCTTAAACCCCTCCATAGCCGCCATCGCGGCCAGATTTTCGGGCTTGCGTCGACGCTGGTAGCGCTTTAAAACGCTGAAGTCACCCAGATGCAGGCCGCGTTTAACAGCGCGGTCAATCTCTTCTGCCAGCACCTGCACATCGGCAAAACCCAGATTAACGCCCTGTCCTGCCAGAGGATGGATACTGTGAGCCGCATCGCCAATCAGTGCCAGACAAGGCATAACATAATCTTTGGCATGGCGCTGACGTAGTGGAATGGCAAAACGTCTGTCTACCCCGGTCACCTGGCCCAAACAGTGCTCGCTGGCACGAGATAACTCCGCGCAAAACTGATTATCATCGAGATTCATCAGCCGCTCAGCCTCTGCGGTGTCCTGGGACCAAACAATAGAACAGTGCTGCAGATCACCCCCATTGTTCAGCGGCAGCAACGCCAGTGGACCGGTGGGCATAAAGCGCTGCCAGGCGGTCTGCTGATTCGACCGCTCCGTTGTAATGCTGGTGACAATAGCCTGATGGCCGTAGTCCCATTCCACTGTATCAAAATCAAAGTGCTTGCGGATAGCTGAGTTGGCGCCATCGGCGGCCAGCAGCAGGTCCGCAGATAATAGCGTGCCATCTTGCAAATGGATGCTGATACCCTGATCGTGATTTTCATAGTCGGCGATTACAGTTGGACAGTAGAGGTCAATATTGTCCAGATCAGCAATCTCTGTCACCAGGCTCTCTATCAGAGCGGCATTTTCGACAATATGACCTAGACTGGGTTGGTGAATATCCTGGCAGTCAAATTGGATTCTGCCTGTGCCCTCCGCATCCCAGACTTCCATCGCCTGGTAGGGACTCACCCTTTTGGCGGCGACTGCTTCCCAAACCCCACAGCGCTCAAGAAGCTGACGGGATTTTTCAGTGATTGCTGCCACTCGAGGGTCGAACTGATGTGGATTAAAGCTGGGCGTAGCTCTGGCTTCGATCAGCGCTATTTGCAGCGGCCCTGAGACATAGTCTCTACTCTGCTTAGCCAGTAAACAGGCCATGGCAGCACCTACCATGCCTGCCCCAACCACAATAATGTGGTATTGATTTTGAGTCTCGGGAGCCTTACCCATGGTCGGCCTCTCTGGTTGCCATGCCCATGCCAAACTGCGCAAAGCTATTGCGCAAAGAAGGGATTAAGTCCATAGCTAATAGACCAGAGTTGCGCCCCAGGGCGACAACGGAGGACGAGAGGCCAAATAGTTTGGGCAAGCTATGGCTAAATAGCACCGTATTGCGCTGGTCTGTGGCCTGCTGTTGCTGATAGTTTTGCAGCACAGCCAGATCGCCTATTGCATCACCGGCCTGAGCGAGACAGCTGGCAAGGCCAGCAGCATCGCGCAGGGAGAGATTAAAACCCTGACCTGCCACTGGGTGCAGGCTGTGGGCAGCATTGCCTATAACCACCAGATGGCGACGCACCTGTTCAGTGGCAGTGGTCAATGCTAAGGGGTAGGAAACACGCTCACCCAGCTGCCTAAAGTGCCCCAGCCGATAACCAAAGCGCAGCTGCAGTTGCTCAAGAAAAGATTGCTCATCTGCCGCCATCAGCAACTCTGCCATATCACTGGGCTGGGTCCAGACCAGAGCGCTACGGGGGCGACCTTTGAAGTCGGTCAGAGGCAACAGAGCCATGGGGCCCTGATCGGTAAATCGCTCGTAGGCTACCCCGCCATGAGGCTTCTCAAGACTAATATTGGCAATAATACCTGTTTGTCCATAGGCGCTGGACTGGGACTCTATGCCCAACTTTTGCGCAGTGCCAGAACCCGCGCCGTCGGCAATCACCAACAGCTTTGTCTCTATCGTCTGCGGCTGTTCACTGGTCTGCTGCACCTCAAGGCGCATGCCAGTGGACAGGGGCACAATAGTCTCTACACCGGCAGAGCCGAGAAGCTGGATATCGGTTTCAGCGAGCTGGTTCAGCAGCACCGAGCCCAGCCATTGATTTTCCACAACATAACCCAGGGCATCGACATTGGCGTCCTGTGCATCAATACGCGTCAGACCAGCATGACCGCGGTCACTGACATGTATCTGAGAGATGGCCGTCAGATGGCGTTTAAGCTTTGGCCAGACGCCTATAGATTGATAGATATTGCGGCTACTCCAGGACAGCGCCGTAGAGCGCGCATCGAAGCTGGAACTGTAGGCGCCAGACACCGGGCTGTCACTGGCAGCCAACTCCTGAGCCTCAACCAGCAAAATCTTCCAGGGCTGATGAGCTCGCAGCAGCAACGCCAGACTGATGCCCACCATACCACCACCAACGATCACAATATCGTAGTTGGAGGTTGCGCTGGTATTAACTGTAGCCACTATTTAATTTGCCATTAATAATTCAATTTGATCCCGCGCCTTAGGCACCCCAGAGGTCAGATCTTCATTGCCGGTTTTGGTCACCAGCACATCGTCTTCAATGCGCACCGCAATACCGCGCCATTTTTTGTCTACATTTGTATTGTCTGGAGCAATATAGATGCCCGGCTCCACGGTAACCACCATACCGGGCTCGTAGACGCGCCAGTGATTGTCGATCTTATAGTCACCTACATCATGTACGTCCATACCCAGCCAGTGGCCCGCATTATGCATATAGAAATCACGATAGGCGCCCTGCTCAATCAGCTCGTCCACATCGCCTTCAAGAATATTTAAATCTACCAGCCCCTGGGTAATTACCTGCACCGTGGCTTCGTTGGCAAGGTGGTACTCCAGACCCGGAGCTATAAGCTCTATAGCCGCAGCCTGAGCCGCCAACACAATATCGTAAATCGCTGCCTGCGGGGCAGTAAACCGACCATTGACTGGGAAGGTTCTCGTGATATCAGCAGCATAGTCCTGATACTCGCAGCCTGCATCGATCAGCACCATATCGCCAGATTTAAGCTTATCGCGATTATCTATATAGTGCAGGACACAGCCATTTTTGCCGCCACCTACTATGCTGGTGTAGGCAGGCCCGGCGGCGCCAGAGACCATAAACTCATGCTCGATTTCTGCCTGCAGATGGTACTCAAATAACCCTGGCTTGCTAATCTGCATGGCGCGGCAATGGGCTCGCGCGGAAATCTCTCCCGCCTTGCGCATTAGCTTAATCTCTGCGGCTGATTTGATCAGACGCATCTCATTGATTAAATGATCAAGGTCAACAAACTCCCCCGGCGGGTTGGCGTTGCTACCGCGTTTTTCACGCACATCGTTTACCCACACCATCAAATGCTTATCGAACTCCGGATCTTTGCCTATTGCAAAGTACACCCGGCCCTTATCTTCGAGCATGCCAGGCAAAATATCGTCTATATCATCAATGGGGAAGGCATCATCGGCATGGTAATTGTCTACAACTCCTGCCGGCCCCTCTCGATAACCATCCCAAGTCTCGCGCATCTGATCCTTGTCGCGACAGAAAAACACCACCTCGCCCTGTTCACGACCGGGAATAAGCAACATCACCGAGCCCGGCTCTGGGAAACCCGACAAGTAACTTAGATTGGTGCACTGTTTGTAAGGGAAATGGGTGTCGTTGGAGCGGATTTTTTCAGGAGCCGCGGCAATTACGGCAATACTGTTGCTCTGCATCATCGCCATGAGATCTTTGCGCCGCGACGCATATTCTTTTTGGGAGATCTTCAATGTTCTGGCCCAGTGCCCTAAACAGTAATCTTAGTGAATGGTTGGCTCTGCATCAGTATCCAGCTCAGGGTGTAAATCAGCAAATATAAGCTGCACTGCAATACGGATATATTCGACCAATTCAGTGTAGTCTCGCTCACCCTCATCCTCAGATTCAAGGTCGACAGAGATCTGGCCGATGGCTGCAATATCTTCCAGCGCCTCTTTACCATCCACAGAGACTTCAAATTCAGCGCCCATACCATCGCCAAGGCCGGAAATATAGTTGCTGCACCAGTCGCCTATGGCTACTAATCGTTCATTGAGCGGCAACTCATCGTCTGGCAACAGTGGCTGAAAAAGAAAACTCAGATCCTGCAGATTGCTCAGTGAGGACTCATAAAATTCCTCAAGTGCGGCCTCGGCAGGTTCAGTCTGCTCCTCTGTGAGGGCTAACCATTTGGTGGATGCCTCCACTAACTCCTGCATTTCCGCTGCCCCACAGCTTAGTCGACCGCAGAGAAAGCCGTGAAAGCCCGATGGATTGGCATTGATTTGTAGCGCGTAGAACAGATCTTCGAGTTGTTCGAATGTCACAGTATCACCTCGTGAATTTATGCTGCATCCTAACACCCTTACCGGGGTGCTGCATCCTGATTGAGCATCCCGGAGAGTAAATTGAAATGGCCCTGAGGTTGTAATTGACCAGACCCCAGACAATGCCTATAGTTATGCCGTTATCCCTATTTCCAATCGACTGTAACCTGACCCAATGACTGATTCAGACAAGTTTGAAGAAAAGCTCGACCGCCTGATTGAACTGTGCCAGCAGCTTAAGCAGGAGAATCAAGCGCTGCGCGAACGCGAGGCGGGTCTTGTGGGTGAGCGCAGCCAGTTAATAGAGAAAAATGAAATGGCGCGACAGAAAATCGAAACCATGATCAACCGCCTGCGCAACCTTAGTGCGGAGCAATAACCATGGCGGCTATTTCTCTTAAAATACAGATTCTCGACAAAGAGTATCAGGTCAACTGCCAGCCGGAAGAGCGCGAGGCACTTGAGTACTCAGCACAGTTGCTAAACGAAAAAATGGACGAAATTCGTCAAGGCTCGCATATTATCGGCCTGGAGCGTATCGCCGTTATGGCCGCGCTAAACCTGGCTCATGATTTAATTCGCAGCCAGGCATCGGGCCAGCAAGATGCGCAGGCATCAGATATTTTGCAGTCGATGGATTCCAAACTGGATTCAGCGCTCTCAGAACTGGCCAACTAGGCCTTAAACAATCCCTTTAAATTTGCAGCCTGACAGAGTTTTTTTCGAGTCCCCTCTGCTATAATAGGTTTTCCTGGGGTGTTTGCCAGCCAAGAAGTCCCTGAGCCGATAATTTACATCCGGCCGTTCTCCGCCAACAATGTTGTGCACTTCCGTGCGTCGGAAAGCCTGATTTGTTGCGAGGATAGCCACCTTGAACTCTTCGGTTCAAGGCCACGTTGGCAGCGGCACTCTGGGGTTTACTGATAATCGGTTCGAAACCATGATCTCTGGTGATACTCGACAGCAACTTCGTGCAAAAAGACGCGCACTGACCGCCGAACAGCAGCGACTTTGCAGTGAGCGACTAGCGTCAATACTCTGTAATGAAAGTTTTTTTCTGCGCGCCAAGCGTGTTGGTATTTACCTTGCCAATGATGGCGAAATAGATCCCAGTGTGGTTTTGGCTGCTGCTCTTAAAGCGGATAAAACATGTTTTTTACCCATCTTGCATCCGCTTAAAAAAAATAAGCTGTATTTTGGGCAGTACGATAGCGGGACCAAACTAGTGAATAATCGCTTTGGTATTCCAGAGCCAACGATTAACAGTACCCAGATCGCACCTCCCTGGAGTCTGGATATTATTTTTATGCCCCTGGTAGCTTTTGATCGCCAGGGTAACAGAATGGGTATGGGCGGCGGCTTCTATGATCGCACTCTGGCCTTTATGAAGGACAGCAAACGCCTAAAACCCAAGCTGGTTGGCCTGGCCCACGGCTGCCAAGAAGTTGAAACACTGTCTCAGCAGAGCTGGGATATTCCTCTACATTTAATCGCCACTGACCAAGAGATAATATGCGCCAAACAAAGATAATCTGCACCATAGGACCAGCCACTGAATCCATTGGGATGCTGGAAAAGTTAGCCAACGCAGGAATGAACGTGGCCCGCCTCAATATGTCCCACGGCGACCATGAGTCCCATGCCAAGATTATTCAGTCTATTCATCAGCTCAATAAAAAGCTCAATCATCCTATAGCCATACTGTTGGATACTCAGGGGCCGGAAATTCGCACCGGCGACATGGTCAATGACCTGCACCTTGAAGAGGGCGATACCATCTCAATTGTCGCTCGGGGCGCTGAGGATGTTGAGTCCTCCTCTATTCATATTAACTATGAAGATCTGATCAATGATGTTGACGTGGGCGACACCATCACGGTGGATAATGGTCTGATTAATCTTCAAGTACTCAATAAAGAAGAGCGCGTTATGCAGGTCAAGGTAATTGATGGCGGCCTGTTAAAAAGTAAGCGTCACGTCAATCTGCCCGGCATTCGCGTCAACTTGCCAGCGATCACCGATAAAGACCGCCGGGATATAGCCTTTGGCATGGAACAGGGGGTAGATTTTATTGCCCTGTCTTTTGTCCGTCAGGCAGATGATATTCATGAGCTACGTGAGCTGTTGGGGGATAAAGCCGATCAGGTAAAGGTGGTGGCAAAACTTGAAGATCAGGAAGCCATTACCAATATGGTAGAAATTATTGCCGCAGCCGATGGCATTATGGTGGCTCGTGGCGATCTTGGCGTAGAGGTACCTCTGGAAGTACTGCCGAGGATTCAGCGTCGCATTATTCGTACCTGTGCCGAGATGGGCACCAGAGTCATTGTTGCGACCCATATGCTTGAATCAATGATTGAAAATCCAATTCCCACTCGCGCCGAAGTGACTGATGTAGCCAATGCCGTCTATGAGGAAGCAGATGCCATTATGCTATCTGGCGAAACCACCGTGGGTAAGTACCCAGTAAAATGTGTGGAGATTCTGGATCGCATCGCGCGCTCTACGGAGAGTAGTCGTGGCCTCCGCTTTACCGACAATCTGGCTTTGGAAAATGATAAACAGCACATTGCCAAGGCGGCTGTGGACCTGGCCACCTCGATTGCGGCCAAAGCGATTATTGTCCCCACCAGGCGCGGGCGCATGGCCAACCGCATCACCAACTGTCATCCCGAATCTATTATTTGTGCCTTCACCAATAGTAGCCGCACCCGCCGACAGCTGGTTATTAACCGCAATGTGTTGAGCTATCAGATAGAAATTGGCGATGACTCAGAGAAAACTCTGGCTGAGGCAGCGGCTATTATGATCAACCGGGATGAGTTTTCTGCCGACGATCAGGTAGTGGTTATTTCCGATGCCCTAGCCGGATCTGGTTTTGAAGCGCTGCAAATACGCAAAATATCAGATCTTCTATAACTCGACTCACTGATTGCCCAGAAAAAACCGATAAGCCTCGTTGTCGGTTTCATCTGTGTAATGATAGCCTAGGTTATCCAGAAACTGCTTCACTTCACGGGCGTCTTTCTTCGACGCCTGTAAACCTACAAGCACTCGACCAAATGCCGAACCATGGTTGCGGTAGTGGAACATAGAGATATTAAAACGACCGCCGAGCTGCACTAGGAAATTTAGCAGCGCACCCGGGCGCTCGGGAAATTCAAAGCGAAACACCTGCTCATCAACTACCTGAGGAGCATGGCCGCCCACCATATGCCGGATATGCAGCTTGGCCATTTCATTGTCGGTCATATCAGTGATGGCATATCCTTTCGCAGCCAACTCCTGCACTAGCTGGAGCCGGTCATCGTCTGAGGTCACTTTCATGCCCACAAATATCTGAGCCTGTTGGGCATCATTGTAGCGGTAATTAAATTCGGAGATGTTACGTCTGCGCAGTGCCTTGCAAAATTTTTCAAAACTACCGGGCTTTTCGTCGATGGTCACCGCCAATACAGCCTCGCGCTTTTCACCTGTCTCGGTACGCTCAGAAATATAGCGCAGACGATCAAAATCTATATTGGCGCCACATTGAATGGCAACCAACGTCTGTCCTTCAACACCATGGGTCTCAACGTATTTTTTAAGTCCGGCAGTACCCAGAGCACCGGAGGGCTCGCAGATAGCGCGGGTATCATTGTAAACATCTTTGATCGCGGCACAGATTTCATCGGTGCTAACGGTAATCACTTCGTCAACAAGATCTTTGAGCAACCTGAAAGTTTCCTTGCCGATCTGCGCCACTGCTGTGCCATCGGCAAAAATACCCACTTCTTTGAGTCGTACTCGTCGGCCGGCCTTCATCGCCGCATCCAGGCAGGCAGCATCGTCGGACTCAACCGCAATAATTTTGATATCGGGTCGCAGGTTTTTAACATAGGCGGCAACACCGGCACAGAGTCCACCACCGCCAACTGCTATAAAGATAGCGTCCAGGTCACCAGGTATCTGGCGCAGAATTTCCATGCCTATAGTCCCCTGACCGGCAATAATATCTGGGTCATCAAAGGGATGAATATAGGTCAGCCCCTGCTCCTCAACAAGCTTGTTTGCATGAGCCGCCGCGGCATCATAGCTATCGCCAATCAATACAACCTTGGCGCCTCTGGCACGCACTGCATCTACCTTAATTTGCGGTGTGGTCTGAGGCATAACAATGGTTGCCTTAACCCCCATCTTTTTAGCTGCCAGCGCCAAACCCTGGGCATGGTTACCCGCAGAGGCCGCAATAACCCCAGCCGCCAATTGCTCGTCGGAAAGATGGCGGAGCTTGTTATAGGCCCCGCGCAATTTAAAGGAGAATACCGGCTGCAGGTCTTCACGCTTGAGCAGCACCTGATTGTTTAACCTGTGAGAAAGCAGTGGCGCTGCATCAATTGGTGTCTCGATCGCCAAATCGTAGATACGAGCATCGAGGATTTTTTTAACGTACTTCTGAGGCATTTGGCTTTCCGGGTTATTCGGCTATGAGGCAATGGTAATTTGATCAGGCCATTTAAGCCAGCCTCTGTTGGCATTAATGCTGAACGGGCGCAATTTAGCGACCCTTTTTCACCCTGATTATCTTATAATCGCAAATCTAAAATTCGAACAGTCGGCCTAGGGGTAATCAGTGGACCAAAATCAACTTAAACAGGCGGTTGCGCAGGCAGCTGTAGATTACACCCTTGAGCGTATCGAAGATGACAGCATTGTTGGCATAGGTACAGGCTCAACCGCCAACTGCTTTATAGATCTTATCGCCGAGCATAAACACAGATTTCAGGGAACTGTGGCTAGCTCTGAAGCCTCGGCCGAGAGGCTTCGCGGGCATGGTATTCCAGTGTACGAGCTTAATTCGGTAGCTGAAGTCAGCATCTATATTGACGGCGCCGACGAAGCCAACCCTGGATTAGAGCTAGTCAAAGGTGGTGGCGCCGCTCTTACCAGAGAAAAAATTGTCACTGCCGTAGCCAAAGAATTTGTCTGCATTGCAGATGAAAGCAAATGGGTAGACTATCTGGGTACATTCCCCTTGCCTGTCGAAGTAATCCCTATGGCCCGCAGTCATGTTGCGAGAGAATTGGTGAAACTCGGCGGCGACCCGGTGTGGCGAGAAAATGTGATTACCGATAATGGCAACCTGATTTTGGATGTTCACCATCTCTACCCCATAGGCTCAGCCTGTGAGCTGGAGGAGAAAATCAATCAAATCACCGGGGTGGTAACTAATGGTCTGTTCGCCCTCAAGCCTGCGGATATTCTGTTTTTGGCTACACAGCAGGGTATTGTCACCCACAGCGCCAAAGCCTAAGACTATCAGACAGGATTTAGGATTTTATCCAGCGGTTGGGGATGTTTAACCAGAAAACCCTGGATATAGTCGACGCCTATTTTTTTCAGCAGCTGATGCTGACTTCTGTTTTCCACGCCCTCTGCGACCGTCGATACTCCCATAATATGACCCAGGTGATTGATAGTGCTGACCACGGAATAGTCGACGTCACTATTGTCCATGGTTTTGATAAAGCTCGAGTCAATCTTCAGGCAGTCGATTGGCAACTCTTTTAGGTAGGCAAATGAAGATAGCCCGCTGCCAAAATCATCCAGAGCAAAAGACACGCCCACCGAGCGTAATGTGGCTATCAGACGCTTAGCCTCTGGCAGATGTTTTACTGCCGCAGTCTCAGTAATTTCAAACTGGATATGCTTGGGTGGAATACCGCTGTCGCTAAATCCGGCGAGAATATAATCAATAGCATTTTCGTCCCCCACAGTGGTTCCAGACAGATTGACGGCCAAGGTTGGCAGCAACTCGCCCCGCCGCTGGCGGTTTTGCAGAAATTCCAGTGCATTGGTAAATACCCATTTATCCAGATCGTCGATTAAAGAAAAATGCTCTGCCACGGGAATAAACTCTGAGGGTGGCAAAATGCTGCCATCACTGTCGCGCATACGCACCAGAATCTCGTAATATCTTGGCAGTGCAATATTTGGGTTTAAAGACACTATCGGCTGGGCAAAGAGGGTAAACCTGTTTTCATCCAATGCTGATACGATCTTGGGCATGCTGGTGGCCAGGCGGCGACGTTTGCTGACCTCTTCATTAAAGGACTGAAAATGAATTTTATTGCGCCCCCTGTCACGAGCGGCGGCACAAGATGACCCGGCACTGATCATAAGATCGATATCCGAGAGCGCCTCAGCATCAATCATAATACCGCCAATACTAGCCCCCACCCTGAGGGTTTCGCCCTCCCAGGGAATACTGAAGTCTTTGATCACCTCGAGCACCTGCTCGGCCATAGCCATAGCCTTGTCGTAATTTATACAGTGCAATAGGAGCGCAAATTCATCGTTGCCAATGCGCGCGGCAATATCACTGGGGCCTGCGATCTCCATAAGCAGACGGGCAAACTGAACCAACATTTCATCACCCGCCATATGTCCGCTGGTATCATTGATCACTGAAAAGTTGTAGAGATCTATATACAGCAGTGCATGGATAGAGCCCTCTCGTTTGGCGCTTTCTATGGCGCGCTGAAGTCGCTCCGCCAATAGCTTCCTATTTGGCAACCCGGTAAGCTCGTCGTGCATGGACTGCCAGCGCAGGCGACTGGAAACGCGCCTGGCTTCGCTCAGGGGCCGGAATATAACCAGACATTTTTGCATGCGATTCATGGCATCTCGCATGGGGAATGCTGATACGGCTACCGCCATGGGCTCGGCGCCGCGCACCTTTAGCAGCAGTGACTCTGTCTCCTGAATATTGACAGCCTGGGTCAGCGCATCGTGAACCGGTGTCACCTTAACGCCGGTCTTCTCATTGGCCAGGGGCATCACTGCTTCAATCTGCAGCGCTTTTGAGGCGTCCAGCTCGAAGCCCAGAAGCTGCTCTGCCATGGGGTTCATCTCTGCAACAAAGCCCTCGGTATCAACAACCAGCACAGCATCGGCAACGCCCTTAGATGTGCAATCAAACAGGCGGCCACGGTTGGCCAACTCCTCTGCGATCAGACTGCTCTGGGTACGATCACGGCAGAGTAAAATTAACTCGTGTGAATCCTCAGAGCAGCTAAAGATTTGCAAGTCCAGTCGCCGAGACTCTCCCTCTGAGGTGGCAGCTAAGATATAACCCTGGGGATTTTGAGCTACCAGCTTATCAAGACTGCCGGAAATATCAGACCCATCGAGGTCATTGAGGTCGGGGAATAACAATCGTACTGAGCTGCCGCGCAACACCTCTTCACTATAGCCAAAGAGAGTTTCTGCAGCCTGGCTAATCGTTGAGATATAACCATAGCAATCCACCACTAGCGTCGCACTATCCTGGCTAAAGTTAATACTGCGACTGATGGCTGTGGATTGCGAAGGACTATTGTCTGGCGCCTGGCCAGGGCACTGCAGGCTCAAACCTCCTGGAGCTGGATCTTCTCTGTGGCTGGTAAAGTGAATACGAATCAAGCCATAGATATTGCTGCCATCGCGATAGGCGCGCATGGAAATAGCCCAGATGGGCTCCCTCAGCCCTGCACTGGCGCCAAAGGCGTTGGCAAACTGATCAAGAAGGGTGTTTTGGCTGGGTCTGGAGCAGCGCTTTTCACCAATGGCAATCAGAACCTCATGGAGTTCGGAGGCAAATAGACTGCCGTGAAGGCCAGGGAACAATGAGTAAAACCCTTTGCCTTGAGACTGACCCGAGGAGACACCGCAAAATTTGGCTGCTTTGCGATCAATCATGACAATTTTAAAGTTTTCGTCGACAACCATAACACCGCCTTTCAGGCGGGCTGCCACCAGATCTTGGCTGAGAGCCTGTTCAAGTCCGGTACCAGGCTCTGTATCTGCTTGTCTCTCTTGTTTTTTTTCTAATTCTGTCCCAGAAACAATTCCATCTGCATTCAAGACATCTGTCATTGGTATTTAACCTTGGGAGAGCAACTCCCTTAAATCAATAATCGCCGCATTGGCACGACTAATATAAGACGCCATCACCAGTGAGTGATTAGCGAGTAACCCAAAGCCCTCACCATTAACAATAATCGGGGCATGCACCGGCTGCTGAGTCATTTCCAACTCCCTCACAATTTGTCGCACACTGGCTCGGGCATTTTTCTTGTCAAGAACATCAGCAAAATCAATTTCAATGGCCTGTAGAAAATGTAGCAGTGCCCAGGAGGTTCCGCGAGCCTCATAGAAAACATTATCTATCTGCATCCAGTCGGTTTTTACCACAAGCTCTCTGGGAGAAGCTGTAGATTGGCGCGCATCTGCCGCCCCAGCGAGATCAGTATTGATGCGGCGCTGGCCCACACTGGCGGAAAGTCGCTGCGACAGGCTGCCCAGTCTGGTCTCCACGGTGCCCAGCCAATAGCGCAGATTGTCAGCGCGGGCATAGAATTGAGCATCGAATTCCTGTTCGTCGCCAAGACGCTGCAGGTAACTTGTTAAGTAGTCACGACCATCGGCATACTCACTTTCCGGCCAGGGCACAGCCCAGCTCTGATGGTCTACATTGAATCTGGGCTCGGCCAGGGCCAGGTCGCGATCTTCCGTAGACTGGGACTGAGATCGACTAAATGACTCGCGCATTGCCTTACTGAGGTCCCGCACCTGGACCAACACACCAAACTCCCAGCTTGGCAGATTATCCAGCCACAGCCCCGGAGGTATAACATCATTGGCCAGATAACCACCGGGCTTGTTAAGCATAGTATCGATCACATGAACCAATGTGCCTGTAGTGGCAGCGCCGACTACCGGTTGCTGCGACTGACTATTGACAGAGGTAACCTCAAATAGATCGGGCTCATCACTCCAGTACCAACCCAGCAGTATTAGCAATACCAATAGCAGCACTGTGCTTAAAAGACTGTAGCGCAGGCCCTTGGGGGCCTGTTCGCCCACATAGTCCTCTGACAGAGTTTCACTCATACTGCTGTAAGAGCGGCTCCACCTCGATCTCAGTCCCTTAAACAGCTTCATTAATGGTGCATCCCGCCCATAGGTTTGGCGACCAAGCTGCGGATTTCAGCATTAATCTGAAGAGTGCCGCACTGATCTGTATTGAGCTGCAGAGGCGTACTCTCACCAGCGACCAGCGGCTGCTGAAGATGAAACAGCATAATATGCAGTCCGCCAGGCTGGAATACCAACGTCTCACCAGCGTTTATTTGCAACCCACCGGCAACTGGCCGCATGCGCATCATGCCATCGCTGTGCAGGTGATCGTGAAACTCGAGACGGTCAGACAGGGGGGACTCAGCGCTGAGGATCTTACAGTCCTGGCTACCACTGTTGGTGATGCTAAGAAAGCCGGCGGTAACTGTGCGCCCGGGAGGCATTGTGCGAATATAAGCGCCAGAGGCTTCGAGCACAGACCCATGCGCATGTTGTGCTGTATGAGTAGCGGGCTGAGACTGGGTTAATGGGGCTAGCAGAGCGATCTGCGTCGCCACAATAAACGCAATGGTTTTTTTCATATTGATCCTCTCGGAAACTATAGCACGGAGCTAGCGAGGTTGACTGGTTATCAGGTTTTTTTACCCTGCCTATGCTACCAAAATGTTAAACTCAGGGTCAGAGTATTTTGAACGGTTTGTCCATCTGGACTCTGCACACTAAATAATAAGCCAGTATGACAATGGAATAGCGATATGAAGACAATTTTTAGAAAGGGCCTATTACTGAGCCTAGGGCTCGTGGCTCTATCCTTTAGTCTGGCTGGCTTAGCTCAGGTATCTGTATCGCAAACCTCAGGCTCAGCAAACAACCTGCTGGTGCAAGACAGCAATACTTTTATTCCTGTAGAACAGGCCTATCAGGTCGATGTGTCGGTAGGGGATGGTCAGCTGCGGTTTGACTGGACCATTACCGATGGCTACTACCTGTACCGGGATCGCTTCAAGTTCAATGCCGTGGATCCCAGCAGCCAGCTGCAACCTCCGAGCTTCCAGACAGGCAAGGTAAAGTGGGACGATTACTTTGAGGCCGAGCTGGAGGTTTATTATAAAAGCACCAGTGTAACCCTACCTTTTAGCACCGAGGCCGATCAGATAGAAATCCAGATAGAGTCCCAGGGCTGTGCCGATGCCGGACTCTGTTACCCTCCCTACAAGCAGTGGGTGACCATTGACTTGCTGTCGGGCACTGTCTCTATCAGCAACACAGCCTCAGCATCTGCGCAGAGAGGAATTGATGCTAACCCTGTTGCAGATGCACCACTGTCTCTTGGTTTGGTATTAGTCTTCGCCCTCGCTGGGGGTATGATTTTAAACCTGATGCCCTGTGTTTTTCCGGTACTATCCATCAAGGCACTCAGCTTTGCGCGAGCTCATCAGTCTCAGCGCAGCAAACAGATTCATGGCTTGGTCTACACCCTGGGGGTGGTCTCCAGCTTTGTCGCCATAGCTGTGGTTATGCTTGCCCTGCGCTCAGCTGGAGAAGCCGTGGGCTGGGGCTTTCAGCTACAGTCTCCAGGTTTTATTGTAGGTCTGATCTATCTATTTTTTATTATGGGTCTGGCTTTCTCGGGCTATCTGGAGATTGGCGCCGGGCTGATGTCACTGGGTCAGTCGGCAGATACCGATGAAGAGAGCCTTAGTTCGTCTTTTTTAACCGGTGTTTTAGCTACCACTGTTGCCAGTCCCTGCACTGCACCCTTTATGGGCCCAGCACTGGGCTTTGCGGTCTCCCAATCTTCAGCTGTTGCCCTGCTAGTATTTGCTTTTCTGGGGCTGGGTATGGCCCTGCCCTTTATCCTACTCACTCTGATACCAGGACTCAGTCAACGGCTGCCAAAACCCGGACAGTGGATGGATACCTTCAAGCAGTTCCTGGCTTTCCCTCTTTATCTCACTGCAGCCTGGCTAGTTTGGGTCGCCGGCCGGCAAACCAGTGTGGATGTAGTAGCCGCAGTTATTGTGGGCCTTACACTGATTGCTATGGCAATCTGGCTATGGAAGCTGGATCGGGCGGCGGGTACAAAAACCTGGCAACTCAGCCTCAGCAAGCTGTTGGCAGCACTCTGTCTTGTAGGAGCCGTAGCTATACCAGCTGCTGGTCTGTCGGATAATGATAGAGTGGCTCGCTGGGAAACCTATTCCCCCCAGCGCCTGAGCGAGCTGCGAAGTAGTGGTAAGCCAGTGTTTGTAAATCTCACTGCAGACTGGTGTATTACCTGCCTGGCCAATGAAAAGGTCGCACTGAGCTCCGAGGCTTTCTACCAAGCCCTGGCAGCCAACAATATCACCTATATGAAAGGGGACTGGACCCATTCTGATCCGGAGATCACAGAACTGCTCAATCAGTATCAGCGCAGCGGTGTGCCCCTGTATCTGCTCTACCCAAGTGGCGATGGAGGGGCACAGATTTTGCCGCAAATTCTTCTACAAGATATGGTTCTCGACGCGCTAAATAGCATCAATTAGATGTTAGCTGCATTTTAGCCACAAATTTGTGGCTTTTAGCCGAATTTAGACGAACTTCGTCATAAAGGCGCCTTTTTGGTGCGATTATGAGGCTAAAACCCGCTATCTGGCCAGAAATTCAGCCTAGCGCAAGAACAACACCGAGGAAAAAGCAGCAAAAATCGAGTAAAATGAGGCGAATTTCGCCGAAAAACAGTTTTTGCCGCTATTTGTGGACAGGCTGTGAGTTTTAGGGCAGACTGCAATGAACTCCAGCAGACCTGCGATTATTATGGCGTCCATACTTCTTCTCCACGGCCCTAACCTGAACCTGCTCGGCACCCGGGAGCCGGAGCTCTACGGCAGTGCATCTCTGGAACAAATCAATCAGCATCTAATGGATACCGCTATTGGTGCAGGCCACCATTTGCAGGCGCTGCAAAGCAATGCGGAATATGAGCTGATCCAGCGCATCCATGATGCCAAGCAGGAGGGAATAAACTACATTATTTTCAATCCTGGCGCCTTTACTCATACCAGTGTGGCTCTGCGCGACGCGCTGCTTGGTGTGGAGATTCCCTTTATAGAAGTGCACCTCTCCAATGTCCACGGACGCGAAGAGTTTCGTCGCCACTCCTATTTTTCTGATATTGCTGAGGGCGTTATTTGCGGCTTCGGCGCTAAAAGCTACGATCTTGCGCTGCACGCCGTGCTTAGCAAGCTTGACCAATAATGAGAGATTAGAATGGACATTCGCAAAGTTAAAAAACTGATAGAACTGCTGGAAGAATCCAACATTAATGAGTTGGAGATCACCGAGGGTGAAGAGTCTGTGCGCATTAGCCGCGGCGGCCCAGTGACCTATTCCGCACCCCCTGCCCCAGCGCCTGTGCCAGCACCTGCAGCGCCGGCTCCAGCTGCAGCTGCTGCTGTGGCTCCAGCTGCTCCTGCAGCTCCGGCTGCGGATGAGCTAAGTGGTCATGTGGTGCGCTCACCCATGGTTGGCAGCTTCTACAGCGCGCCGGCCCCAGGCTCTGCCGCCTTTGTGCAGGTCGGTCAGACGGTGGCGCCCGGCGATGTTCTATGCATTATCGAAGCTATGAAAATGATGAATCAGATTGAAGCCGACAAGGCGGGCACCATTGGAGCCATACTGCTTGAAGACGGTGAGCCGGTTGAGTTCGATCAACCTATGTTTACTATTGTTTAAAGTCTGCCGGGAACCTGATCATGCTGGATAAAGTGCTTATCGCCAATCGCGGCGAAATTGCCTTAAGAATTCTTCGCGCCTGCAAAGAGTTGGATATTAAAACCGTTGCTGTGCACTCAAAAGTGGATGCTGAGCTCAAACATGTGAAGCTGGCTGACGAAGCGATTTGCATTGGCCCCAACCCCTCACCCCAGAGTTATCTCAATGTGCCAGCGATCATCAGCGCCATGGAGATTACCGGAGCTCAGGGAGTTCACCCCGGTTATGGTTTTTTAGCTGAAAATGCTGACTTTGCAGAGCAGGTAGAAAACAGCGGCTTTGTATTTATAGGTCCAACCGCCGACGTGATCCGCATTATGGGCGACAAAGTTGCCGCTATTAAGGCAATGAAAGAGGCCGGTGTACCCACGGTGCCAGGCTCCGACGGCCCTCTGCCCAATGACCCTGAATTTCTCAAAGCTACGGCCCAGCGCATAGGCTATCCAGTGATTATTAAAGCTGCTGCTGGTGGCGGTGGCCGAGGCATGCGCGTGGTAGAAAACGAGCAAAGTCTGCTTAATGCAGTGAGTATTACCAAGACAGAAGCCGCAGCTGCCTTTGGCGATGGCACTGTGTATATGGAGAAATTTCTGCAAAACCCGCGACATGTGGAGGTGCAGATACTGTCAGATGGTCAGGGTAGCGCTATTCATCTGGGTGACCGCGACTGCTCGCTACAGAGGCGCCACCAGAAGGTCATTGAAGAAGCGCCAGCTCCAGGAATTCCTGAAGAGGCTCGTCAGGCGGTTTTTGAAAGCTGCGTCAACGCCTGTATACAGATTAATTATCGCGGCGCCGGTACCTTTGAGTTTCTCTACGAAGACGGCAACTACTACTTTATTGAAATGAATACCCGCGTTCAGGTTGAGCATCCAGTGTCTGAGATGATCACCGGCGTCGATATTATTAAAGAACAGCTATTGATTGCCAGCGGCAGACCTCTGAGCTTTAAGCAAGAAAATATTATTTTCCGCGGCCACAGCTTTGAGTGTCGTATCAATGCAGAGGATCCAGTGAGCTTTATGCCCCAGCCAGGCACCATCAATGCCTACCACGCACCGGGCGGCAATGGCGTGCGCGTTGATTCCCATATTTACAATGGCTACAGAGTGCCACCCAATTACGACAGTCTAATCGGCAAGGTTATAACCTATGGCCGCGACAGAAACTCAGCCCTGTCAAGAATGCGCAACGCGCTGGATGAAATGGTGATTGACGGCATAAAGACCAATATAGAACTCCATGCAGATCTGGTTCGCGATACCGAGTTTAAAAAAGGTGGAGTCAATATCCACTACCTCGAGAAAAAACTCGGTCTGTAAAAGAGTGTCAGCCAATCGATGGGTCCAACTACAGACTGAAGTACCCCTAAAGCAGACCGAATCTACTGAAGACGCTATGCTGGAGCTGGGTGCTGTGTCAGTCACACTGCAGGATGCTGCAGACCAGCCTATTCTGGAACCAGGTGTGGGTGAAACCCCTCTGTGGGACAGCTGCGTTGTCAAAGCCCTATTCCCCTCGACTATAGATACTGATGCTGTATCTCTGCAGCTAAAATCCCAATTGCAACCGCAACTGGACGCCGAGCTGCGCTGGGAGCTACTTGAAGACAAAGACTGGTCCCAGGAATGGAAGAAGTATTTCAAGCCACTCAAATGTGGCCATCGCCTGTGGATCTGTCCCAGTTGGACTGATGCACCAGATCCCAATGGTATCAATCTATTACTGGACCCCGGGCTGGCCTTTGGCACCGGCAGTCATCCCACAACCCATCTCTGCTTACGCTGGCTGGACCAGCAGGATCTCAAGGGTAAAACTCTGATTGACTATGGCTGTGGCTCGGGAATACTGGGAATTGCTGCCCTGCTGCTGGGCGCGGAAAAAGTGATAGCTATAGACAACGATCCCCAGGCGCTGCTGGCCAGTCGCGATAACGCCCAGCGCAACAGTATTGCTGATCATCGCCTGATTACCTGCCTGCCCGATGCCATTCCAGACAATAGTCTGGCCGATATTATGGTGGCTAATATTCTCGCCGCACCTCTTATTGAGCTTGCCAATAACATTAGCGACCTCACCGCTGCCGGTGGTTTGCTGTGCCTGTCCGGGCTGCTTGAGTCGCAGATTGAGGACGTGGCTGCGCCCTATCTGCAGCAATTTACCTTTGATGCCGCAGGCATAGAGGATGAGTGGGCAAGGCTGTCGGCCACAAAACTGAGTTAGCTGAGCATCTAACTGCCGCAGGTTTTTGGAGGGGCTGGGGGTTTTATCAGTTTGATTGGCGCTAAAGGCTTTTGATTGGGGCTACGGGCTTTTGATTGGCGCTAAAGGCTTTCAAGGTCCTCAATAGTATCTATATCTATAGCCGCTTCAGGCATGGGTACTGTGACTTTATCGTTCAACGATTGCAACATAGCCTTGGCGCCAGAGTCGCCATCCAGAGCCATCAAATCGGCAAAAAATGTGCGCGGGAAAAGCGCTGGTACTCCAGCATGACCATCATAGACGGCACAGACCACCCTGTCCCTGTCAAATAGATCCAGCATCTCGGCCAGTGCGGTGCTGGTTAACAATGGCTGATCTCCAAGCATGATCAGCAGACCATCGTAAGCTAACTGATCCGCAGCCAGATGCCTTACAGCATAGGCAATAGAGTTACCCAGTCCGCGCTGCCAATCTGGATTAATAATGACCTCGGCACCAACCAGTTGTTTTTCTATATTTTGCCAGTCACTGCCCAGCAGGCTGTAGACCTTGCCTGGCAATAATTGATCGACCAGATTGATCGCCTGCTGCAACATGGGTAAACCATCGATAGAGACCAGCTGCTTGGGACCATCGCCGCCAGAACTGACAAATCGCGACCCACTACCAGCGGCTAAAATCACTGCCCCTATATTGGCTGTCACTGAGACTGACCCAGACAATCAAATAGCATAACGGCACTAGCCTGCCAATCTATGGGCCCTGTCTTTATCTGCTGGAGAAAATGGTTGTTGAGTATCATAGGCTGCAGGTAATTATGCTGTGATTGATGGTTCATTATAGTTTTAGGACTATCGGTTTACAGCATATGAGTAAAAATAAGGCTTTTTTTAATTGATCACTTTTTAATCAGTTGGTCACAGGGTAGAATGGCCAACCGTTTTTTCACTGATCTATGGCTTTGCTGTGTTTAATATTGGCCCCTACCAGATTGATCGCAAAACTATACTGGCTCCTATGGCCGGAGTAACTGATTTGCCCTTCCGTCAGCTGTGCAGGGAGATGGGCGCCGGGCTGGTGGTCTCCGAGATGGTGGCCGCAGATCCTAGCACCTGGGATACCAGAAAGTCTCGCCTGCGCATCCAGTTTGGCGATGAACCGGCACCCAGATCAGTACAGATTGCTGGCTATGATCCGCAGATGATGGCTACAGCGGCGCAGTTTAATGTTACCCAGGGCGCTGAAATTATCGATATAAACATGGGCTGTCCAGCCAAAAAAGTCTGCAAGCGGGCGGCAGGCTCGGCGTTATTGCAGGATCCACAGCTGGTCTCCAGTATTTTACATGCAGTAGTCGACGCCGTTGATGTCCCTGTCACACTAAAGATTCGCACCGGCTGGGATCGTCAAAATCGCAATGCCGTGACCATTGCGAAAATTGCTGAACAGGCTGGAGTAGCGGCGCTCGCTGTACATGGCCGCACTCGAGCCTGTCGTTTTGTAGGGGAAGTCGAATACGATACCATCGCCGCAGTAACAGAGGCCGTCTCTATGCCAGTGATTGCCAATGGCGATATTACCAGCCCAGAAAAAGCTGTCGCCGTGCTCGAGCATACAGGAGCTGCCGCGGTGATGATTGGGCGCGGAGCTCAGGGCAATCCATGGATTTTTTCTCAGATTAATCAATATCTTGAAAATGGCCAACATCTACCACCCCCGAGCTTTCATGAGCTGGGGCAAATGATGGCTCGCCATTTACTGGCACTCCATAAATTCTATGGCGAAGTGGGCGGTGTGCGAATTTCCAGAAAACACATTGGTTGGTACAGCAGTGAACTGGCTGGCGGCAAAGAGTTTACCCAGCAATTTAATAAGCTCGAAAGTACCGCTCAACAGCAACAGTTTGTGGATCAATTTTTTAATAACCCAGTTAACCAGGAACAGGCCGCATGACTTCTGCAATAGAGACACCAACTACAGTCGCAGAGGGCAGCCCTGCAGCAAGTGATAGCCCTGCAGCCAGTGAAAGCCAGAGCAGTCAATCTCTTAGATACAGTGTGGCCGAGGCAATGCAGCGCTACTTTGCCGACCTCGATGGCCAGGATACCCGAGACTTATATGAGCTGGTTATGGCTGAAGTGGAACCGCCACTGCTGAGTGCAACGATGAATTATACCCGTCAGAATCAGAGCAGAACTGCGGAAATTCTCGGGCTCAACCGCGGCACTCTGCGCAAAAAATTAAAACATTACGACCTTCTGTAACAGGTACTAATCACCTACTGCACCCTTTGAACTATCAGCTTTTAAACCGAGGACTCCATGAGCGACTTACGAAAAATTTCCCGCGCACTGATCAGTGTTTCCGATAAAACTGGCATTGTAGATTTTGCCCAGGCACTCACCGAGCAGGGCGTAGAAATACTCTCTACTGGAGGCACCTTTCGCCTGCTGCGCGAAAATTCGATTGCGGTCACCGAGGTATCTGACTACACCGGCTTTCCCGAGATGATGGATGGCCGGGTCAAAACATTGCACCCCAAAGTGCATGGCGGAATCCTTGGCCGTCGAGGCCAAGACGATAATGTAATGGCAGAGCATGGTATTCAACCCATCGATATGGTGGTGGTTAACTTATACCCGTTTGCTGCCACAGTGGCAGACCCCTACTGTGATCTACCCAGGGCGATTGAGAATATTGATATTGGTGGCCCGACCATGGTTCGCTCTGCGGCCAAAAATCATAAAGACGTTGCCATAGTAGTTAATGCAGGTGACTACAGCACAGTTATTGCAGAGATGCAGGCCAACAAGGGGCAACTGAACTACAGCACCAGATACCAACTTATGGTGAAGGCCTTTGAGCACACTGCTGGCTACGACGGCATGATTGCCAACCATTTTGGGGCCAGAAATACCGCCAATGAAAAGCGCGACTTCTCTGATACCTACAATGTGCAGTATTTTAAAACCCAGGAAATGCGCTACGGCGAGAATCCTCACCAGAAGGCTGCTTTCTACACAGAGGCCAACCCAACAGTGGCTAGCGTAGCCACTGCGGTGCAGTTGCAGGGCAAAGAGTTATCGTTTAACAATATTGCTGACACAGATGCGGCGCTAGAAACTGTGAAACAATTTGATCAGCCCGCCTGCGTGATTGTAAAACATGCCAACCCCTGTGGTGTGGCTGTAGCTGTGGATATCAACACTGCTTATGATCTGGCTTTTGCCACAGATCCAGAATCGGCTTTTGGTGGCATTATTGCTTTTAATCGCGAACTGGATGCAGCAACCGCAGAAAAAATCTGCGAGAAACAATTTGTTGAAGTGATTATTGCTCCCTCGGTATCTGCAGAGGCTGTAACCGCTGTAGCTGCCAAAAAAAATGTTCGCCTGCTGGAATGTGGCGCCTGGGGCACAGAGCGACCTCAGGACTTTGACTATAAGCGTGTCAATGGCGGCCTGCTGATTCAGGACCGCGACAATGGCATGATCACAGAGCAAGACCTTAAAATTGTCTCCGACCGCCAGCCGTCAGAGGCCGAACTGGCCGATATGATGTTTGCCTGGAAAGTCGCCAAGATGGTTAAGTCCAATGCCATCATCTACGCCAAAAACAATCAAACCATAGGTGTGGGAGCCGGTCAGATGAGCCGTATTAACTCAGCGCGAATCGCCGGCATCAAAGCCGAGCATGCCGGGCTAGAAGTGGTCGGCGCGGTGATGGCATCAGATGCCTTCTTCCCATTCCGCGACGGCATTGATAACGCAGCCGAAGCTGGAATCAGCTGCATTATTCAGCCCGGCGGTTCCATGCGCGATGATGAGGTGATTGCCGCAGCCAATGAACACGGCATGGCCATGGTGTTTACCGGCATGCGTCATTTTAGACATTAGAGCCTAAGCTGTTAACGGCTATAAAAAAGCCCGCTAAATGCGGGCTTTTTTATTTTCTGTGCTGTTGTATCCCATGGGCTTGGCGAGCCCTCTGGCCGCAGCCTGGCAAGATGGCCCAAGACTTTATTCAACCGCCTTGGTTACCGCAAATGCCGCTAACGCCCGCTCCCGAGACTCTTTGATATCGACAATTGGGGTGGGATAGTTAACACCCATCTCTACACCTGCTGCTGCCAGAATATTTGCGGGCGCCAGCCAGGGGGCATGAATATATTTGGCAGGCATCTCCGCCAATTCAGGGACATAGCGACGAATATAGTCGCCCTGCTTATCAAACTTCTCACTCTGAGTGACAGGGTTAAATACGCGGAAGTAAGGTGCCGCATCTGCGCCACAGCCGGCAATCCACTGCCAACTGGCACTGTTGGCCGCTAAATCGGCGTCTACCAAACAGTCCCAAAACCAATCCTCTCCTCGATGCCAATGAATCAGTAAATTTTTTACCAGGAACGAACCCACCACCATGCGCACGCGATTGTGCATATAGCCCGTGCTGTAGAGCTCGCGCATACCCGCATCCACCAGAGGGTAACCGGTGCGGCCCTGCTGCCAGGCTTTAAGATCGGCGTCAGTATTAGAAGCCCAGGGAAAGTTGTCGAACTTAGACTGCAGATTGTCTCTGGGTAACTGGGGAAAATGGTATAGCAGGTAGTGGGAGAATTCTCGCCACCCCAGCTCACTTAAAAATGTATCTACGCTGGATTCATTATTGATCAGTGCAGATGCATCTGAGGCCCTGTGCCAGGCGGTGTTGGCAGATATCTGTCCGAAATGCAGGTAGGCAGACAGCCGCGACACATTGGGCTTAGCTGGAAAATTACGCCCCTCACGATAGTCTTCAAGCTCGTGCATAACAAACTCATCCAAGCGATCCTGAGCAGCGCTTTCACTGATCTCCCAGCGTGCCGCCATGGCGGTGTCCCAGGCAATGGTTGGCAGCAGCTGCAGATCACTCAGGGCCAGGCTATCGCCAAGGGGAGTCTGAACGCTAAGTTTGGCGGGCACCGGTAGTGGCTTTCTGGGAGGGACTGCCGACAGGCAACCACGCCTGTAGTAGGGCGTAAAAACCTTGTAGGGTGTGGCATCTTTTTTAAGTACCTGCCAGGGCTCCCAGAGCAGCGAGCCGTTGTGACTTTCTACCTCTATGCCCTGATCCTTTAGCTGGGCCTTTAGCTTGGCATCGCGAGCAATGCGCCAGGGTTCATAACAGCGGTTCCACACAACTGAGGTAGCCGAGGTCTGCTGGGCTAACTGACTGAGGACGGCCAAGGGGTCACCACGATAAATATTAAGCTTGCCCTGCAGAGATTGGTTTAGGGACTCCAGAGCACCGTGCAACCACCAGCGACTGGCACCACCCATGGCCCATTCTCCAGAGTTGTGGTCGTCGAGTATATACAGGGGAATGATGTCACCTCGTTCACAGGCGGCACTCAGGGCTGGATTGTCTGCCAGCCGCAGGTCCTGACGAAACCAGACTAGGGTGACCTTTTGCGCAGAATCAGTGATAACAGCAGTCCTTGGATTAATTGTTTAATGGTTTAGGGTACGGCAGAGAGATTTTTTTAGATGTTCAATGCACTGGTTACTGCGCTGCGTTGATAACTCTGCACCTCAGTCTGCTACAATTGCGGTCTTTTGTGACTGTTGGAATACGATTGATGAATGTACTGGTTATTGGCTCAGGTGGGCGTGAACATGCACTGGCTTGGAAGGCGTCTCAGAGCCCGGATGTAAACAAAGTCTTTGTTGCCCCTGGCAATGCGGGAACAGCGGGTGAAGCCCATATAGAAAACATTAATCTGGGGGTCAGCGACTTTCAGGGCCTGGCAGATTTTGCCGCCAGTAACCAGGTGGGTCTCACCATTGTAGGTCCGGAACAGCCGCTAGTAGATGGCATTGTGGACTTTTTTCAAGCCCGCGACCTGCCTATTTTTGGTCCCTCTAAAGGCGCAGCTCAACTTGAGGGCTCCAAGGCCTTTACCAAAGATTTTCTTGAGCGCCACCAGATTCCAACCGCCAGCTATGGCAAGTTTACCGATGTAGAGGCTGCACTATCTTATCTGCAGGAGGTGGGCGCGCCCATAGTGATCAAGGCCGATGGACTGGCGGCCGGCAAAGGGGTGATTGTTGCCATGACCATTGCCGAGGCTGAAGCAGCGGTGCGCGATATGTTGGCAGGCAATGCATTTGGCGAGGCTGGTCACCGAGTGGTTATTGAGGAATTTCTCGACGGCGAAGAGGCCAGCTTTATTGTTATGGTAGACGGCAAAAATGTTTTGCCTATGGCCACCAGTCAGGATCATAAACGCGCCGGTAATGGCGACACCGGACCCAATACCGGTGGTATGGGGGCCTATTCCCCTGCGCCGGTCGTGGATAAGGCAATCTATCAGCGGATTATGAACCAGGTGATTTATCCAACTGTTCAAGGCATGGCTGCTGAGGACAACGATTACACTGGGTTCCTCTATGCAGGACTCATGATTATGGCCGATGGCACGCCTAAGGTGATCGAGTATAACTGCCGTTTTGGTGACCCGGAGACACAGCCTATTCTGCTGCGTCTACAATCTGATCTGGTCAATCACTGTGTGGCAGCCATTGACGGCAAATTGGATCAGCAACAGGCTCAGTGGGACCCTCGTCCTGCTGTGGGAATTGTTCTGGCTGCTGGCGGCTATCCCGGAGCTTACCGCGGCGGCGATGTAATTAGTGGCCTGCAGCCTGACGAGGGGGGAGCCACAGATGCCAAGGTATTCCATGCCGGCACCGCCCAAAGGGGTGACAATGTAGTTACCAGTGGTGGTCGAGTACTCTGCGCCACAGCAATGGGCGAGTCAGTGTCTGAGGCTCAGCGTGCCGCTTATCAGCTAGCGTCGACGATTCACTGGGAGGATATTTATTTCCGAGATGATATCGCCTGGCGCGCTATTGAGCGTGAATCCGCAGATAAATAACAAGGCCCAAGGCTGTCAAAAAAATTTAAATCGGGGGTAATATGGACCATCCATTTTTCAGCTTCGATATTCCCTTTGCGTCCTTTAGCCCCATGCACTGGTGGACACTGGTGGTGTTCGCCGGGTTACTGGCGGTGATGGCAAAGGTTGGCACCAGGCTGAGTGGCGCGCAAAACCTATGGCTGGGACGGATAATTGCGCTATTTTTGTCAATGACCGTGGTGGCCTTTTCTTGGATTCACTCCTACAACGGTCTGTTTAATTATCGGGTCGATCTGCCCCTGTCCATCTGCAATCTGTTTGCCTTGCTGGCGCCAATGCTTTTTTGGCAGCCCAATCTGAGGCGTTTTGAAATTATCTATTTTTTGGTTCTCTGCGGCACCTTTCAGGCGATGCTGACCCCTGACCTCTATGCGGGCTTCCCCAGCTATGGCTTTTTTAAATACTGGATAGTGCATGGTGGCTTGGTGATTTTAGTGATTCATCATCTACTCGCCTTTCGGCTTATTCCCGAGGCAAGGAGTATGCTGCGTACTTTTATTTGGTTAAATCTGTATCTATTGCTGCTGATCCCTGTAAATTTGACCCTTGACGCCAATTACTTCTACCTAATGGAAAAACCGCTCAACCCCTCTATCCTAGATTATTTTGGTCCCTGGCCCTTTTATATCCTAGTCTGTGAAGCGCTGGCGATGGGCTTTTTTGCTATCGCCTACGTACCTATTTACATAGGCAAGAAATACTTTCCTGCAGCGGCTACAATTGATCCCGCAGACTAACGATTTAGTAAGGTTACCCAGATATTAATATGGCAAATCGGCGACTCACAGCAATAGACCAAGTGCTTACCCAACTGGACCAGGGCCTGCGTACCGTGCTGGGCAGTGCACCTGCGCCGCAGCGGGTTTCGCCAGCGCTTGAAATTGCAGAGAGCGAATTAACCGACCAGGAGCGCCAGCATGCTATAGGCCTGATGCGGGTCAATCATGCGGGTGAGATCTGTGCTCAGGCCCTGTACCAGGGTCAGGCCCTTACAGCGAAGTTGCCTGAAGTGAGTGAACAGATGGAGCATGCCGCGGCCGAGGAAATTGATCATCTGGCTTGGTGTGAACAGCGTATCGGCGAGTTGGGCGGTCGTACCAGTGCACTTAACCCTATTTGGTACGCCATGTCATTTGGTATAGGTGCGGGTGCGGGCCTAGTTAGCGATAAACTTAGTTTGGGCTTTGTGGCTGCCACAGAAGACCAGGTTTGCGATCATTTACAGAAACATCTCGACGACCTTCCCGAGGGGGACAGCAAGAGCCGCGCTATTGTTGAGCAGATGCTGGACGATGAAGCGCGCCATGCCCAGAGCGCTCTGGATGCTGGCGGTCATCGCTTCCCGGTGCCGGTGAAAAAACTGATGACAATGGTTTCCTCTGCCATGACAAGCAGCAGCTACCGTATCTAGTCAAAACTTTCAGCTGTGGAATCGCTCTCGCGGTTCTGAATCAAGCCAACAATCTTATCTGACAGCCAGCGGTGGATGCCCGATCCTGAGGTACGCTTGTGCTGCAATAGAACCAGAGAAATAGTGCCTTCGTGGGGGAGCTCGGCGGGGTAACGCTTGCGCACAATACGATACATCTCACGCTCCATGGTCAAACCATACTTGGCCGCCACCATAAGACAGTCAGTATCACAGACTGTTTCCATGGCCGTCATAAGCTGATTGGTAACCAGAGCTTTTTTGCGCTTGCGCCCCATGTCTCTCAGTGTCCGGTCAAAACGAGCGTCAGTGCGAGCGCTGACACGCTTATAGATCAATAGATAGTACTGAACAAAGGGATACTCCAAAATTTCGTCCAGGGTTACTCTGGCTCTATCGGCCAGTGGATGGCCCTCTCTCATCCAGATTGAGGGAGTAAAGATAGCCAGACTTCGGGAGCTGATGTCCTCAGTAATGGTCTTTTCAATATCAATGGCAAAGTCCAAACCACCTTCGGCCAATTCTCCCTCCACCGAATCGGTTTCACTGGAGATTGACAGAATCACCCCGGGCGCCTGCTCGGTAACCAATTTGGTTAACTCGGAGATTAAGGAAATCGCAACAAATTCAGGCACTGCAATAGTAATTTCTCCCTCATAGGTTGCCGGATCGAAGTCCCCCTCACTGACAATTTCCAAGATGCTATCAAGTAGCCCCGGTAGCCGGGCCTGCAAATCTCTTGCCTTGGGAGTGGGCACCAGCTCATTGCCAGTGCGAGTAAATAATGGATCGTCCAGCTGATGTCTCAGGCGCTGCAACACCCGGCTCATGGCTGGCTGAGTAATAAATAATCGCTCAGCGGCCCGGGTGACACTCTTTTCTTCCAGCAATGCCTGCAGGGAAACCAACAGGTTTAAATCCAGGCGAGACAGCTTTTGTAGATTCATTTTAACGAACTCCTATGCCATTACCAAAATGCATATACTTAATGCAAACAATGCATTTGGATTATGTCATGAAACTCACTATATTGTCACCCATAGAGCGATGGCGCTCTTAACTAACAAAGGACACAGACATGACACTCGTATATTTAATGATCGGTTTTACCGGCCTTACGGGTGCTGCAATTGCGAAAGACAGTTTCGTTAAGTTGGAAGCACCACAGATTGAGGCTTCTGAGAAGTAAAGCTCAACAGCAGTACAGAGCTTGTATTTACAGATTTACCAAATTCGTTGTACCAAAGATTTACCCCTCTTAATCCTCGCTATAGGATTTTTTTACAGGGACCCGCCAGGGTCCCTTTTTTTTTGCTAGAGCTCTTTTGCCTTAATCTGAGTCATTACCGCTGTGCATGGGCTAAATGCAAATAATGCATTTGAATTATATTTTTGGGGTTTTTATTATGCTCGCTAGTTGAAGAACGTCTGCCTGGGAAGCGCTGGTAGCGAGTCCCGGACATGTTCTAACCCTACCCCTCTTTGTGATTCATCCAAAGAATTTTTTTAGGAGTCCTCCCCGGACTCCTTTTTTTTTGCCCCGGACTTTTATGTGCAGCTCAATTAAGGTTGCCCTGGAGGTAATATCCGATATTTGTCAGCTTTTAGACTTTTTCAATAGTATAGCTGTGGCTGATTTCAACACCGGCTGCTTCCAGCATAATAGAGGCCGAGCAATACTTTTCGGCGGAGAGTTCAACGGCCCGCTTGACCTGAGATTCCTTTAAATTAGAACCAGTCACAACAAACTCAAGATGAATGCTACTAAACACAGCAGGCACAGCATCAACACGCTGTGCAGCTATCTCTACTCTGCAGTCCAACACCTGCTGACGACCCTTCTGCAACATAGTCATCACATCGAACGAGGCACAGCCACCAAGGCCCATTAAAATCATTTCCATAGGTCGGGCGCCCATATTTCGGCCACCCTGATCCGGTGCGCCATCCATCACAACTGAGTGACCAGAGCCGGACTCACCTAAAAACATAACACCATCAACCCACTTTACTGTTGTTTGCATATCTTACCTGTTACCTGTTTGACTAGCCGATTGGCTCGCAAAGATAGCACAGACCAGAGTTTAAATTTGTCGCGCAGGGAAAATATTTTGACTACTATTAATCACAGGGGTCGCAAATAACTGTTATATGTAGTGGTAAACGACCGCGGCTTAGAAAAACCCTATAAGGAGATACACATTGGCGCCTGCACCTCTTACCCCACACATAGACAATGTTGAAGAATTTTTGTCCCACTGTCACCGCCGTAGATATCCTGCAAAAAGCACGATTATCTATGCTGGAGATCAGGGCGACACGTTGTATTACATTATTAAAGGTTCCGTGACCGTAGTTATTGAAGACGATAGCGATGGCAAGGAAATGATTCTGGCTTACCTAAACCCCGGTGACTTTGTGGGTGAGATGGGTCTGTTTGATCAGGAGCATCGCAGCGCCTGGATTCGCACCAAAACTGAGTGTGAGGTGGGCGAAATCAGCTACAGCAAATTTATTGAGCTCAGCCATAAACACCCGGAATTTCTTTTCGCCATCAGCAAACAGATCGCCCAGCGGCTCAGAGATACCACGCGCAAAGTCAGCGACCTGGCATTTTTGGATGTCACAGGCCGGGTGGCTCGGACACTGTTAGACCTGTGCAAGGAACCTGATGCCATGACTCACCCGGATGGCATGCAAATAAAGATTACCCGCCAGGAAATTGGCCGAATTGTAGGCTGCTCAAGAGAGATGGTTGGCCGTGTACTGAAAGACCTGGAAGAGCGCGAACTGGTCTCCGTAGCGGGAAAAACCATGGTGGTATTTGGCACTCGCTAAAAACATCAGGAGCAGATCTTAGCTAAACATCTCGCTGAGTCTGTCACCCGGCTCTTCGCTGCGCATAAAGGCTTCGCCGACCAAAAAGGCATTTACATTCTGTCGACGCATGGCCGCTACATCGTCTCTGCTGTGGATGCCGCTTTCGGTAATCACAATCCTGTTGTCCGGAATCTTCTCTAACAGCTGGTAGGTGTTGGTGAGACTGACTTCAAAGCTGTGAAGATTGCGATTATTAATACCCACCATAGGGTTATCGAGCTTGAGGGCCATAGTTAGTTCAGCGGCATCATGGACCTCAATCAATACATCCATGTCCAGTGATAGAGCGACCTCATGCAGATGGTTAAGCTGAGGTTCAGAAAGAGCTGAGACAATTAATAGAATACAGTCTGCACCCATGACTCGAGCTTCATAGATCTGATATTCATCAATAATAAAATCTTTGCGAATAACCGGTAGCTGGCAGGCGTCTCTAGCCTGTTGTAAATATTGATCGGCACCCTGAAAAAAGTCCACATCGGTCAGTACGGAAAGGCAGGCTGCGCCACCCCTGGCATAACTGGCGGCAATGGCTGCCGGATCAAAATTTTCACGAATCACCCCTTTACTGGGCGAGGCTTTTTTAATCTCGGCTATCACTGCAGACTCTCCGCCAGCTAATTTGCTGGCCAGAGCAGCGGCAAAGCCTCTGGGTGCCGGAGCGGATGCCGCCTGCTCCACAAGCTGCTGTAGTGGCACAGTTGCGCTGCGCTCAGCAATCTCCTCACGCTTGCGAGCAAGAATTTTCTTCAATATCGTGGGTGTATCTGAGCTCATTATTAAATCTCTTAATCTATTAGCCGTCTTGCTGGACCTGGGTAAAGGTGGCCAGATCGTTGATTTTAGCCCTGGCTAAACCAGAGCCAATAGCATCCAGAGCCATTTCTACTCCCTGCTGCAAATCTGCAGCACAGCCGGCCACATAGAGAGCTGCACCCGCATTAATGGCAATAAGGTCGGCAGCTTTGGCACCATTGGCACTGGCTTGCTTGCCTAGAGCATCGGTAATGAGCGCCAGAGACTGGGCAGCATCTTCTACCGCCAGGCCATCCAGGCTCTGGGCCGAGGAGAAATAATCTTGCGGCTGAATCTGATATTCGCTCACCGAACCGTCGCGATACTCGGCAACATAGGTGTGGGTGGCGATACTGATTTCATCAAGACCATCTGCCGAGTGCACCACCATAATATGGGTAGCACCCAGACGGCCCAGCACTTCCGCCATGGGCCGACATAATTCTTTCTTGTACACACCAATCAACTGGCGAGTGACGCCTGCCGGGTTGGTCATGGGGCCGAGAATATTAAAAATGGTGCGCAGTCCCAGCTCTTTGCGCGGGCCAATGGCGTGCTTCATGGCGCTGTGGTGAGCCGGCGCAAACATAAAGCCGACCCCTAGCTCTTCAACACAGAGGGCTACCTGCACCGGGCTAAGATTTAGGTTAACCCCTGCAGCCTCCAGCAAATCGGCAGCACCACTATTGCTGCTAACCGAGCGATTGCCATGCTTGGCTACGCGCCCACCAGCGGCCGCGACCACAAAAGTCGCCGCAGTGGAGACATTAAATAAATTGGACTCATCACCACCAGTGCCGACAATATCCACTAAGTAGTCACCGGAGACCTCAACACCTGTAGCCAGATCGCGCATCACCTCTACGGCGCCGGCAATTTCATCAATGGTTTCTCCTTTGATACGCAGGGCCACCAGAAAGGCGCCAATCTGCGCCTCGGTGGCATGACCGGTCATTATCTGACGCATCACGTCGCGCATTTCCATTGAGCTCAGATGCTGGCCACTGACTACTGCTTCTAATGCTGTCTTAATATCCACCGCTTAGCTCTCCAAAAAATTATTCAGCAGATCATGGCCATGCTGAGTGAGAATAGATTCAGGATGAAACTGCACTCCCTCAATGGCCTGCTGTTTATGGCGGACTCCCATAATCTCGTCCATCGAGCCGTCTTCGTTCTGAGTCCAGGCATTAATCTCAAGGCAGTCCGGCATGGACGACTGCTCTATGACCAAGGAGTGGTAGCGAGTTGCTTCAAAGGGGTTGCTCAGACCTTTAAACACGCCGCTGTTGTCGTGATAGATCATTGAGGTCTTGCCATGCATCACCTGTTTGGCACGAATAATTTTGCCGCCAAAGGCCTGACCAATACTCTGGTGCCCCAGACAGATGCCCAAAATCGGAATTCTGCCGGCGAAAGTGTTAATGCATTCAACACTGACTCCAGCCTCATTGGGCGTGCAGGGGCCGGGGGAGATAACAATTTTTTCCGGAGCTAATGCTTCGATCTCGGCAATGGTAATTTCATCATTTCTAAATACCTTAACCTCAGCGTCCAGCTCAGCCAAATACTGCACCACGTTGTAGGTGAATGAATCATAGTTGTCGATCATAAGTATCATTGGGACTCTCCCTCAGATGCCGGGCACACCATAGCCGCTGCGCGCATTAATGCCCGCGCCTTGTTCATGGTCTCTTCCCATTCCAGTTGAGGGACCGAGTCGGCAACCACACCTGCGCCAGCTTGCACATGCAACATGCCATCTTTGATTACTGCGGTACGAATGGCAATGGCAGTATCCATATTGCCGTTCCATCCAATATAGCCTACAGCTCCACCGTAGATTCCTCGCTTAACCGGTTCCAGTTCGTCGATAATTTCCATGGCACGGATTTTTGGTGCCCCACTCAATGTGCCAGCCGGCAATGTGGCTTTTAAAACTTCCAGCGCGCCCATTCCCGGAGTGACATCACCTACTACATTGGAGGTGATATGCATTACATGGGAATAGCGTTCAACGATCATCTGCTCTGTAACTTCTACTGTGCCCGTTTGACTGATACGACCCACATCGTTGCGCCCCAGATCAATCAACATCAGATGCTCGGCAATTTCTTTGGGATCGGCGAGCATTTCTTTTTCCAGCGCCAAATCCTCTTCCGCTGTCTGACCGCGACGCCTAGTACCAGCTATGGGTCGCACGGTGACCTGACCATCTTCCAGGCGTGCAAGAACCTCTGGCGATGAGCCGACAATATGAATGCCATCTAGATCCAGAAAATACATATAGGGCGAGGGGTTTAGTCTTCGCAGGGCGCGGTACAGATTAATGGGCTCGGCATTAAAAGGAGCTGACAGCCGCTGAGATGGCACTACCTGCATAACATCGCCAGCAAGTACATAGTCTTTAACTCTTTCGACTGCCGTCATATAGTTCTGCTGGCCAAAGCTCGAGACAAATGCCTGCTCCGCAATCCCGGGGCCTGTATTCATCGCAGGCAACTGAGGAGCTGGCAGGGCCAGCTTGGCTTCTAACTCATCGAGTCGGGCCTCGGCTTTTTCCAACGCTTTGGCCTCAGCCGCATCTACATGCACCACCAGCATAATAGTGCCGGTTAGATTATCAAAGATTGCCACTTCATCTGAGGCCAGCAGCAATATATCTGGCGCATCCATATCATCAGCTGGTGCACTCTTGGACAGCCGCGGCTCGACAAAACGCACTGTGTCGTAACCGAAATAACCCACTAGCCCGCCGGTAAATCTGGGCAACTCTGGGAGGTTGGGCATGCTGAACAACTGACGAAAGCGCTCTACCTCGCCGAGGGGATCGCTGGTAGCGCGGTTTACCATTGGCTTGCCATCGCGAATAATTTCCAGGCGATTGCCAAAAACTTTAAGCACGGTGGAGGTCTGCAGCCCGATCAGCGAGTAGCGCCCCCATTTCTCGCCACCCTGCACAGATTCAAACAGATAGGAGTTGGCACCCATGGCAAGTTTTAGGTAGACGCTAAGGGGAGTTTCAAGATCGGCCAGTACTTCGCGGGTCACCGGAATACGGTTGAAGTTCTGGCTTGCCAGCTGGGCAAATTTTTCAGGGGTCATGATGGTTTCCTTGGACAGTTCGATTGATGCAGGTGCACGCAGCACCGAGGACACATTAGTTGCGCCATCGCCACCGTTGCTGGCTGTTATCAACCTGTACCAAACTGCTTGTGTTCAAAACCCATCTCCCTGGATGAAGGCGGTCATTGTAATCAATTAACCTACTTCAGTAAATTAGCCGGCTGTCGCCAACTGCTCACGCATACTGGCAATCACCGCAGCATAGTCTGGCTGGCTAAAAATAGCCGAGCCGGCAACAAAAGTATCTGCGCCGGCAGTGGCAACCTCGGCGATATTATTGACTCCAACGCCGCCATCAACCTCTAGGCGAATATCATAGCCACTGGCATCTATTAGCTGTCTGGCCTGCTGCAGTTTATCCAAAGTCGAGGGAATAAATTTTTGCCCGCCAAAGCCTGGGTTAACCGACATAAGTAATAGCATATCCATCTTGTCCATCACCCAGCGAACTGTATCCAGCCCTGTGCCTGGATTTAACACCAGTCCGGCCTTACAGCCCAGATCACGCACCAGCTGAAGTGAGCGGTCTATATGATTGGAGGCCTCTGGGTGGAAGGTAATATAGCTGGCCCCGGCATCGGCAAACATACGAATCAAATCATCTACTGGCTGCACCATCAGATGAACATCTATGGGGGCGGTCACACCATGATCCCTGAGCGCCTTGCATACCATGGGGCCAATAGTGAGATTGGGCACATAATGGTTGTCCATAACATCAAAGTGAACAATATCGGCACCGGCCTCAAGCACATTGTCTACCTCTTCACCCAGACGGGCAAAATCAGCGGCGAGGATGGAGGGGGCAATCAGAAAATCAGTCATATCACACCATAAGTCAGTTGAGCCGCAATGATGCGGCAGAACAGTTTTAGGTGCAAATACTTTGCCTGTATTGGCCGAGCGCTGGGCAGTTTTCCAGGAATAAAAAAAGGCCACTTCAGAGAAGCAGCCCTATTAGATTTTACTTTGGATCTAGTCCACAGCCCGGTCGCGCGGTTTGTGGCCCTCTTTTCTGTGCTTTCTTGCTGCGGCGGCCTCTTTTCTGGTGACCGAACCATCACCATCAGAGTCCATGGTATTAAAGCGCTCGCGCCTATCATCAGCCATTCTCGCGATTGCCGCTTCGTGCTCCTCACGCGAAACAGCGCCATCTCCATCAACGTCTATCTGTTTAAACATGCTGCCTTTGCGACCCCTGTCTGAGTCCCCATGATGCTCGGCAACAGCTCCAATAGAAACTGAGGCTACCAGGGCCATTAAAAGTAAGCTTTTCATCTACCACACCCCTTCTATTATTGAGTCCAGCCTAGAACGCCTGTGCGCAAGTTTGGTTGACCCCGCTAGCTTAGGAGTACTGGTAATCAGAGAACTGCTCGCGCAGATCTTTCTTACTTACCTTGCCAGTCGCGGTATGGGGAATCTCCTCAACAAATACACAGTCCTCTGGCACCCACCAGCTGGCGATTTGGCCTTTCAGGGAAGCCAGAATATCCTCCTTGCTGGGCGATGTGCCGGCCACGGGAATGACAATCAGCAATGGTCGCTCGGTCCACTTAGGATGGGGCACCCCAATCACCGCAGCCTCCTGCACCTCGGCGTGGGCCATGGCTGCGTTTTCAACATCTATAGAGCTGATCCACTCACCCCCGGATTTAATAACATCTTTAACCCGGTCGGTGATGGTCACATAGCCATATTCATCTATTGAGGCCATATCACCGGTATCAAACCAGCCATCCGCATCCAATGCTGGCTTGTCTTCGAGGCGGTAGTAGCCTTCACAGACCCAGGGGCCTTTAACCAGCAGCAAGCCTGAGGCGATGCCATCCCAGGGCAAGTCATTGTGTTCGGAGTCAACAATTTTCATCTCTACACCATAGACAATACGCCCGGCGCGGATGCGATAGGCATTCTTTTCCTCTTCAGAGCATTCAGTCATCCAGGCCAGAGGCTTGTTGTAGGAGCCCAGGGGGCTCATTTCGGTCATGCCCCAGCCGACATGCATATAGATACCGTATTTATCCATAGCTTGCATCAGTGACAGCGGGCAGGCGGAGCCGCCGGCAACCACTTTTTTCAGAGTTTCCACCGTCTTTCCTGTGGCATTGAGATAGTCGATCAAAGCCAGCCATACTGTGGGCACGCCCAGTGAGTAGTTAACTTTTTCTTCATTGATCAGGTGAGTCAATGTCTCGCCATCAGCCATTTTTGGCCCGGGGAAAACCAGTTTTGCACCCACCATAGGGGCATTGTAGGCCGTGCCCCAGGCATTGACATGAAACATGGGGACGATGGGCATAATCACATCAGAATTAGCTAGGTTCATCACATCGGGCAAGGAACCCACAATAGAGTGCAACACTGTGCTGCGGTGACTGTAGACCACACCTTTGGGATTGCCCGTGGTGCCGGAGGTATAGCACATGGAGCTGGCGGTATTCTCTTCCAGCTCTGGCCAATCGAAGGTATCAGGCTGGCCCTCAATAAAGGTCTCATAGCAATGCGCATTGTTCAGGGATGTCTCTGGCATATGATCCGCACTGGTCATAATGACATAGCCGCGAACCGTGGGCAGCTTGTCTTTGAGCGCCTCCAGCAAAGGAACAAACATGGGGTCAGCAAATACCCACTGATCTTCCGCATGATTGATAATAAATTCTATCTGCTCGGGAAAAAGTCTTGGGTTAATGGTGTGACAGATATGTCCGGCGCATGAAATAGCGTAGTAGAGTTCAAAGTGGCGGTAGTCATTCCATGCCAGGGTGGCAATGCGGTCACCTTTTTTAAAGCCAACCTGATCCAGAGCATTGGCCATCTGACGAACTCGACGAAAGGCGTCTTTGTAAGTGTATCTATGGTGAGGGTTGTCGCCTGTAAATGAAACAATTTCACTGGCTCCATTAATACGATCCGCATGCCTCATTATTGATGTGATTGTCAGCTGCGAGTCCATCATCAAACCGTTCATACCTACCCCTATTATTTTTTCGGTTATTTGAATTGTCTAAATCAATAGCATAACACTAACATTTGTTCAGGGAGGAGCGAAATAGCAAACCGCGGCCTATGGGTCACGGCACAACAGGGCTGGAGTCAGTCATAGTATATCGCCTGGGAGTCGGCTGCTAAAATTAGGTGGTTTAAAAGTACAGCGGAATCTTGGCAAGGTAGCGTTCTATGGCCTCAAAGTCTGGTAGCAGGAATTTTTTATCCTCCAGCGTCAATTCTATTTTTATGCAGGGGTCTAGGCCGACGGAACCTGTGCTGGCAAGATCCGCATCCGCCTCAACCTGCAATGTATGGGGGAAGCCTTTGCTTAAAATGGCGTAGTATTTATGGCTGTGGCCTTCACAGAAACTATTTAGTACCAGTATTCTAGTGCTGGAGCCAAAATTTCTCGCAGCTCTATCCTGCTGCATGGCATGAAAATCAATCAGTGGAATATTAAGATGGCGCCACTGGATCCAGCCGGTAACCCACTGCGGCAGCTTCTCTCCAGCACGCGCGGGCTGATTATGAATAATCTCAGCCACTGCCGGCATGGGAAAAACTAACTCGGACTGCCCTGTGTTAACAACAAGGCAGTCAATTTGCTCGATGGGTTTCTGTTGGTCTAGGAAAAATAAACTCATTGGCTACAAGCCTCCATTTGTAGTGCTTCCTCTCTTACCTTATCTGCCAGCTGGGCAACGGTGCCGACAAAATCGACCCTACTGGTACTGAGTACTGCTGTCGGCATTGCCGGTGCAGTGCAACCCTCAGGTTTCTGAACCCAGACCGAGCCGCCACGATCTATAATTGTTTGACAGCCCTTACTGCCATCGTCTCCCATACCAGTGAATATTATTGCTCCGCAATTATGCCTGTATTGCAATGCAATGCCCGCGGCAAGACGATCAATGGACGGCCCATACCGACCCTGCCAGGGTGAGTCAAAACAGAGTAGCCAGCCACTTTTGCACAGCCTGGTGTCAAACCTTGGGGATACCACTGTAACCGTCCCTGGAGCAATGGTCTGCCCAGTTGCCGCTTGTCGCACAGGCCAGTCCGTTTGCTTGGTTATAATTCGCTGCACAGTTTCGATCTGCTGCTCAGCAATATGCTGGGCGTAGATAAATGCGATTTCATTATTGACAGGAATCTGTGATAAAAATTTTACCACCACCTCCAAACCGCCAGTGGAGGCTCCCAATAGCCATACTCTTTTTGCTCTGACTGGAGGCTGGCGCATTCTTAACTACCCGCACCCTGATACCAGCAAAGCATCTATGGCATCGAGTAATTGCTCTTCCTGGTAGGGCTTACCCATATACAGATTAACTCCCAGCTCCATGGCACGCTGCCTGTGCTTATCTCCAGTTCTGGAAGTGATCATAATAATCGGAATATTCTCAAGTAAGTTGCTGGCTCTGACTCGGGTAGCCACTTCAAATCCATCCATGCGCGGCATTTCAATATCTAACAACATAACTGATGGCTTCTCCTCCTGAAGCATCTTCATAGCTTCGACTCCATCTTTAGCTGTGCTCACCCTGTATCCCTGGCGGTTGAGGATGCGGCTGGTTACCTTGCGCACAGTTACCGAGTCATCCACTACCAATATATGAGGCACCTGCGGATTTTCTGATAATGCCGTCGAATCCTTCTGCTGAGAGATAATTGGTTGCTGTTCTGCGTCGAGATTTATATGGGCATGGCTATCAACTGGCAACAGTTCTCCGTCGCCAATGGCGACTCTTGCCAGCTCATTGAGATCTATAATAACGACTACACGACCATCGCTCAGAATGGTCGCTCCACCCAGACCTGGCACCGTTGAAAATTGAGAGCCAAGACTTTTAACCACTATCTCCTGAGTACCAATAATCTCATCAACCTGGGCAGCGAAGTGTCGGTTGTCGGAGTGAAATAAAACCAAGCCTATGGAATCTGCCAGGGTATCAATTTTATGCTCGATGTCTCTATTGAGCAGCGAGCCTAAATATTGCAGCTCGTACTGTTTTCCCCCGTAGCTGATTTTTCCATCTGAATCTATGGCGGCCGCCAGCTTTTCGGGGCTGACAAAATAAACTCCATCTATACTATTTAGTGACAGGGCGTAATTATCTCCGGTCACATTGATCATCAGTGCCCGGTTCACTGCCAGTGTAAATGGCAGCACGATAGTAAATTGAGTGCCCTGCCCGGGAGACGAATCTATATCCACAGAACCGCCAAGCTGTCGCACCTCGCTGCTGACCACATCCATGCCCACACCGCGACCAGATATTTCAGAGACGGAATCAAGGGTGGTGAATCCCGGATGGAAAATAAACTGAGCAATCTCATGATCCGACAGTAGAGCGTTCTTGTGCATCAGTTGCTTGTCAATGGCCAGAGACTTAATCCGGGGAATGTCCAGCCCAGCTCCATCATCCGCCAGATGCAGAATAATATCTCCACCTTTGCGATAGGTGGTGATGGCAATGGTGCCAATAGTGGGTTTGCCTGCTGCTTTGCGTTGTTTTTCGGTTTCTATACCATGATCTATCCCATTGCGAATCATGTGCTCCAGAGGCGCTACCATACGATCGAGCACGGTACGGTCCATTTCACCCTGCACATTATCCAGACTCAACCGTACCTCTTTACCTAACTCCAAGCTTACCTGGCTTACTATGCGTCGCAACCGAGGAAGAATCCTGGAAAATGGCACCATCCTGGTTTGCATTAACCCCTCTTGCAGATCCACATTGATCCGCGACTGATGAATTAGCAGGCTCTCTGTATCGACCATTTTATCCGCCAGCGTTTCTTTAAGATCGGAGAGATCAGAGGCCGACTCCGCCAGCGAACCCGACAGCTGTTGTAGATGGGAGTAGCGATCCATTTCCAGGGGGTCAAAATTTTCGGCCTCTCCAGAGGCTTCAATCTGCTCACGGCGATAATCAATCTGCGCCTCAGTTTCGGTTCCCAGCCGGCGCACCTGCTCCTGGAGGCGTAAGATGGTAGCGTCCATTTCATCCAGAGAATGATTAAACTCGCTCACCTGTTCTTCGACACGGCCGCGGAAGATAATATTTTCTCCCGAGAGATTGACCAGAGTGTCCAGAGTTTCGGACCCTATACGCACCACCTCTTTTACCTGGATGCTGGAGCCCGTCTGATTAACAGGTTGATTTTGACTACCGGGAGCAGCTTTTTTACCAACTAAATCTGCAGGCTCTGGTGCATTCTTGGCCTGAGGTTGCTCGGCCGGCTCCGGTTTCTCAAGTCTGTTAGCTTTGTCAGGTTTCGCACTATTTGCAGTCTTCCCCTCGGGAGCTAAAAGTTCAGAAAAGCGATTTAATAGAGCGCGGATCTGCGTATCCGTCTCACCGACACTGGAGCCCGCGGCAACCGCCCGTGCAATATCATAACCACCAATAATAAGCTCCAGATACTCAGCCAGCTTGGCAAAAAAAGCTTTGTTGGGTTTGCTGGTAATATCAATAAAGGATTCAAAGTCGTGGGTGTACTGGCCCAGAGCATTAAAGCCCGCCATTCTCGCGCCGCCCTTGAGCGTATGTAAGTCTCGCTTTAATTGATCGGCAAAATCTGGCGCCTGAGGTTGGTTTTTCCAAGCGTGTAGTACCTCTTCCAGATGACTGACAATATCCTCGGCCTCCTCCACAAACACCCCTGCAATTTCTTTATCCAGATCATTTTCCATCCATAGAGCAGGCGGTGTTTCGACTCTTCTGTCACTCTCCACATCCTGGCTAACTGGTTTTTTATTGGCTTGCGGTGCCTTATCAACAGCCTTCATAGGCTGGTCAGCTTTAAGCTGCTGACTGTCGACAGTCGGCTTTTCAGGCTGAGCAAGATTGTTTGTACTGGAAGGAATAGTAGCAATCGCGGCTAAGGTTTTTTTATCCTGATCTGGCAGCTCGGGTATATCCTGATCGGCCGCCAACATATCAAAAAAGCTGAGTAACATTTCATGACAGGCCTGCAACTGAGACAGCACTTTTTTATCAATCGGCAGGGACGCAGAATTATGCTCTTGATAGATAGCCAGCAGTAGACTGGATAATTCTATAATAGGTTTAATCTCTGCAGTCTCAACAATGGCTTCTAAATCGGTGATTAACTTTTTATAACCTGATTGAAAGTCACTCTGTTCAATCTGGCTGGTTTGCAATATCTGCTCGTAATCCTGAATGGCAAACAGCCCATAGGCCATCAAATTTTTAATCGCCAACAGGTCAGCTGAGTATTCACTCTGGCCATTGGCTCGCAATAGTGCGCCAACATATCTTTCACGCAGTTCTGCAACACGCTGATAAAACAAGCCAACCCCGTCTGGCATATGCAGTGGTATGGAGGGGTCCATCTCTACTTCCAGCTGGGCCAGTAGATCTCTGAAAAAACATACTCCGTCATTGATGAGGAAAATAATATCCTCATCAACAGCAATCCGGTGATTTAGCAGTTCTTTGATAAAATCATCCAGAGGTATAACCAGCTGGCTTAGAGTCTCTAGGCCAGCCATATCTGAGGTGCCTCTCAATGTGTGCAGTGAGCGCTGAAGCACGGAGGTAGGTGGCAGCGGCTCAGTATCTGACGCCCTGGCCACAATTAAATAATGATCTATATTTCGAAGATGGGTTTTTGCCTCTTTGACAAATATCTCCAAGATAACCTGCTGTTCGTCCGACGACTGATCTTCTGGCGTCTGCGAAACATCAGCTGTCTCCTGTTTATCAGTAGCTGCTGATTGCTCAGTGATTGACTCAGGCAAATCGGTTAACTCTTCACCTCTGGCCAGCTGCTCTGCGTGATGAATGATTTGCAGGCTTATCTGCAGGTTAGACTCTGATGCACCCTTAGCAAAGGCATTGATCAATACAGGCAAATAGTCAAGAGACTGCTGTACCAAGTCAATAATTTGCTTGCTGCTGGCAATGCGCCCATCCAGAACCCGATTAAGCATATTCTCCACGGCCCAGGCAAGCTCACCTATATTCAGAGCACCGACCATGCGACCGCTGCCCTTCAGGGTGTGGAAGGATCGACGAATTACGGTAAGAGGCTCACTCGCCTCCGGAGACTTTTCCCAGCTTGGAAAGGTACTATTAAGTAAAGCCAGTACCTCTTTAGCTTCGTCCAGAAATATATCGATAATTTCCTGATCAATCTCATCTTTAGGTTGATGTTCTTTATCGCTGCTACTGACTAATGCTTGGGGTTTCTGTTGCTGATTTTCCGGGTTGGGTTTTCTGAAATGACCTGGCTCACCATCAGAGGCGTGGAGCTTATCTGTTTGAGTTGCACTATCCTCTATAGCTCTCTGTAACAGAGCATCAATTTTGTCCTCAGCTCCTTCTAAAATCTGGTGCTGGTCTTCCTCAGAAAGGGAAGCAACCTGTTCCAAGTAGTACTCGACCATGGTGATAATATCTGCAAAACCATCTAATAACTGCCACTCAATAGCGGCACCACAGTTAATTAGATGCTGTTGCACGTAGATACCACAGCCATCAATAATGGCTGCCGCACGCTGTAGGCCAATTATTTTCAAAGCACCAGATAACTGGTAGAAACCCGCTGGCAGTGGTTTTATTATTTCCTGATCCCACTGAGAGTTTATAAAATCTACTACAGATTCTTTGATATGCTCGATATCAGTTCTCGCTTCCGCCAACAGGGATTCTCTGGCTGTTTCGAGCTCATAACTATTTTGATTTTGATCAATCTGTATTTCGTCGGTAAAGTTTTCTGGATGACTGGCCCAAGCATTTAAAGCCGCACCCACCTGGGTAAGCTCCTGCACTGAGGCGATAATTTTTTCATCGTCGAGGGGCTGATCTGATTGCAAGCTCTGCTGCAAAGTAATTGCAATCTTGTTTATAGCGTCTCGCAGTTTGCCCTGGCCTACTAGGGCGAGAGAATCACCCATGTTGTTTAACACAGGTATGCTGTCACAGACATCCTCTGAGGACAGTCTGCCCTGAATAGTAAACTGCTCAATCGCCGAACGCACGCTAGTCAGCTCAGCCTGTATAGCGGCAACTAGTGAGCGCACCACTTCGGGATCGTGCTGAGGCGTGAGTCGACTAGACGCCGGGTCTATACTGCCCGCTGGTAATGCGCTTGATAACTTATAGAGGTCCCATAGATATTTCTGCTCTTTGGTTTCTGGCTTGACGGTCATCAGGTAATACAGCAGATTTTTTAGCAGCGCTATATCTACTGGCGAAGTAGAGTTTGAGGTGATATCAAAAACTGTGTTTTTTAACTCTGTATCCAGAGAGCGAAAAAGTCTTCTGGGGGCTATGCTGAGTTCGATACGGCGACTGCAAATTAGCGCTAATACCTGCTCTGAAATTTGCCAAAGGTCCTGCCTCCAGGTTCCCACGCAAACCTCTTGCAGGCGTTGAAAAATCTTTTTGATATTGGCTTGATGAATCTGCGCCTGTTCATCCTTGATCAGCTTGATCAGAGATATCTGGTAAATTTGCCGCAGACGTTTTACTCGCTCGACAAAACCTTGGGCATCTGCGGGAATTGTTAGCTCTGCCTCTGACTTGGACTCCAGTGAGGCTAGACTGGGAGAGAATAATAACCCCTCAGATAACAGACCACGGCCCTGAGTAGCTCGAAGATCGTTAAGCAGTAATATGAGTGCCTCTGGTTGATCAACTCTGGTTGCCAAAACCTGTCGCAGATAGATTGGCAGACGAATAATAACCTGCACCAGAATTTCGCAGGCCTCGGGTATATTGGAAACCTTTTTGTCGATAATGGCCTGGGTCACCGCTTCCATTTCTTCACAGAGCAAAATCAGACCCTGGCACTGAAGTATTTTGAATGGGCCAGAAATTTGATGAATATGACCGAGACAAAAATAAATCTTGGTCTCGTCATTTACGTCTTTGGTGAAAGCCTCTAACTCATTGTAGGCCGATGTTAGATTTCGCTCGATCTCATCAACCAACCATTCTAATCCTTTGAATGTCTGTTCAGTTTGATGTTGAGGCTTCTGCATCTGAATGTCTGTCATTCAGTATCTCCTTATGGCCTGCGATAATTTTCGGTTTCCAGCTGCCTTGGCGGCGGAAATTGCGGTGGCGATCTCTATAGGCTTTTTACTAAAAGCCTGCACGGTTTTGGGAACCGACCTACTCAGGTTAGCCGGAACCCAGGCACCCAGTTCGCCCATGCCTACAATCAGATGGCCGTCATCTTTCATCTGCTGCGTCAGTTGGTTGACGATTTCTCGCCGCTGCCAGCGACGAAAATAGATCAACATATTTTGACAATAAATAAGATTGAGTTTGCGGCGAATTAACGGTGGCCTTGCATCCAATATGTTACTGGTGAGAAAGCAGATATGGGCGCGCAGGCTCGGTTTAACTCGATAGCGCTTGGGCCCTATCCTGTCAAAATACTTTTCTTTAATACTTGGGCTCACCTGGCACAGGCGGCGATCTTGGTAGACACCTAACCTTGCTTCTGCAATGGCTCGGTGGCTGATGTCAGTAGCAATAATGGCAAACTTGGGATTTCTGTTCAGGCCGGATAGGGTTTCGCATAATGTGATTGCCAGCGAGTAGGCTTCTTCGCCAGAGGAACAGCCAAGGCTCCATAACCATAGCGGAGCTCTTGGATGCTGCGTATCCACATAGCTTTTGGCCCAGCGTGCTACATAGTCCAGAGATGGCTGATGACGAAAGAAGCTGGTTTCCTGAATTAGTAAATTATCTACCAGTCGGCTCCACTCTTCTGCACCTTTGGCATCATCCAGTGAGTCTGCAAAATACTGGTTGATGTCCTGATATTGGAGTGCTTGCATACGTTGCTGCAACAGGTTGATAAGCGCCCGCTCACGATCCGGCGTAACGCACACACCTGTGCGCTGTTCAATGGCTTTTTTCCACAACCAAAAGGATTGTTTATCCCAGCTGTGAATCAGCTCCCTGCTTGCTAATCTGGCCACAATCTATTGTTCCTGTGATGAATTGGCTGACTAGCGAGGCTTGTCGGTGTCTTCCAGCAGCGCCTCTATTTCGGCTTCAAACTCATCCAGATGGAAGGGATCATGGTCTTCCTCTTCATCTGCCTGACTGACTTGCTCTGGGGTATCAGTGTCCTGAATAATTAAACTGTCGGTATCCTGAATAAGAAACTCATCTCGATCGGACTCCTGATCTAGCTCCACTGGCGATGGCATTTCTGATTCTGCATCCACGATGTCCTCAGAGTCGAAAATATGGCTATCGTCATCTGTAGACTGGTCCGCCGAAATATCTTCATATTCTGGAGAGCTCATTGGGTCAGTATTTTCGGCTGTGGAGTCATCCTCGGACTGATCCGCAAGATCATCAGCACTGGGTAGAATAAAGCCACTCACTGACTCGCGCATCTCAACCGCCATATCTGCAAGATCGCCAATAGACTGTGCCGTATCATTGGTTCCTGAGAGCGTCTGAGAGGTAATCTCCTGAATAACATTCATGGTGTTGGAAATATGTGAAGAGGTGGTTGCCTGGTGTTTGGCCGCTTCGGAGATATCCTGAATCAGCTCCGCCAGATTAGTGGATACAGTTTCAATCTCTTCCAGTGCTATACCTGCGCTATTGGCCAGCTCGGCCCCCTTTACTACTTCAGCTGTAGTCTGTTCCATTGAAGCTACCGCCTCATGGGTATCGCTCTGAATGGTCTTTACCAGACCTGCGATCTGCTTGGTGGCTGTGGTCGAGCGCTCTGCAAGCCGCTGCACCTCATCGGCTACCACAGCAAAGCCGCGACCAGCTTCACCCGCCATGGCCGCCTGAATGGCGGCGTTCAGCGCCAGAATATTGGTTTGGTCAGCAATCTCGTTAATCAGCGAAACTATATCGCCAATTTCTTGAGAGCTCTCACCCAGACGTTTAATGCGCTTGGAGGTATCCTGAATCTGTTCACGGATAGTATCCATGCCTTCAATGGTATCGCGCACCACAGAGGCGCCTTTTTTAGCAATGGATACGGAGCGCTCTGCCACTGCGGCCGACTCGGCCGAATTAGACGAGACCTGATCGATAGTGATGGCCATCTCGTTTATCGCAGCTGAGGCGCCAGCAATTTCCTGAGCCTGATTTTCTGCGCTCTCGGCAAGCTGCAGTGAGGTGGAGCGAGTAGCATCTGTAGAACTGGCGACTTTCTCTGAGGTGCTGGCAACATTTTGTACCAGGCTGCGCAGCTCGGCTATAGCAAAATTAATGGAGTCAGCAATGGTGCCAGTGAAGTCTTCTGTCACTGTGGCCTCTGCGGTTAGATCACCATCAGCAAGATCAGAGATATCATTGAGCAAAGTCAAAATAGCCTGCTGGTTTTTGTCTTTGACTTTCTCTGCTTCAATAAGATTGCGGCGCGTGGTGGTGTAAATAATCAGGCCTAAGAGGATTAAGGCTGCGAGAAATCCGGAGACAGCCATTAGCGTAGTTGTACTGTTGAATAGTCGATGACCAGATACAGGCAATCCGCGAACCAGATCTTCTAACTGGTCGAGGCTGGTAAGCAGGGCGGGAGCAGAACTTACCAGAGCAGCGGCCGAAGCCTGAGCGGTAGAAAGCTCATCGGCGGATTCATGGATACGCTCTATTTCACTAGAGACAATATCAAAAGACTGCTCAATTTCATTGATGCTGGCGATAGCGTCGGGATCAGTGACTTTGGAAATGCCGAGGATAAAGTTGCCATTTTTCATAGCATCCAGGGTATCCCTGAAAACATTAGAGTCATTTCTAAATTGATCGGCTGCCACATTGGCATCTTCACTGCCGGCGATCATCTTGTCGATATTGCGCCCAATACGCTCTATCAGCCACAGCTGTTCCTGAGCAATGGTAATTTGACCTGCCTGGGCCGACCTCGCAACTAGGGCATCCACCACCTGCTCTGAGTTATCCTGCAACAGCGGCAGTTTGGTATTTAGCTCATGGGCTACGGTAGATACAAATAGTACCGCTTCTCGGTTGTCGCCCAGGGATTCCATATTGGCCGACACCCTGTCCCAGCTGTTGGACACTGCAGTAATTTGCGCAGGGGATATTTCACCCTGCTCACTGAGCCTTTTCTTAAGTGTGATCCAGCCAATATTCATCTGGTTGCTGAGTCTGCTGAGACTCTCGAAGCCAAGCTCATTACCAGCAGTGGCATCTCGAGCCAGCTGAGTGATGCGCAGTGCTTTTACACGCAAATCGGCAATACTTTGAATATTGGCGGAGTCATCCCGCGCCTTATTACTTACTTCGAATCCACTGTAGCCTGCGGCAACCATACAGGCGATACCTAACATGATAATTAAATTGCGAAAAAAACTACTGTTCCCCTGTCCCTTACTCATATCATCCTCCAAGTTGATGCTCTGTTACTGCGATGCATTGGCTATACCGAAACCCTCATAAACTGATCGTTTTCAATTAGTCTCTGTGGGCGAAAGAGCTCAATACTATGAGCGCCATCTACAAATTTTCCATCAATAAAACTCCCCAGGGGCCCCTTTTCACTGGCCGGCTGGTAGCTGTCCAGGGGCAGTGCCCTGATGCCATGAACCTGGTCCACAATCAGGCCTAAATAATTACTGGCGACTTCAAAAACCAGAACTCTGCGGCCGCGGGCCGGACCTGTAAGTTTGCGCCCCAAAAATTCTGCAAAGTCGATCACGGGCAGCAGCCGACCGCGCACATTGGCCACACCTACCACCCAGTTTTTAACCCTGGGTAGCTTGGTACACTTGGGGACTACCAGCACTTCATTTACTTCTGAAAGAGTAATCAAATATTCCCTGTCCAGCAGTGAAAAGCTGATCAGTTTTTCAGTCTCGATAATTTCTTGCTGTGCGGGCAGACCCTGGCTGGATGAGCCAAAGCGCTTGACCAGGCTACTCAGTGCTGCAAATACGTCCGTTCCGTCGGCCATATGAGTGAGCTCCTACGCCAGTACCTGTTTAATTGCTGATACCAGTCGGCCTTCGTCGATTGGCTTGACCAGATAGGCGGCAGCACCCTGGCGCTCACCCCACACCTGGTCGGCCTGCTGATTTTTAGCTGTCACTATGATTACTGGAATATGTTTGGTTTCATTGCCCCGGCTCAGCTGACGGGTAGCCTGAAAACCATTGAGGCCGGGCATAACAATATCCATCAATACAACATCTGGTTGCTCGGTTTTAGCCAGATTCACGCCCTGCTCACCAGTCTCAGCGGAGAGCACAGAATGAGAATTTTTCTCAAGAATATTGGTTAACTTGTATGTTTCTGTGGGCGAATCATCCACAATTAATATCTTTGCCATTTCCTCCAACCTCTTGTCAGATTTGTTAATTTATTTCCCTATCTAAAATTGCCTTTTAAATATGGCCAGTTGGCGCTAGACCTGTTTTTCTACATACTTTTCCAAGGCCTGTAAAAGTTCGACTCTGCCAAAGGGCTTGGTGAGATAGTCGTCGGCACCCACAATACGTCCCTTGGCCTTATCAAAGAGGCCATCTTTGCTGGATAGCATAATCACTGGGGTAGATTTGTAGTCGGCATTGTTTTTGATAAGGGCGCAGGTTTGATAGCCATCGAGACGCGGCATCATAATATCAATGAATATGACATCAGGTTTGATATCAACAATTTTAGCTAATGAGTCGAACCCATCAGAGGCAGTGGCTACATCGCAGCCCGCTTTTTCCAATAGGGTTTCTGCGGTACGACGAATCGTATTGCTGTCGTCAATCACCAGCACTTTTAGGCCCTGAACATCCATTTTATTCACCATCTTTAAAACCACTTAACGCCCTAAGTACTGCCAATGTCACTTAAGTTATGGAATTTTAAACACAGTTGTAATATATAATCTACAACCCTCTATTTTTAGTAATGTTTTTGCTTGCTGGCTCACAGATTTTAAGAGCGTTTAGCATGTAGCCAATTGCCATAGATAGTTATAGTGCAAAAATCACAACAAGGCCGTCATTTATGGGTAAATCACTTGGGGTCGTAATGGACCCGATCCAATCGATCAATTACAACAAAGATACCACTCTAAGTTTATTGCTCGCAGCCCAGCTGCAGGGCTACAAATTGTTTTACATGGAGCAGCGACACCTATTTCTGGACAATGGCAATCCACGAGCTGAGGTGCGGCCCTTGCGGGTATTCGAAGACCCAGATAAATGGTACGAGCTTGAGGGGGCCAGCTCTGTGCCACTTGAAGAGCTCGATGTGGTGCTGATGCGCAAGGATCCACCTTTTGATGCAGAATATATCTACTCTACCTATATTCTGGAGGCAGCTGAGCGCCGCGGTACTCTGATAGTCAACCGCCCCCAGAGTTTGCGCGACTGCAATGAAAAAGTATTCGCTACCCAGTTCCCCCAGTGCACCCCACCACTGCTGGTCAGTCGCGACCAGGGTCGACTGAAGAAATTTTTAGTCGAGCACGGCGATGTGGTGTTTAAACCGCTGGATGGCATGGGTGGCACATCGATCTTCCGTGTCAGGGACGGCGATCAGAATCTAAATGTAATCCTTGAAACCCTGACTAAATATGGCGCCGAGACCATCATGGCACAAAAATATCTCCCGGAAATTGTGACCGGGGATAAACGCATTCTGGTTGTCGATGGCAAAGTGGTGCCCTATTGTCTGGCGCGCATTCCCTCGAAGGGCGAATTTCGCGGTAATCTGGCCGCCGGTGGGTCTGGCTTGGTGCAACCACTGTCTGAACGGGATCTGTGGATCGCCGAGCAAGTCGCTCCAACGCTGGTAGAAAAAGGTCTGATTTTTGTGGGTCTGGATGTCATCGGCGACTACCTGACCGAAATCAATGTCACCAGCCCCACCTGTGTTCGAGAGATAGATAAGTCTCAGGGCACAGCTATAGGAGATCAGCTGATGGCGGCGATCGATGCTCGCCTAAACCAGCAGTCTGCAGGTAGCCCTTGAGTTTGCGGCGCGAAACCCGCATATTGACTACTATGAGCGAAAGCACAAAAAAAATTATCTCCAGCCTAAAAAACCATTTCCTTCTGGCTATGCCAGGTCTTAATGACCCCAATTTCGCCCAGTCTGTGGTCTATATCTGTGAGCACAGTATCGATGGGGCCATGGGTTTGATTATTAACCATCAGCTGGATATTCCAGCCAAGGCTATCTTTGATCAGCTGGATCTGGAATATCATGATCAGCAGGGAAATTCACTAATATTCGACGGCGGCCCAGTGCAGCGCGACCGCGGCTTTATTTTGCACAAGACCAGTGAGCAGCAATGGGAGTCAACGGTTGCCATTGCTGAAGATATCAGCCTTACCGCATCCAAAGATATCCTCAGTGATATTGCTCTGGGCAATGGTCCGGCTGATGCACTTATCACCCTGGGTTATTCAAGCTGGGGCGCTGGTCAATTGGAGGATGAGTTAAAGCAAAATAGCTGGCTGACAATACCAGCTGACTCGGCGATTATTTTTGATACCGCCTGCGATAAGCGCGCTGGAGCAGCGGCCTCATCCATTGGGCTGGATCTCAATATGCTCTCTCCCGATATCGGCCATGCCTGAAACCAAACACCAGACCCTGCTGTGCTTTGATTTTGGCTTAAAGCAGATTGGCGTAGCCTATGGCCAGACATTGACTGCAGCAGCCAATGGTCTATGCATAATTAAAGCCTCAGATGGCGCCCCCAACTGGTCTCAGGTCACCGAGGTAATCAATGAGTGGAAGCCCAGTCTGTTATTGGTGGGGTTGCCGCTGAATATGGATGGCACAGCCAGCGAGCTCAGCGAGCGAGCCAGCAGATTTGCGCGCAGGCTGCAGGGTCGCTACAGCATTGATGTACAGATGGTTGATGAGCGACTAACTAGCCGCGAAGCAAAATCTATGCTTCAGGAGCAGCAGCGCAGCGGTGCCCGCAAGGGCAAGATGTCAGATCTAACTAAGATTGACCATCTGGCAGCAGCACTAATTCTGCAAACCTGGCTTGAAAACCCCGATCTGGGGAAAAGCCCTTAGCCAATAGACAGCACTTAGCCAATATCCAGCCCGTAGCCCGAAAAAAACCCTTCGCCAAATAAAGGCCCATCTACCAATTAAGTTTGCCCGCCGAATGATCCTCAATGGTTAACTTATCGATGCGTGCTTTTTTAGAACCCGTCTGCTGGTCGCTGTACATCTTAATCATCAACCTTAAATCATTTTTTGAGTCGGCATGGGCAATTGCATTCTCATAGCTGATTTCGCCATCCACATAGAGTTCAAACAGCGCCTTATCGAATGTCTGCATGCCATGTTCTGCCGAGCTGGTCATAATCTCTTTAATCTTGTGCACCTCCCCTTTGCGAATGGTATCTGCAACCAGTGGCGTATTGAGTAAAACCTCAATCGCAGCCCGTCGATTTTTGCCATCCACAGTGGGTACCAGTTGCTGGGCCACAATACCTCGAAGATTGAGAGAGAGATCCATCCACAGCTGGCTGTGACGGTCTGCTTCAAAAAAGTGGTTAATCCTATCCAGAGCCTGATTGGCATTGTTAGCATGCAGCGTGGCCAGCACCAGATGGCCAGTCTCGGCAAAAGTAATCGCATGCTGCATGGTCTCTCTGGTACGAATCTCGCCAATCAAAATAACGTCTGGCGCCTGGCGCAGGGTATTTTTTAACGCCACCTCAAAGGACTCAGTATCCACTCCGACTTCTCGCTGGGTGATAATGCAGCCCTGATGCTCATGGATAAATTCGATTGGATCCTCAATCGAGACAATATGTCCTCGACTCACTTTGTTGCGATGGCCAATCAAAGCCGCCAGAGAAGTGGACTTGCCTGTGCCGGTTGCACCCACAAAGATCACAATACCGCGGCGGTTCATCACTAGCTCTTTGAGAACCGGAGGCAGCAGCAACGCCTCTGGCGTCGGAATCTGGGTCTCTATTCTTCGCAGCACAATACCTATTTCGCCCCGCTGATAAAATGCACTGGCACGAAAACGGCCAGACTCTTCGCTGATTACAGCAAAATTAAGTTCTTTATTAAGGTAAAACTCTCTGCGCTGTTCGTCCGTCATAGTACTTAACACCAGGGCCTCGCACTGCTTTTGATCCAGAGACTGCTCGCCAATAGGCACCACAGAGCCATTGAGCTTAATACAGGGGGGCAGGCCCACGGTTAGAAATAGGTCCGAGGCTTTCTGCTCGGTCATTGTTTTGACTAACTTCTCAAATGTCTCGGCGACCATGATTTGTCCTTTCTATTAATAGCGCTGGCAGTTAAAAATTATCTGGCAATTTGGCTTTTTCTTTGGCGATATCCAGGCTGATTAAGCGCTGCTCCACCAGATGATGCAGGCACTGATCCAGAGTTTGCATGCCCAGCGCCCCGCCGGTCTGAATGGCTGAATACATCTGCGCTACCTTGTCTTCACGGATTAAATTGCGGATAGCCGCTGTACCAATCAAAATCTCATGGGCTGCCACTCGGCCTCCGCCCACCTTCTTTAACAGGGTCTGTGAGATAACCGCCTGCAGGGACTCTGACAGCATAGAGCGCACCATGGGCTTTTCCCCTGAGGGAAATACATCTACCACCCGATCAATAGTTTTAGCTGCAGAGGTGGTGTGCAATGTGCCAAACACCAGATGCCCGGTCTCGGCAGCGGTCAGTGCCAAGCGAATAGTTTCCAAATCCCGCAGCTCACCGACCAACACAACGTCCGGGTCTTCTCGCAGGGCCGAGCGCAGAGCCTCACCAAAGCCCAGGGTATCGCGATGTACTTCGCGCTGATTAACCAGGCACTTTTTGCTCTGGTGAACAAATTCAATTGGATCTTCGATGGTAAGAATATGGTCGTAACGATTTTCATTGATATGGTCCACCATGGCGGCCAATGTGGTGGACTTGCCAGAGCCTGTGGGGCCTGTGACTAATACCAACCCGCGGGGAAGTAGGGAAACCCTTCTGAACACATCGCCCATACCCAGCTGTTCTAGGGTCAGCACATTGGAAGGAATGGTGCGAAATACAGCTGCAGCGCCGCGGTTTTGGTTAAAAACATTGACTCTAAAACGTGCCACACCGGGCACCTCAAAGGAAAAGTCGGTCTCGAGAAATTCCTCATAGTCCCTTCTCTGCTTGTCATTCATTATTTCGTAGATCAAACTGTGGACTTGGCGATGCTCCATAGGGGGCAAATTGATACGGCGTACATCACCGTCAATTCTGATAATCGGTGGCAGACCGGCAGAAATATGTAGGTCCGATGCGCCTTCTTTTGCGCTAAACGCTAATAACTCGGTGATATCCATTGTTGCATCTCGCTTATTCCATTAAGGCTAATGCTGCTCGGTGAGCCAGGCTCGAACCAGGTTTGATGACTTAACACTATGGCAAACATTGAAAATAACACTACCTCTGTGCAGAGACGTCTGCAACAGGCCGCCCGTGACGCAGGCCGCAATCCTGAAGATATACTGCTACTGGCTGTCAGCAAGACGCGAACCAGTGCACAGGTAAGGACAGCGATGGAATCTGGCCTAAGTAGTTTTGGCGAGAATTATCTGCAAGAAGCTGTCGAGAAAATTGCTCAGCTGAGCAATAGTGCTATTAGCTGGCATTTTATTGGGCCCCTGCAATCCAATAAAACCAGGCAGGTGGCTGAGCACTTCGACTGGGTGCATACAGTAGACAGACTGAAGATTGCCAAGCGCCTGAGCGACCAGCGCGCCCCAGACATGCCAGCGCTAAATGTCTGTCTGCAGATCAATATTGATAATGAGTCGAGCAAATCTGGATTGAGCCCAGAACAGGCTATTGAGGTCGCCAACAGTGTCGCACTGCTCCCCAATCTTAGGTTGCGCGGATTAATGGCAATTCCCAAACCCAGCACCGAGCCCGCAGAGCAGCGCCAGCCGTTTGCCCGGTTGCGGGCCTTGCTGGAAGAGATTAATACCAGGCTGGACAATTCCCAGAAACTGGATACTCTCTCTATGGGAATGTCGGGTGATTTAGAGCCCGCTATTTATGAGGGCGCGACCATTGTCAGGGTGGGTACGGATATTTTTGGTCCGCGCTAAACAGAGTCTCTAATATCGAGCCTAATATAATTAATTAAGGGAGGCTAGTAATCAGCCAATGAGTTCAATCGCATTTATCGGCGGCGGCAATATGGCCTCCTGCATTATCGGCGGCATGGTGGCCAATAACTTCGACCCCGGGCAGATTGTGGTGGGCACCCCCAGTCAGAGCACCAGAGATCGGCTATCTGCGACTACCGGCGCAACTACCACAGCCGACAATCAGGCAGCTGCGGTCCAGGCAGATATCCTGGTGCTGGCCGTGAAGCCTAAAATGATGCGCCAGGTGGTAGAAGATTTGGCCCCTGCACTGAGCCACAGGCCAATTATTATCTCGGTGGCGGCAGGCATTCCTGTAGCCTCTCTGCAACAATGGCTGGGGGCTGATATGCCGGTGATTCGCGCCATGCCCAATACTCCCTCAATGGTCCAGGCGGGAGCCACTGGTTTATTTACCCAGAGTGCTTTGACCAGTGAACAGCGCAGTCTGGTGGATAAGATATTTCAGGCCATTGGCTACAGTTGCTGGGTGGATCGAGAGGACTTGATCGATGCAGTTATCGCTGTATCCGGCAGTGGTCCGGCCTATTTCTTTTTGGTGCTGGAATGCATGCAGAAGATAGCTCAGGAACTGGGCCTGTCCGAGCAGACCGCTCAGGAGCTAAGCCTGCATACGGCTCTGGGAGCCTCGCGCATGGCCATGGAGTCTGGCATTAGCGCCGCTGAGCTCAGGGATCAGGTTACATCGCCCGGCGGTACTACTCAGGCTGCCATAAACAGTTTCCAACAGCATGGGCTGGAAGATATCTTCCGCACTGCTATGACCAGCGCCGTAGCGCGCGCACAAGAAATGTCCAAGGATTTCTCCTCATGAGCGAAACGCTAATTTTTATTCTCAGATCAGTGATTGATATCTATGCATCACTGCTGTTAATTCGCCTATTACTGCAGTTGGTGCAAGCTAACTTCTACAACCCAATATGCCAGGCGATATTTAAGGTTTGCGCCCCTGTTGTTGAGCCCCTGAGCCGACTATTGCCGACCGTGGGTTCGTTTAACATTGCGGCACTGGTGGCAGCTATCCTGGTGAAATGGTCTTTTTATCTGCTACTGATGGGTTTTGGCGCTGTGGCCGTCGGTGAAATTTTTGCCTATCTTGCAGTGGCAGGTTTTGATCTGCTGCGCACTTTGATTGAGATTTATTTTTGGGGTATTTTTATTCTAGTGATCTCTAGCTGGGTGGGTACAACCCAGCACCCCACGGTGATGCTGGTCTCTCAGGTGGTTGACCCCTATATGAGGCCATTTAGAAATTTGATCCCACCCATTGGCATGATCGATATTTCGCCAATGGCAGCAATTTTTACGCTTATGTTTATTCGCGCCAAGGTGCTGCCTATGCTGGGTGGTCTGATCGTACCCCTGCTCAACTAGTCACTGATATTTAGACCAAAAACCTGCTCCCTAGGGAGCAGGATCCGGATACTGGTTATGCACAGCCTCAATTTCTGACAATTGATCCTTCGACAGCTGAACTTCCACTGCATCGATATTTTCTCGCAGCTGATCCATGGTCGTAGCGCCGATCAAACAGCTGGTCACAAAGGGTTGCTGACAGACAAACGCCAGAGACATCTGCGCTAAAGTCATATCATATTTGTCGGCGATGGCTTTGTAAGCGATAGTGGCTGCCTCAGACTGAGGGCTTCCGTAGCGCGCAAAGCGCTCAAAAAGCTCCAATCTTGATCCAGCAGGCATCTGGCCGTTGAGATACTTACCGCTAAGCACACCAAAGGCCATGGGCGAATAAGCCAGCAAGCCAACGTCTTCGCGAATGGCCATTTCTGCCAGACCGGTTTCAAATTGACGACTGAGCAGGTTGTACACATTTTGAATACTCACTACCTTGGCCAGGCCTCGCTCTGATGCCAGTCGCAGATACTCCATCACTCCCCATGGAGTTTCATTGGACAGACCCACATGCTTTACCAGGCCCTCATCGACCAACTCGGATAGTGCGTCGAGAGTTTCCTCGATGGCAATACCATCAGCCTGAGGGTAGTGAACATAGCCGCGCATGCCAAAGAAATTGGTGGCGCGCTCCGGCCAGTGCACCTGATAGAGGTCTACATAGTCAGTTTGCAAGCGCTCTAGAGAGCCCTCAATGGCCTGACGAATATGGTCGCGGTTGAGGCGAGGCCCTCCCCGGATATGCTTCCAGTCAGGTCTGGTGTCTGCGCGCCCAGCAACCTTGGTAGCCAGAGTTATTTCGGAGCGCTTGCCCGACTGAGATAGCCATTCACCAATGCAGCGTTCAGTATCTCCGGCTGTCTCTGCCTTGGGCGGAACCGGGTACATCTCCGCAGCATCAAAGAAGTTAACGCCTCTGGATACGGCATAGTCCATCTGCTCGCAGGCCTGCTGCAGATTATTCTGTTCTCCCCAGGTCATGGTACCTAGGCCAATTAAGGGCACATCTATATCTGTGGCACCTAATTTTCTGTATTGCATTCCCCTCTCCTTATTATTGTGTGGGCCCACCTCCTTGAGTGGTACCTCGATGCTAACTTTTTGTATTCTAACCCTAAAAATCTCTGCTAACGAAACTCAGTATGAACCCCGAGTCAGTAAAAAAAGCCACATCATTATGTTGCGTTAACCACGGTCCGCTCTTAGACTTGATGCAAATGTTTGTGTCGACCCAATTATGCCATCCGACAGTCCCGCCGATAACTCCATCGGTATAGTCACCAGCCAGTCTGTGCGTATCGAGCAGCAGCTCAAACTCGCCTGCGGGCTGGTGCTTGAAACCCATGATCTGGTCTACGAAACCTATGGTGAGCTCAATAGCGCCAAAAGCAATGGCGTACTGCTCTGTCATGCTCTGAGTGGCAATCATCATGCCGCAGGCTATTACGAGGGCGACAGCAGACCTGGCTGGTGGGATCATTATGTGGGTCCCGGAAAACCCATAGATACCAATAAGTTTTTTGTCGTCAGTCTAAATAATATTGGTAGCTGCTTTGGTAGCACAGGTCCCACCTCTATCAACCCGGCTACCGGCAAAGTCTGGGGCTCGGAGTTCCCTTCGCTGCGCGCACGGGATTGGGTAGAGTCGCAGAAACTACTTATGGAACACCTGGGTATTGACTGTTGGGCGGCAGTAATCGGTGGCAGTCTGGGCGGCATGCAGGCGATGCGCTGGTCTCTGGAACATCCGGATAAGCTACTAAATGCCGTGGTTATAGCATCATCTATGAAGCTTACGGCGCAGAATATTGCTTTTAATGAAATTGCCCGCCGGGCCATCAAGTCTGACCCGGATTTCTGTGATGGCCAGTACCTTGAACAAAATACAGCCCCCCTGAGAGGTCTGGCGCTGGCCCGCATGATAGGCCATATTACCTATCTGTCAGACGAGCTGATGGGCCAAAAATTTGGGCGTCAACTGCGCATCGGCGACTTAATCGATAAAAACAACGACCCGATAGAGTTTCAAGTGGAGAGCTATCTTAATTATCAGGGCGATAAGTTCTCTGACAGCTTCGATGCCAACTCCTATATTTTGATCACCAAGATGCTCGACTATTTTGATCTGTCTCGAGAATACGGCAATGATCCAGTAGCTGCATTTGGCCATGCCGCCTGCGATTTTCTGGTACTCTCATTTAGCAGTGACTGGCGCTTTGCGCCTGAGCGTTCTCGAGAGATTACCGATGCGCTGATGTCGGCTGGCAAATCAGTCTCCTATGTTGAAATCGAATCTGATAAAGGTCACGACGCTTTTTTACTCCCCAATGACCGATATGAGAAGGCTCTGGGCGGCTATTTAAATCGCGTAGCAGACCGGCTTGTTACTTCAGCAGGTGATGGCCAATGAATCAAGATTTTGACTTTATCAGCGACTGGATAGCGCCCAATACCAGGGTGCTGGATTTAGGCTGTGGTGATGGTGCCCTGCTGCATAGCCTGGAGCAACAACACAATGTTCTCGGCTATGGATTGGAAGTCGACCCAGAAGCAATTGATCGATGCATAGCCAGGGGTGTCAATGTAATAGAGCAGGATCTAAACAAAGGACTAAGCAATTTTGCTGATGGCAGCTTTGATACTGTGGTTATGACCCAGGCGTTGCAGGCCATGCGCTTTCCCCATCTGGTACTAGATGAGATGCTTAGAATCGGCCGCGACTGTATTATTACGTTCCCTAATTTTGGCTATTGGCGTACCAGGGCCTATCTGAATTTTCGGGGCCGTATGCCGGTAACAAAACAGCTGGCCTACCAATGGTACGACACGCCTAATATTCACTTTTTTACCTATGCAGATTTTGAAGCGCTGTGCGTGGAACGCAATATTAATATTCTGCAGCGCCAATGCATCGCTGAACATTTTCCAGATACAAAACTCAAAAGCCTGTGGCCAAATTTGTTTACTCAGACCGCGGTCTATCATCTAAGCCGATGATACTGTCGCCGGTGTCAATCAGAGGTTATAGCTTATGAAATTACCTGTTCTTATTATTGCTTTACTCACCAGCAGCTTGGTTTGTGCCGTGGATCAGCAGCTCTATAAACAACATGGAGAATACAAGGTCTTTTACAGCGCCTTTAATAGTTCGTTTATAGACCCGGATATTGCCGTGGCCAATGATATTGTGCGTGGCAAAGACAAGGGGCTGGTTAATATTGCCGTTGCCAAGGTTCCCGGGGTAGCCCTGCCTGCCACTGTAAGTGGCAGAGTCTTTAATATTTTGCAGCAGAGTCAGACTCTGGAGTTTGTGGCCGTGCGCGAGCAGAATACTGTCTACTATCTGGCACCTTTTGAATTCGACAATGAAGATTTCCTGACTTTTAAAATCCGCGTGTTGCCGCAATCCGATGGGCCAGAAACCATCTACCCCTATGATTTTAAATTCCAGAAAAAAATGTATGTGGATTAGCACTCTTTAGTATTTGAGCCCGTCGAGACACCAACCCGGAGACTAATAGATTGAGCACTGATAATAAGCTGGTACTGGCGAGTGCCAATCCGGGCAAGATAAAAGAACTGCAACAGATGCTCGACCAACTGGGCATTGAGGTGATTCCCCAGACCGAACTCAATATTCCCGATATTGAGGAGACGGGACTCAGCTTTGTCGAAAACAGCATTCTTAAAGCCCGCAATGCCGCAGCCCTGTCTGGCCTTCCGGCGATCGCTGATGACTCTGGCCTCGAGGTCGATTACCTGCAAGGGGCTCCGGGTATTTACTCTGCCCGCTTTGCTGGCGCCAATGCTACAGATGCCAGCAATCGCGACAAGCTTCTAGAGCAGCTCGCTGGCGTGCCCGCAGAGCAGCGCACCGCCCGCTATCAAACAGTGATTGTGTATATGCGCCATGCCAATGATCCCACGCCGATTATTTGTCAGGGCACCTGGGAGGGCTCTATTGCCTGCGACGAAAAAGGTGATGGCGGCTTTGGCTACGATCCTATCTTTAATGTTCCTGAAACAGGGTGCCGCGCAGCAGAACTGGACAAAGATCGCAAGAACCGCTTGAGTCACCGCGGCAAGGCGATGGCCAGCCTGTTGCTCAGGCTTCAGAATCAGTAATCCGTGCTCCAGCTCCCGCCACTATCTCTGTATATCCATATTCCCTGGTGCGTGCGCAAATGCCCCTACTGTGATTTTAACTCCCATCAGGCTGGCGACAGGATTCCTGAGCAGGCCTATGTGCGCAAGCTAATCGCTGATCTGAGGACGGATAAACACTGGGCCCAGGGCCGTAAACTCCATTCAATATTTTTTGGCGGAGGCACACCCAGTCTGTTTTCCGCCGCTGGGATCGGTGAAATTTTGTCTGCCGCTGAACAGATTATTGGTTTTGAGTCAGATATTGAAATCACTCTGGAGGCCAATCCTGGTACCTTCGAGCAGGAAAAATTTGCTGGCTTTATGAGTGCTGGCATCAATCGACTGTCGATAGGCATTCAAAGTTTTGACAGCAACCATTTGCAGCGTCTGGGAAGGATTCACGACGCAGATCAGGCCCTAAAAGCCATTGTCACCGCCAGGACCGCGGGCTTTACTAATTTTAATATTGATCTGATGCATGGCTTGCCCCAACAGAGCCTGCAGCAGGCAGAGTCAGATGTAAAACTGGCAATCGACAATGGGGCTCAACATATTTCTTGGTATCAATTGACGATTGAACCCAATACCGAGTTTTACTCAAAGCCCCCCTTACTGCCCAACGATGATCGTCTAGCCGATATTCAGCAGGCAGGTACGGCGCTGCTCAATGCTAATGGATTTAAGCAATATGAGGTGTCCGCCTTTGCACGCAACGGTCAGGTCTCAAGGCACAATATGAACTACTGGCAGTTTGGCGACTATCTGGGAATCGGTGCCGGCGCCCATGGCAAAATCACTTTGCCCCAGCACAATCAAGTGGTTCGCACCAGCAAGACTCGCCAGCCAGACAACTACCTGGCGCGACAAGAATCGATGATTGCCCAGCAAAATTCCATTGAGCCAGATCAGATGGCGGTGGAGTTTATGATGAATGGGCTGCGCCTCAAGGAAGGTGTGCCTGCCGAGTTCTTTTCGGCACGCACCGGTCTGGACAGGGCCAATATTAAGACTCAAATCAGTAATCTGCAGCGCCAGGGGTTGATCGAATCCAACCCTGACAGATACAGCACAACAGCGCTCGGTTATCAGTTTTTAAATACTGTGCTGGAGAGCTTTTAACCTGCCCGTTGATCCCTAGTCGGAGCCAATGACTTCAGCCAGTCTTATAAATTTGCTAGACTGCCGACCATCATGACTCAGTCCCAAAACCTATCTACAGACCCTCAAGAGACCGCCAAACTATTGCGCTTGGCGACCTATGCATCTATTTCTGTGGCGCTGATATTAATTATTGCCAAACTGGTAGCCTGGGGATTGTCAGACTCGGTGAGCCTGCTGGCTACATTGATTGATTCTGTGCTGGATGCCCTGGCATCGTTGATTAACCTGGTTGCTGTGCGCCACGCTTTGACACCTGCAGATAAGGAGCATCGCTTTGGTCACGGCAAGGCCGAGGCTCTGGCTGGGCTGAGTCAGTCCATGTTTATAGCCGGGTCGGCCGGCTTTCTACTTTTGGAGGCCGGGCGCAGACTTATCAGCCCTATAGCTGTTGAGGCCGTGGGTACCAGCATGCTAGTGATGGTGTTTTCGATTGTAGCTACCTTGCTATTGCTGGGTTTTCAGCGCCATGTGATACGCAAAACTAACTCGACGGCAATTCGCGCCGATGCACTGCACTACCGCACTGATCTGCTGGTGAATGCCAGCGTCATACTGGCTCTGTGGCTATCGGTGAAGGGATGGGCTGGTTTTGATGCGCTGTTTGCCTGCGCTATCGCCATCTATATTCTGTACAGCGCCTGGGAAATTATTACTGTCTCCTACGACCATCTAATGGACCGCGAACTCCCGGACCCACAGCGCGAAGAAATTGAAAAACTGGTGCTCCAACATAAAAGCGCCCGCGGCCTGCACGACCTGCGCTCCAGACACTCAGGCACCATGACCTTTATTCAGCTACATCTGGAACTGGATGATGACCTGTCACTGCTTGAAGCCCATAAAATTTCTGACGAGGTTGAATTGAGCCTTTTAGAGGCGTTCCCCGGTTCGGAGATTATTATCCATATCGACCCGCAGTCCGTGGTGGGCCAGGAGCCAATGGCAGATTTTAGCTAGCGGCTAATCGGTAGGCCGGTCGCTCTGGGTACTCTAACTGCCCAGTTTCCAGCGGTAGTATTTCTCGACCCAGTGCAGTAGCCGCTGGGGTACATGTTTGCGCTTCCACTCTCCAGCAACATATTTATTGGCCTCACTCAAAGTGGGATAGCTATGGATTAGCGCGAGTATCTTATTGAGGCCCAGATTGTGCTTAATAGCTGTCACAAACTGGGTAATTAGCTCTCCTGCCTGTGGCCCCAGTACTGCGGCACCCAGAATACGGTCAGTGCCCCTGGCGGTCAGTACCTTAACCATGCCTTTGGCATTACCATCTATAATGGCCCGATCCAGATCTGCCAGGTCATACAGAGTAACCTCAATATCTATACCCTGAGCCGCAGCTTCAGCCTCAGTGAGCCCTACTCTAGCTAGCTGAGGGTCGGTAAAAATCACCTGAGGCATAAGTAAATAATCTACGGCAAACTTCTTAAACTGACCAAATAGTGCATTGACCCCAGCAAACCAGGCCTGATGACCCGCAGCATGGGTTAGCTGATAGGGCCCGGCGACATCACCACAGGCAAAAATAGTCGGACAGCTGGTGCGCAGATACTGATCAACGCTGACCGTACCATTTTTATTTAACTCAACTCCCAGCTGCTGCAAACCAAAACCTGAGGTGTTGGCTCTGCGGCCTACAGCCACCAGAATATGGTCAAACTCCACATTGGTGTGATCTCTGCCCCGGGCATCGGCTGAGCTTTCCAGAACAGCGCTGGGTCCGGCACCCTGAGACTGCACGGACAGCAGCTTATGCTGAGTCATAATCTGTACACCCTCCGCGGCGAGACTATTGCTCACCCCAGTGGCCAGATCTGCATCCTCATTGGGCAATAATTGAGACATGGCCTCCACCAAAGTCACCTGAGAACCCAGACGCTGAAAAGACTGAGCCATTTCGCAACCAATAGCACCGCCGCCGACAATTAATAACCTCTTAGGCAATGTTTGCAGCTGCCATAGGTTTTCTGAGGTCAGTGGCTCAATTTCAGCCAAACCGGGAATCGGCGGAATAATAGGGCTGGCACCGGTTGCCAGAATAATTTTCTCGGCACTGATGATCCGCCCATTTACCTGTACTTCCCAAGGACTGATAAATCTGGCCTCACCAGAGATGCAGTCCACTCCCAGGTCCGTAAAGCGCTCAACCGAATCATGGGGCTCAATCTCTTTGATAACCTGATGAACTCGTCCCATTACAGCGGCAAAGTCCACCTTGGGAGCGCCAGCCTCCACACCAAACTGTACTGCACGTTCAATATCCACTACAGACTTCGCAGCTCTTATCAACGCCTTGCTGGGCACACAGCCTGTATTTAGACAGTCACCACCCATCTCTGCCTTTTCGACCAGTATAACTTTGGCTTTCACAGTTGCAGCGATGTAAGCGCTTACTAACCCTGCACTACCAGCACCTACAACAAGTAGATTGGCATCAAAACGCTTGGGGCGGCGATAACCTCGCAGCGCCCTGTTGCGTTTAGTCAGCGCTACCAGCTGTTGAGCAAACCAGGGAAAAAGCGCTAAAAGCACAAAGGAGAGAATAAGTTGCGGAGTTAAAATGCCCGCGGCAGACAACTCCTCAACTGCCCCCAAACTAACTCCGGCATTAACAAATACCGCGGTGCCAGCAAGCATACCCAGCTGACTAACCCAGTAAAAAGTGGTGGCCCTAATCGGCATTAATCCCATAACCAAGTTAATCACCCAAAATGGGAATAGAGGGATCAGCCTGAGACTGAACAGATAAAAGCCCCCGTCTTTTTCCATGCCTTGATTAATTGGTCCTAGATAGCGAGCAAATTTTCGCTGCACCCAGTCTTTTAAAATAAACCTCGACGCCAAAAAGGCCAGGGTTGCACCAATGCTGCTGGCAAAAGACACTATAACTATGCCGACCCAGAGACCAAAAACCATGCCGCCAACAATGGTCAGTAGAGCGGCCCCAGGAAGAGACAGGCCAGTGACCAGTATGTAAGCAAGGAAATATACCAGAGCCGTCAGCTGCGGCTGCTGTGTATAGAGATCGCGGAAAAACGCCAGTGACAGGTACTGCTGGCCATCAAACAGGACAAAGGTCGCGGCCGCCAAGCCAATTATCAGAATTAGCAGATACTTCGAAAACGCCATAGGGCACCTGAAATTTACTTGTTATGGGTTAGAATCGTTTGTTGCCATCATAAACCTGATGCTATTATGCCCAAAAAATCAGCCCGCTAAACTAAAACCTAATTACTGGAGCACCTTCCTCATGAGCGACAACATTGTCCATGTCACTGACGCAAGCTTTGAAGCCGACGTTTTACAATCCGATATCCCAGCCCTGGTTGACTTCTGGGCCGAGTGGTGTGGACCCTGCAAAATGATTGCGCCAATCCTCGATGAGATCGCCACTGAGTACGCGGGTAAAATCAAGATATGCAAAGTGGATGTAGACAGCAATCCAGAAGCTGCGGCTAAATTTAATGTGCGCGGTATCCCGACGCTGTTAATCCTTAAAAATGGCGTAGTAGAGGCAACCAAAGTAGGTGCTCTATCCAAGGGCCAACTGATGGAGTTTGTTGAAACCCAGATCTAAAGTTTTCATTGGCCCTGCTAGCAGGGCCATAAAAATTTTCTTGCGCTTTGCGCATCCAGCGCTATACTTCAGCTGTATCTGTCAAGTTTGCCTGTTCTGACGCCCAATCCTGATCTTTTTTTGCGCCAAATGCGGCTTTAACAGCACCCAACCGATTTTAAGACTTCCGTAGTCGCTTAATCCCTTCAATCCTATAGCAATGTAAAACCAACCTATGAATTTATCAGAACTAAAACAAAAACCTATTGACGAACTATTGGAAATGACAGCCTCTGCAGGCCTGGACAACCTAGCTCGCTCAAGAAAACAAGACATTATCTTTGCCCTGCTTAAAAAGCACGCCAAGAGTGGTGAAGATATTTACGGAGACGGAGTATTGGAGATACTCCCAGATGGCTTCGGCTTTCTGCGTTCTGCTGGAGCCTCCTATCTCGCTGGCCCAGATGATATCTATGTATCACCCAGCCAAATCAGACGCTTTAACCTGCGCACTGGCGATGGCATCGCCGGCAAAATCAGACCGCCTAAAGATGGCGAGCGCTATTTCGCCATGCTCAAAGTTGATGAGATCAACTATGACGCGCCAGAAAATGCTCGCAATAAAATCCTCTTTGAAAACCTGACACCATTATTCCCCGACCAGCCACTGCGTCTGGAAGCGGGCAATGGCTCAACTGAAGACTTAACCGGACGTATTATCGATTTGGTGTCGCCTATAGGTAAGGGCCAGCGTGGCTTGATTGTAGCGCCGCCCAAAGCCGGTAAAACCATCATGATGCAGAATATCGCCCAGTCGATTATTCGCAACAACCCAGAGTGTCATATTATTGTTCTACTGATCGACGAGCGCCCGGAAGAAGTTACGGAGATGCAGCGTACCGTGCGCGGTGAAGTTATTGCCTCCACCTTTGATGAGCCGCCTAATCGCCATGTTCAGGTCGCTGAAATGGTCATCGAAAAGGCCAAGCGCCTGGTAGAGCACAAAAAAGACGTAGTGATCCTACTGGACTCCATTACCCGTTTGGCCCGTGCCTACAACACCGTGATTCCGTCATCGGGTAAAGTACTCACCGGTGGTGTCGACGCCCACGCACTCGAAAAGCCCAAGCGCTTTTTTGGTGCTGCACGTAATATCGAGCATGGCGGCAGCCTGAGTATTATTGCTACAGCTCTGGTTGATACCGGATCGAAAATGGATGAGGTCATCTACGAAGAATTTAAAGGCACAGGTAATATGGAGCTGATTCTGGATCGCAAGATTGCAGAAAAGCGTGTCTACCCAGCCATTAATGTGCGCCGCTCAGGCACTCGTCGTGAGGATCTGTTAATGGATGAATCCGAACTACAGCGAGTATGGATTTTGCGCAAATTACTCCATGATATGGAAGACCTTGGCGCTGCTGAGTTTTTGGTTGAGAAGCTTAAAGGCTTCAAAAACAATGCAGAATTCTTTGGCGCAATGAAACGCAAATAGTGCGCCAAAGTTAGAGCGTACTGCGTATCATAGCTCAGACGCAGTGACCCAGGCTAAAGCCCTATGAAATATTCCGACCTCCGCGAATTTATAGCTTTCCTCGAACAACGGGGAGAGCTGGTTCGTATATCCCAGGAAGTCGACCCCAATCTGGAAATGACAGAGATCAGTGACCGCACATTGCGTGCCAAAGGTCCTGCCCTGCTATTCGAAAACCCCAAAGGCTACGACACACCCGTACTGTGCAATCTATTTGGCACCCCAGAGCGAGTGGCCATGGGCATGGGCCAGGAGAGCGTTTCTGCACTGCGTGATGTAGGCACATTGCTGGCATTTCTTAAAGAGCCTGAGCCCCCCAAAGGCCTGCGCGATCTGTGGGAAAAACGCCATGACTTTAAACAGGTACTTAATATGCCTGTTAAACAAATCAAAAGTGCTCCCTGTCAAGAAATTGTGCTGGAGGGCGAGCAGGTTGATCTAGATCAGTTACCCATCCAAACCTGCTGGCCTGGCGATGTAGGCCCACTGGTGACATGGGCACTGGCCATTACCCGCGGCCCGGAAAAAGAACGCCAGAATCTCGGCATCTACCGTATGCAGAAGATCGCCAAAAATAAATTAATTATGCGCTGGCTCGCTCATCGCGGTGGTGCACTGGACTATCGCGACTTCCAGAAAAAATACCCCGGCAAGCCCTATCCGGTTGCCATTGCCCTGGGGGCAGACCCGGCCACCACATTGGGTGCAGTAACGCCAGTGCCCGATACTTTGTCGGAATATGCCTTTGCAGGCCTCTTAAGGGGCGAAAAAACGCAGGTCACAAAATGCATTGGCAGCGACCTGCAAGTTCCCGCCAGTGCCGAATATGTTCTCGAAGGGTTTCTACATCCAGGAGAAGAAGCCGAAGAAGGCCCCTTTGGTGATCACACCGGTTATTACAATGAAGTAGAAACCTTCCCCGTCTTTACCATTGATCGCATTACCCATCGCAAAGATCCGATTTATCACAGCACCTATACAGGCCGCCCGCCCGATGAGCCCGCTATTTTGGGCGTAGCACTCAACGAAGTATTTGTGCCCATACTGCAAAAACAGTTTCCAGAAATTGTCGATTTCTATCTGCCGCCGGAAGGCTGCTCATATCGCATGGCCGTGGTCAGCATGAAGAAACAGTACCCAGGTCATGCCAAGCGCGTAATGTTGGGCGTCTGGTCATTTCTGCGTCAGTTTATGTACACCAAGTTTGTGATTGTCACCGACGATGATGTGGATGTGCGTAACTGGGAAGATGTAATCTGGGCCATGACCACCAGAATGGACCCCACTCGAGATACCGTGCTGGTAGATAACACCCCCATCGACTATCTCGACTTTGCCTCACCGGTCTCCGGCCTGGGATCAAAAATGGGTCTTGATGCCACCAACAAAATGCCCGGCGAAACCAACCGTGAATGGGGCGAGCCCATTGAGATGGACAAATCAGTAAAGGATCGCATCGATGCACTGTGGAGCGAGCTCGGTATCCTGCCTGAATAATCGGTACTCTGACGAGCCATATAAGGACTATGGATAAATTTGCGGTCATTGACTATCGCAACGCTCATCCCAATGAGCACCCGGCTCTCATTGATTTTCTTTTGGACCAGGGTGCAAACCCATGGAATTATCTGCCCGCCGATGAGGTAATCAAGACCTTTGCTCAGATTGCCGGTGGCGAGGGACAGATTTTGTTGGCCTGTAAAAACCATGAGGTTGTCGGGCTCTGTGTTTTCCTCTTTCCCGGCGCCCTACCGACTAAATACGATCAGTATGCTGAATCGCGCGCCACTGTCTATGTGTCTGAAGTGGCAGTACATCGAGACTTAGCTGGCCAGGGTCTGGGGTCTGAATTACTTCGCCTAACCATCGATCGCGCCAGAGCACTCAAAGCGCAGCTGGTGTTGATTGATCGTCATGAGGAAAATTTGGCTTCAGCTGGTATGATGCGCAAGACAGGGTTTAATGAATTGCGCACCTTTGTGGATTTGGAGCGGCGAAATTATGGCAGCCGCAAGACCACGGTGATGGGCTATCAGCTAAGCTAAACAGGTACACTGTCGCTAAGATTGACCAATAAAATAATTAACAGTCGCCAGGGGAGAGGTTTATGGAGCAGTCCGACAGCGCCGCAGTGGTCAAGAGCCAGTTTCATTTATTTGCTCAGCGCCGGTTTCTCCCTTTCTTTGTTACCCAGTTTCTGGGGGCACTCAATGACAACCTTTTTAAGAATGCCCTGCTGGTAATTGTGGTTAGCAGCGCTGTTGCCGGCTCAGATAGTCAGACTAATTTTATTACCAATCTGGCTGCCGGCCTGTTTATTCTGCCCTATTTTCTTTTCTCGACCACAGCCGGCCAGCTGGCAGATCGCTATGACAAGGCCATGTTGATAAGGCGTATTAAATTTGCCGAGGTTGTGTTGATGGTGCTGGGCTGTATTGCACTCTGGCTGGGTAGTGTTGCCTGGATGCTGGCAATTCTATTTGCGCTTGGGGTGCAGTCGGCCTTTTTTGGGCCTATCAAATATTCCATTATTCCCCAGCACCTGGGTAGCGACGAATTACTCGCGGGCAACGCGCAGGTGGGTATGGGTACCTTTACTTCTATCCTGCTGGGCACATTGATTGGTGGCTGGCTGGTAACTACAGATCAGGGGCCAATCTATGTGGGCGCACTGGCTATTGGCTTTGCGATTACTGGCTGGTTGAGCAGCCGTCAGATTCCTGATGCGCCCTCAGTCTCGACTAATAATGATCAAATAGGGTTTAATCCTTTGCCGGTAACTGCCCAGAATTACAGGTTAGCGAGAGAAAACCCGCTGGTGTTTCACTGTATTCTCGGTATCTCCTGGTTCTGGCTGTTCGGTGGTGCCTTTTTGACTCAGGTACCCAATTTTGCGGTAACAGTACTCTATGGCCATCCCACCTTGATATCGGTACTGCTGGCTGCCTTTATTGTAGGCGTTGCCATCGGCGCTCTGCTGTGCAATCGGTTCTCTAGCGGCAGTGTGGAGCCGGGGCTGGTGCCTTTGGGTGGACTGGGGCTGAGTGTTTTTGCAATTGATCTGTTTTTTACCTCCATGGCCTATCAGACAGGCAATCCTCTGGGTGAAACTGTAATGCCAATGCAGTTCCTGACCATGGGTGCTGGCGTACATATTATGCTCGACTTGGTGTTTATTGGCATGTTTGGTGGATTCCTGATTGTGCCGCTGTACTCCATGATTCAGGAACGCACTTCTGGCGATAGGCGCGCCCGGGTCATCTCGGTAAATAATATCTTTAACGCGATGTATATGGTGGCCGGAGCCCTGCTGGGTATTGTCTTTTTAAGTATTCTGGGCTGGACCATTCCTCAGTTCTTCCTTGCTATAGCTCTGCTCAATATTTTAGTGTTAGGCGCAATTTTCTATGCAGCTCCAGAGTTTATGCTGCGCTTTAGAGCCTGGATAGGCAGATTACTGCCTGGGGCATAGCCCTGCCTAGAAATAACCCTGCAAACAAATAGTCCTGCAAATAAGCCTCATCTAGTCAGTTTTGAGCCTCGTATACTGTCAACCACTGCGGGGGGTTGGCCGTTGTACCTCCGCAACCCCTAAAACTAATAATCATAAAGGTTCACAATTTCATGCCACTGGTCAGTCAAAAAGGCAAAGTCACTCTTATCGTATTGATTGTTGGTATTTCTTTAATTGCCGCTCTTGCTCTATTAAAACCCAAGGCCGAACGCGCTCCGTTAAAGCCACGCCCGCCACTGCCGGTGGATGTGCTTGTGGTCAGCCCCTCCGCAATTAAAATGACTGTAAACAGTCAGGGCACAGTGGCCCCAAAGCGAGAGATTAATCTGGTATCCCAGGTATCTGGCAGGGTTGTCTCTGTGGCGGATAATTATGCCAATGGTAGTTTTTTTGCGAGCGATGAGCAGCTAGTACAAATAGAGTCAGCAGACTATGAATTTTCGGTGACTCGGGCCAAAGCTCAGGAGGCCAGAGCCGAGGAGCAGGTTGCCCTAGAGCAGGGTCGCTCGAGGCAAGCCAAACGCGAGTGGCGGGATCTCGGCGACAACACGGCCAATAAATTATTTCTTCGCCAGCCCCAACTTAATGCCGCCAGGGCGGCGCTGGAATCTGCCCGCGCCGATGTAGAAAAAGCCAAGCTTGATCTGGCTCGCACTGCTATCAGTGCACCATTTCAGGGTCGGGTTCGTCAGACCTTTGTCAATATAGGCCAGTATGTAACGCCTGGAACAAAAATTGCCAGGGTCTACAGTACTGATGTAGTGGAGGTTCGATTACCATTGGCAGATCGTCAGGCCGTGCTGGTGGATCTGCCGGTCAATTTTGAAGACAGCCAGGCACAGAACTATCCCAGGGTAGTACTGCGCAGCGCTGTAGCTGGCGTTAGCCACGAGTGGCAGGGTGAAATTGTGCGTACAGATGCCTCTATCGACGTGCAGAGCCGCATGACCTATGCAGTTGCAGAAGTAAAAAATCCCTTCAAGTCCTCAGGCAATGATGGGCGACCACCACTGAACATTGGTCTTTTTGTCGAGGGACAGATCGACGGCAAAATAGTTGAAGATGCGGTTAATTTGCCCAGACAGGCTGTGTATAAAGGTAATCAGATTCTGGTGTTGAACCAGAATAATGAAATTAATTTTCAGACTATCTCGGTGCTGCGATCCAACCCCAATAATGTTGTAGCCGTTGGCATTGAGGCAGGAACCCGAGTGGTGACTACTCGTATTGCTCTGGCTATCGCAGGCATGAAGGTCAATCCCTCTGATACTGAGATGCCCACCGCCAGAGCTGGCGCTTCAGAGCCGGAACCGGGGGCTGCTGCGGGAGACGAATCATGAAGGGGCTGATTACCTGGTTTGTACGCAACCCTGTCGCCTCTAACCTGATGATGATTCTTATTCTGGTCGGCGGCCTGTTCGGCTCTCAGGATATGGGCAAGGAAGTCTTTCCTGCTGTTCCGGTCAATTACATCAGCATTACTATGCCCTACCCCGGTGCTGGGCCCAGAGAGGTTGAGGAGCAGATTGTTATCCGCATTGAGGAGGCAATCTACAACCTCGATGGTGTAAAACATATTACCTCCCAGGCTCGCCAGGGCCGAGGTTCTGTCACCGTCGAGGTTGATACCGCCTTCGACATGAACAAAATGCTTAACGATATCAAAAGCCGGGTTGACTCTATTATCAGCTTTCCAGTCGACGCCGAACGCCCCATAGTTATGGAAGAGATCATACGCGAAGAAGTGATTCGCGTTGCACTCTATGGCGATGCCAGTGAAGCTGTACTCAAGGAGTACGGAGAGCGCATAAGAGATGACCTCTCCACTCTGTCGAGCGTTGACTATGTTGAACTCAAAGGTGTTCGGCAATCGCAGATTGCCATTGAGCTATCAGAGGTCGACATGCGGCGCTATGGCATTTCCTTTGATAACGTGGTCAATGCTATTCGCCGCACCTCTATCAACCTGCCCGCAGGTACCATTCGCGCAGATACCGGTGATATTCAGATTCAGACTCGTGGCCAAGCCTACTTTGAAGACGACTTCAAAAATATCGCAGTATCCAGCCGTGCCGATGGTACCGAAATTAAAATCAGTGATATTGCCGAGGTGACGGATACCTTCGAAGAGCGCAACTTTCTTACCCGTTTTAATGGCAACCCCGCGGTATTTTTGGGGGTCAGTGTAAGTTCCAGCAGCCCAGATGTGGTGGCCACTACTTCGGCAGTTAAAGACTATATTGACAGTCAGACTGGCTATCTCCCCAGCAAGCTGCAAATTGCAACCTGGGCTGATTTTTCTGTTATGTTCTCTGGCCGTCTGCAGTTGCTATCCAGCAATGCGCTGGGTGGCCTGGTGCTGGTATTTGTGGTGCTGATGCTTTTCCTGCGGCCACAGCTGGCATTCTGGGTTGCTCTGGGCATTGCCATTGCCTACATGGGTGCTCTGTGGATTCTGCCCAGTCTGGGTCTAACACTCAATATGCTGTCTATGTTTTCGTTTCTGCTGATTCTGGGAATTATTGTCGACGATGCCATTGTGGTGGGCGAGAGTATCTACCGCCATCAGCAGGAGGGCTATGACCGTCAGGCTGCGGCCCAGCTAGGTGCACAGGCAATTTCCAAGCCAGTGGTTCTGGCAGTAGTAAGTACCATGATTGTGTTCTTACCCATGCTTTTTTTACCTGGCATCTGGCCAAAGATGCTCTGGGGAATACCGGCAGTCACTCTGGTATCACTGAGCTTCTCACTGATTGAATCACTGTTTATTCTGCCCTCACATCTGGCTCAGATGAAACCAGAGAGCAAGCCTAAATCACATCTGGGCCTGAGGTTCTACCATCTTCGCCAGTGGTTTGCCGATGGTATGATGAGCTTTGCTAAAAACAGCTATGAGCCTTTTTTGGTCAAGGCTCTGGACTGGCGCTATCTGACGCTTGTGGGCTTTGTGCTGGCCTTTATCCTATCCATCACTCTGGTGGGTTCAGGTTATATCAAGCAACGTTTTATGCCCACTGTGTCTTCAGACATTATGCAGCTGAAAATCAATATGCCCGACGGGTTCTCTAAAGAGCGCAAACTGGAAATTATCAAACGGGCAGAGCGCGCCGTCGACATGCTGGCTACTGATACTGAGATCGCCCAGCAAATCACTACCGACAAGCTAACTAACAATCAGCTGTCATTTATGTGGGGCGATAATATCAACCTGGTACTGGAGTTAAATCCTGAACACAGCGGCAAGGTTGATCCTGCGCTTATTACCAGACGCTGGCAGCATTATGTTGGCAAGATACCTGAAGCCAAGAGCTTTGAGGCGCAGTCTTCTCTTTCGAGAACAACCTCGGGGCGCGTCTCTATTGTGCTGACATCTTCTAATCTGGTGCAGCTCCAGGAGGCCTCAGATTATTTAAGGCGGCAGCTTGGGCAGCTACCGGGTACCAGCAATATTCGCGATGATATCCATTCTGGTCGCTCTGATATTGATATTCGTCTACGGGATGGCGCCGATAATCTGGGTATAGGATTAGCGGACGTAGCCCAACAGGTGCGACAGGGGTTTTATGGCGCAGAGGCTCAGCGAATTCCCCGCGGCCGCGATGATGTGCGGGTTATGGTGCGCTATCCTAAAGAGGATCGTGCCCAGGTAGATACCCTGGAGAATGTCCGCATTCGCACGCCCAATGGCGCGGAAATTCCTTTTTACTCGGTAGCAGAGGCTTCCTATGTGCCTGGCTATAGTAGAATCAATCGTCGCGATCGTGAGCGCAGTGTGCGCATCACTGCTGTGCCCGACGATGACAAGATGTCTGCCACGGAGATTGCCGACCTGGTCTACTCTGATATAGCGGCAGAGATGCAGCTGCTTTTTCCTGAGGTCAAACTTAACAAGGATGCTGAACTGGAGGAACAGGAGGAGTTTTATGCCTCATCCAGTAAGCTGTTTGGCCTGGCCCTGGCAGTTATCTATATCTTAATGGCGATTGAATTTAAATCTTATCTAAAACCCATGGGCGTACTCTCCGCAGTTCCATTTGGCATTATGGGCGCTATTTTTGGTCATCTACTGATGGGGTTGGATTTCAGCATGCTGTCGCTGCTGGGAGTGCTGGCTGTGTCGGGAGTGGTGGTGAATGATAATCTGGTGCTAATTGATCGCATCACTCAATTGCGGGAGACTGGCTTAAGTGTCAAAAATGCTCTGGTTCAAGGAGGCTACGAACGTTTTAGGCCAATTATTCTCACCTCTATTACCACCTTTGTCGGCCTGGTTCCTATATTGCTGGAAACTAGCATGCAGGCGCGATTCCTGATTCCTATGGTCGCCTCACTGGCCTTTGGCGTGCTATTTGCCACTGGCGTGACTCTGGTCTTTGTGCCCTGCCTCTATCTGGCTGGAGCCAATTTAAAAGCCCGGTTTATCAAGCCAGAGCCCGACCCTGTAATAGGCACCAATGTCGAGAGCCCTCACTAAGCCCCGGCGCCCGACTCTGAGGCTATCAATAATAGGCGGTTGCCGATGTGGTCAACACCATTGGCGCGCCCACTTCTTCACGTTTAACCACGCCGCACAGTTGCTCAACCAACTCCAGCGCAAAATCCAGTGCGGTTCCCGGGCCCTGGCTGGTGATGCAGTTGCCATCTACCACCACCCGAGATTCACTATTAAGCTCTTTGGCATTGAGATTTTGCTGAAACATTGGGTGTCCAGTTGCGATCTTGTCCACAAGCAGGCCTTTGCTGCCCAGTACCAGTGCAGGCGCTGCACAGATAGCCCCGTATAGCTTGCCCCCCTGCACCTGGGAGCGCAGCAGAGCATCGAGATTTTGACAGCTGGCCAAATGTTCGGCGCCGGGAATGCCACCGGGCACTGCAATAAGATCCCAGGCTGAATTGGCACAGCTATCAATGGTGCAATCGGCATTGATTTGAATACTGTGAGCACCATTAATACTCAGGCTTTTGTCCTGGTTGACCGCAGCGACACTGACTTCAACACCAGCTCTGCGCAGCACATCAATAATGGTGATCGCTTCAATCTCTTCGCACCCATCGGCTATAGGTATCAGGGCTGTTTTTGGCATGTGATTTCCCTTTTTATCAATCCTAGGTATAGGTTACACTGTGCCGCAAATCAATGGATCTGTCACGGGATTGGAATGAAAATTTATATTTTACAAACGCAGGATCAGCGCACTCTTAACAAAGATTTGGAATGGAGTTCAGAGGCCGATCGCAACTGTGTTTTTTGCACTCCCTACAGAGATATCGCCCTTAATCAGCTGATCGAACTCAATGCCAAAGACATTGATCTGCGCGCCTCAATTGTTGAATGCGAAGCTGATGCAAAGGGCCGCCCAGTGCTATCTGCCGAACTCCAGGCCAATAATCAGGCCGCCGCCAATTCTGACCAGTCAGACGCCGCCTAAGAGAGCATTGAATTGTCTCTGCAGAGCAAACTGTCTCTTTTGGCAGGGCCAGAAAAGTCGGCACTGTTTACGGGTATTGTCAGGGGCATTGAAAAAGAGAGCCTGCGCGTAGATCCCACTGGGCACCTGGCTATGACACCTCATCCCAGTGCTCTGGGCTCTGCCCTGACCCACCCCTCTATCACCACAGACTATTCCGAAGCACTGCTGGAGTTTATAACCGCACCCTCAGCCTCTATCGACGAGGTTTTACACGAGCTGGACGAGATTCATCGCTACACCTACCAGCATATTGGTGACGAGTTATTGTGGGTCAGCAGCATGCCCTGTCAGTTGGGCGATGACAGCAGCATTCCCGTGGGTAAATACGGCAGCTCCAATGTAGGCAAGATGAAACAGGTATATCGGGTTGGGCTTGGCAACCGCTATGGTCGTCTGATGCAAACCATTGCCGGCATTCACTATAATTTTTCGGTGCCTGACGAACTCTGGCAAGAGCTGCAGAGGGCCAGCGGTGATACGCAATCTCTGCAGGACTTTAAGACCCAGGGTTACTTCGCCACTATCCGCAATTTCCGCCGCTATTCCTGGTTATTACTGTATCTGCTGGGCGCAGCGCCAGCAGTGTGCAAAAGCTTTGTACGCGGCCGTGAGCATCAGCTGCAACCTGTGGGCGACGACAGCCACAGCCTGTATACGCCCTATGCCACTTCGCTGCGCATGGGCGATCTGGGTTATCAGAGCAAGGCTCAAAGCTCTCTGGTAGTCTGCTATAACGACCTGGATCAGTATGTGCGCACATTGCGATCTGCACTTGAACAGCCCTACCCTGCCTATGATGAAATTGGCTTAAAAGATGAGCGGGGTAACTATAAGCAGCTCAATACTGCGCTGTTGCAGATTGAAAACGAATTCTATAGCTCGATTCGACCTAAGCGCACCGCCGAAATGGGGGAAACTCCAATACACGCCCTGCAGGATAGGGGCGTTGAATATATTGAAGTTCGCTGTATTGATCTCAACCCGTTGGTTCCCAATGGCATCAATGCCGAGACCATTCGCTTTGTCGATACCTTTTTACTGTTCTGTCTGTTGCAGGATAGCCCAGAGACCAATAATCAGGAATATGCCCGTATACCAGAGAACAATCTGCGTACCGTCTATCAGGGTCGCGACCCCAGTCTGATGCTGGTTCAGGCCGATGGAGAGATCTCACTGCGCGACTGGGGCGGATCACTGCTCACAGCTATGGAACCGGTGGCCAAACAGCTGGATGCCGCCCATCAGAGCAATGATTACAGTGCCGCTCTCAAAGCCATGCAGCTGCGCTTAAGTGATGCCGCCTCTACCCCGGCAGCAACCATGCTGCGGGAGATGGCTGAGAATGGAGAAACCTATTACGGCATGGCAATGCGCAAGGCCTGTGAGCAGCGTGAATACTTTTGCTCGCAACCGCCAAGCCCCGAAACTCTGGCCAAGTATGCCCGGCTGGCCGAGCAGTCTATCAAGCGGCAGGCTGAGATTGAAGCTAGCGACACCCTGTCTTTTGATGAGTTTCTGGCTAATTATTAGCACGGCTAGAGTATGAACTACCTCGCCCATATCGCACTTGCCGGGGACAACCCCCAACATCAGGTGGGTGGACTGCTGGGAGACTTTGTGCGCGGGCCACTGGGGCGGGGTGAATTTCCAGCTGCTGTAGAAGCAGGCATCCGGGCCCACCGCAAACTCGACCACTATGTTGACCAGCAGCCAGAGCTAAGGCTTTTTTTGCAGCGCTTTGAAAGTCCCATGCGTCGCTATGCAGGTATAGTGGCCGATGTTTTTTACGATCATCTTTTGGCCCGCGACTGGCTGCGCTATTACCAGCAGCCTCTGGGAGATTTCTGCCAGACCTTTTATCGCCATCTGGGTAGTTTTAATAACGAGTTGCCGCCCAGAGCCCAGCAGTTTTTGGAGCGAGCACCTTCGATTGGCTGGCTCGAAAGCTATGCCCAGGCCGAACATTTACCAGTGATTTTGCAGCGTATTGGCGAGCGGCTGCGGCGTCCTGTAGCACTGCAGGAGGCGCTGCCCATTATCACGGCTCATCTGGATGCCATAGATGAGGAGTTTCATCAGCTGTATCCGAGATTACAGACTTTTGTCAGCACCACTTTGCAGGAAATTGAATTACACTAGGGCCCTGAGTTAAATGCCCAGCACCAGGAGTATTTTGTGGTTTTGCCCAGTTATAGAATTATTAATCTTATTCAGGCCATTGCGAGTGCAGGTCTTATTGTTATCGCCATAGTCTATTTTCAGAACTATCTGGGGCTGGAGCCCTGCTACCTGTGTATTACCCAGCGAGTGTTTGTTATTGCCCTGGGCGTGATCTGCACCTTTGCAGCACTCCATAACCCTGGGCAAAAAGGTCAGCGCTACTATGCAGGACTTAGCATCGCCACTGCAGGGGTGGGGAGCTATTTTTCCGGCAAGCAGCTATGGCTGCAGAGCCTCCCAGAAGATCAGGTGCCGGCCTGCGGTATTCCCGTCGACTATCTGTTCGATAGCTTTTCAGCCTCGGAGGCCATCTCTATGCTGCTGCGCGGTGATGGCAACTGTGCGGAGGTGCAGTGGCAGTTACTAGGTCTAAGTATGCCTGCCTGGGTCATGCTGTCCTTTGCTGGGTTCGCTGCCCTGGGGCTAGTACAATTCTTGCGCAAGGGTTAAAGTTTGCCCTGGCCCTGCTGGTGCTGCTGGCTTTCCAGTGGCTCGGCGAAATAGTCAGTCGCGCCGGAGATATATCACTGCCCGGGCCGCTGCTGGGTATGCTTATGCTGCTGCTGGTACTGACAGTCTATGGTCGGCCTGTGGACATCTTAGATCGCGCTAGCAACCTGTTAATTCAGCATCTTTCGCTGATGTTTATTCCTCCCTCTGTAGGCGCCTTTTTTCTTAGCCAAAAGATATATCAACAGTTTCCCTCTCTTCTAGCTACTATATTTCTGAGCACTGTGGCGGCTATTCTTTTTATGGCAGTGCTGATTCGTTTTTTGCCAGACGCAAAAAAAAGCAGTTCTGACTGATGGGCCTGCTCAGTACCTATTGGCAGCAAATTAGCCTTAGTTCCTGGGTTATTGCTCTGTCCTTTGCGGGCTTTGTGGTGGGCAGAGCGGTCTACCGGCGCAGCGGTAGCAACCCATTTTTGCATCCTCTGCTGGTCGGCACTCCCCTGGTAGCAGCGGTTCTCTATCTAATTAATATGGATTTTGGTGCCTATTATGCGGGCAATGGAGCGCTTAACTGGCTGCTGGGGCCTACCACAGTCGCCCTGGCTGTGCCGCTGGCTAGACAGATGCGTCAATTGCCGCCACTGTTGCTAACCGTAGCCACCACTGTGCTGATAGGCGGCTTTTTTGCCACCGGCTGTGCGCTGCTGATGGCACTAATGTTTGATGTCGATCAGCTAATGGTGCTGTCACTGGCGGCCAAGTCGGTGACCACGCCCATCGCTGTGGGCATTACTGAGGAGCTGGGCGGGCTGGTAACTCTGATTGTCATGGTGGTGCTACTGACCGGGATTGTAGGCATTTTGGCCGCGCAGACAGTTTTTAACTATACAAAAATCACTGACGAGCGCTGGCAGGGTCTGATACTAGGTATCTCTGCCCACGCTATAGGAACGGCCAAGGCCTTTGAGCAAAGCCCCCGTTGTGGCGCCTTTTCAACCCTGGGCATGGGGCTCAATGGTATCTGGACATCGATGTTTTTGCCGCCATTAATGACAATTTTGATGTAAATTTTTCTTCTTTGAATAGTTATTATCCCGCGGAAAAACAGGTACACTAAAATTCCAAGGGAGTGAATAGTAGAGGATCTTATGTTAGAAAATTGCCAATCATTACAGCAACACTGGGGTGGGGTTAGCGATGTTATCGATCGCTGGCTGGAAGAGCGTCGTCAGTTGCTGGTCAAATACTGCGAGCTCAGCGAAGTAAAAAACTTTGATGGTGCCAACGCCGACCATGGCAGCATGCTGCAAAATTTTTGCGAGCTAATGGTCGACTATGTATCTGTGGGTCATTTTGAGGTGTTTGAGCAACTTGCAGCTGAAGGTAAGGCGTTTAGCGACAAAGAAGGTCTTGAACAGGGCGCCGCGCTGATGGAGAAGATCCAGCCCTCTACCGAGTTAATTCTCGACTTCAATGACAAATATTTAGCCACTGATGATCTGGATGCTCTGACCACAGATCTTTCGGAGATTGGTGAGACGCTAGCCCAGCGCTTTGAGTCTGAGGATAAAATGATCGAGGTGCTGCATAATTCTCATGTCAGCCAGCTTTTGCAAGAGTCCTAGAGACTTGGCAGCAGCAATAAAAAAGCCCCGATTTATCGGGGCTTTTTAGTTTTAACTGGCAGGATGTCTGCTTTAGCCTTCGCCGCTGGCAACATTGGCCTGGAGCAGCTCAACTTCGAAGATCAATGTAGCATTGGGACCAATGGGGCCAGTGCCGCCGGGGCCATAGGCCAGATCAGCCGGGATATACAGCTCCCACTTGGAGCCCTCTGGCATTAGCTGCAGTGCCTCTGTCCAACCGGCAATTACCTGAGTAACGCCAAACTGAGCGGGAACACCACGTTTAACCGAGCTATCAAACTCGGTGCCATCTAACAGGCGGCCGGCGTAGTGCACCTCTACCATGCTGTCGATACCGGGCTTGGCTCCTGAACCTGCAACCAAAACTTTGTACTGCAGACCAGACTCAGTGGTAACCACATCCTGTTTGGCGCCATTCTCTGCAAGAAACGCAGTACCCTCGGCAAGGTTAGCATCACCTTGCATCTGGCTGGCCTGCTGGTCAGCCTGCTGCATTTCTTCGCGTTTGGCGGCCATAACAGACTCAAAGGCTTGAATGGCTTCGGCAATCTGCTCTTCTGTCAGCTGGGGCTCAGCATTATTTAAACCGTCGTTAAATCCCTGCTGGAATGCTGCATTGTCGATTTCGATGCCTATGGTTTGGATGTTTTTGCCATTATCCATACCTAGCAAGTAGCTTATTTTTTGGTCTTGAGTTTGCAAATCTGCCTCCTGAGGCTGGTTATTCATTTGATCACAGCCAGCTAGTGCAAGGAGTGCAGTCAATGAGAGAAGTTTCAATCGGTTCATGGTGAATCCTGTTATGGCTATGTTAAATAGTTGAGTTATTGGGGTTAGTGTAGGTCATTTAACCAGTGGGGTTAATCAATTTTTTGATAGATAAGGTCCCAGACACCATGGCCGAGACGCTCGCCGCGCAGCTCAAATTTGGTCTGCGGCCGATACTCAGGGCGGGGTGAATATTGACCAGCACCAGCTCTGTTCTCAAAGCCCTCAGCTGCATCCAATGTCTCGAGCATCTGCTCGGCATAATGCTGCCAGTCTGTGGCCATATGCAAGATACCTCCAGGGCGCAGCTTCGCGCGCACCAGCTGCACAAAACTCGGCTGCACTATGCGCCGCTTATTATGCTTTTTCTTATGCCAGGGATCGGGGAAATACAGCTGCAGTCGATCAATGCTCTCGGCGGCAAAACATTCTTCCAGTACATCATTGGCGTCGGCTAAGTAAACCCGCAGGTTATCTATGCCCTGCTCGGCCGCGCCGTTCATCAATGTTCCTACCCCTGGAGGGTGCACCTCAATACCAATAAAGTCTGTTTCAGGCTCTGCTGCGGCCATCTGTAGCAGCGAATCGCCCATGCCAAAGCCTATCTCCAGCACCTTGGTGCCGCTGCGAGCAAACACCTGATCAGTATCTATTGGGCCATCGGCCAGCTTTAAACCATATTTGACCCAGCTGTTTTCAAAGGCGTTGCGCTGTCCATCGGTCATACGGCCAGCTCGCACCACATAGCTGCGAATGGATTTTTTACGGTATTCCGGTCTGATATCCATTTAATCGCTTCTTTTAACCGCAGTAAACAACAGGAGCCAGCCAGCAATAAAGGCTAGACCACCGAGCGGAGTAATCATGCCCAGAGCGGTAATGCCGGTAAATACCAGACTGTAGAGAGAGCCGGAAAACAGCAAAATGCCCAGCAGCCAGCTTTTGGCTACCAACTGCCGTCGCGCTGTATCCACAAGTTGATCCGGTAGACTGACTAGACCCAGCAGAGCAATAGTATGCAAAAACTGATAGAGCACTGCGGTGCGGAAGGTCGCCATCATCTTTAATGACAGGCTGTCACCCAGACCGTGGGCAGCAAAGGCGCCCAGTCCAACAGAGACTGCGCCACTCAGAGCTATTATCTTAATCCACAGCGGTTTATTCATAGAGGGTTTTGAGTAGTAATTTTGAGCAATAAAAAAGCCGCACTTGTCTGAGCTTCGATAGGGTGCGGCTTGCGGGCGAGGTTGAGTCTAATCAGGCTTCCATAGCCACGCGGACTTTCTTCATGGCGTTTTTCTCAAGCTGGCGAATACGCTCAGCAGAGACGCCATATTCATCAGCCAACTGATGCAGCGTGGCTTTTTTATCGTCTAACCAGCGGCGCTGCAAGATATCCTGGCTACGCTCATCCAGGCTTTGCACGGCTTGCGCCAGTCGCATGTTATTGTCGCCCTGATAATCATCGTTTTCGACCTGCTGAGCAGGGTCAGCGGATTTATCTTCCAGATAATGAACCGGCGCGTAGGCTGCCTTCTCGTCGTCCTCTTCTGTCGGAGCATCAAAGGCTGAGTCTCGAGCCGTGAGGCGCATCTCCATTTCCATCACATCTTTAACTTCTACACCCAAATCATCGGCAACAGCTTTGGCTTCGTCGGCGGTCAACCACTGCAACTGCTTTTTGGCGCTGCGCAGATTGAAGAACAGCTTGCGCTGGGACTTGGTAGTAGCGATTTTGACAATGCGCCAGTTGCGCAGGATAAATTCGTGAATCTCGGCCTTGATCCAGTGCACTGCAAAAGACACCACGCGCACACCTTTTTCAGGGTTAAAGCGTCGCACCGCCTTCATAAGGCCCACGTTGCCCTCCTGGATAAGGTCTGCGAGAGGCAAACCATAACCGTTGTAGGAACGTGCAATATGAACCACAAAACGCAGATGAGACATAACCAGACGGCGAGCAGCATCTAGATCATCTTCGTAGTAAAGTGCCTCGCCCAGAGATTTTTCCTCTTCAATAGAGAGAATCGGCACCGTGGCAGTGCCCTGAATGTAAGCATTCAGGTTAGCGCCTGGGGTCATCCATTCCATGGTTTGAAGGGCTTTGCTCATATAACTCTCTAAAAAGGTTGTCTAAAAACAGCTGGTTTATAAGTTTAGCATTAAAAGATTAGTCGTTCCTAGCCCCTGAAGGTTCAATAAATATCAGGAAACACCTGGGTTTGTACGGAGTCGCAAGCTATTTTGGCTCAATATCCCGAAGATGTTTGCTAACCGCTATCCAAGCACCGCCCAAACCGAAGATACCCCCCAGGCCTACCAGGCCCAAAAAGCCGAGAATACCTAGCCCCTGAAGGCGATACTGGCTCTGGTAAAGCTCGGCCAGGTTGGCCACTGAGCTACTCATCCACAGCAGACTGGCATAGATCATGATGGCGGCGGTCAATGCACCAAATACGCCCAGCAGCATGCCAGTATAGAGAAAGGGCCGCCGCACATAGGCATTGGTGCCGCCAACAAGCTTGATAACAATTATTTCATCGCGACGGCTCTGAATAGACAGGCGGATAGTATTGCCAATAACCAATAACACCCCCAATCCCAGCGCTGCGCCCAGGGCCACAACAACTTTTTGACCCATCTCGGTAAGCCTGTGTAGGCGCTGCAGCCAGGCCATATCAATCTGTACATCGTCCACCAGGGCAAAGGAATTAATTTTATTCATCAGACGTTTTATCTGGCCCATATCGATGGGCTCTGAGACCGCTGGTTGCACCAAGAATACGGCTGGCAGAGGGTTTTCCTCAAGATCGCGCAGTGCCGAACCAAAGCCAGACAGCGCCTTAAATTCCAATAGCGCCTGTTTGGCAGAAATGTAACTCAGACTGTCGACTCCAGACATAGCATCGAGCTCTGCCCGCAAGTTATCAATTGCCTGGGGCTTAGCGCCCTTTTTAACAAAGACGGTAATCTGCGCCGAGGATTCAAAATGACTACCCAGCTGGTCAATATTTTCCACCGTCAGATACAGCGCCGAGGGCAGCGCCAGAGCAATGGCAATCACCGCTACAGTCATCAATGTTTGTAGAGGCTCAGTCAGCAGCTTGCGCAGGCTGACACCTATGGTATCGCGGTGATGGGACTTATAGCCCTGCCAGCGATCGGCAAATCTTATTTTTTTGCCGCTGGCACCACGCTGGGCGCCATCCCGTGTATTTCTGTCTTTAGAGGCCATAGCCGGCTCCATCATCGGTCAGCTCACCCTCTTCAAGGTGCATAATTCTCAGCTGCATACGATTGATCAGAGTAATATCGTGGGTGGCAATTAGCACAGTTACGCCAACATTCTGGAAGCGGCGAAACAGCGCCATAATTTCACTAGATAACTCAGGATCCAGATTGCCCGTTGGCTCATCGGCCAACAGTATGCGCGGTTTGTGAACCACTGCCCGGGCAATGCCAACACGCTGTTGCTCACCGCCAGAAAGAGCAACAGGCTTTTGCTGTTCTTTCTCCAACAGGCCAACACCGTCCAGCGCTGCGCGCACCCGACGACCAATTTCGCTGCTGGGATAACCAGAGACCTGCAAAGGCAGGGCAACATTATCAAACACGGTGCGATCCAGCAGCAGCTGATGATTTTGGAAGACCACGCCTACCTGCCGGCGATAAATGGGGATCTGGGAGTTGGAGAGCCTATTGAGATTTTTGCCATTAATAAGCAGATTCCCCGACGTGGGTCGCTCCATAAGCATCAGCATTTTAAGCAAAGTGCTTTTGCCGGCGCCGGAGTGCCCAGTTAAAAAGGCCATCTCTCCCGCGTCCATTTCAAAGCTGACATTCTTGAGCGCTTCGAAACCACCGGGGTAGCGCTTGCTGAGATTATCAAAACAAATCATATTTACTGCTCAGTTATCCCTGCACTCAGCAGGGCATCGACAAATTCACTGGCTTCAAAGGGCTGCAGATCGTCCTGGGCCTCGCCCACGCCGATATAGCGAATGGGCACTGAAAACTTATCGGCCAGAGCAAAGATAACGCCGCCTTTAGCAGTACCGTCAAGTTTGGTCAGCGCTATACCGGTGACGCCAACTACCTCATTAAATTGTGACATCTGTGACACGGCATTTTGCCCGGTGCCGGCATCCAACACTAAGAGTACTTCCTGAGGCGCTGTGTCATCAAGCTTGCCCGCCACGCGCTTAACCTTTTTAAGCTCTTCCATCAAATTGCTTTTGTTGTGTAGCCTGCCTGCTGTGTCGGCAATAATCACGTCTATATTTCTGGACTTGGCCGCCTGGATGGCATCAAAAATCACCGAGGCACTGTCCGCGCCTGTATGCTGGGCAATCACAGGTACATTGTTGCGCTCACCCCACACCTGCAGCTGCTCCACGGCTGCTGCGCGGAAAGTATCGCCTGCAGCCAGCATAACGGACTTACCCTGCCGCTGCAGTCGGTTGGCGATCTTGCCTATGGTGGTGGTTTTGCCCACGCCGTTAACACCCACCACCAGAATAACAAAAGGCTGGTGTTCACCACTTAAATCCAAAGGTACAGCGCAGGGCTCAAGTTTTGCCTGCAGTATTTCGCTGAGCGCCGTCTTAAGAGCGTCACTATCTTTGAGCGCCTTGCGATTGAGACGATCAGTTATCTCCGCCAATATATTGGCTGTGGTGTCCATTCCCACATCTGCCATCAGCAACAGAGTTTCCAGCTCCTCAAGCAGTTCATCATCTATAGCCTTGCCACCCAAAAACAGGCTGCCAATTCCTTCGCCAGTACGGGTCAGTGCTCGGCGCATACGCTGAGCAAAGCTCAGTTTTGCAGTTGGTTTTTCTGCAGGTACTTCTACTGAGGGCTGCACAGATGGCACAGTATCCGCGGAGGGCTCGGTTACCTGAGCCTCAGCTGGCTGGATCTCTTCTGACGAGGCGGCTTCAGAGGCCGCAGACCCACGCCTAAAGCGATCCAAAAATGATTTTTTTTTCGCTTCGACAGGTTTGTTTTCAGGTGAGGGAGAATCCATGGAGGTTCTTATATTACGGTTATTGAAATCTAGTGTATCCTACCATTTACCCTGGAAAAAGTGGGTAAAACTCACTGATTGGGAGCATCTAATTGCGCGGCAATAAAACTCAGGGCAAAGGGCAGCAAAAGTTGAGAGTTATTGGCGGTCAGTGGCGCAGCCGACGGCTGCCCTTTCCAGCGGTGCCAGGCCTAAGGCCCACGGGTGATCGTATCCGCGAGACCTTATTTAACTGGCTGGCGGCCGATATTGCAGGTGCGCGCTGCCTTGATCTGTTCGCTGGCTCTGGAGCCCTTAGCTTTGAGGCTCTGTCTCGCGGAGCGGCCAGCTGTACCGCCATTGAACGACATGCAGATGCGGTGCGGCAACTGCATGATAACAAGGCCCTACTTGGGGCCAACAACCTCAGCATTATCAGTGCCGATTGCCAGCAATATTTACAGCAAAATCCACCACAGCAGGTCTACCATATTGTATTTATCGACCCGCCTTTTGATAAACAGCTACAGGGCAGCATATGTGAAGCTATTAATAGTCCTGGCTGGTTAGCGCCCGGAGCCAGCATCTATATTGAACTGCCCGCGGCAGAAAGCGGTTTTGTGGCTCCCGCAAACTGGCAGCAACGTCAGGAAAAAATGACAGGAGGAGTAAAATATGGCCTGTATTCTTACATTGAGCCCAGAGCACAATTTAAGTAATATGCGGCCTCTCATATTCTGATCGAGATGCAGCTCATGAAGACTATTGTCTATCCCGGTACCTTTGACCCCATCACCAACGGTCATATTGATCTTGTTGAGCGAGCTTCGAGACTGTTCGACAAAGTAGTAATCGGTATCGCCAGCAGCCAGCGCAAGAGCCCGCTGTTTAGTATCGACGAGCGCATAAAGTTAGCCTCTGATGCCCTGGCTCATGTGCCTAATATCGAGATTCGCGGCTTTGACTACCTGCTGGTTAACTTTGTTAATGACTGCGGCGCAGATGCCATTATGCGAGGACTGAGAGCTGTCTCTGACTTTGAGTATGAATTTCAGCTGGCCAATATGAATCGTGCTCTATCGCCAGAAGTTGAAAGTATTTTCCTTACACCTGCCGAGAGATTTTCTTATATTTCATCGTCTTTGGTGCGCGAGATATCCTCATTGGATGGCGATGTCTCTAAGTTTGTCCCAGCCAATGTAGTTGAGGCCCTGTCTGCCAAGTTTAATCATTAAGCTAGCGCTGACAGCGCGGGCAAAATACCGAACTGCGCTGCCCCAGCTTAATCTCTTTTAGCAGGCCCGCACAGGCGACGCAGGTCTCGCCACCCCGGCCATACACCGCTAGGGTCTGCTGGAAGTAACCTGGCTCGCCATTACCGTTAACAAAATCCCGCAATGTGGTGCCGCCCTGCACAATAGCTGCAGCCAACACCTCCTGTATATGACCCGCAAGCTCTGTGTAGCGCTGCAATGATATGTTGCCAGCGCTGCGGTCCGGCCTGATACCACTGCGAAACAGTGCTTCTGAGGCGTAAATATTGCCTACCCCGACCACGGTTTTGTTATCCATGATAAAGGGTTTAACCGCCACTTTTCGCCTGCGTGACAACTGGTAAAGCCTGTGCCCATTGAAGTCTTCAGACAGGGGCTCGGGGCCCAGCTGGGAAAGCTGCTGGTGAGGGCCCTCCGACCAGAGCCAACAACCAAAGCGGCGCGGATCGTGAAATCGCAGTACAGACCCATTGCCCATGCACATCTCTATATGGTCGTGCTTGCGCAACTCTGTATTGGGCTGAACTATCCGTAGACTGCCGCTCATACCCAGGTGCACTAGCATGGAACCATGCTCAAGGTGCATTAACAGATACTTGGCGCGCCGAGACAGACGAATTACGGTCTGCCCTTCAACAAGCTGGGCGAGATTTGGGTTAACCGGCCAGCGCAGAGAGCTCTGGCGCACTCGGATGCTTCTGATTACCTGGCCTGTAATAGCAGACTCAATACCCCTGAGAGTGGTTTCTACCTCTGGTAATTCCGGCATAGGAGTTCCTAAATACGACTTTTTTGCGATTATGAGTAATCAGTGCTGGCACCAAGGGGCACAAGAGGTCAGAATAGCATAAAAGTGGCGTTTCGCCTGCGGGCTGAGATGACTAGCAATTTCTATAAAATTCAGTAGAATGCCCACCTCCATAGAATTAGTAGTTTTTAAAAGGTGCGATTTAACATGGCGCTAGGCAAAAGACGTAAGGCGGAAGACGAATCACAAATTGATATGACACCTATGCTGGACGTGGTGTTTATTATGCTGATCTTCTTCATTGTAACCGCATCATTTGTTAACGAAGTTGGTCTTGGCGTTAATCGTCCCCCCACCTCGGACCAACCACCACCAGACTCAGAGAACACCAATATTGTGTTCAGAATTTCTGAAAGTAATGAGCTCACCCTTGAAGGCCGCCGTATCGATATACGCTCTGTGCGCGCCAACGTTGAGAGAATGCATGCGGAGAAGCCGGAAGCCAAAGTGGTAATCAGCTCGCATCCCAAGTCCAAGACTGAGCTGTTTGTGAAGATTTCTGACCAGGCCCGAGAAGCTGGCGTCTACGATATCTCGCTATCGACCGACGAGTAAAAACAACAGAGCTATGCCAAAGGCACTGAGTAATGCTCAGTGCCTTTTTTTATGGCTAATCCTAATAGCCTTGTATTACAGTTTGTGGCTGAGCCTCGCGTAGAGAAACCGACCTGTGGAATCATGAGTCCGGGCATCAAAGTTATCATTGAATGCTGTGCCTAAAAATGGCGGTGCTTGATCTAGAATATTCTCCATACCCAGCGTGACCAGCGACTCTCCGGAATTAAAATGATAACTCACCTGCATATCCTCCCGCGACCAGGCGCCTGATTCCCGCGCCCGATTTTCAGAGATAATTTGCTCCCTCAAGCTGGAGATATAAAGTGAGGAGAGCGCAAACTCCCAGCGGCCAAATTGCCAGAATAAATTGAGCCGTGACTTCCATTCGGGAATGGAGCCACTGCCACCGGCTGTTTTATCCACAAAGCTACCAGCCAAATCTGTGCCCGGCGCTCCTGGCTCCGGCGCAAAACGGTATGAGTCAATGTAAGAACCGCCCATATTGACCCCAAATGTACCCCAGCGAGCAATAAAAACTCGCCAGGATATATCTATATCGGCACCCTGTATCTCTCTGGAACCCAGATTTTGATTATTGGCGGTTACCTGCAGCAGCTCGCCACTATCCGATCGGGTAATCAAATCGGCAAACCGTCCGTTGTGAGCATTTTGATTAACAAAAAACTGACCATTGGCATCAATTACCTGATCGACTTCAATAGAAAATATATCCACCCCAAGACTGAGGTTTTCCAAACCATTGGGTTGATACAAAAACCCCATAGACAGGTTTTGAGATTTCTCAGGCCTGAGATTGCTGTTGCCACCGATAACAACAGAATACTCCGTTCTCAAGGGGTCTGTAGGCTGTGAACAACCAGTTAGCTGAGATGCATTTGCTCCGGAGCAGGGGTCGTTTAAAAATGCCTGGGTACTGCTTGCCTCCCGGTATAACTCAAACAACGAAGGCGCGCGGAAGCCCCAGGAAAGGCTGGCGCGCAGCATTAGATCTTGCAAAGGCTTGTAACGCAGCGCCATTTTGGGATTGGCGCGCACACCAAAGCTGCTGGAATGAGTTAGCCGAAACGAAGCATTGGCCTCCAGACTGTGCACTCCGGGTAGATTTTTAGCCAAGGGGATCAGTGACTCCAGATACATCTCGGTAATGTTTTGACTGCCCTGACTATTGCCTGTGGCTGCGCCAATCAATTGATTTCCCAGTACCAGCTTGTCTACTGAGGTGTGCAGACGTTCGCGACGAAATTCTAGCCCGGAGGCAAACTCCACCTCTCCGGCAGGCACTATGTCTACCAGCTGGGACAGATCCAGGTTAAGCGACCAGAGTTCCGCTCTGCCCTGATTGAGGGCATTTGCGGCAATATAATCGAGCTGATCCTGAGGCATTGTCGCGGCGGGAGCAAATATATTAATTGGCACACAACCCGCGGTATTGGCACAGTTCTGTGCAGAACTCAGGCCCCTCGCAAGTTGCTCCAAATCGACCAGGTTGCGCCAGCGCTCTGTTGCCCGAGTCTGGCTCCAGTTGAGGCTCAATTGCCATTCACCATCACGCAGGTTACCCATAATTCTGCCGTGGGCACGGGTTGTTCTGGCGCGATTATGCTGCTGCCTGGGGCCCAAACCCACCAGGCTAATACGAGCGTCATCTATGGCCTGGCCAAAGGGGTTGTAAGGATTGTTGCTATCAATGCTGATAGGCTCAGCAGAAAATGCGGTCAACACTGATGCCGGCGCAAGGGTTGTGTGACTGCGACTATCTACATGGGTCAGCTCAAAAGCGGCGTCGACGGCCGCGAGGTTTTTCAATTCTCCGGCAATATGGATGGAATTGCGTTCCGCCGGAGCAAGGGACGAGGTCAGCTGCCGGTAATCAAACAGATCATCGTCAGTGGCCCGTCGAAAATCTGCCACCGCCGAGCCATTGAGGTTGTCAGCAGATAGCAGCAGCACATCCCCACCGACCTGCAATCGGGCATTGGGGGTGGCACTGGATCGAAAATCAAGACCACCCATTGCCCGACCATCTGCGCTGGCGGAAATTTCTCTGTCGCGACTGAAAATTCCCGCTTGCTGATAATGGGAGGCGGTTATCATCAGATCTAAGGCACTTAGGGACAGGCCACCGACATAATCATATCGCTTAGTTTGGTTGTCTCCTCTGCTGGCCGAGCCATAAAAGGCATTGATAACCGCACCTTTAAAGCGCTTTTTGAGGATAATATTAACCACCCCCGCAATGGCATCAGACCCATAGATAGATGAGCCGCTGTCCTTAAGTATTTCAATGCGATCAACCGCCGCCAGAGGGATGCTATTTAAGTCTACCGAGCTGCCATCCAGTGCATTGTTAGCAAGGCGCTGACCATTGACCAGCACCAGCGTATTAGTTGCTGGCAGCCCTCGCAGAGTAACACTGGCCGTACCATTGCCACCATTGCTCACCGCAGTACTATCAGAATTACCCATTACCTCGGGGGTAGACCGCATTAACTCAGCCATGGTCTGAGCACCCGTCAAACGAATCTCTGTGGCGGTTAAAATCTCTACCGGGGTAAAGCCTCCGGCATTTAGCTGCTTAAACCTTGAACCAGTTACTGGCTTGCCGCGAATCACCAGCTCTTCAATCATGGGATACTGCTGGATTGAGAAGGCCAGCTCGTCCCCCATGGCCTGGCAGGCTCTGGCGGCATAACAGCGAGGCAACACCACCAGGGTCTGGGGGCCCACCACCCGATACTCAAGGTCTTGGCCCTCAATCAATTGTTCCAGTACCTGTAATACTGAGAATTCTCCAGCCACAGCTGGACGTATTTTGTCAGGTACCTGAGAGGGGAAAATAATCGAGGCCTGGGTTTGCTGACCCAGAGCCACCAAAGATTTATGCAGGCCGCCACTGGGCAAACTTACCTCATAAGTATCTGTAACAATAGCTCGCGCGGAGCCAACTAGTGGCGGGATAAAAGATAGACATAGACACAGGCAGGCATAAAAAAGGGCAACAGAAAACTGTCGCCCACAGGTTATTAGATGGCGGTAAACATTCACTTGTTTAGCAGGAAGCTTCCCTGAGTCCATAGACACTCGGCTGCATGCAGCTCACAGATCTTTTAGAGGACTATTAAACCTTATGGGTTGGGCTTAGACAACAGCCAATTATTGTCCTGCCGAGACAGCTCCAGATCAAAGGCCTGGGCCACCGCCACCAGTGTAGTCTCGCGCTCCCGGGATGAAAATATCCCAGAGATCTTGTGAGCTGACTGCACCCCATCGCCCAAGACAATTTTATGCTCAAGATAGCGATTGAGAAGTGTCGTGGCCTCACTCAGACTAGCGCTATCAAAAAGAATCTGCCCTTCCCGCCAGGCCGTGGCCTGCTGTATATTTTGCCGAGGCAAATCAGCCATACCACTGGTCTCACTAAACTCAAGCGCCTGATCGGCCAACAGCATTCTCGATTCTGGCGCAGCAACTGCAGAACCCTCAGCTTCAGAAACCCTAACCACGCCCTCAACCACATGTACCCTAGCCCTTTCTGCGCCCTGCCGATAGATATTAAAGGCGGTTCCCAGCGCCTGCACATCGGCCCCGCCAACATGGACAATAAAGGGCTTATCTTTATTGGGTGCTACCGTAAAAAAGGCCTCGCCTCTGACCAGCTCGATCTCCCGCAAACTATCTGAAATAGACAGAGTCACCGAGCTGTTGGTATTGAGCTCTATCAGGCTGCCATCATCCAGCAGCACCTGCTGGTACTCGCCAATGGCAGTGGAATAGGTCCGCCCATTGTCCTGAAATATCAGCACAGCCAGAGCAATAACTGCCACTGAAACGGACACAGTTGTCAGCGATCGCCAGAAACCAGCAAAGGCTCTGCGCATTAATCGAACTAGATTGTCCTGAACAGAGCCTGCAGTTTCGGCATCTGGCATCAAGTCGGGCATGTAGGACAGAAGACCTGCTGTCTCCCAGGTGTCTATGGCCTGGTTCCAGGCCAGCTCATGTTGCTCTGAGGCCACCAGCCAGTCGGCAAAGGCCTCAATATCTGCGTCGGCTACGCTGTCAGAACGCAACCGTACAACCCAGCCCAATGCCTGTTCAATGGCTGGACCCTCGGCGATTTTATATGATGAATTTTTCCCTGTATTTTTCATGTTTCTCCCTGCACCCAAAAGCGCATGCTCCTCCTTAGGCATTGGATATCCCCTGTTAGACGTATAAGACCGACAAATCCCCAATTTTTATCTGTGCAATTTATAATTTTCAATGCTCAACCTCGGCCACCACATGGCGCAGCTGCTTGAGTACCTCAAGAATATACTTCTCGACACTGCTGACAGACACCCCCATCTGTTGGGCGATCTGACTGTAGGTCCAGCCTTTATTGCGGCTGAGAATAAAGGCCTGGCGGGCGTTCTCAGGCAAGCCCTGCAGTTTACTATGCACTAAAAGCAGGGTTTCTCTGGCCTCAATCTCTCGCTCCAGTGAAATGGTTTGCGAGGGCGAAGTGGCCATAGCACTGAGGTCTTTGGGCTGCTTCGAGGTCTCTCGGTCTATATAATTTTTGTGCAAAACCTCACGACGTATCTGGTCGATAGACATATTGGCTGCCACCTGAAACAAAAACGCCTTGGCATTGGAAAGATGATCCAGATCATCCAGAGTGTAGAGTTTTAGATAGGCTGCCTGGGCTATATCCTCTGCATCCTCCCGGCTTTTCATGCGACGCGTCAAAAACCGCACTAGCGCTGAGCTATGCTCTCTGACTAATTTATCGACTACATCTTTGTTCTTGTAATTCATAACCAATCTGACAAGATAGTTTGCGGCGTCAACAGCACCTTGGGACGCATTCACTTTACCATAATTTTGGAATAGTCTATGGAGCAAGCGAGAGCCACTTTCGATCAGTCTGCGATCACAGCGCTACGCGAAAACCTGCTGCCACTCAGTGCTGAAACAACTTTTGTCGACCCCGCAGATACTGTCATAAGGCGGTATCTCGACTTTTATCAGCTTCCTATTCCCCGTGGGGGGCTCCGTCTCCGTGCTGGAGTTATCAATCTACAACAGCCTGAACAGTCACTGGCTATAGCCAGCCTGTGCTGGACGCCAAAAAACCCGGTCGGCTCAGTAATTGTGGTCCATGGCTACATGGATCATATGGGCCTGTTTAACCATTTGATCGAGCATCTGCTTGAGTGCCGCCTCAATGTTATCTGCTTTGATCTTCCCGGGCATGGCCTTTCATCAGGCCAACCTGGTTTTATTTTAGACTACGCGGACTATGTGCGAGTGCTAAATGAGGTAATAGATATTAGCCAGACAATGTTTGACCTGCCTCTGCAAGCTATAGGTCAGAGTATGGGTGGGGCCATACTGCTAAAACATCTGATTAATTTTGATCAGCAAGAGCATTATCCATTTACCAGGCTCAATTTACTGGCTCCCCTCCTGCGGCCAAGAGGCTGGGGTTTAAATCGACTGCTGTATCGGTTTGTCAGGCTATTTAGGGATAGCTCCAAACGGGTGTTTAGGCCCAGCTCCTTCGATGTGGAATTTCTGGATTTTGTAAAGCACGGGGATCCATTTCAACCACGCAGTGTACCCATGGCATGGGTGGCCGCGCTGGATCAATGGATCAAAGAGTTTGCCCACTTCAGGGCCGGCCACCAATTGGCATGTACCCAGGTCAATCTGATCCAGGGCAGTGGCGATAAAACATTAGACTGGCAAGACAATCTAGCTCAGTTTAAAGGCCAGCTGCCGGAGCTGCAGGTGCAGATTATCGCCGGGGCCAATCACCACCTAGTTAATGAAATAGAGCCTCTGCGCCAGGAGATTTTTGCAGCTCTGACGCTATAACAGAGGTCTAGGCTGTGGGCACTGTTCTAGTATTGCCATTGTCATCTATGGCGACAAATACAAATTCACCCTCGGTAACCTTGCATAGATCGTCCTTATTGTTGTTGCTGATCCAGGCCTCAATGGAGATTTTGATTGAACTGGTGCCCACAGACAGGGTGCTGGCATAGCAGCCGACCACTGCGCCCACGGGCACAGGGTTAAGAAATGACATGCTGCTAATAGCCACAGTAGCCACTCGACCGCTGGCAATTCGGCCCGCCAATATAGCGCCGGCCAAATCCATTTGACTCAATAACCAGCCACCAAAAATATCGCCATTGGAATTAGTTTCTCTGGGCATGGCAATGGTTTGAGAAATCAGTTGGCCAATGGGTGTGGGGGACTCATTAATATTTTGCATTGATTTAGGTCTCTTCCTTTAGTTGCTATTAGTTTTTAGGCCTGGCACCTAGTTGTAAATAAGTGCTGGCAACCAGGTGGCAAGCTCAGGCCATATTGCAAGCATTAGCATCAGCGCGACCTGCATGGCAATAAACGGCATCACCCCGCGATACATATCCGAGGTCTCAACACTGGCTGGCGCCACACCCCGCAGATAAAACAGCGCAAAGCCAAAGGGCGGGGTCAAAAACGAGGTCTGCAGGTTAATGGCAATCATCACACCCAGCCACACCGGATCAAGACCCATAGCCAGCAGCACTGGCCCAACGATGGGCACAACCACAAAGGTAATCTCGATAAAGTCGAGAATAAAGCCCAGCAGAAATATAACCAACATCACCAGCAATGTTGCAGCAACAATACCGCCAGGCAAATCGTTAAAGAACTGCTCGACAACCTCTTCACCGCCAAATCCTCTAAATACCAGAGAAAATATCGCTGCACCAATCAGAATTAAAAACACCATCGACGTGACTTCCGTGGTGCTCTGGGCCACCTCTCTCAGTCTGCTCAGGCTCAGCTGCCCGCGCAAACCAGCAAGCAATGTGGCACCAAAGGCTCCCACGCCGGCGGCTTCGGTAGGTGTAGCCGCACCTGTCAAAATAGAGCCGAGCACTGCCACAATTAAAAATACCGGAGGTAATAAATTGCGCATGGCGCGCGACACTTTATCAGCCGAAGGCTGCCCTGCGGGTAGCTCAGCCTCAGCTTGTAGCGCCGGCCTGGAAAATAGAATGACATAGAGAATGTACATAAAGACCAAAATCAGCCCAGGGATAATTGCGCCGACAAATAGATCACCAATAGAGACCGTTTTAGGCGTAAAAATACCCATATTTAGCTGTGCCTGCTGATAGGCGCTCGACAATGTGTCGCCCAGTAAAACCAATGCAATGGATGGCGGAATAATCTGCCCCAATGTGCCAGTGGCGGCAATTACCCCAGTGGCCTGGGCCGAAGAATAACCGCGCTTAAGCATAGTGGGCAGAGACATCAGCCCCATAGTCACCACCGTGGCCCCAACAATCCCTGTGCTGGCGGCTAGCAGAGCCCCCACCAGCACCACAGAGATACCCAGCCCGCTGCGAAAGCCGCCAAATAGATCGGCCATGCTCTCTAGTAAGTCTTCAGATAAACGTGATTTCTCTAGCATCACCCCCATAAAAATAAACAGGGGCACAGCGATCAGGGTGGTATTTTCAATGGTGCCAAAGAGGCGATTGGGCAGAGCCAATAAAAACGCCATATCAAACTGACCGACAGCTGCTCCCGCCAGGGCAAAGAGCAAAGCGGTTCCCGCCAGAGAGAGTGCTACTGGATAGCCCGCCATTAATACCAGGCACACCGTTAGAAACATCAGAAAAGGAATAAACTCAGCCATCAGAGAATAGGCTCTACAGCTTCATGCTCTGCTAGCCCGCGGCCAGTTAGAATCAACGCACTCTTTAACACCTCAGCAACACCTTGCAACAGCAACATTGCGGGCATAATTAGCATCAGTGTTTTCAGCAGATAAATAAACGGCAGGCCATTATTTTCTGCCGAAGTCTCGGTAATGGCCCAGCTGGCCGCTACATAATCCCAGCTGGTTACAAAGATCAGCACAGTGACGGGAATAAGAAAAAAAAGCCCCCCCAACAGGTCAACCAGTGCTTTTTTATATGCCGGGAAGTTGCGATAAAAAATATCTACCCGCACATGACCACCGCGCTTTAGGGTAAAGGCAATGCCCAGCATAAAGACCATAGCGTGGATATAGGTAACCAACTCCTGCATAGCGATCGAGCCCATCTCAAGGAAGTAACGCATTACCACCACCGTGACAACAAGGGCAACCATAGCTGCAGTCAGCCAGGAAATAACCCGGCCGGTTATCTCGGTAAGCCTATCGATTTGCCTGATAACAGCACCAATCACACCCATACTCCAACTTATTTGCAGCGAATAATAATTGCATAGATTCTCAAACGGAGTGCAGTATAACCTTACCGGCACTGTGCTCATAGCCACGTTCACGGGGTTATTTTGGCGGCCTTAATGGTCTACATAAAATAATTGAACAAAGTATTAAAGGTTCTCAAACTACTGTCGATGATTTCATTGAAGACACCTCTATCCACCAAAATCTGGTAGCTGGAGGTTGGTTGACCCTGCCTATAAATGCTGGGTCGTTTAAACAATGGTGAGCGATATGACATCAGGTGACATAGGTATTAAAAGTGCACCGCCCGCAGAGGTGGTGCAAACCAGACCTCCAGTTCAGACTGGAGCAGCCGCTGCTGCTCCCGCTGAAGCGCAGGTCAAGGTTGAAGCCGCAAAAACCGGTCTCGCCTTGCCCCGGTGGAAAATGAGACATTAAGATGTATTTATGAATTGCGTTATATAGGTATGAGCTTGCACGAATAAGGGCGTTAAATTCTTTTAGCTATGCATTTGGCAATAAGCGCTGTTGGGGCTGGACCAAAGCAACTGACAAAAAATACTGACATCTACACATGGGTTGCGTACATTGCACATTAACCAATTGGAACCAAAATCATGTTAAAACTTCGGGAAGCGCTGGTAGAGGCTTGCATTACCCTGGTTGTCGGAGGATTGATTGGCGCTGCTCTCGGAGTAGTGTCGAATCTGTTTGTAATAGGCGTAGAATCCCTGGGCGCCTATAGAGAGGCATCTAATTTGCTGAGCGTTAATGTTGGCGGGCAGATTGTGTCTTTTTCAAGCCTGCTGTTTCTCTGGGCCGCGGCGGCAGTCGTGCTATTTATAAAAACCAGTCTCAATATTAGCCAGTGGGCAGGGCCCGCTGACAGTATCTTTGCTGCCCAGCAGCAATATCAACCACTGAATATCAAGCAGGGTTTTGCCTCTACACTGGGTGCTTTTGCCGCGGCCAGCGGCGGCGCCTCGGTTGGGCAATATGGGCCTATTGTTCATTTCGGCGCCACGATTGGAGTCTGGGTAAAGCGCCTTGTGTCTAGCCGCCTAAGCCAGGATATTTACCTTGGCTGCGGCGTTGCCGCCGCTATTTCGGCCGGCTTTAACGCCCCTATTGCCGGGGTTATTTTTGCCCATGAGGCCATACTGCGGCACTTTTCGATGCGAGCTATTGCACCTATCACTGTAGCCTCCATCAGTGCTAGCACATTGGGCAGCTATTGGTTTCCCAATACTGCATCACTGGATATTGAGGCGGTGGTGCCAAGTCTTGCCGAAGTAGTGCCCACATTAATCGTGTTGGCGCCGCTGTTTGCGCTGGTGGCCACACTATTTATGCTGTCCCTTCGCCACGCATCATCAGTGGCCAGCAGCATTAAGCTTTCGCCAACCAAGCTGCTCTTTCTGGGGGCAACCCTGTGCGGCCTGGTGGGAGTATGGATACCGCAGATTTTGGGATTGGGTATCTCTAGTATCAATCAGATGATTGCCGGCGACTTCGCCCTCTGGCTGCTGGTCACAGTGCTGATCGCTAAAATTATGATGACTGCCGTCTGTCTCGGCTGTGGGTTGCCTGGGGGAACTTTCTCTCCCGCCCTGTTTATTGGAGTGGCAACTGGGGCTCTGGCGGGGCAGCTGTTAACCCTGTTGGGATTTGCCAATATTGCTGGCATTATCAGCGTGGCCGCAATGGCAGCAGTGAGTTCTGCGGTGATTGGCGCACCATTGTCAGCAGTCATGATTGTGCTGGAACTAACCCAGTCCTATGAATATGCCGTAGCGGCGATGGTGGCGGTGGTGGTCTCCAGTTTGCTGACTAACCGCCTGTTTGGCCACTCGTTTTTTGATCGTCAATTGCTCGACCGCGGCATAGACTTGTCTCAGGGTCGTGAGGCGCTTGCCCTGGGTCATGTGCTGATAGAGGGCTATGCCAGCCAGAATTATATCCCCGCTGCTGTTACCAGCCGTGGCGATGAGTTGCTGGATGCCATGCGCACAGGGGGAGATACCGAAGCCTATGTGCTCAATCAAGATGGGGTCCTACTTGGCAAGCTCAGCATTTATGCTGTGCTTGAGGCCGGGTCTGGAGCCATTGGCGATTTTATGGATACCGCCCCTCTCAGCCTTTATACTCATGATTCACTAGAGCATGCCATGGCAACTGCTGGCGAATTTGTAGGCGAAAGCCTGCCGATTATAGAGCCGGATACTGGACGACTGATGGGTACAGTGACTGAGGGAGCACTGTTCCAGGCGGTCATTGCTGTACAAAAGCAAGCGCGAAGCCAAGAGCGCTCTTAATAAAATAATAACAAAGGAATTTGTCTGTGAAGCAACTTCTAAAAATCATTGTTTTCCACTGCTCTGTAATTTCTGTCTTAGCTCCCGGGCTGGCGTTCGCCGATACCTACGAGGCTGGCGTAATGGCCATTAAGCGCGGTCATTTTGAAACTGTTATGCGGGCGTTTATGCCCCTGGCTGAGGCAGGTCGTGCTGAGGCACAAAACAATGTGGGGCATTTCTATGAGCAGGGTCTGGGTGTAACTCAAGATTATGAGCAGGCAATCAGCTGGTACCTCAAAGCCAGTGAGCAAGGCCTGGCGGCAGCGCAGCACAATGCGGGTATGCTCTATTACAACGGGACCGGAGTAGAGCAGGACTACAGTCAGGCCTTTATTCTATTTGAACAAGCAGCTCAGCAGGATATTACTGAGGCTCAGTATATGCTGGGTCTTATGTACCACCAGGGCCATGAACGGGATGCTGATTACGATCAGGCCCGCGAGTGGTTTTTAAAATCTGCCAAAAAAGCCTATGCCAACGCGCAGTTTATGTATGCCTACATGCTACAGTCTGCTCAGGGTGGAAGTGAAGATGCTGAACCGCAAAAGGCCATGGTCTGGGCTTCACTGTCTGAACACAACGGCAAAACCGACGCCATCAGTATCACCTCGGTTGCGGCCATGCAGATGGAAGATCGTGAAATTAGTGCTGTGCAGGGCATTGTCGATCAATGTCTGGCAACTAATTACGCTCAGTGTCCGGAATAACTCGATTAATTGACAAATAATTGCTCAGGACCTGTATCGAAAGTCTCCTTTGGCACTGTCTGCAAATTAGCTCTGGTGGTCAGCGAGATACTGCTGCGCCTGTCACCTCAACCTGGTACTGAGCAGTCGAATCCACAATAGGCCCAAGACCTGTGCCCAAATTTACGCTCTGGCCAGCGGCCAATGGCTGGGGCAATGTTAGATAGCTGGCCTGGCCCGCGACGCTGATACGCAATTGAACTCTAGCCATGGTGGCAGGACTATGATTGGTGGTGCGCACCAGCAATTCACGACGGTCTGATAACAGCAGTTGAGCTGTAATAAAACTTTCAGGCTGCAACTCCAGTTTGATTGCTTGAAGCCGCTGTTGAGAGCGAGCGGCAATATCGCCACCAGCCTGATAGGCCTGTTTAAAATAGTTGGTGGCCAGACTGTACTGTTCTCCCGCCATAGCCTCTTCGCCCAGATAGTAGCTGGCTGTGGGAGTGGGCAGCAGAGCATAGCTGCGTTTAATATCGGTCAGGGCCAGACCTGTCTGACCTCGCTCATGCCGCAATACCCCGCGAGCCAGGTAGGGACTGAAATACTCGGGATTTTTGCTGATTGCTGTAGTGAAAGCTCTGTCGGCATTGGCAAGATTATTCATCTGCTTCCAGGCCTGGCCACGCAACTCCCAAAAGGCGCTTTCCTGTGGTTGGATAGCCACCGCTTTGTCCAGGGCCACAAGAGCTTTTTTGGCTTGCTTTTTATTCACCGCTGCCGCCGCAGCTTGCTGTGCTCTGTATGCAGGGGCATCCTTTTGTAGCTGGGCCATAGCTGCTTGATAGCGCTCTCTGTGGCGCTCCCCTCGCGGCAGCATTTTAGCCCTGGCGCTATTGGCCTCCACACGCCGGACTGAGGGTGGATGGCTGGCAAATAATCCGCTGATAAAGTCTGCCTGGCGGCCTTCGCTCAATTTGACAAAGGTGCGCTGTAACTCCACCGCAGCCTGGGGTTCATAGCCTGCTCTGGCCATATAATCCATACCATAGTAGTCAGATTCTAACTCGTCATCGCGGCCATATTTCGCCATCCAGGCTGCGGCGCCCAGCTGAGATGCAGCTGCGTAGAGCTGTGAATTATCTCGGCCCTGAGTACCAACACCTACGGCAAGCATGCCGATATTGGCCAGAGTTCCGCGGCTTATCTGAGAGGCTCCGTGACGGGCTGCAGCATGCACAATTTCATGGGCAAGCACTGCCGCGAGTTGAGCCTCATCATCCAGATAATCCAGCAGACCGCGATTAATAGCAATTTTGCCTCCGGGAAGAGCCCAGGCGTTGGGTACTGAGTTATTTAGCACCACAAACTCATAGGGTAAATCTGGGCGGTCACTCTCGGCGGCAAGCCGGCCGCCTACTGAGCTTACGTAAGCCTGTAAGCCTGCATCTAGGTAATAATCACCGCCCTGAGACTGTCGCGAGGGTGCATAGTTTTTTTCGCCAAGGGCAATTTCCTGTCTGGGTGAGATCAATGACAGTTCATTTTTCCCGGTCACTGGGTTGACCTCACAGCCAGCTAGCAATAAAACCGCGATTAGGCAAAGTGCGTACACAGGATTTAATAAGCGCTGCATTTTGTATGCTCCTTGGTTCAATCTGACATCCATAGATTGCTATAATGACAGCACTAATTGCTCTGGATTTCCATAAAACGGCGAATTTAAATTATGTTGACTGTTATTTCTCCCGCTAAAAAACTCGATTACAGCAGCACTGTTAGCTCTACAGCCCATAGCCAGCCTGCACTGCTTGAGCACTCTCAAGAACTGCTCACCGGGCTAAAGGCTCTTTCTCCCAAAGATGTCTGCGCACTGATGGGGCTGAGTGATAAGCTCGGCGCACTGAATTATGAGCGCTTTCAAGAGTGGCAAACACCATTTACCACGGATAATGCCCGGCCTGCTGTTCTGGCCTTTAAAGGAGATGTATACCAGGGTCTGGATGCAGAAAGCATGAGCGATAAGCAACTGGATTGGGCTCAGGATAATCTGCGTATACTTTCAGGGCTCTATGGTCTGCTGCGCCCCCTGGACCTTATGCAACCTTACCGGTTGGAGATGGGCACCAAGTTTGCCAATGATCGTGGGGCTGATCTGTATCAGTTTTGGGGCGGCATTATTACCGACGAAATCAATAAACTGCTGGCTAAATCCTCTGATGCGGTGCTGGTGAATCTGGCGTCCAATGAGTATTTTAAATCGGTACAGGCCAAGGATATTGAGGGCCGTATTGTTACCCCAGTATTTATGGACAAAAAAACCGATAAATTCAAAATTATTAGCTTCTTTGCCAAAAAGGCGCGAGGCCTGATGAGCGCCTTTATTATTAAAAATAAAATTATCCATGTTGAAGATATTAAGAAGTTTGATGTCGATGGCTACAGTTATAACAACGCCCTGAGCGATGGAGATAAGTGGGTCTTTACCCGCGAGCATTAATAGGGTGTCAGGGCCTATGGACAAGCCTTTTTCACAAGCCTGCGAAAATAACCGCGAGCCAATCTTTGAGGTTCTAGGGCCTTTAATAGCCCATAAAACCCGCGTTCTGGAGATTGGCAGCGGCACTGGGCAGCATGCGGTCTGGTTTGCTCAGCATCTTCCGCATCTGGTTTGGCAAACTAGTGATTTATCCCACAACCATCCTGGCATCAGGCTCTGGCTAGAGGATCAGCCCTCCCATAATTTGCGCGCACCCATTGTCCTGGATATGCTGGCCGATCACTGGCCAGAAACCACCTACGATGTTATTTATTCGGCCAACACTGCGCATATTATGCCCTGGGAGGGCGTGGTGAATATGCTGGCTCAGGTGGGGTCGCACCTATTGACCGGAGGGCTGTTCTGCCTATACGGGCCCATGGGCTATGCCGGCAAGATAACGCCACAGAGCAATATCCAGTTTGATCTACAGCTGCGGCAACAGGCCGCCCATATGGGTATCCGGGATTTTCATGATATAAATCGACTGGCTGTGGACGCCGGATTAGTGCTGCTGGATGACCATTCAATGCCAGCTAACAATCGTCTTTTAGTCTGGGAAAAGACCTAATTCCAAACTGAGGCTTTGATGCTGGATTTTGATTAAAAATAGTCCAGAGCCAAACCAATAAAGATAACCATGCCCACCCGATGATTATTTAGAAAGGCTTTAAAACAACCCTCTGGCTCGCGGCTTTTGGCATTTAGATGCTGAATAACAAAGTAGGCTGCGGCTAAGGCCAAACCAAAAAAGTAGAACGCTCCCCGGCCAAAACTTACACCAGCCACTGATAATAGCCCGAGGGTTGCCAGCTGTAGCATGGCAATAACCAACAGGTCATGGCGACCGAATAGTATTGCCGTAGATTTAATGCCGACCTTTAAATCATCCTCCCGATCAACCATTGCATAATAAGTGTCAAAGGCAATGGTCCAGAGAATAATGGCAGCAAAAATAAACCAAAGCGCCGCAGGGAGCTGTTGTTGCTCGGCGGCAAAGGCCATGGGCACCACCCAGGCCCAGGCGGCACCCAGACCCAGTTGCGGTAAATTAGTGACTCGCTTTAAAAAGGGATAACTGGCCGCCAACAGCAGGCCACCAAAAGACAGTGCAACCGTCATCCTATTGGTCATTAGCACCAAAACCAGAGCCATTAACAGCAAGCTAAAAAACAATAGTAATGCCTGACGGGGCGCTATCTCGCCAGTAACTAGGGGGCGGTGCTTGGTGCGCTCTACCGCACCATCCACATGGCGATCTGCATAGTCATTGATCACACAGCCGGCTGCACGCATAACCACCACACCCAGGGTGAAAATTATCAATGTCTTAAACGATGGCCTGCCTGCAGAGGCAAACCAGAGTGCCCAGTAGGTTGGCCACAGCAAAAGGTAGGTGCCTATGGGTCGATCGAGGCGCATAAGGCGCAGCCATGGATTAGCTGTGGGTAGGGTTTCTGTTGTCATGTTGTTGGCGAATAATTAAAACTGGGACTTTGATTGTAAGGCTTAAAGTCCGGTAAGAATATCTCGCTGACTAACATGGGTTTATTGTCTAGGCGAAATACGGAGCGACGGCCCCAAAGGGGTGCCTGATAAGCCGTCAACGCCACTGGTAACTGCGTGCCCGGGGAGCTAAAACAGGCTACTTCTACAGGTTCGCGACACATTGATGGATCGCTAAACAAAAGCGCCCCAAGAGGTCGGTTGTCCAGCTGTCTGAGACTGCGCAGACGTCCAGTCAGAGTACTGAGTGGAATGATGCTGCGAGCATAGACCCAGGCAGAGCCACCGCCCAGCAGCAACACCTCACGGATTAATGCCAAGCGACGTTGGGGTAAGCCTAGTGCCCGGCGTTCTGATAACCTGGGCAGCGCCAGATTCTGTCTTAGTACCTGTACTGTCAGCCTGTTATCGCAGACATCAATTAGGCGCTGGGTAAGAGAGCCGGTGTCCGACAACCAGGGTCGCCAATGCGCGGGCACAGTATAGTCAGAGGTACTGATCATCTCTCTCCAGGCAGGTTCCGGACCTGGATGGAAATCAGCAAATTGGGTTGCGCGCACAGCCATTAACTGCCCTTGGGGTAAATGGGGGGATAGCCTTCCGGACGCGCCTTAAAACGCTTGTATTCCCACTGATACTGACTGGGGGCCAGGGCGACAATAGATTCTACACCCCGGTTAAGAGCATCGAGACTGGTTTGTTGGTCGGCGCTATTAATTGCTTCCTCAGCGGGCATAAAGTGCAGCTGCCAGCCTCCATCGGCCCGGAGAGCAGTGCACAACAGTACCTGACTGCCGGACTTTTGAATCAGATTATGCACCAATGTCATAGTCTGGGCTGGCACACCAAAAATGGGCGAGAAATCGCCGCTAGCGGCCGGTGGTACCTGATCGGGCAGAATAGCGGTGGCCTCGCCTCTGCGCAGAGCTTTTAAAAGTGCGGCAACACCGCGCACATTGGTTGGAACCAGAGTGGCGCCAGCTCTCTGTCTGGAGGTCTTGATCCAATCTTCTAGTTGAACCATTTTTGGGGGCTCGTACATCGAAGTCATAGTGGTGAGGGTCGATACCCACAGACCTATCACCTCCCAATTTCCCTGATGGGGAACCAGTAAAATAGTGCCCCTTGGGTTATCCAGCGCTGCTTGCAGATGCTCAGATCCCTCTATGTCGACTATTTTGCCGAGCAACCATTGCGACGATTGCCGCCATAATTTAGGTGTCTCAAAAAAAGCCTGTCCCAGCTGAGACATACGCTGTTTGGCAAGAGCGTCAATTTCTGATTCGGAGAGCTGTGGAAAGCAGAGAGCCAGATTAATCTGGCTGACCCTGTAGGGTCGCGAATTAGTCAGACGCAGGAAATTGCCAAGCACAGCACCCAAATATCTGGCCACCACAAGTGGCAGCCAGGCTATTATTTTTAATACATACAGCAGGACGGTGTTTTTCACAGTTTACCGGGCAACTCATCTTGCAGATACTGACGAAGCTCGTCGCCAATTTCCTGATGCTCAAGGCCCAGTTCAATATTGGCTTTCAACAGACCCATTTTACTACCGCAGTCATAACGAACACCCTCGTACTCGTAGGCCAGTACCTGTTCCTCGGTCAGCAGTGTCTGAATGGCGTCGGTCAGTTGGAATTCGCCGCCCGCGCCGGGCTTTAGAGCGGCCAGATGAGCAAATAGCTGGGGGGTAAAGATATAGCGGCCGGTAACACCCATATCAGAGGGCGCGTCTTCAAAGGCTGGCTTCTCGACTATTTTATCCAACAGAAACACCCGGTCAGTTTGTTTACTGCCGCTGACCACACCATAGGATGAGATTTCCGGGCCCGGCACTTTCTGTACTGCGATCACCGAGCTTTTGTAAAAATCATAGATTTCCACCATCTGTTTTACAGCACCTTTATCATGGTGGATTAAGTCATCCGCCAGAATAACCGCAAAGGGCTCATCGCCAACCAGGTGGGCAGCAGTGGACACCGCATGACCCAGACCCAGCGCCTCAGTCTGGCGGATATAGGTACAGCTGACTCCTTTGGGCACAACGTTCTGGGCAATTGCCAATAATTCTTTTTTGCCGCGCTGCTCCAGCTGGTGCTCTAACTCATAGGCCTTATCAAAATGATCAGCGATACTGCGCTTGGTGCGGCCGGTAACAAAGATTAACTCTGTAATACCAGCTTCTACCGCTTCCTCAACTGCATATTGGATCAGTGGTTTGTCGACTACGGGCATCATTTCCTTTGGGCTTGCCTTGGTGGCGGGCAAAAATCTTGTTCCCATACCGGCTACAGGAAATACCGCTTTCCTGACCCTGTCACCACGTTTCACATGGTCCATCTGTTACTCCTCTGGTAAATATTCAACAGTTACTGTGGCGGCATTATATCCATAACTGGCGATGTTCACGCCATTAAATAGGTCTATTAGCAGTGGATTGCCCTATCTTTATCGTTTTGCGGGCTTATAATTGCGGGTTCTCTGATGGGCAACAATATTTGTAGGTGATATTCGTGAGCAACCTCTGTGCTCCCCCTGATACTTTTCAGGAACTTATAGCAAGACTTCAACAGTACTGGGCAGATCAAGGCTGCGTAGTAATGCAGCCACTGGATATGGAAGTGGGGGCTGGAACATTTCACCCGGCAACTTTTCTGCGCGCCATTGGGCCCGAGGTCTGGAATGCTGCCTATGTACAGCCGAGCCGTCGTCCTACAGATGGGCGCTATGGTGAAAACCCCAATCGCCTGCAGCATTACTATCAGTTTCAGGTGGTTATGAAGCCCTCTCCCGCCGACTTTCAGGAACTCTATCTGGGTTCATTGCAAAGTCTTGGTATTGATACGCTAGTCCATGATGTGCGCTTTGTAGAAGATAATTGGGAGTCGCCCACTCTGGGTGCCTGGGGCCTCGGTTGGGAGATCTGGCTCAATGGCATGGAAGTGTCGCAGTTCACCTATTTTCAACAGGTGGGCGGTCTTGAATGCTATCCAGTCACCGGCGAGATTACCTATGGACTGGAGCGCATTGCTATGTACTTGCAGGGTGTCGATAGCATCTATGATCTTGTCTGGGCTCATGGCCCACAGGGCGATGTTAGCTACGGCGATGTGTTTCTGCAAAACGAACGGGAGATGTCCAGCTTTAACTTTGAACATGCTGATGTGGACTTTTTGTTTAGCGCTTTTGACCAGTACGAAAAAGATGCCCAGAGGCTCACGGAGGCGAAATTACCGCTGCCAGCCTATGAGATGGTAATGAAGGCGTCTCACACCTTTAATTTACTGGACGCGCGCAAGGCGATTTCGGTTACAGAGCGGCAGCGTTATATATTGCGGGTGCGCACACTGGCTCGAGGCGTAGCTCAGGGTTACTTTGACTCGCGCATGGCCGCCGGCTTCCCTCTGGCAGACAAAGCAATTGCCGCTGAAGTAGTGGCTAAGCAAGCTGCTGCGGGAGAGTCAAAATGAACGCAGATTTTCTGATTGAGCTGGGCACTGAAGAATTGCCCCCCAAGGCTCTGCTGTCACTATCAGAGGCTTTTACCCAGGGTGTTGTAGATCGGTTAAAAGCTGAAAATTTAAGCTTTTCTGAGGTCATGGCCTACGCGGCTCCACGTCGCCTGGCACTGGTCATTAAAAGCCTGGAAACTCAGGCGCCCAATTCTGAGCTGGTGGCCTGGGGACCACCTGTGGCTGTTGCCTTTGATGGCGATGGCCTGCCAACCCGAGCCGCCGAGGCCTTCGCCAAGAAAAATGGCCTTGCCCTTGGCGATTTAGGTCAGCATATAGAAAATGACGGTCAGCAAGACAAACTCTGTGTAAGACGCATAGAGACTGGCGCCCAGACCAGAACCCTGTTGGCCGACGTGATCAATGGATCTCTCGGGGCGCTGCCGATTCCCAAGCGCATGCGTTGGGGCAATAGCAAAGAGGAGTTTGTACGTCCGGTTCAGTGGGCGGTGCTGCTGTTTGATGGCAAGGTCTGTGAAGAGACAATTCTAGGGGTGGTATCCAACAATATTAGTCGTGGACATAGATTTCATAGCGCTGGCGATATTGTTATTGAATCCCCAGAATCCTACGTGCAACAGCTGCATGATGCCTATGTGATCGCAGACTTTGCCAAGCGCCGTGAGATTATTCGCAGTGGCGTTGAGCGCCTGGCGACCGAGTTACAGGGCACAGCTGTAATTGATGAAGATCTGCTGGACGAAGTTAGCGCACTCAATGAATGGCCGGTGCCTCTGATGGGCCGATTCGATGAGCATTTTCTGCAAGTCCCTGCGCAGGCTCTGATCTCGTCGATGAAGGAACACCAGAAGTATTTTCATATAGTAGATGCCCAGGGCAAACTGATGTCAGCATTTATTACCGTGGCTAACATTGAAAGTCGGGATCCCAGCCAGGTGATCAACGGCAACGAGCGTGTTATTCGCCCACGGCTGGCCGACGCTGCATTTTTCTATGCTAATGACAAACAGAGTACCCTGGAGAGCCGTCGTGAATCACTCAAGCAGGTAGTGTTTCAGGTGGCACTGGGCTCTGTGTATAACAAGACTGAACGTGTCGCCGCTCTGGCGGAGAGCCTGTGCAGCTACACAGGCGCTGAAACGGCGATTGCGCGCCGGGCCGCACAACTGAGCAAATCTGATCTGGTAACCGATATGGTCGGTGAGTTCGACGACCTACAGGGCACCATGGGCCGTGACTACGCTATTAATGACGGCGAACCTGCGGAGGTGGCTGAGGCTCTGTTTGAGCAATACCTGCCACGCTTTGCTGGTGATCTGGTGCCCAGTACTGCCACAGGCGCTACCCTGGCACTGGCGGATCGTCTAGATAGCCTGGTAGGCATATTTAGTATTGGCCAACAGCCCTCTGGATCCAGAGATCCCTTTGCTCTGCGCCGCGCGAGTCTGGGTGTATTGCGGATTATTATTGAGCGCGAGATTGATCTCGACTTAACCCAGGCTATTAGCAGTGCTGCATCTCAGTTCGCTGATCTTAGCGGTGCCAAGCTGTCTGGGGATGAGCTATGTGAACAAGTACTCACTTACATTCTGGAGCGCTTTAGGTCTTGGTATAGAGAAGAAGGAATTGGCTCAGCGGTGTTTGCTGCAGTCTCCGCCTTGGGCCTGTCCAACCCTCTGGATATCAATGCCAGAGTACAGGCAGTACAGCATTTTTCACAATTGCCTGAAGCCGTTGCACTGGCAGCAGCCAACAAGCGAGTGTCCAATATTCTCGCTAAGCAACTAGGGGACAGCATCCCTGCTGCCATCGATACTAACTTGCTTCAAGAAGATGCCGAGCAGCACCTGGCTACTGAAATCGAGCGTCTAGCCAGTACTGTGGCGCCATTATTTGGGCGGCGGGATTACAGTGGTGTCCTTACTCAGCTGGCTAAGCTTCGCGAGCCTGTAGACAGGTTTTTCGATGAGGTGATGGTGATGGCAGAGGATGCTCAGGTACGCAACAACCGCCTGGCTCTGCTGCACAGCCTGAGGCAACTGTTTATCAATGTTGCAGATATTTCTCAATTGGCGCCAGCAAAGTAATCAATAGCGGCAAAGGTAATCTAAACATGGAATGGGTAAGACTCTGCTGGTGGGCACTGAGATCGGCAATCTTCTATGTCGGTTTTATCAGCCTGGTGGCTGTAATAAGTGCTGTTGCCTGCATGCTGTTTTTCCTGCCCTTTGCCAGACTCCAGCGTATTGCCACCACAGGCAATCAGCTGTCCATGCTGTGGTTGCGGCTGTGTTGCAATATCCGTATTGCCGTCAGTGGCGAGCACAATGTCCCCGCTGGCCCCTGTCTAGTGTTGAGTAACCATCAGAGTACCTGGGAAACCTTTTATCTGCAGTGGTACTTTCAACCGGCAAGCGTTATTTTAAAGCATGGCCTTATGTGGGTGCCCCTGTTTGGCTGGGCACTGGCCCTAATGCAACCCATTGCTATCAAGCGTTCGAAACCAGCCAAAGCCATTAGGTTTGTATTAAAGCAGGGAGCTAAGAGGCTAGCAGCGGGTAATAAGGTCGTCATTTATCCAGAGGGAACCAGGGTCGGGACCCAGCAGCTTGGCGAATTTAAAACCAGTGGCGCAGCGCTGGCCAAAAAAGCCGGGGTCCCCATAGTCCCTGTGGCTCACAATGCAGGACATCACTGGGCGCGAGATAGCTGGATTAAAAAACCCGGCACTATCTATATGCAAATTGGGCCAATCATAGATACCAGCAACAAAGATCCCAGAGAACTGACAGCTCAGGCCCGAGACTGGATTAACAGCGCACTATAACTGCCAACCGCAGCACAAAAACCCCCAATAAATGGGGCTACAATCCAGCTTATTGCTGCAAGCAGTGCAGCCAGATCAGGGATGCATAAGTCGATGGATAAGCGCAAGAGCACCAAACGCCCCAGCCCAATAGAAAAACGGCACAAAAATCGCAGGGTAATTCCAGACCGCAGGGAGGAGGTTAGATTTGAGCCTCTAAAGGAAGATCGCCGTCAAAACAGCGGACGGCGAGCCACAGATAGGGATGTCTGGAAACCTATTAATCAATAAAAGCTAATAGGTTTTACTAATTTTAAACGTCCAGATTAACCACTGATAACGCATTGGTTTCAATAAAGTCGCGTCTGGGCTCAACATGATCGCCCATCAGGGTAGTAAACATCTGGTCAGCAGCAATTGCATCTTCAATCGTCACTACCAACATACGACGGCTTTCGGGGTCCATGGTGGTTTCCCACAGCTGCTCCGGATTCATTTCTCCCAGGCCTTTGTATCGCTGAGTATTGATGCCGCGACGGGATTCAGCCATCAACCAGTCAAGTGCCTCTTTAAAGCTAGTAACAGGCTGCTCTCGCTCTCCGCGCTTCACATAGGCGCCCTCTTCGATAAGACCCTGCAGCGTATGGCCAAGCTCCACCATTGAGGCATACTCGTTGGAGGCAAAGAAATCTCGTCCAAAACTGTGGTAATGGGGCACACCATGGGCAGTAATTTCAATATTAGGAATAAACAGATTGCGCTCTTTATCCTCTTTAACCGAGACCTTATAACGGTGAGTGCCGCTAGCAACTTCCTCGAGCTTTTCCTGGAGTTCGCCACACCAGCCCTCAAGATCGCCGCTTTTTTGCAGAAGTTTCTCGTCGAGGCTGCTGATATAAACCAGCGCTTCGAGCAATTCAATCGGGTAAACCAGCGACATGCGGTTAATTAGATCACCTACATGCCTAAATTGCGTAACCAGAGACTCCAGCGCTGTGCCCTGGATAGCCGGAGCCTTAGGGTTAACATGCAGACTCGCGCCCTCGAGGGCCTTCTGAGTCAGATAAACCAACAGCGCAGCATCGTCTTTGACATACTGCTCGCTCTTTCCTTTGGTAACCTTGTACAGCGGCGGCTGGGCAATAAAGATATGGCCATTCTCCACCAGCTCACGCATCTGTCTAAAGAAGAAGGTTAACAGCAGTGTACGGATGTGCGAACCATCCACATCCGCATCCGTCATGATGACTATGGTGTGATAACGCAGCTTCTCAAGGCTAAATTCTTCTGCGCCTATTCCACAGCCCAGCGCAGTAATCAAGGTCCCCACCTCAGCACTGGAAAGCATTTTATCAAAACGCGCCTTCTCGACATTGAGGATCTTACCTTTCAGAGGAAGAATCGCCTGGGTTTTGCGCGCACGGCCCTGTTTTGCAGAGCCACCAGCAGAGTCACCCTCCACCAGGTAAAGTTCTGAGAGTGCCGGATCTTTTTCCTGGCAATCTGCCAGCTTCCCAGGCAGGCCAGCAATATCCAGCGCACCTTTGCGGCGAGTCATCTCGCGAGCCTTGCGGGCTGCCTCACGGGCGCGAGCGGCATCAATCATTTTATTGACCACAGCCCTGGCTTCCTGAGGAAACTCCATTAAATAGTCAGTGAATTTCTCACCCATCTCCTGTTCTACCGCAGTTTTTACCTCAGAGCTCACCAGCTTATCCTTGGTCTGCGAGGAAAATTTGGGATCTGGTACCTTAACCGAAACAATACCAGTGAGACCCTCACGGGCGTCATCACCTGTGGTAGCCACCTTGGACTTACCATTAATACCCTCTTTCTCAATATAGGAGTTAAGCCCACGGGTTAAAGCAGAGCGAAAACCCGCCAAATGGGTACCGCCATCTCGCTGGGGGATATTATTGGTATAACAGAGAATATTTTCCTGAAAGCCATCATTCCACTGCAGAGCTACCTCGACACTGGTGCCATCTTCCCGGTCAGTGCTGAAATGCATAATCTTGTTAACAGTACTTTTATTGGTGTTCAGATATTCGACAAAGGCGCTTAAGCCACCTTCGTAAGCATAGGTTTCCTCTTTACCTGAGCGATCATCCTGCAAAACAATGCATACGCCGGAATTAAGGAACGATAGCTCGCGGAGACGCTTGGCCAGCTGGTCAAAATGGAACTGAATATTGGTAAAGGTTTCCTCAGAGGGCTCAAAATAAACCTCGGTCCCGGTCTCCTCAGTATCACCAATAACAGCTAGAGGGCCATCAGGCACGCCGTGAGAATAGGTTTGCTCATGAACCTTGCCGTTGCGACGGATAGTCAGGCGCATTTTTTTGGACAATGCATTTACAACAGATACGCCCACTCCATGCAGGCCTCCGGATACCTTATAGCTGTTATCATCAAACTTACCGCCGGCATGGAGCACAGTCATAATAACTTCTGCCGCAGAAACGCCTTCATCATGCATTTCTGTGGGAATACCACGGCCATTATCAGAGACAGTAATTGCCTCATTGGGGTGAATAATAATACGTATCTCAGAGCAGTGTCCGGCCAGAGCCTCATCTATTGAGTTATCGACCACCTCAAACACCATATGGTGAAGACCGGTGCCATCATCTGTGTCGCCAATATACATACCAGGGCGCTTGCGAACCGCATCTAGCCCTTTAAGTACCTTGATGCTCGAGGAGTCATAGTTCTCTTCTTCACTCATAGCTTATAATTTTCCCGTTATTCAACCCACTGAAGCAACACCATGTTCCATGTGGAACATCTGATGTGCCATCCCATCCACCAACAATTGAAAATCTTGCTTATCTACTCCAGTCATAAAATACTGGCAATCTAGGCCATTAAGACAGGCAACCACCTGAGCTCTATGCTCGCAATCCAATTCAGCCGGCAAATCATCAAGCAAAAAAAGGCAGGACTGTCCTACCCTATTGCGATAATGAGTGGCTTGCGCCAACTTTAAGGCGTAAACCAAAAGCTTAGTCTGGCCTCTCGATAAAACCTCTGCAGCAACCAAGCCATCAACCTTGATGCGAATATCGGCTTTATGGGCGCCGTGATTAGTACTGCCCAGCGCCATATCTCTTTTGCGGTCAGCTTCAAAAACCTGCGCCAACCCCTGGCCTTCCGCCCAACCTTGATAGTACTCGAGCTCTACTGCACCCAACCCATCAAAGGACAAAGACACCTGCCTAACAATATCTGAGAGCTCCAGCAGATACTGCCGACGGTAATGGGTAACCTGCTCAGTCAAAGGAAGCAGCTCAGCCGTCCAGGCGGCCAATAAATCTTCGTCTATTCTACCATGTCGCAGCAATTGATTGCGCTGTTTTAACGCTTTTTGAAAGCGCCGCCAGAGGTTTGTATAGCCATGTTCCACGTGGAACACACCCCAATCCAAAAACTGCCTTCTCTGCAGCGGCCCACCCTCCAACAGAGTAAAACTATGGGCATCAATCAGCTGTAGCGGCAGCTCTTCTACCAGCTGCACCGCTGACTGAAGAGACTTACCATCAATACGAGCCTCAAACTTACCCTGAGCTGTGCGCCTTATGCCTAGTTGGTGGCTGGTTTTGGACTTTTGGCGCTCTACACGAGCAGACACGACCAGCTCTTCAGCCTGGTTGTTAACCACAACACGCAAATCTCTATGCTTAAATGAGCGGCCACGGCCGAGAATATAAATTGCTTCGAGCAGACTGGTTTTGCCGCTGCCATTAGAGCCGTAGATCACATTGGCTCTGGGATGGCAGTCTATTTGGACGCTAGCAAGATTTCTTACTTGCAGAACATCCAAGCGAGAGAGGTGCATGGATGGCTTGTTACTTTAACAAAAAGTATGGGTTATCCAAGATTACAGCCTCATTGGCATAACGACATAGACAGCAGATCCATTGGCGGCGTCTTCAACCAGTGCGCTGCTATTAGAATCAGACAGGGTAAACCTTATTTCTGAGCCCTTGAGCACATTGAGGACATCCAGCAGATAGCTAACGTTAAAACCGATCTCCAGGTCATCACCGGCATAGTTAACTGTAACCTCTTCCTCTGCTTCCTCTTGCTCGGGGTTATTGGCTACCATTTTAATGGCCCCGTTAGACAGCAGTATGCGCACACCTCTATATTTCTCATTGGATAGAATTGCCGTGCGACCAAAGGCCTGCTTAAGCTCAGCGCGATCCCCCACAACCTGCTTATCACCACCCTTAGGCAGCACGCGGTCATAATCGGGGTAGGCCCCATCAACCAGCTTGGAGGTGAAACAGTAATCAGTTCCTGTAATGCGAATATGGTTGGCACCCATAGACAGTTGTACCTCTTCGTCACCCAGTAGTCGCGACAGCTCCATAATACCTTTGCGAGGTAAAATAGCTGTCATAGTGCCCTCAACCTCGACCTCAACCTCGCCATCACAGAGTGCCATTCTATGGCCATCGGTAGCCACCGCGCGCAACTTATTGGAAGACACCTCCCACAGCATGCCATTTAAATAGTATCTGACGTCCTGTTGTGCCATGGCAAAAGACGTGGCTTCAATCAGCCCCTTAAGCGTGGCGGCCTGAACACCAAACTCGATGCTCTTCTCACCCTCATCCACAGAAGGAAACTCATTGGCTGGCAGTGTTGCCAGAGTAAATTTACTACGGCCGCTTCTTAATTGGGCTTTGCCGTCGCTACTCGAGAAATCTACGGTCGCACCCTCAGGAAGGGAGCGACAGATATCCAGGAATTTTCGCGCTGAAACAGTTACCTCACCACCCTCTTCAGCAGAACCGACCTCGGTGGAACCTACAATCTCAACCTCAAGGTCGGTGCCAGTCAGAGACAGGCGATTACCCTGCAGGCTCAGCAGCACATTAGACAGGATAGGCAGGGTTTGGCGACGCTCTACAACACCTACAACCAGCTGCAGTGGATTTAATAATGATTCGCGGGAAAGGCTGAATTTCATGGTAACTGTCTGCTCCAACTGTCTAAAATGGTAATTTAATAAAATAGCGCCAATCAGGTCGATAGAGTTCTGTAGAGATTCTTAAGGTCTCTTTGCACTTCTCTATCAATAGTCTCCAGCTCTTTCACCTTGCGGCAGGCATGCAAGACGGTAGTATGGTCTCGGCCACCAAAGGACTCACCGATTTCTGGCAAACTATGATTGGTAAGCTCCTTGGCAATGGACATCGCCACCTGACGGGGACGTGCCACCGAGCGACTACGGCGCTTGGACAGCAGATCCGACATTTTGAGCTTATAGTAGTCCGCCACCACCCGCTGGATATTGTCTATGGTAACCAGCTTATCCTGCAGTGCCAACAGATCTTTCAGGGATTCACGAATTAAATCTATATCAATGGCTCTGCCGGTAAACTGTGCGTGGGCCATCACTCTTTTAAGTGCCCCCTCCAGCTCACGAACATTAGAGCGAATACGCTGAGCGATAAAGAATGCCGCGTCTTTGGACAGGGACATACCCACCTGCTCAGCTTTATTAATCAGAATAGCTGCGCGAGTCTCAAGTTCTGGCGGCTCGACTGCCACCGTAAGGCCCCAACCAAACCGAGATTTAAGCCGCTCCTCAACGCCGTCGATTTCTTTGGGATATCGGTCACAGGTTAAGATCATTTGCTGGCCACCCTCAAGGAGAGCGTTATAGGTGTGGAAAAACTCTTCCTGTGAGCGCTCTTTACCGGCAAAAAACTGAATATCATCAATCAGCAGCGCATCCACTGAACGGTAAAACCGCTTGAACTCATCGATTGCCTTCAGCTGCAATGCCTTTACCATATCTGCCACAAACCGCTCAGAGTGCAGATAAACAATTTTGGCATCAGGTTTTTTAGCTTTGAGCGCATTGCCTACAGCATGCATTAGGTGGGTTTTACCCAGGCCAACACCACCGTAAATAAATAGTGGGTTGTAGGAGCCGCCGGGGTTTTCAGCGACCTGCTGAGCCGCAGCAAAAGCCAGCTGATTAGACTTACCCTCAACAAAACTATCAAAGGTAAAGCTACTGTTCAGGTTTGTCTTGAGACTGCTCTCCGCCGCCGACTTAACAACCGCAGGCGCATCGACACTAGTTGGTGATTTGCTCGCCACAGGGTTAGACAGACCCCCGTCGCCATTGAACTCCGCTTGCGGAAAATTGGCCTCGGGTAACCCGTTGCCAGGAAACTGATCAAACTTCTGCGGATTGTTTTGGAACTGCGCCTGGCTGGCTGGCTTTGCGGTTACACCAAGTGAGATCGAACTGCCACCCAGCTGATTACACAGCTCCTCTATGCGGGAAAAGAATTTACTTTTAACCCAGTCTTCGATAAAGCGGTTGGGGGCTATTAATCTCAACCCAGCATCGCCATTTGCCAAGCCAGCTGGAGACTCAACGGTCAAGGGCCTTATCCAGGTATTATATTGCTGTTCAGGCATCTCTTCTCTCAGCTGACTCTGACACCGAGACCAAACCGATTCTGGCACATCAAACCCCATTAGACACAACCTTAAAATTACCTTATGAAGCCTCCCAGAAACAAAATCACCCTGTGCTCTCACTGCGGGCAACTCACCAGTTTATTTAGCTGGAAAACCACAAATTGTTTGTTATTTTTATATTTTTACTGTTTGCAATGATTCTATACCCTGTATTGGTGATTATCCACACCACAAAAAAACAGTAAATTTAGGACAAAAACAAAAATAACATACATTTCAACAACTTAAATAAACACAAACTTTTTTTTATCAACAACAATAGCAAAAAAACTGATCAAAAAACAACCATTTTTTGTGGATAACTTGTGGATATACAGTATAAAACCAGTGTTTAACCAACGATTTATACTTTTAACAATAGCGTCCGCAAAAAACTGCAGATCGAACGTGACCAGCACAAACTAAATAGTCACTTTCCAATACAGAATGAAGAAAAAATGCGGCCTAATAGGTCGTCAGAGGTGAACTGACCGGTAATTTCACAGAGGTGGTTTTGGGCCTGGCGAAGGTCTTCAGCAAGCAATTCTCCAGCGCCCGTGGTCTCGAGTTGCTGAATACCTGTAGTCACCAGATGCAACGCTTTAGTAATAGCATCCAGATGGCGGCGGCGGGCAGAAAAAACACCCTCAGCCTGATCCTGATAACCCACAACCTGTTGTAAATGCGCAGTTAACTGACTAATTCCCTGTTTTTGTTTGGCAGACAGCGCAAAGGTGCCCTCGCGGCCGTCAACAGCGCCAGGTTGCTGATCACAGCGATCAATTTTATTAAGCACTAGAATTACTGGTTGGCGGGCATCCGGGTAGTGAGCAAAATATTCCGGCCAAATAGCAGTCAAATCTGGATTCTCAGTTTCAGTGATATCTGCCACGAAAAGTATTAGATCGGCGTTTTCGATCTCAGACCAGGCTCGCCGCACCCCCTCCCGCTCAATTTCATCTGAGGTATCACGCAGCCCTGCTGTATCTACAACATTTAGGGGCAGGCCCCCCAAGCTTATTCTTTCACGCAAAACGTCTCTGGTAGTTCCGGCGACGGCGGTTACTATAGCTGTCTCACTGCCTGCCAGCGCATTGAGCAAGCTTGACTTGCCGGCGTTGGGCTTACCGGCTAAAACTACCGTCATACCCTCCCGCAACAGAGAGCCCTGCTGTGCTCGAGATAATATATGTCGAAGCTCTGCCTCTAAACTGTGCAGATTGGCGCGCAGATTATCGTCAGCCAAAAAGTCTATCTCTTCTTCAGGAAAATCAATTGCCGCCTCAACATAGATTCTCAGCTGAATCATGGTTTCGACCAACTCTGTCACCAGAGCTGAAAATTCCCCCTGCAGAGACTTAACCGCGGAACGCGCCGCTTGGTAAGATGAGGCATCAATCAAATCTGCAATTGCTTCAGCCTGAGCCAGATCCATTTTATCGTTGAGAAAGGCCCGCTCACTAAATTCACCGGGGCGGGCTGGCCTCGCGCCGAGCTCGATACAGCGCTGCACCAATCGATCTAAAACCACCTGGCCACCATGGCCCTGCAACTCCAATACAGCCTCTCCAGTAAAACTATTGGGCCCTGGAAAATAAACCGCAACACCCTCATCAATCACATCGCCACAACTGTCTGTAAAGCGCCCATAGGTGGCAAGCCTTGGACTTAGTGCTTTGCCCAGAATCCCTTGCACAAAGGGATCGAGATCGGCCCCAGATAGCCTGACTATCCCTATACCACCGCGGCCAGGCGCAGTAGCTATAGCCACTATGCTATCTCGCCGATTAATCAGTGGGTTGGGGTCAAGAGTCATAATTTTATTATGCCAGAGAAAAAAGGCTCCATCAGGAGCCCTTTAACACAGAGGATCAATTCTTTTTAACGGTCTGTAACTGCCGGTTTACAAACCATTGCTGTGCCATAGACAGCAGGTTATTGACTGTCCAATAGAGCACCAGACCAGCAGGGAAAATCATAAAGAAAAAGGTGAACACAATTGGTAAAAACTGCATAACCTTGGCTTGCATAGGATCTGTAGGCATTGGCTGTAATTTCTGCATCAACATCATGCTAGCGCCCATTAAAATAGGCAATACAAACAGTGGATCCTTGGCTGAAAGATCCTGAATCCAAAATATCCAGGGAGAATGACGTATCTCAACAGACTCAAGCAACACCCAGTACAAGGCAAGGAATACCGGCATCTGCAAAAGCATAGGGAAACAGCCGCCAGCAGGATTAACCTTCTCCTTTTTATATAGCCCCATCAATTCTTGGGACATTTTCTGCCGGTCATCGCCATACAATTCTTTCAGACGAGCCATCTCAGGCTGCAGATTACGCATTTTTGCCATTGATTTGAGGCTGGCAGCAGACAGTGGATACAGAGCAATTTTAATGACCAGGGTTAGCAAAATAATTGACCACCCCCAGTTACCGACAAAAGACTGAATCATCTTTAGGCCGGCGAACAGCGGCTTTGCCACCATCCACAGGAAGCCGTAATCAATGGTCAAATCAAGATAATCTGCCAATCTGGCCAGACGCTCCTGATCTTTTGGACCCACATAAAATTGCGCCCTATATTCACCAGACCCACCTGGCGCAACAGAAATACGCTGCCCGGTATAGTCCATCAGGTACAGATCCTTACCTGATCTCTTGCGCAGACTAAAAACATTTTTGTCCTCTGTAGGAGGCACCCAAGCACTTACAAAGTAATGTTGCACCATAGCTACCCAACCGCCTTGTATCGTAGCCCTTACTGACTCATCCTCCATATCGCCAAAATCGTACTTTGCGTAATTTTTATCCTCTTCTCTTATCGCAGCGCCAAGAAAGGGCATAACACCGCCACTTGAAGTAACAAGCGGCGGTTTAGAATCTCTTCTAATCTGTCCGTAGAAGTTAGCTTGCCAGGGCTCAGCTGTCAGATTATTGATTAGGTACTTAACCCCAATACTGTAATCACCAGCAGAAAATTCAAAGCGTTTAACAATTTTTACGCCGTTTTGATTCAGGGTAAGGTCAACATTGATACTATCGGACATGCCAATATTGTAACTACTGCTGGAAGTAGCAAACTCTGGACGACCCTCAGCCGTATCCGTGCCGTTTTCTCCTATCAGACCGCTCTGAGCCACATACAGACTGTCAGCAGATCGGTTGAGAAGAGTAAATGGTGCTCCGTTATCATCAGGCATGGCAGTAAAATGCTGTAGAAGCTGGACCTCAACTATATCGCCACCCAGAGTATCAATGGTTACCTGCAACACATCTGTATTCACCACCACTAGACGGTCGCCACCTTGAGGTGATAACTCAACCATGGGCTCTTGCATAACCATCGGCAACTCAGATCCCAGATCATCTGCCTGGGGCACAGGCAAATCACCAGCTTCAGGTGCAGGCAAATAACTCTCAACCGAGGCTATCTCTTGCTTCTTTTCACTGTCGTACTGTTCCCATTCAATCAATAACAACCAGGCCACAAGACCTATAGCGACTAAGTTAAGTGTTTTCTGCCAATCCATACTGTTTTTTACTCTGAGTGGTTAGTATTGTTTTGTGGTTTGTTTTCGCTTTCATTAACTACAGGATCGTAGCCACCTGGGTGAAAAGGATGGCATTTTATAAGTCTTCGCGCCGTCATATAACCCCCTTTAAAAAAACCATAGGTGTTAAAAGCCTCTTCTGCGTAGGCAGAGCAACTAGGGTGAAACCGGCAGTTACTTCCCAACCATGGACTTATAGCAACACGATATAACTTAATCAGACCTACAGCGATCTTAACCATTGATATTATCCAAGCCTTTGCAGCGCTGCAGCAGTCTGCCCCAAGATTGCTTCAACAACAAGTTCAACTCTGTGCGGCTCAGCTTATCGGCGTCTTTGCGCGCCAAAAAGATAATATCTAGAGTAGTAGGAAATTCAGTCTGTCGAAAGCTCTCTCTCACCAACCGCTTGACACGATTGCGCCCTACGGCAGTCGGAATGTTTTTCTTACCCACCACTAAGCCTAGACGCGAATATTGACGGTCACATGGCTTTGCTAACAACAGTAATTTTGGATGGGCAACTTTGAGATTATTGCGGTCGAAAACCTCCTGATATTCGGAGGCTTTGAGAAGACGTCGATTCTTGCTAAAGCTGGAACTGGGCACGGAGCCCAAAAACCTTAGGCTGCTAAGCGCTTACGGCCTTTGGCGCGACGACGATTAAGAACTGCTCGACCGCCCTTGGTGGCCATACGTGATCTAAAGCCGTGGGTGCGCTTACGCTTTAAGTTGCTAGGTTGAAATGTTCTTTTCATGGCTATAAATCCAAAAAATAAATACTGGTACTTTGTCAAGGCGGGGGATTCTAATGAAATTGGCTCGCTATATCAACGCTTTATTGCCTTATTCCAGGTTAAATTACCCGCTTTACTTAAAAACCTAAGCTGCAAGTAAAATATAACAGCGTCTTAACAGCTTATCCCCAGATCTATTAATTTAAGCAGCTAGAGCCCCAGTAAAAAAAGTTTCCTGTGGAAATCAGGGTATTAAGTTTCATTTAACACACAAAATTACGGGCTTATACCCGCCAAATTTTTTAGCGTAGAAGCTATGCCCAGTCAAAACAGAATTACTCACAAATTAAAAAACCAACATTCTGCCAACTTATACATAGAGAAAAATCCACTAACCCTATGAATTTAATGGTTAATTTAACTCTATCAACAAAAAAGGGCTTAACTAATAACAGTAACAAAAACATAAACTATATAAATAAATACTAAATATTCTTATTTAAAAAGCTTAAAAACCTAAATTAACCACAGATGCCCGAAGCGAATAAAACTACTTATTTTTTAAAGCCACAGCCGTATAATGGCCACCTCATTTGTTTTAAGACCCATTTGACCATGCAGTACCCAGACAGATTTGACGTAATAGTTATTGGCGGCGGACATGCAGGCACTGAGGCCTGCTTGGCAGCTGCACGCATGGGCTGTAATACATTGCTGTTAACCCACAATATCGAAACCCTGGGTCAAATGTCCTGTAACCCAGCTATCGGGGGCATCGGCAAAAGCCATCTAGTTAAAGAGATTGATGCCCTGGGTGGTGCCATGGCCACAGCAACAGACCTGGGCGGTATTCAGTTTAGGGTGCTTAATTCCCGCAAAGGCCCTGCGGTGAGAGCTACTAGGGCGCAGGCTGACCGGGTTCGCTATAAAGCAGCTATCCGAGGTATCTTGGAGAACCAACCCAATCTGAGTATTTTTCAGCAGGCGGTAGACGATTTAATTATTGAGGGTGATCGGGTTACTGGCGTTGTTACCCAAATGGGCCTGAGCTTTACGGCGCAGACCGTTGTGGTCACCGCGGGCACCTTTTTGGCAGGAAGAGTTCATATTGGTTTACAAAATCATTCAGCGGGCCGAGCTGGTGATCCTCCTGCTGAGACCCTGGCTAATCGGTTACGAGAGCTCCCTTTTCGTGTAGAGCGACTAAAAACTGGTACACCACCACGCATTGATGCGCGCAGCGTCAATTTCACTGATCTTCAAGAACAGTGGGGAGACAAGCCAGAGCCGGTAATGTCTTATTTGGGCTCTGTGCAAGATCATCCTCAGCAAACCTGCTGCTGGATTACCTACACCAATAGAAACACCCACGATATTATCCGTGGCGGCATGGATAGATCGCCCATGTATACGGGTGTGATCGATGGTGTGGGCCCCAGGTACTGCCCTTCAATTGAAGATAAGGTGGTGCGTTTTGCCGATAAAGACCAGCATCAAATCTTTGTCGAGCCAGAGGGGTTGGATACCCACGAGCTTTATCCCAATGGCATTTCTACCAGCCTGCCCTACGATGTTCAGCTTGATTTGGTGCGGTCAATCAATGGTTTTGAAAATGCCCATATCACCAGACCGGGCTATGCTATTGAATATGATTATTTTAATCCTCAGGACTTAAAATACAGTCTGGAAACCAAGGCTATACAGGGTTTGTTTTTTGCCGGACAGATCAACGGCACAACAGGCTACGAAGAGGCTGGAGCCCAGGGTTTGCTGGCCGGCACCAATGCCGCATTGCAGGTTCAGGATAAAGACAGCTGGTGCCCGCGACGGGATAATGCCTATATAGGTGTACTAGTTGATGATTTGATCAGCATGGGTACCGCAGAGCCCTACCGTATGTTCACTAGCCGTGCTGAATTCCGGCTGTTGTTGCGTGAGGACAATGCAGATTTGCGCCTAACAGAAAAGGGCCGAGAGCTGGGCTTGGTTGATGATAGCCGCTGGCAACAGTTTAGCTACAAACGTGAAGCTATAGAGTTGGAGCGTCAGCGTTTAAAAAACACCTGGGTACAGCCTGGCACCGCAGCGGCGGAACAACTGGCCGATCATATCGAGAAAAAGCTTTCTCATGAATACAGCCTGTTTGAGCTGCTTAAAAGACCAGAGCTCAACCATGGGATCATTGATTCTCTATTTCCAGATAAGAGCAGAGACTTGAGTGCTAAGGTTGCTGAACAGGTAGAGATAGACGCCAAATACAGTGGTTATATAGATCGCCAGCAGGATGAAGTTGACCGACTTCAGCGCCACGAAAATACAGTGATCCCCAAGGATTTTGATTACAAAAGCATCAGTGGCCTATCCAATGAGGTGAAACAGAAACTGGATGACGCCATGCCAGAGACACTGGCCAGAGCTGCCCGCATTCCCGGTGTTACTCCAGCAGCCATCTCGCTGTTACTGGTTTCTTTGAAAAAACATGCCGCCTGACAATCACAGTCTCTATGGTCAGGGGGCAAACAATGCTAAGCGCACAAAGCTGCAGGCTGGTATGGATAGCCTGGGCACTGACTTTGCTCCGGAGCAGTTAGATAGCTTGTTGCATTATCTGGATCTGCTGGAGCGCTGGAACAAGGCTTATAATTTAACCGCAATCCGTGACCCACTGCAGATGATCGACCTGCATTTTCTAGATAGTCTGGCAGTGCTGCCCTATATAGCTGACTCTGTTGATATTATTGATGTGGGCACAGGCCCAGGGTTACCTGGAATACCGCTGGCAATTATGTGTCCGGATAAAGCCTTCACTCTTCTAGATAGCAACGGTAAAAAGACCCGCTTTCTGTTTCAGGTAATCAATGAGCTCAGTTTGGCCAATGTGACTGAAATAAACGCCAGAGTAGAAGAGTTTCAGCCACCAGAGCTCTATGACACAGTGCTTAGCCGGGCATTTAGCTCTATCCCGGATATGCTAATGAACTGTTGCCATCTTCTGTCGGATCAGGGACAGTTTATGGCAATGAAAGGCAAAATCCCGGAATCAGAGTTGAGCCAACTAGATAAAAACTATAAGGTCTCAGACTTGTGCCGATTAGTAGTACCAGGTGTTGAAGGCGAACGGCACCTGATAAAAATTAGTCAAACTAATCGGTCGCCAGGTTTAAACCTTTAAAGGTAAGTGCAGTGGTTCGAATACTCTCGATAGCAAATCAAAAAGGCGGTGTTGGCAAAACCACCACTAGCGTCAACCTGGCGGCATCTCTCGCAGCCTATAAAAAACGCGTCCTTTTAGTGGATATAGACCCCCAGGGCAATGCAACCATGGGCTCTGGTGTAAATAAAGCTGAGTGTAAACGCAGTGTCTACCATGTTTTGACCGAAAAAAACGCTATTGAAAATGTGATTGTTACTTCTGAGCAGGGCAAATATCACCTGTTGCCGGCCAATGGTGATTTGGTGGCAGCGGAAGTTGAGCTAATGCAGGAGATAGGCCGAGAAAGTCGACTGCGCCATGCAATTAAAAGGGTTGAGGCCAACTATGACTATGTCATTATCGACTGCCCACCCTCGTTAAATATGCTCACTGTCAATGCCCTGGTGGCCAGCGACGGTGTGCTTATTCCTATGCAGTGCGAATACTATGCACTTGAAGGACTTTCTGCGCTTAACAACACCATTCGTCAGATTGCCAAGTTAATTAACCCAAAATTGCGAATAGAGGGTATATTGCGGACCATGTATGATCCGCGCAGCAGTCTGACTAATGCGGTATCAGCCCAGTTAAGAAAGTACTTTGGTGACCGGGTTTACAGAGTGAGTATTCCACGTAATGTCAGGTTGGCTGAGGCTCCCAGTCATGGTAAACCAGCACTGGCTTACGACAGGAACTCAAAGGGCTCTGTAGCTTATTTGGCACTGGCTGGTGAGATACTCAGGCAAGAAAAAGCAGCGCAGGCACCAAAACCACAGGCAGCAGGAAGAAGGTAAATGGCAGCAAAACGACAGAGTCTTGGCAAAGGATTGGATGCTCTTCTCGGTATACCAGAGGATGCAGACGGGCCTGAAGATGAGGCTATTATTGTTTCCCCCCTAGAGTCCTCTGATCAGACTTTAGTTAATCCAGTTATGCCTGCAGACGGCACATTGAAAAACCTGCCGGTAGAATTTCTGCACCCCGGTCAGTATCAGCCGCGACGAGATTTAAACCCTGAAGCTCTGCAAGAGCTGGCCGACTCAATTACCACTCAAGGGGTTATGCAGCCCATTATTGTCCGACCCACGGGTGAAAATAAGTATGAAATTATTGCCGGTGAGCGTCGCTGGCGCGCGACCCAGCAGGCCGGGTTAGATACCATTCCAGCCATTGTGCGCGAAGTCACCGACGAAGCCACAATAGCCATGGCCCTGATTGAAAATATTCAGCGCGAAGACTTAAATGCCATGGAAGAGAGCCTGGCATTAATTCGCCTACAAGATGAATTTAGCCTGACTCAACAGCAGGTGGCTGATGCTGTGGGCAAATCCCGCTCAGCTGTCACCAATCTAATGCGCCTTGCATCATTGGAAAAAGCAGTCCAGGAGCAGTTGGAGCGCGGTGAGTTAGAGTTGGGCCATGCAAAATGTCTGCTCGGGCTTGAAGGTAGTGCGCAAATCAGCGCAGCGCGAGCTGTCGCAGCCAATGCTATGACTGTGCGCCAAACTGAGGCGTTGGTTAAAAAATTGCAAAACCCCAGCCCGGCCACCGACAACAAACAGACAGCCAATCCAGATATTATGCGTTTACAGGAAGAACTCTCCGAAAAACTGGGTGCCGCGGTCAGTATTCAGCACAGCGCCAAAGGCGCTGGCAAACTGATTTTCAAGTACAATAGTGTCGATGAGTTGGATGGAATCCTGGCTCACCTAAAATAAGCTTTGCTCAAAAGCTTATTGGCCTGCCAAATAGCCAAAATATAGCCTGCAAAGCGAGTTGAATATCACCAACACTATACCTATAATGCCGATCCGCTCGGGGTAGGCACCATTTACTTTGGTGCGGACATGGATCCAGGCAGAAAAAGGTGGCCGCTTATGACTACCATTTCTACACCGCCGCTATACAAAGTTGCGCTGTATCAGTTAATTATATTGCTGTGTTGCTGTGGGATTGCAGCCGGATTCAACAACAGTCTGGCTAGCTCGATTTTGGTGGGTGGTCTTATTCAGATAGGACCTCAGGCCTGGTTTGCGCGACAGGCATATAAATACACCGGGGCGCGACAGGTAGATAAAATAGTACGGGCTATGTATTTGGGTGAGTCCGGAAAGGTGGTTCTGACAGCAGTGTTGTTTACTACTACCTTTATACTAATGAAAAATTTAGATTTTTTGGCTGTATTTAGTGCATTTACCCTAATGATACCGCTGCAGTGGTTTATTACGGTAAGGATATTAAAGAGCTAACAGGCAGTGCTGGTTAGCGATGCTGATAGTTCAGCTGATGGCAGATTCAAACCTAAAACAGGTGCGAGCTCACAAGCAAGAGTTGCACTGATTTAACGAGAGTTGAGATACATGGCAGGCGAAAACCCCGCAAGTACAACCGAATACATTCAGCATCACCTAACCAATTTGGTTTATGGCAAGCATCCTGAAAACGGTTGGAGCTTTGCTCATGGTGCTGAAGAGGCTGCAGAGATGGGCTTTATGGCTATCCATGTAGACTCCATGGCCTGGTCTATAGGTCTTGGCGTACTTTTCTGTCTGTTATTTCGTGTGGCCGCTAAACGCGCTACCACAGGTGTGCCCTCCGGAATGCTCAACTTTGTTGAGCTTATAGTTGAGTTTATCGATGGCGCAGTTAAAGATAGCTTCCATGGTCGCAACAAGATGGTTGCACCTCTGGCCCTGACTATCTTTGTTTGGATTTTTCTGATGAACCTGATGGATCTGCTTCCTGTAGATCTGGTTCCTGAGCTATTAATGCTGGCCGGCGTCAATTATCAAAAGATTGTTCCGTCGACAGACCCCAATATCACCTTGGGAATGGCTTTAGGTGTATTTATCCTGATGCTCTATTACTCAATCAAAATTAAAGGCACTGGCTTTATCAGCGAGTTGACCATGCACCCATTTAACCACTGGGGTTTTATACCTGTTAACCTGTTTATGGAGACTGTTGGTCTTTTGGCCAAGCCGTTTTCATTGGGTCTTCGATTATTCGGCAATATGTATGCCGGTGAAATGATCTTTATTCTTATTGCCACCATGTTTGCGGCGGGCGCCGGTGCAGGCTTGTTGGGTGGTGGTATTCACGCACAAATCTTTGGTGAGCAAACCAGCGCTATGTTCTGGCTGGCTATCTTTATTTTGGTTTGCACTGTGTGCGGGCTAAATCTCAAGGGCAAAATATCCACGGGCAAAACAGTTCTACTGTGCATGGTCTTTATGGCCCTGGGCGGTGGTCTGACAGCTCTGGGTGGCGGATTAATGCAATGGGGCTGGGCGGTTTTCCATATTTTGGTTATTACCCTGCAGGCATTTATTTTCATGGTTCTCACTGTTGTCTATCTAAGCATGGCGCACGAAGATCACTAAATTCACTTTACTTTTAATTACTAATTAATCACTAAAATCGGGAGTCTACGATGGAACTTGTAATCATTGCTGCGGCAATTATGCTCGGATTGGGCGCACTGGGGGCAGCTGTTGGTATGGGTCTGCTGGGCGGAAAACTTATTGAAGGAACTGCTCGTCAACCAGAGCTAGGTCCAATGCTTCAGGGCAAAATGTTCCTGCTTGCTGGTCTGATTGATGCTGTGCCTATTATTGGTGTTGGTATCGCGATGTACCTGATCTTTGTTGTTGCTCCAGGTATGGGTGCGTAACAAAAAAACACATGATTCTTAACTCATCTATTAATGAGGTAATGGCGTGAATATTAATCTAACGCTTTTTGGTCAGATGGTGACCTTTGCATTCTTTGTGTGGTTTTGCATGAAGTTTGTATGGCCGGTCATTATTGAGGCTATGGAAGAGCGCCAGAAGAAAATCGCCGATGGACTTGATGCGGCCGACCGTGCCCTGCGTGACCTTGAGCTGGCTCAGAACAAAGCGACTGACCAGATGAAAGAGGCCAAGCAGGAAGCGGCGGGCATTATTGATCAAGCCAACAAGCGAGCCAATCAAATTATTGATGAAGCCAAGCAGCAGGCAGTTGCCGAGGGCGACCGCCTTAAAGCCGCTGCCCAGGCTGACATCGAGCAAGAGATCAACCGCGCTAAAGAAGAGCTGCGTGCCAATGTGGCAGGCCTTGCTCTCGCTGGCGCAGAAAAAGTGCTCGAAGCATCAATTGATGAAAAATCTAATCGCGAGCTGGTCGACAAACTGGCAGCGCAGCTGTAACCGAGGTTTAACATGGCAGAATTGAGCACATTAGCTCGGCCCTATGCAAAGGCGGCGTTTGAATTTGCCGCAGATGTCGGGGACCTGCAGGGCTGGTCGCAAAGCCTGTCCACTGCTGGGGCTGTTGCACAGCAGCCAGCAGTTGTTAAGCTTTTGAGCTCTCCGAGTTCAACAGCAGCGCAGCAAGCGGCAGCAGTTATAGAGATATGTGGTGACGAGTTGGGCGCAACTGGTCAGAACTTTATTTCCATCCTGTCAGAAAATCGCAGGTTGCAACTATTGCCACAGATTTCCCATCAGTTTGAAATCATGAAAGCCAATCGCGAAAAAGCGGTTGATGTGGACCTGATTGCAGCGCACGAGATGGATGCTGAACAGCAGCAGAAACTCAGCGATGCTCTGAGTGCGAAATTAGAACGCAAAGTAAATATGCAGGTTAGCTTAGACAAGAGCCTGTTGGGTGGTGCGGTAATACGCGCCGGGGACACCGTTATAGACGGGTCCATTCGCGGTCGTTTGACCAAACTCGCCGAATCACTAAATTCCTAAGGATTGAGGCCCAAGCATGCAGCAACTGAATCCATCAGAAATCAGCGAAATCATTAAGAGTCGCATCGACAACCTTAATGTTTCATCTGAAGCCCAAAATGAGGGCACCATTGTTTCCGTATCGGACGGTATCATTCGTATTCACGGTCTAGCCGACGTGATGTACGGTGAAATGATCGAGTTCGATGGCGGTGTTTACGGTATGGCACTTAACCTCGAGCGCGATTCAGTCGGCGCCGTTGTTCTGGGTGACTATCAAACACTGGCCGAAGGACAGAAAGCCCGATGCACCGGACGTGTATTGGAAGTACCAGTAGGCCCAGAATTGGAAGGTCGCGTAGTCGACGCTCTGGGTAATCCTATTGATGGCAAGGGACCGGTTAATGCTCCCCTCACCGATGCAATTGAAAAAGTTGCCCCAGGTGTAATTGAGCGTCAGTCAGTCGACCAGCCAGTGCAGATTGGTTTGAAAGCCGTTGACACCATGGTGCCAATCGGTCGCGGTCAGCGTGAGTTGATTATTGGCGACCGCCAGATTGGTAAGTCAGCTATTGCTGTTGATGCCATCATTAACCAGAAAGGCTCAGGTATTAAATGTATCTATGTAGCCGTTGGTCAAAAAGCAGCTTCTGTTGCCGCCGTTGTGCGCAAACTTGAAGAGCACGGCGCAATGGAACATACCATTGTTGTTGCTGCTACCGCCTCTGATCCAGCTGCCATGCAGTTTCTGGCACCCTTTGCTGGCTGTTCAATGGGTGAGTACTACCGTGACCGTGGTCAAGATGCACTGATTATCTACGATGACTTGACCAAGCAGGCCTGGGCCTACCGTCAAATCTCACTGCTGCTGAAACGACCCCCGGGCCGTGAAGCTTACCCAGGTGATGTTTTCTACCTCCACTCCCGTCTGCTGGAGCGTGCGGCCCGTGTTAACGCCGATTACGTAGAAAAATTCACCAATGGTGAAGTTAAGGGCCAGACCGGTTCATTGACTGCACTGCCAGTGATTGAAACCCAGGCTGGTGACGTATCTGCCTTTGTACCAACCAACGTAATTTCTATTACTGATGGCCAGATCTTCCTTGAAGCCGACATGTTTAACTCTGGTATTCGTCCTGCGATGAACGCCGGTATCTCGGTTTCACGTGTAGGTGGTGCTGCCCAGACCAAAATCATTAAGAAACTGTCCGGTGGTATTCGTACCGCTCTGGCACAGTATCGCGAACTGGCGGCATTCTCCCAGTTTGCCTCTGACCTTGATGACGCAACTAAAGCCCAGCTCGACCATGGTGAGCGTGTAACCGAGCTGATGAAGCAGAAGCAGTATACGCCTCAGAGCATCGCTGAAATGGGCGTCATGGTTTATGCGGCTGACAATGGCTATCTGCAGTCAGTTGAAGTTAACAAGATTGGTGATTTCGAAGCTGCCCTGCTCTCCTACATGAAAGCTGAGCACAGTGATCTGATGGATCAAATCAATCAGTCAGGGGATTACAACGACGATATCGGTGCGGGCTTTAAAGCTGCTCTCGACAAGTTTGTTACAACCCAAACCTGGTAAGTCAGAGTAATCGGACAGGCATAAGACATGGCAATCGGAAAAGAAGTAAAAACCAAAATTGCTAGTATTGGTAGCACGCAGAAAATCACTAGCGCCATGGAAATGGTTGCGGCGAGTAAAATGCGTCGTGCTCAGGATCGCATGGCATTGGGCAAGCCCTATGCCCAGCGTATCCGTGATGTTGTAGGCCATATCGCCAACGCAGTGTCAGAATACAAGCATCAGTATCTGGACGAGCGCGAAGTAAAGCGCGTGGCGTACGTGGTTATTTCTACAGATCGAGGCCTCTGTGGCGGCTTGAACATCAACCTGTTCAAAGCGGCGCTTAAATCAATGAAAGAATGGTCCGATCAGGGTGTAGAGGTTGATATCTGTGCAGTCGGCAACAAAGCGGCCAGCTTCTTTGGCACGGTTGGCGGTAATATAGTTGCGGCGGTTAAAGATGTAGGTGATGAGCCCAATGCAGCAGACCTGATTGGTGGTGTAAAAGTAATGTTGGACGCCTTTGATGAAGGCCGTATCGATAAGCTGTTTGTGGTGAGCAACGAATTTGTTAACACCATGACTCAGTCGCCAACCGTTGAACAGCTTCTACCGTTGGCAGCCTCTGAGGATACCAGCCTCAACCATCATTGGGATTATATCTACGAGCCGGATGCCCAGGAACTGCTGGATGGCCTGTTGGTTCGCTATATTGAATCCCAGGTTTATCAGGGTGTGGTAGAAAATAAAGCCTGCGAGCAGGCAGCCCGAATGCTAGCGATGAAAAATGCCACCGACAATGCCGGTGACATGATTGACGAATTACAACTGCTTTATAACAAAGCGCGCCAGGCAGCTATTACCCAAGAGCTGTCTGAGATTGTTAGCGGCGCAGCTGCTGTTTAAAGCCAAACGAATTTTAAAGGTTTAGTTAAGAGGAACCGGACATGAGTAGTGGACGTATCGTACAAATTATTGGCGCCGTGATCGATGTGGAATTTCCCCGCGATCAGGTACCCAACGTCTATGACGCACTGGTAGTTGATGACAAAGGTCTGACACTGGAAGTGCAACAGCAGTTGGGCGATGGCGTGGTGCGAGCAATCGCCATGGGATCCTCCGAAGGGATTAGCCGCGGTCTGGGTGTTAATAACACCAGTGCACCGATTTCAGTTCCCGTAGGAACCGAGACATTGGGGCGCATTATGGATGTGCTTGGCAACCCGATTGATGAAAAAGGCCCTATCGGTGAAAAAGAGCGTATGGCAATTCACCGCAAGCCACCAGCCTATGACGAGCTGGCTGCTTCTGACGACTTGCTGGAAACAGGCATCAAGGTAATCGACCTGGTCTGCCCTTTTGCCAAGGGCGGTAAGGTTGGACTGTTTGGCGGTGCTGGTGTTGGTAAAACCGTAAACATGATGGAGCTAATCAACAATATTGCCACCGAGCACAGTGGTCTGTCGGTATTTGCTGGTGTGGGTGAGCGTACTCGTGAAGGTAATGACTTCTACTACGAGATGCAGGAATCTGGCGTTGTAAATGTCGAGACTCCAAGCGACTCAAAAGTAGCTATGGTATATGGCCAGATGAATGAGCCACCCGGAAACAGACTGCGTGTAGCACTGACCGGTTTGACTATGGCCGAAAAATTCCGTGACGAAGGTAAAGACGTACTATTGTTTGTCGACAATATCTATCGTTACACATTGGCTGGTACCGAAGTATCTGCACTGCTGGGCCGTATGCCCTCAGCTGTAGGCTATCAGCCTACTCTGGCCGAAGAAATGGGTGTTCTTCAGGAGCGTATTACTTCCACTAAGACCGGTTCTATTACCTCGGTTCAGGCGGTTTATGTACCTGCGGATGACTTAACGGATCCATCTCCTGCAACTACGTTTGCTCACTTGGATTCCACGGTTGTACTGAGCCGTGATATTGCTTCTAAAGGTATCTACCCAGCGGTAGATCCATTGGACTCAACTTCACGTCAGCTGGACCCACTGATTATTGGCACCGAGCACTACGAAGTTGCCCGTGGCGTGCAGTCAGTACTGCAGCGCTACAAAGAGCTAAAAGATATTATCGCCATCCTGGGTATGGATGAGCTGTCAGAAGAAGACAAAATGGCCGTAGCCCGTGCTCGTAAGATTGAGCGCTTCCTGTCACAGCCATTCCATGTTGCTGAAATTTTTACTGGCTCACCAGGCAAATATGTCTCTCTGAAAGACACCATTGCTGGCTTCCAGGGCATTCTTGCGGGTCAGTACGATGATTTGCCAGAACAGGCGTTCTACATGGTTGGCTCTATCGAAGAAGCGGTAGAAAAAGCCCAGAACCTTTAATTTGGTATTCGATAAACCTATAAATTGCAGCGAGCAAAGGCAATAAAGAAATGGCTATAACAGTTCATTGTGACATCGTAAGTGCAGATGAGTCCCTGTTCTCCGGGCTGGTCGAGATGGTTGTTGCCACTGGATCTCTGGGTGAGTTGGGTATTACCGCTGGACACGCCCCGCTGCTCAGTGACCTGCGTCCTGGCCCAGTGCGCCTGGTGAAACAGAATGGTGAAGAGGAAATTTACTATCTGTCCGGTGGTTATCTGGAGGTGCAGCCTAACAATATCTCAATATTGGCTGATACAGCAGTGCGGGCCAATGATATTGATGAAGCTGCGGCTGCAGAGGCGGTTAAAGATGCAGAGACTGCACTAGCTAATCAGACTGGCGAGATAGAGTACTCCAAAGCAGCGGCTATGCTGGCCGAATCCACAGCACAGCTGCGCACAGTACAGACCTTGCGCAAAAAGCTCGGCGGCTAATCCAGCGCTGATAAAAAGGGTGGCTCGGCCACCCTTTTTTTTGCCCGTAAATTGGTTGGCAGGCACCAGCCTGCTCAGAGACAGCCCCCACAGCACTTGTGTTGTGGCCCGTTTGACAGTAACGTAACCGACCAATACAGGCTTACATAACTTCAATGACTGCAGGTTAAAAAAGTACCCATGACTACAGATATTGTCATTCTTGCCGCTGGCAAAGGGACTCGTATGCAGTCCGCTCTCCCCAAAGTTTTGCATCCATTGGCGGGCAGGCCCATGCTGGCTCATGTGTTAGCTGCGGCAGACAGCGTCGCCAACGCCAATAAAATTGTAGTTACGGGCCATGGTGCTGCTCAGGTTGAGAGCGCAGTGGCCGATACCGGCCGCATCTTTGCTCAGCAGACAGAGCAGCTTGGTACTGCCCATGCGGTGCAGATGGCTGTCCCCCATTTGCGGGCCGAGGCCAAAGTGTTAATTCTCTATGGAGATGTCCCGCTTATTAGCCCGATAACCATAGATCAGATGCTAACTGCTGTGACTGATACAACCATTAGCTTGCTGACAATTGAGTTGGATAATCCCAAGGGATATGGGCGTATTGTACGCAACAGCCAGGGCGAAATTGAATCTATTGTTGAACAGAAAGATGCCAGCTCAGAGCAGCTCAATATTAACGAAATTAATACCGGCGTCATGGCACTGGGCGCCCGTCAACTGTTAGATTGGCTACCACAGATAAATAACAACAATGCCCAGCAAGAATACTATCTTACTGATCTGATTGCCCTGGCCCGCGAAAACGGTTACAGCATCAACAGTATTCATCCCAGCTCTGCCACCGAGGTGGAGGGAGTTAACAACCGTGTTCAGTTAAGTCAGCTGGAGCGTGCCTACCAGGTACAGCAGGCTGAGACGCTTATGCTCTCTGGTACTAGCCTTGCAGACCCGGCACGTTTCGATCAGCGCGGGACATTAAGTGCCGGTACAGATAATTTTATCGATATTAACTGTCTGTTTGAGGGTGATGTGCGGCTGGGATCCAATATTAGGATTGGACCCAACTGCCATATTATCGACAGCACTATCGGCGACGGCGTCGAAATAAAATCTAATACAGTGATTGAGTCCTCGCAAATTGGAGATAAGGCAGTACTGGGTCCCTTCGCCAGAATTCGTCCCGGCACCCAGTTGGGACAAAACACCAAAGTGGGCAACTTTGTTGAGACCAAGAAAGCTGTGGTGGGCGATGGCAGTAAAATCAATCACCTGAGCTATGTAGGTGATGCCGAACTTGGTAGCGGAGTTAATGTAGGCGCCGGCACCATTACCTGCAACTACGATGGCATCAACAAACACAAGACTGATATTGGCGATGGCGCCTTTATAGGCTCGAACAGCACTCTGGTAGCACCTGTAAAAATTGGTGATCAAGGCTTTGTGGGCGCCGGCTCCACAGTTACCCAGGATATTTCTGCCAACACCCTTGGGGTGAGCAGAGCAAAACAACGCAATATTGAGGGCTGGAAACGCCCGACCAAAAAGGAAAAATAATCCATGTGCGGAATTGTTGGCGCAGCCACTCAAAGGAATGTGTACAAAATTTTAATTGAAGGCCTTCGGCGGCTAGAGTACCGGGGCTATGACTCTGCCGGGCTTTCGATTATCGATGCTGATCAACAGCTACAGACCAGAAAAAATATAGGCAAGGTTGCTGAGCTGGAAGCTGTGGCTAAACAGCAGCCGGTATCCGGATACACAGGCATTGCTCACACCAGATGGGCCACCCATGGTGAACCCAGCACAGCTAACTCGCACCCTCATGTCTCTGGCGGAGTGTCTGTTGTACACAATGGCATTATTGAAAACCATGATGAGCTGCGCAGTGAGCTAACAGAAGCCGGATATCAATTTTTATCTGCCACAGATACAGAAGTTATTGCCCACCTGGTTAATCATTTTCTAAAAATAGAAAAAGACCTTCGCAGTGCGGTACAAAAAACCATTGGTCGTTTAGAAGGTGCCTATGCTCTAGGTGTTATCGCAGAGGACCAACCAGATACAATAATCGCTGCTCGCAGTGGTAGCCCATTAGTTATTGGTCTGGGAATTGATGAAAATTTTATTGCCTCTGACCAGATGGCCCTGCGCCAGGTTACTGATCGCTTTATCTTTTTAGAAGAAGGTGATCTGGTAGAGCTAAGCCATAAGGCTTATGCAATCTTTGACGTTACCGGTGCTCCTGTCGAGCGAGCTATGCAGGAGCTAGAAGAAAAAGATCAGGTTGCAGAAAAAGGCCAGTACCGCCACTTTATGCAAAAAGAAATGTTTGAGCAGCCGACCGTGCTTGGCAACACCTTTGCTGGACGCATTGCTGACAATCATATCCGTGAAGCAATTTTTGGTTATCAAGCCGACGATCTTTTTAAGCAGACCAATGCTATCCATATTATTGCCTGTGGTACCAGTTTCCATTCTGGTCTAGTTGCCAAGTATTGGATCGAGCAATATGCCGGTATTCCCTGTCAGGTTGAGGTGGCCAGCGAATATCGCTACCGAGAGGTAGCTGTGCCTGCAGGAACTTTATTTGTCACCATCTCTCAGTCAGGCGAGACCGCAGATACATTGGCGGCTCTGCGCAAAGCTAAAGAAAATGGTTACCTGGGGTTTTTGGCTATCTGCAATGTCGCCAATAGTTCATTGGTTCGCGAATCAAATATTTCACTAATGACCATGGCGGGCCCGGAAATTGGAGTGGCCTCAACCAAGGCATTTACTACCCAGCTGGTCGCACTTCAGTTGCTGTCATTATCTCTTGCCAAGCATAAGAGTTTGGATGCAGAAACAGAAAAAATGCTGGTACAAAACCTGCACCGATTGCCAGTGCTTTGCGAGCAGGTGTTAGCACTAGACTCAGTTATTGAGCAGGTATCAGAATCCTTTGCCAATAAGCATCATGCGCTATTTTTAGGTCGTGGTGAGCAGTACCCTATCGCTCTCGAAGGCGCCCTAAAGCTTAAAGAAATTTCCTATATCCATGCTGAAGCCTATCCCTCAGGGGAGCTTAAACATGGTCCACTGGCACTGGTTGATGAAGACATGCCGGTAGTCACCGTTGCGCCCAACAACGAGTTATTGGAAAAACTAAAATCCAATCTACACGAAGTTCGCGCTCGTGGTGGCCAACTTTTTGTATTTGCAGATCGTGACTCTGGGTTTGTCAGCGAACCGGGAATTACTGTGATTGATATGCCCCATGTTCCTCAGAGCCTGGAAGCGATTGTGTACACATTGCCGCTACAGATGCTTTCCTATCATGTAGCCCTGTTAAAAGGCACAGATGTAGACCAACCGAGAAATCTAGCTAAGTCAGTGACTGTCGAGTAAGTTTAAGCGGTGAAATTAAAAGGAGAAAATTATGGAAGGGTTAACAGCAGCAGGATTTGTATTTGGATTTTTAGGGCTTGTTGCATTTGTCCGTTTGGAAAAATTAACCAAAACCTTAAAAGAAAAGGGAATTCTCGAAGAGAATTATAAGGAAGAATAATTCATTATTTATGTTCATGAAATGACCATAGTTTATATCCATGCCTTTCTTGCTCTTCTGGCGGTGCCGGTTGGCCTGTATATTTTTCTAACAAAAAAAGGTACCAACCAGCATAAACTTGCTGGACGTTTCTGGGTTGCCCTTTTGGTTATTGTTTCTTTAACGGCAATATTTATTCAATTAATAAACCCAGGGCAATATTCATTAATACATGTGCTTATTCCCTGGACTCTAGGTTCCTTAATCTACTCTATTTGGAATATAAGGAAATTTAAAAAAACAAAATTACCAAAGCACAAATATGCTCATATGTATTCAATGATAGGCGTGTATGTTGGAGCCATATTATTGGCAGGTGCATTTACATTGATGCCGGGAAGATTTTTTCACACAATATTATTTGGCTAAAATCACTAAATAATAAATCACATTTTAAAACTCTTCCAAACCCAGTGATTTAAAAACCTATCTGTTAAAAAAGGCAGACGCCAGAGCGGCTGCTGCCTTTGTGTTTATTTTAACAAGCAACCAAACGAACCGCCCAGGGCCAGGAGGCTTTTAGCGCGGCATAGGTGGGAAAACCATAGGCCGCAGCAGCACCAGCTGGGTTAGCTGCGTAATGGGCCTTAATGGCGCAGGTCAGCGCGTGGAATGCCACAGTACCAAGAATTAATAACAGTGCCGCGGCACCCAGTACTAACAGAGCGGCAGCGCCAGGGGCTAGTGCAGCCAAAAACACAATGGCTGCGGCTGCTATTGCAATCTCTGCCCCTATGAGCGTTGTGGAATAAATTTTAGCGGTTGATTTAGCGAGTTCTGTACTACCCTCTTCGTTTAACATACGGCTTCTCCCTGACATATAAATGGGGGCCATAGCGGCCCGTTTCCCTGAGATATTAACTACATGTAACGATTGAAAAAATCCGAGTAATAGCCGACCGTTTATCCTAAGCGGATAAATGGATAAAAGACTATTGGATTAAACGTAGACTAAAAATAGCCCAAGTACAAAACAGTACACCAGGGCCAGTGGCTAATATCAGTTACTGCGCAAAGAGCTGAGACCCTCTTGCAGTTGCTGCAGATGCTCCTGGAGCTGTGGTCCTTTTTTCTGGGCTACGCCGATCGCCAGCACGTCGATCACAGCCAGGTGGACAATTCTTGATGACAAGGGAGTATAGATCTGTATGTCTTCTTTGGCGTCAATCTCAATGGCGATACTGGCATTGCGCGCAATGGGCGAACCGCTCGGGGCAAGGGCAATCACAATAGCACCGGCCTTTTTAACGAGCTCCATACTGTCCAACAGCGCCTGGGTGCGGCCAGACTGAGATATAGCAACCACCACATCACCGGCATGCAGAGATGTTGCCGACATATTCTGTAGGTGGGGGTCGGAATAGGCAGCCGATGTGATCTGCAGGCGGAAAAACTTATGCTGAGCATCAAAGGCTACCGCCGCTGATGCGCCAAAGCCATAAAACTCTACTCGTTGGGCATTACAAATAGCTGCAACAGCAGCATCCAGGCGCTCAATTATCAGACTTTCGCGAACTTTCAGCAGGGTGTCTACAGTAGAGTCGAACACCTTGTGGGTGTATTCACGGGTCGAATCTGTATCAGTGACCGCTATCTGCCCATAACTTGGGCTGGAGGCTAGTTGCTGTGCCAGTGCCAGCTTAAAGTCCTGAAAGCCATGGCAACCCACCGCTCGACAAAAACGTACCACTGTAGGCTCGCTCACCTCGGCTTCCTGGGCCAAATCAACAATGCGCATACGAATCACCTGTAGTGGATTGCGAAGCACAAAGTTGGCGACCTTGCGCTCTGACTTGCGCAGTTCCGAGAGTGTATCGCTAATAGTTTGGGTAAGTTCTGCAGGCTTCATAGGGGGTCCAAAATAAATTCATGTAAAAAATTTACAAGAAAACCCCGAAAAATGCCAGTTTTGTAGTAAAAAAAGCGCTTTTGACGCCCTATACCCTCTATGTCGCTCGAGAATATGTATTGATCATCAAGAACAAAGCCAAAAAGAAATATCTCGAGTCAGGTATTTTTGATCCCTAAGTTGCTAGAATGCAAGCCTATGGACGTTACCCCAATACTCAATAATTTAAACCCTGCCCAGGAAGAAGCGGTTACCAGCGACAAGAAACATCTGCTGGTTCTGGCTGGTGCTGGCAGTGGTAAAACCCGCGTGCTGGTGCACCGTATCGCTTGGAAGATCCAAGTGGATGGCGTGTCGCCCTACAGCATATTAGCGGTGACCTTTACCAATAAAGCGTCCCGTGAAATGCGCGAGCGCATTGACGAGCTATTGGGTATGTCACTCAGAGGCATGTGGGTGGGAACCTTCCATGGTTTGGCGCATCGTTTGTTAAAGGCCCACTGGCGCGACGTAAATCTGCCAGAGAATTTTCAAATTCTTGACTCTGATGACCAGTTGCGACTGGTTAAGCGAGTGATGCGCGCTATGGATCTGGATGAACAGCGCTGGCCACCCAAGCAGGCCCAGTGGTGGATCAATGGCCAGAAAGACGAGGGCCTGCGCGCCGCCCATATTCAGGAAGGCGGCGACCCCTATTTGGCCACCATGTTGCGTATCTATAGGGAGTATGAGGCTACTTGCGAACGTCTGGGGGTTATAGATTTTGCCGAGCTGTTATTGCGCGCCCTGGAACTGTGGAAGAATAAACCCGATGTGCTGGATCATTACCAGCAGCGTTTTCAGCAGATTCTGGTGGACGAGTTTCAGGACACCAATGCAGTGCAGTATGCCTGGCTGCGCATACTGGCGGGCAAGACCAGCGCGGTGACCGCAGTGGGTGATGACGACCAGTCAATCTATGGCTGGCGCGGCGCCAAAGTCGAAAATATTCTCAGTTACGAGCGTGATTTTGCCGATACCCATACCGTCAAACTTGAACAAAATTACCGCTCCACCTCTAACATTCTCAATGCTGCCAATGCGGTAATTTCCAAAAATGCCGAGCGTCTTGGTAAGAGTCTGTGGACAGATGCTGGTGAGGGCGAAGCTATAGCGCTCTACGCGGCCTTCAACGAACATGATGAGGCTCGCTATATCGCAGACCGGTTGCAGAGCTGGGTCAATGAGGGTCATCGCCGTGAGGATTCCGCGATCCTGTACAGGTCTAATGCCCAGTCTCGGGTTTTGGAAGCTGCGTTATTGCAAGCGGAAATTCCCTACCGCATTTATGGTGGCCAGCGCTTTTATGAGCGACTGGAAATTAAAAATGCCCTCTCCTATCTGCGCATGATGCTTAACTGCCATGACGATGTCGCCTTTGAGAGAATCGTCAATGTACCTCCCAGAGGCATCGGCGATCGCACCCTTGAATTAATTCGTGAGCTGGCCCGTGAACAGAGCACCTCAATGTGGTCAGCAGCCTCAACCATTGTCACAGAAAAAAGACTGGCCGCCAGAGCCACAAATGCAGTGGCAGCCTTTATTGAGCTGATCAATGAGATGAGTGGCCAGTTGGATGAGTTGCCATTATTTGAACAGGCTGAGAGTGCAATCCAACACAGCGGTCTGGTTGATATGCACCGGCGTGAAAAAGGTGAACGGGGTCAGGCCCGAGTAGAAAACCTTGAGGAACTGGTAAATGCCTGCCGTAATTTTGAAGCTGAGGACAATGACCTGCCTATACTGCCCCAGTTTCTTGATCAGGTAGCACTGGATGCTGGTGATCGTCAGGCCGATGAAGATCAGGATGCTGTTCAGCTGATGACATTACACAGTGCTAAGGGTCTGGAATTCCCGCTGGTATTTCTGGCTGGCATGGAAGAAAATTTATTCCCCCATAAAATGTCATTAGATGAGCCAGGCCGCCTGGAAGAAGAGCGCCGCCTCGCTTATGTGGGCATCACCAGGGCTATGGAAAAACTTTATCTTACCTTTGCTGAAAGTCGCTCTATCTACGGTAATGAAACCTTTAACTCCGTATCGCGTTTTGTGCGTGATATCCCCAGCGACGTGATTGAAGAAGTTCGCCTGCAAAATAATATTGCCCGCCCTACCAGCTATGCTGCCGGTGCCATACAGAGTGATCAGGGTCAGGCCACCGGGTTTAGTCTCGGCCAGCAGATCATGCACAATGTTTATGGCGAAGGGGTTATCTTAAATTTTGAAGGCAATGGCCCGCGCGCCAGAGTGCATGTCAGCTTCGAAGAGGTGGGTACAAAAATACTAATACTGGCGTCAGCAAATCTGAGCGCCGTGTAAAAATAAAATCTGTGTATAGCAAGGGGTAAAAAATGCGTATCGGACTAATTGCACTACTGTCTTTCCTATTAATAAGCTGCGGTCAAAAAGCCTCGGATACTGGTCAGAGTCAGACTGAACAACAGCAAAAATTTAAGTGGAAACTGGTGACTACCTGGCCAAAAAACTATCCTGGCCTGGGAACAGCGCCCGAAAATTTTGCCAAAAAAGTCGAGGCTATGAGTGGTGGCCGATTGAGCATAAAAGTATTTGGTGCAGGGCAACTGGTGCCCGCATTTGAAGTCTTTGATGCAGTGAGTCAGGGCACAGCAGAAATGGGTCATGGCGCCGCCTATTACTGGACCGGCAAAGCTAAGGCCACAGGTTTTTTTACCTCAGTACCTTTCGGTTTAAATGCCCAGGAGATGAACGGTTGGCTGCATTATGGCGGTGGTCTGGAACTCTGGCGTGAGCTCTACGAGCCATTTAATCTGGTGCCTTTCGCAGGGGGTAGCACAGGGGTGCAAATGGCGGGTTGGTTTAACCGCGAAATTAATTCTATGGAGGATATCAAAGGGCTTAAAATGCGCATCCCAGGACTCGGCGGCGATGTTATTACCCGCGCCGGTGGTGTGTCTGTCACCATGCCTGGGGGTGAGCTTTATACTTCCATGCAGACCGGTGTTATTGATGCAACAGAATGGGTCGGGCCCTACAATGATTTGGCCTTTGGCTTCCATCAGGTTGCCAAATACTATTATTACCCAGGCTGGCATGAGCCAGGCCCCATACTGGAGTTGATCGTCAACAAACAGGCACTGGCGTCGTTGCCTGCAGATTTACAGGCCATTGTTGAGGGTGCTGCGCGAGCGGTAAATCAGGATATGCTCGATGAATATACCGCGCGCAATAACACGGCATTGGTTGAGCTGGTGGAGACCCATGGGGTGGATGTGCGAAAGTTACCTGATGATGTTATTGCCGAGCTTCGCAGATTATCCGCAGAAGTGCTGGAGGAATTGGCTGAAGAAGATGAACTTTCTCGACGTATTGCCGAATCTGTTAAAGCCTTCCAGAAGCAGGCCACTGCCTACCACGGTATTTCCGAAGAGGCCTACTACAAAGCGCGCAAACAATAATATTGGTTGATTAAAGCCAAGGAATAAAAGTGGATACAGCAGCAGAAAAAATAATTATTGGTAGTGAGGAATGGTGCGCCCTTCCCCAATTAGGTATTCCTGGTGTCAAGGTGCGGGTAGATTCCGGCGCCAAGACCTCGGTGATTCACGCGTTTAATATTCATGCCTTTAAGCGCGGCCCTGTGGCCTGGGTATCTTTCGATGTGCACCCGTTACAAAATAATCGCAAAGTGTCTCTGCGCTGTGAGGCCCCAGTCATCGATCGCCGCATGGTAAAAAATACTAGCGGTGCCAGCGAAAAACGCTATGTTATTAAAGTACCCATGCGTCTGGGTGATCAGGTCTGGGATATTGAGCTCACCTTGAGCAACCGTGACAGCATGGGCTATCGCATGCTACTGGGTCGTGAGGCGATGACCGGTCGTGTGCTGGTCGATCCATCCGCTAGTATGAATTTGGGGCGAATTTCTGACCTTGAGTTACGTGATATGTACGGCATTACACCCAGTGCCAAAAATGGATTAAAAATAGCCCTGTTAGCGAGCAACCCAGACCTATACAGCAATCAGCGTATTATGGAAGCCGGAGAAGAGCGCGGCCATGAAATGGTGTTTTACAATATTAAAGATTGCTATATGAAGCTGGATGACGAGATGCCAGAAGTCCACTACCGCGGTGGTCATATAGTAAATGGTTTGGATGCGGTGATTCCACGTATCCGTCCCAGCGCAACATTTTATGGCTGTGCGCTGACCCGACAGTTCGAAAGTATGGGAGTCTATGTTCAAAACAGTTCACTGGCCATCAGCCAGTCGCGAGATAAGTTATTTTCTCTTCAGCTGTTAATTAAAAGTGGCCTGGATATTCCTCTTACCGGATTTGCCAACTCCCCCATCGATACTAATGAGTTGATCGATATGGTTGGTGGCGCGCCACTGATAGTCAAACTGCTGGAGGGAAGTCAGGGGCGAGGCGTGGTGTTGGCCGAGACCAAAAAAGCTGCACAGAGTGTGATCAATGCCTTTAAAGCGGTAAAGGCCAACTTGCTAGTGCAAGAATTTGTTAAAGAGGCGGGTGGCAAGGACCTGCGTTTATTTGTCATTAACGGCAAGGTCAAAGCGGCGATCCAGAGGGAAGCGGCGCCAGGTGAATTTCGCGCCAATATTCACCAGGGTGGCAGCGCATCCGTAGTGCGCCCCAGTGCCGAAGAGCGCCGCCTGGCAGTTAAGGCCGCCAAAGCCATGGGTCTTGCTGTAGCTGGTGTTGACCTGATTCGCTCCAAGACAGGACCACTGTTATTGGAGGTGAACTCATCTCCCGGACTTGAGGGCATAGAGGCGGCGACCGAAAAAGATGTGGCGGGCATGATGATTGCGGCTATTGAACAGCAGCTAAAATGGGACCCCAATAGCCCCTAATTGATCAGGCTCTAACCAGTGGGGCCTGTTAGTTCTTCCAAAAAGTAGGCGTAAATAGCACCAGCAAGGTGAATATTTCCAGACGACCAAGAAGCATGCCCCAGCAGAGTACCCACTTGGCAAAGCTGCCAACATCTGCATAGTTGGTGGCTACCGCACCCAGGCCGGGGCCAAGATTATTCAGTGCCGCCGCGGTTGCTGACCAGGCGGTTACATAGTCCAACCCTGATGCCAGCAGCAACAGCACCATCAGGTAGAAAATCGCCAGATAAACTCCCACGAAGGCCCAAATAGCATCAGACACGCGCTCTGGAATCTTGCGGTTGCGAATCTTGATGGGCAGCAGTGCGTTGGGATGCACAAGCCGGTAGATTTCTCTAATACCCTGCTGGGCCAGAATCAGCATGCGCCCAATCTTAATGCCGCCGCCAGTCGAGCCCGCACAGGCGCCAAAGAAGGATAGAAACAACAGAAAGAAAGGTAAGAAAGTTGGCCAGGCATTAAAGTCAGCAGTGGCAAACCCAGTGGTAGTCATAATCGAAATTAGCTGAAATGCGCCCTGGCTAAAACTCTTATCCCAGTCGTAGGTACCGCTGTAATAGAGATAGAGGCAGGTGATAGCCATACCCACCAGTAACAGATAGATATACATTCTGGCCTCGGGATCAGCCCAGTAGTAACCCAGCTTGCGGTTGTGTAGCACATGATAGTGCAGAGCGAAGTTGAGGCCAGAGACGATCATAAAAAATGAACAGATAGCCATAATTGTGCCACTGTCAAAGAAGCCAATGCTGGCGTCATGGGTCGAAAATCCGCCAATGGCTACCGTTGAAAAGCTGTGGCTAATGGCGTCAAAACCATTCATGCCCGCCATCCAGTAGGCCAGTGCGCAGACTGTGGTCAAGCCAAGATAAATTTTAAACAACACATTGGCGGTTTCAGTAATCCGCGGGGTCAGCTTGGAATCTTTCATCGGCCCTGGCGTTTCGGTGCGATAAATCTGCATGCCCCCAACCCCCAGCATAGGCAGAATAGCTACCGCAATAACCACAATACCAATACCACCCAGCCATTGCAGCTGCTGACGGTAGTAGAGAATGGATTTGGGCAGATCGTCGAGCCCAGAAATCACTGTGGCCCCGGTGGTGGTCAAACCGGAAATCGATTCAAACAGCGCATCCATAAAGCTTAGGTTGGGTGCCTGCGAGAGCATCAGCGGCAGAGCACCGAAGGTACTCAGAACCAGCCAGAAAAAGACCGTGACAATAAAACCATCACGGGTGCGCAGCTCGCCCTGTTTGTTTTTTGCTGGCAACCAAAACAGCAATCCAACGAGCAAGGTAATAGCAAAGGCGCTAATAAAGGTTTGCGAAGTCTGTTCACCATAGATCCAGGCTACGATAATGGGTGTCAACATGGTCAGGCTGAAGATCATCAGCAAAAAACCAAGTACCCGAGCTGTAACCGCTAAATGCATATCAAGCCATAACCTAGAAGAAGCTAAAGTTAACCGCGAATAATTTTTCCACGGCTTTGGTATTTTCTTTATCCACCACAAAGACAATTACATGGTCTTCGGCTTGAATTACTGTGTCGTGATGGGCGACCAGCACCTCGCCGTTGCGCACCAGAGCGGCGAGGGTTGCCCCCGGCGGAGATTTGATATCGCCAATAGCGCGGCCTACAACCTTGGAACTCTTTTTGTCACCGTGCACAACAATCTCAAGGGCCTCAGCTGCACCGCGTCGTAGTGAGTGCACGCTTACCGTGTCGCCTCTGCGCACATGGGCCAACAGAGAGCTGGTGGTGGCCTGCTGGGGCGAAATAGCAATATCAATCTCACCACCCTGCATCAGATCGGCGTACACCGGATTGGAAATCAATGTCATGACCTTTTTAGCGCCCAGCCGTTTAGCCAGCAGCGAGGCCATGATATTCACCTCGTCATCATTGGTTAGGGCGAGAAAAACATCGGTTTTATCAATATTCTCGTCCAGCAATAGCTCCTGGTCAGTAGCCGACCCCTTCAATACCACTGCCCTATTGAGTTTCTCAGAAAGATAGGCGGCGCGCTTATCAGAGTACTCAATAATTTTAATATTGTATTCCTCCTCCAGGGCCTTGGTCAGGCGGAAGCCAATATTGCCACCTCCGGCAATTACCAGACGATGGTAGGGTTTTTCCAGGCGGCGCAGTTCACCCATTACTTTGCGAATGTTTTTCTTGGCAGCGATAAAGAACACCTCATCGCCGTCCTCAATAACTGTATCCCCTTCGGGGAATATCGCCCGATCTTTGCGATAAATCGCAGCGACTCGAGCGTCGACATTGGGCATATGTTCTTTTAATGTGCGCAATTCCTGATTGACCAGAGGGCTATCTTTAACTGCTCGCAGGCCCACCAACTGAATAATGCCGTCGGCAAAATCCAGCACCTGAAGAGCTCCTGGCTGCTCTACCAGTTTGCGAATATAGTCTGTCACCACCTGCTCGGGGGTAATCATCACATCCACGGGCATATGTTTATCATTAAACAGCAGCTTTTTATATTTTGGATTGGTGTAGTTGGGGGCACGAACCCGGGCAATTTTGGTGGGGGTGTGGAATAGTGAATAGGCCACCTGACAGGCGATAATATTAATCTCGTCGCTGTTGGTTACGGCCACCAGCATATCGGCATCTTCAATACCGGCTCTGACCAGCACATCGGGGTAACAGCCGGTGCCTGGCACAGTGCGAATATCCAGTCGATCTTGCAGGGCGCGCAGAGCGTTGTCGTTAATATCGACAACCGTAATATCGTTATATTCTCGGGCCAGGTTCTCTGCCAGAGTAGCGCCAACCTGTCCGGCGCCGACTATTACTATTTTCATGGTCATTCCGAGTTGTTGTCAGCTGCCTTTTGCAGCCGCGAGTAGTAAAACCCATCGTTGCCATTGATTTTGGGAAATAACTGTCGCCCGTAATCTGTTTTGGTTCCCCAGTCAGCATCAATACTCAGCAGAGAGGCATCCGCATTTGCGGCTAAAAACTGCTCAATTACCTGGTCGTTTTCATCAGGCAACACAGAGCAGGTTGCGTACAGCAGGATGCCGCCTGTCTTCAAAGTCTGCCAAAGCTTGTTGATCAGTAGCAGCTGGATAGCCGACAGCTTAGCAATATCCGCGGGTTTGCGCAGTATTTTGATATCTGGATGCCGACGAATAACCCCAGAGGCCGAACAGGGCGCATCGATCAGTATGCGATCAAAGTGCTGGCCGTCCCACCATTGCTGAGTATCGCCGGCGTCGGCAGCAATAATTTCAGCCTCCAGGCCCAGGCGCTGCAGGTTTTCTTCAACACGGGTCAGGCGGCGTGGTTCGAGATCTACAGCCACCACGCGGGCCAGATCAGGCTGGCTTTCGAGTATATGACAGGTTTTGCCCCCTGGTGCGCAGCAGGCATCAAGCACTATCTGCCCTGGCTCAAGCAGTAATAGAGGAGCGGCCAGCTGAGCTGCCTCGTCCTGCACGCTGATATAACCATTGGCGAACTCTGGAAGCAGGGACACGTCCATCGGCGCATTTAACAGTATTCCCTGAGCACTATGACAGGCCTCTGAGCCGCTAATTTCTGCCTCAGCCAATTGAATAAGGTAATCTGCACGGGAACTACGCAGAGCATTTACTCTCAGCATCATCGGCGCCTGATGGTTGTTTGCGGCAATAATTTGCTTTGCGGTTTGTGCAGGCCAGGACTCGGCAATCTTGTTGAGCAGCCATTTTGGATGGGCAGACTGAAATACCTGACTGCTCTCTTGTTGCTCCAACAGTTCCTGGCGCTGCCGCTGAAAGTTGCGCAGCACTGCGTTTACCAGGCCCTTGGCCCAGCGGCGTTTTAGTTTAGTGGTGGCGGAGACGGTCTCATTGAGTATGGCATGCTCAGCAATACGCATATGCATCAGCTGGTAAAGGCCACAGGCCAACAGCCCCTGAACTTCTAGATCTTTTTCCCGTAATGGTTTGGCCAGCAGCTGTTTAAGTAAAATAGCGATCTGGGGATACCAGCGCATGGTGCCAAAACACATTTCTTTTAACAGCGCGCGATCTTTTTCTGCAACCCTGTCGCTATACTCGGGCAATAGTGCTGACAGAGACTTCCCCCGCAACACGCTGGCAATAACCTCTGCGGCGGCCGCGCGAACATTCATGGATTACGCGCCAAGCTGTCGACCAACAGCAAGTAAATCAGCACGGGACTTTAAAATCTCAGAGACCGGCATTCTAGCTTTACCGGCAAGTTGAATTTCGGTCAATCGCAGGCTACCCTGCCCGCAGATAACCAGCAAGCCATCGCTGTTGGAGCTAATGATCTGCCCAGCTCTGCCACCAGCCGTTTCAGAACTAACTGTCGCAGCCCAAACTTTTAGCCGCTGGCCGTCAATCAATGTGTATGCTGCGGGAAAGGGATTAAAGGCGCGGATGCGTCGATCTATAGTCAGCGCCTCTGCTGACCAGTCAATCAGGGCCTCCGCCTTATCAATCTTGCTGGCGTAGGTACTCTGGCTATGGTCTTGGACGACGCTGACGGCGACGCCCTTTTCCAGCCGGAGCAAATCGTCCAAAAGTGCTGCAGCACCTAGTTTAGCCAGCTTGTTGTAGAGAGAGCCGCTAGTTTCCTGTGGATCAATAGGGCAGCGGCTGATGCTCAGCATGGCACCAGTATCCAGACCGGCATCCATCTGCATAATGGTCACACCGGATTCCGGATCACCAGCCTCAACTGCTCTCTGGATAGGCGCCGCGCCGCGCCAGCGCGGCAAAATAGAGCCATGAACATTAATGCAGCCGAGGCGGGGAATATCCAGTACCGACTGGGGCAGGAGTAGCCCGTAGGCTACAACTACCATAATATCTGCACCAAACTCAGCCAGCACAGACAGCTGTTCCTTTGATTTTAGAGATACGGGCTGACAAACAGGCAGGCCCTGCTGCTCAGCCAGCAGTTTGACTGGACTGGCGGTCAGTTTTTTACCGCGGCCTGCGGGACGATCTGGTTGGGTATAGACGGCGACTACAGAATGGCGATCATCATTGATAAGCGCTTGAAGATGTGTGGCAGCAAAGTCTGGGGTACCAGCGAAGATAATCTTCAATCAGTGTTACCTATGCCCGTTGTTTTTTGAGTTTTTTACGAATGCGATCGCGCTTTAACGGCGACAGATAATCGACAAATAATTTGCCTTCAAGATGATCGATTTCATGCTGTATGCACACGGCTAAAAGACCAATGGCTTCCTCCTCAAATGGATTGCCATCGCGATCCAGCGCGCGAATCATTACATGGGCTGGACGATCTACCACCTCATAGAAACCTGGTACAGACAGGCAGCCTTCGTCATAGGGCTGGGTGCCTGGTTCGAGAATCTCGATCTCGGGGTTAATGTAGACTCTGGGTTGGTCTCTATCCTCAGAGATATCCATCACAATTACTCGCTCATGAACATCTACCTGAGAGGCCGCCAAACCAATACCTTTAGCCTCTTCCATGGTCTCAAACATATCATCGACCAGCTGGGCAATGCGCTCATCAACTTTGGCAACCGGCTCAGCTTTGATGCGCAGCCTGGGGTGGGGATATTCAAGAATGTTTAATCTAGCCATAGCGAATGTGATGAATTTCTAAAAAATAAGTTAAAAGCACTGCTAACATAAAGTTAACTCGTCACCGATTTCAAGGTAATGGGTGATTCATGGAGCAATTATACACTAACGCGGTGCAGGGAAAGGACTCGGAAAGATGAAAAAAGCACTATTCGGCATTATTCTTATGTTCAGCACTGCGGTAGCCACAGTGCAAACCAGCGTCGCTTCAGACGATTTAAATCCTCTATTTAATGTCACAGTGCCCGAGCAATACCAAGTGGTTGCCGGAGATACATTGTGGGATATCGCTGCTCTGTATCTTCGCGACCCCTGGATGTGGCCAGAAATCTGGTACGCCAATCAACAGATAGCCAACCCACACCTTATTTACCCCGGAGATATTATCAGTTTGGTCTATATCGATGGTCGCCCCAGATTAATGCTGAGCCGCAACCGCGAAGAAAAGCTTTCACCACAAATCCGGCCTGAGGATCACAGGGCCCCAATTCCCGCCCTGCCCCTGGAAACTATCGAGAATTTTCTGTCGAAAAACCGCGTCGTCAGCGACAGTCTATTCAAATCGGCACCCTATGTGTTGGGAGGCTATGAGCGACGGTTATTGGTTGGCATAGGAGACGATTTTTATGCGCGCGGCGATTTTAGCGACCAGCGTTTGGATTATGGTATCTATCGCCGCGGTACGCCCTACATTGATCCTTTGAGCGGTGAACTATTGGGTATTCGCGCTCAATCCGTAGGCAGGGCTCAGGTCAAGGTGGTCAAAGATGATATTGCTACATTGGGCACAACCTATGCCGAAGGGGAAATACGGGCCAAGGACCGACTATTGCACCGCGAAGACAACCTGCTGCCCTCAACGTTTTACCCCAGAGCGCCCGAGGCAGAGATTAATGCCGTCGTTATTAGTGTGGAGGGTGGTGTGCGCAATGCCGGCGCCCTCGACGTGGTAGCAGTTAATCGCGGTGATCGCGACGGCCTCCAGGCTGGCGATACCCTGGCTATTTATAAAATGGGAGAGTTGGTTAAGGACCAGGTTACCAAAAGGCTGGTGCGCCTTCCAGACGAGCGCATAGGGCTGCTTATGATTTTTCGCACCTACCAGAAAATGAGTTTTGGGCTGGTGTTAGTGGCAGACCGCCAGCTTGATCTCGGCGACCTTGCGCGAAACCCCTGATCGCGAGGATATAACATGTCCCCTTCTGAGTCGGGCTCGCATAGTCGGGAAGAGCTGCATTTTGCCCTGGTATCTCAACTACTCGAGGCGTTTACCCAGAGCCTACAAACTGAAATGCTGGCCCAATATGGCAGCTATCGGGAAATTTTTACTCGCGCCGATATTACTTGCCAGCCAGTTGTAGCTATTCGGGAGCATTACCATCAGGGCCATTGGCGGTCGACACTGGAGTCATTGCTGAGCCAGGTTGAGAGCTGCGGTGCAAAAATACTACCTATTACTCATGCAGATTATCCGCCCCAACTTCGCGATATACACAGACCTCCGCCGATTCTCTACGTGCTCGGCAACAGCGATCGACTGCACCTGCCGCAGATAGCAATAGTGGGCAGCCGACGCATGACCAGGGGTGGAGAGTCCAATGCACGGCAGTGGGCACAGTATTTAGCCGAAGCCGGCTTCACTATCACCAGTGGACTGGCGCTGGGCGTTGATGGTGCAGCTCACCGGGGCGCCCTGCAGGCGTCTCAGGCTGTGGGTACCACCATTGCTGTGATGGCCACGGGCATTGATCAGATATATCCCTATCGCCACCGTCAGCTGGCCGATCAGATACTGCAGGCCGATGGAGCCCTAATCACAGAGTTTGCTCCGGGCAGTGAGCCTGTGGCTGCCCGCTTTCCCCAGCGCAACCGAATTATCAGCGGCTTAAGCTTGGGGGTGCTGGTGGTTGAGGCCGCACTTAAAAGCGGATCTCTGATCACTGCCCGCTATGCCATGGAGCAGGGACGTGAAGTCTTTGCGATACCCGGCTCGATTCACAATCCCCAGAGTCGGGGCTGTCATTCGCTGATTAAGCAGGGTGCCAACCTGGTGGAGACCGCGGCAGATATTATTGCAGAGCTGGCAGGGCCACTGGCTGGTCTTCAGGATTCGCTGCCCCAGCCTCCAGCGGCCACAGTCGCGGCTACCCTAGATACTGAGGAAACCCATCTCCTAAACCAGCTGGGTTTTGAAGCCTCTGATCGAGATAGCTTAAGCACCCACTTTCCCGCAGAAAAACTCTCCCAACTACTAATCTCCCTAGAGCTAAAAGGCGTAATCTCCAACGAAGACGGCCTTTATCAGCGTCTGATCTAAAGCCTGCAGTTGCACGGGGCTCAAAGTTCCGGTAGCCTGCGCGGTTCCTCAACATGGTGACTAAAAATGAGCAAACCCTTTGTAGCAATTTTGATGGGTTCCGATTCCGATTTGCCGGTAATGGAAGCCAGTTTTGAAATCCTTAAAAAGTTTGATATCCCCTTCGAAGTCAAGGTGACATCAGCACATAGAACGCCCGAAGCAACCCACAATTTTGTGACAGACGCCGATGCCCGCGGATGTGCAGCATTTATCTGTGCAGCCGGTATGGCCGCGCATTTGGCTGGTGCTGTTTCTGCGACTACTCTGAAGCCAGTGATTGGTGTGCCAATTAATGGTTCTCTGGATGGACTGGATGCGCTGTTATCTACTGTGCAGATGCCTGGCGGTATACCAGTGGCTACTGTTGCCATTGGCAAGGCTGGAGCCAAGAATGCTGCCTATCTGGCGGCACAGATTATTGGTACCTCTGACGCCGATATGCACCAGAAGCTGGTTGCTGAGCGTGCGGCTAATGCTGCGGCAATTATCGCTAAAGATGCGGCATTGCAGGAAAAGCTTAAAAATAGCTGATCATCTGTGATCGATTGGAACAACCACCCCAATATCTGCTCTGCCGCAGAAATGCTGCAGGGCGGCGGGGTGGTTGCCTACCCCACCGAAGCTGTCTGGGGCCTGGGTTGTGACCCGTACTCCGAAGCTGCGGTTGAGAAAATCCTCAGTCTCAAAGGCCGCCCGGTCACCAAAGGCCTGATTTTAATCGCCGATTCCTCAGATCGCTTTGCACCCTTTTTACAGGGACTTGATCCAGATCATTTAGCGCGCTTTAACTCCATTTGTATCAAGCCCACGACCTGGCTAGTGCCTGATAATGGTACTGTGCCTCCGTGGATTCGCGGCGAGCACAGCACGCTGGCGCTGCGTGTTACTAGTCATCCTCTGGCGGCTGCGCTCTGTCGACTTTGCGCCAGTCCCATTGTGTCTACCTCGGCTAATCCTCAGGGTTTGCCTGCGGCTACCACCGGGGATAAGGTGTATAGCTACTTTGGCCAGAAAATTGATTTCCAGACAGAGGGATCAGTGGGTAGTAGCGGCAATGCCAGCGAAATCAGAGACTTAGTTAGCGGACAGATTGTCCGACCGGGATAATATGCAGCAAATTGACAAAAATCTGGTAAAAAATTACCTCCTTAAACTGCAGGACAGCATCTGTGCTGCTCTGCAAGCCGAGGATGGCGCTGAATGGCAAGAGGACAGCTGGGTGCGTGAAGAGGGCGGTGGAGGCCGCAGTCGCGTGGTGGTCGATGGGCCCCTGATTGAAAAAGGTGGGGTTAATTTCTCCCATGTATTTGGCGATCAGATGCCGGCCTCGGCAACCCAAAACCGCCCGGAATTGGCAGGCCGCAGCTTTGAAGCCATGGGCGTCTCCCTGGTGATTCACCCCAACAACCCCTATGTGCCCACCTCCCATGCCAATGTACGCTTCTTTATTGCTGAAAAAGAGGGTGCAGAGCCAGTATGGTGGTTTGGTGGCGGCTATGACTTGACTCCTTATTATGGCAATGACGAAGACTGTGCTCACTGGCACAGTACCGCCAGGCAGGCCTGCGATCGGTTTTCTGAGGAGCTCTACCCCAGATTTAAGCGCTGGTGCGACGAGTATTTTTATTTAAAGCATCGCGATGAGCCGCGAGGTATTGGCGGGCTATTTTTCGATGATTTTAACGAGCTTGGCTTTGAGCAGAGTTTCGCATTTATGCGCAGTGTAGGTGACAGCTTTATCAATGCCTACCTGCCTATTGTTCAGCGCCGCCGAGATAGGAGTTATGGCGAGCGGGAGCGCAGCTTTCAGCTCTACCGCCGCGGCCGCTATGTTGAGTTTAATCTGGTCCATGACCGCGGCACATTGTTCGGCTTACAAACCGGCGGCCGCACAGAGTCTATATTGATGTCACTGCCACCACTGGTGCGCTGGGAATACAACTGGCAACCAGAGACTGGTAGTGCTGAGGCTGAGCTCTATGAAAAATATCTGCTGCGTCGAGACTGGGTGTCATCATGACTGATCGTTATGCTGTTTTTGGCAATCCGATTGCGCAGAGTAAATCACCAGAAATTCACCGTGCTTTTGCAGTACAGACTGTTCAGGCCATGGCGTACAGCAGGCAGCTAGTGGATGTTGGCGACTTTGTATCGGCGGCTGACAGTTTTTTCCAGGCAGGCGGCAAGGGACTTAATATCACTGTGCCCTTTAAGCAAGATGCCTACAGCTATGGTTCGCGCCTTAGTGCCAGAGCTCGCCGCGCTGGTGCCGTCAACACCCTTGCGGTGCAAAAGGATGGCACTATTCTGGGAGACACCACAGATGGCGTGGGGCTGATCACAGATATCACCAAAAACCTCAATTGGAAGATTCGCGCCAAGCGAGTTTTGATTCTGGGTGCCGGTGGAGCCGTTCGCGGTGTGCTTGAGCCTCTGTTAGCTGAGCAGCCGCAACATGTGGTGATTGCTAACCGCAGTGTTGATAAAGCACTGCAACTGGCCAAGGGTTTTGCTGAGCTGGGCTATCTGTTGGGTTGTGGTTTGGATATGCTCGATGGCCAAGAATTTGACCTGATTATCAATGGCACCAGCGCCAGTCTGCAGGGCGGCATGCCGCCATTGCCCGACAGCCTGTTGGCGCCCGGTGCCGAGGCTGGTACAGCCGCCTGTTATGACATGATGTATGGTGCCGCCCCTACTCCGTTTATGAGCTGGGCTCGTCAGCGCGGCGCAAGAGCCTCAGACGGCTTGGGTATGTTGGTAGAGCAGGCTGCGGAGTCGTTTAATCTGTGGCGTGGCATTAGGCCTGAGACCCATCAGGTGTTAGATGCACTTCGCCTCAAGCTGGTTGCAGAGGCCAATAGCAAAGCCTAACTCTGTGCCTGCATCTCCGTCAGATACTGATCTTTCAGTTTGACGTAATTGGCCGGAGAATAGGTAAAAAATTGCTTTTCGCTGTCAGATAGGGCCCTTAGCTGTTTGCAGGGATTGCCCACATAGACATGGCCAGTTTCCAGAGTTTTGCCCGGCGGGACCATGCAGCCGGCGCCTATAATAACCTCGCTTTCAATCACCGCCCCATCATTAACTATGGCGCCGTTACCCACCAGTATGCGGTCGCCCAGAGTACAGCCGTGGAGTACGGCGCGGTGGCCGATCACCACATCATCACCAATGGTCAGGGGCCAGCCATCGGGGTTAAAGTCTGAGGCATGGGTTATATGCAGTACCGCATTGTCTTGAACGTTGGATCTGGCACCCACCACAATGCGGTGCATATCACCACGAATCACGGCTCCTGGCCACACTGAGGCATCGTCACCTAGACTGACATCGCCGATAACAGTAGCTGCGGGGTCTATATAGACCCGCTGACCCAGTTGGGGAGAAATGCCTCGATGGGAGCGAATTGAGTGATCCATAGTTTATGATGTCCTCTATAATAGAGCTCCTATTGTGGTGAACTACCCATGGCTTTTACAACTAAAAAACAATTTATTGCAGGAGTTACCTGCCCCAAATGCGCCGAGATGGACAAGATTCAGGCCTATACAGAGGACGGAATTAACTATCGCGAATGTGTCAGCTGTGGCTTTAAGGACGAGATGCGCCTTTCGTCGGCCCCGCGCGAGCTAGAAACAAGAGTCAACACAGATGCCAGCGAGATTGCCCGCCAGACTCAACCGGTCAAATTAATGGACCCTAACTAACTATCTTTGGCGGAGGCTTTGCTGCTGGTTTTAATGCAGGCGCACGCGGCTATTTTGGCTTTTAAACAGCAGGCGAATATTTGAGGAGTCGGTGAGGCAGGGATAGCGGGTAACCGGATCATTGCTCAGAGTGCCAGCATAGTCTTGCAGTTTGTCCTGCACCACTTTATCTCCATTGATGGCCTTGACCAGCTTGTCGTTAAGCAGCTGGATGGCGCCATCAATTTGATTGGCAAAGGGCTCGCCAATAATATGGTGCACAATCAGGTTTGAGCGAGTCATATCTACAGGGATCACCGGGCAGTGATAGCTGGCATTGAGTACATCGTTGAGCTCCTCAAGCAGGCGGTGAGCCAGATAGGCCTGGTACATATGAGCTTCGAGGTTCTCTTCGTCGGAGACCACTTCTACGGGTGCATCTAGAAACTCTTTGGCGGTGACCACCTGCCGTGCTATTTCACCGCCAATATCTGCCATGCTGAGAAAATCTTCGAAGGCACGGATAAAGTCTGGCACCAGTTCCACGTAGCGCTCGATAAACGACGCCAGAGCTGCAGTGCCGTCATTTTCACGCAGATTGATGGAGTGGTGCAGGTGTTTTACTCGCTCATTTAAGTAGGCGATTAAAAACTCACTGGTCTGTGCTGAAAGTGGCAGCATTTAGGGCTCTCTTTCACCGTTATAATGTGATCTGCTGGCGGGTCGCAGCCGTTATAATACTTGGCGATACGCTCCCTAACCAAACGCGTCTACCGTTAAATCTAGCAGATTTTAGGCGCGCCGACAGAAAGTTTGCGACTCTGACCCATCGGCCATAAAAATTAATGCCCCAGAAAGGCTAATTTGACTACTTTCACGCTAGAGATACGTATCGACTTTTGCTACACTCGCGGCGCATTTTAAAGCGCTCATTTGATTTTTTAGAGCGTCCATACAGAGGAAGAGCTTTAATTCCTAATTTACCACGGAGAAACAAGCGATGTTGAAAAGAGCGCAAGCACTTTTCTTGGGACTGCTGGGCCCCGCTGTTGCACTAGCAATGGCAGGCAACGTTAGCGCAGAGAGCGCAACGCGGCAGCTCAATATGCCTCAGGGAGTGACCGAAGTTAGTCAAGCAGCCTACGACATTCACATGATTATGATGTGGATCTGTACGGTGATCGGCGTTGCCGTATTTGGCTTTATGTTTTACGTTATGTACGCCCACCGCAAATCCCGCGGCGCGGTAGCGGCAAACTTCCATGAAAACCACGTTGTAGAGCTGATCTGGACTATTGTTCCAGCGCTGATTTTGATTGTAATGGCAATCCCAGCAACCTCTGCGCTGCTGAAAGTGTACGACACTGAAAATGCAGACATCGATATTAAGGTTACTGGATATCAGTGGAAGTGGCAGTACGAATATATTGGCGAAGGCGTTAAATATATGAGTGAGCTGCGCACCTCCCAGGATGAAATTTATGGTCGCGCGCCAAAAGGCGAACATTATCTCCGTGAAGTAACAGAGCCTCTGGTAATCCCAACCGGCAAAAAAGTTCGCTTCCTGATCACTGGTAATGACGTTATCCACAGCTGGTGGGTTCCTGACTTCGGCGTTAAGCGCGATGCGGTTCCAGGGCTGTTTACTGCCGCTTGGGCAAAGACTGATGTTCCCGGCACCTATGTCGGTGAATGTACAGAGCTATGTGGCCTTGGCCATGCCTTTATGCCCGTGGTTGTAGAGGTTAAAGAAGAAGCTGAGTACAACGAGTGGCTGGCCGGCAAGAAAGCCGAAGCCGCCGAGTACGCTTCAACTATCGGCAAAGAGTGGAGCTTCGACGAGCTGATGGTTCGCGGTGAAGACGTTTATAACCGCTCCTGTGCGGCCTGTCACCAGGCTGACGGCAACGGTATTCCCGGAGTCTTCCCAGCACTGAAAGACAGCCCTATTGCACTGGGTTCAAAAGAGGGCCATATCGCTGTTCTTATCGATGGCGTGGCTGGCACCTCCATGCAGTCTTTTGCTGATCAGCTTTCAGAAGTTGATATTGCTGCGGTCGTTCACTACGAGCGCAACGCATGGGGCAATGATGTTGGCGACGTAACTCAGCCAATTGATGTTCTCAATTACAAACAAGGCCAATAGGGAGTATTTGATATGGCACATGGTCCCGCAACTCTGGCTGATGGCTGGGGAAAATATATAAGCCGGTGGGTGTTTACCACCAACCATAAAGATATCGGCACACTGTACCTCTGGTTCAGTTTCGCGATGTTTATCATGGGCGGCGCATTCGCAATGATTATTCGCGCAGAACTCTTTCAGCCAGGTATGCAGCTGATTAAACCTGAGTTCTTTAACCAGATGACCACCATGCATGGCCTGGTCATGGTATTTGGTGCGATTATGCCAGCCTTTGTTGGTCTGGCTAACTGGTTGATTCCGATGATGATCGGCGCTCCAGATATGGCATTGCCACGCATGAATAACCTGAGCTTCTGGATTCTACCCTTCGCATTTGCGATTCTGACGGCCACATTGTTTATGGAAGGTGGCGGTCCAAACTTTGGTTGGACATTCTACGCACCACTCTCAACCACCTATGCACCGGATACAGTGAACTACTTTATCTTTGGCGTGCATATTATGGGTGCATCATCAATCATGGGTTCGATTAACATTATCGCCACGGTAATGAATATGCGCGCACCTGGCATGACCTATATGAAAATGCCGCTGTTCGTATGGACCTGGGTTATTACCGCGTTCTTGCTGGTGGCAGTAATGCCAGTACTGGCCGGCGCAGTAACCATGATGCTGATGGATATCAACTTTGGTACCAGCTTCTTTGATGCTGCTGGTGGCGGTGATCCGGTTCTGTTCCAGCACGTGTTCTGGTTCTTCGGTCACCCTGAGGTATACATTATTATTCTGCCCGCCTTTGGTGTGGTTTCACAGATTATTCCAACCTTCAGCCGCAAGCCGCTGTTTGGCTACTCGTCTATGGTTTACGCCACGGCCGCAATTGCCTTCCTGTCGTTTGTAGTATGGGCTCACCATATGTTTACCGTTGGCATGCCAATCGCCGGTGAGCTGTACTTTATGTACGCCACCATGTTGATTGCTGTACCCACTGGTGTGAAGGTATTTAACTGGATCACCACCATGTACAGAGGCTCATTGACCTTTGAAACCCCAATGCTGTTCAGCATCGCATTTGTGATTCTGTTTACCTTTGGTGGCTTCACCGGAATGATGCTGTCGATTGCAGCCGCGGATATGCAGTACCACGACACCTACTTTGTAGTTGCTCACTTCCATTATGTAATGGTTGCTGGTGCGGTATTCAGTGGTACAGCTGCTGTCTACTACTGGCTGCCTAAGTGGTGTGGCAAGATGTATGACGAAACCATGGGTAAGGTTCAGTTCTGGATTGCCTTTATCGGCTTCAACATTGCCTTTATGCCTCAGCACTTCCTCGGTCTGGCTGGCATGCCACGTCGTTACGCCGATTACGGTCTGCAGTTTGCTGACTGGAACATGGTATCGAGCATTGGTGCATTTATGTACGGCGGTGCACAGATCCTGTTCCTGTTTAACGTGATTCGCACCATTGGTTGGGGTAAGCCCACCGATGATCCCAAGGTTTGGGAAGGTGCAGAGGGCTTGGAGTGGACAGTACCCACACCAGCGCCTTACCACACGTTTGCTAAGCCACCACAAGTTAAGTAAGAGGCTGCATAGACATGCCGGCGGAATCTAAGACTCCACTGCTAATGGCGAAACTTGTCGCCCTGGCAGCCGCCATGTTTATGTTTGCAATATTTGTTTTGCCGCCCCTCTACGATCTCTTTTGTGAGATTACAGGGATCGGCGGCAAGACAGATGGTGCCTACACAGCAGTTGCTGTAGAAGTAGATACATCGCGCGATATTGAGGTGCAGTTTGTTGCCACCAACAATGCCACCATGCCCTGGGATTTTTATCCTGTCGAGGAGCGCGTGGTAGTGCATCCGGGCGAGGCGCGAGAAGTGGTTTTTTACGCGCACAATAGAACCGGTGAAGACATGCTGGGTCAGGCAATACCCAATGTGCTGCCCAACAATGCTGCGGACTACTTCCACAAAACCGAATGTTTCTGCTTTAACAACCAGCCCCTGGCTGCTGGCGAGAGCGCCGAGTTGGCGCTGGTGTTTATCGTAGATCCAGATTTACCGGCCAGTGTTAATACAGTAACCCTGTCCTACACAATGTTTGATATCACAGATCGCACCCTGGTGCAGGTCTCACAAGTACAGTAAACGGAGAGTAACAATGTCAACTGAAGGTACTTATTACGTTCCAGAGCAGAGCAAATTGCCCATCTTTGCGGCAACCGGCATGGGTGTAATGGCCTATGGCGCAGCCTCATGGGTATTGGAGGGCGGGTCTTCCACAATCTTCCTGATTGGTTCACTAATAATGGCCGCCGTGCTGTACAAATGGTGGAGCATAGTTATTGACGAGAATATGCGCGGTCTCGCCAGCCCACAGCTCAAGCAGTCCTATGTGCTGGGTATGCTGTGGTTTATTTTTTCCGAAGTAATGTTTTTTGCTTGCTTCTTTGGCGCCCTGTTCTATGTTCGTGTGTTAGTGAGTTCCTGGATTGGTGGTGAAGCCGCGGTTGGTTGGTTTGATGACACGCCTACAGATGCTGCCGTAGCTAACGCGCAACTGCTCTATCCTGGTTATGAGAATGTCTGGCCACCGATGGTAACACCGGATCAGGCAGTTAATGGTGACGCAGCTCAGTTCAAAGGGCCAGATGAAGCCATGAACAATCCAGGTATAGCTAACTGGGCATCCTGGTTGCCATTCTGGAACACTGTTGTTCTGCTGACCTCTAGCTTTACGGTTCATGTGGCTCACGTAGCACTGAAAGATGACAACCGTAAAAAGTTTAATATATGGCTGGGTATCACCGTTGGCCTGGGTATTTTCTTCCTGTTCTTGCAGGCCGAGGAATACATCCATGCCTATCAAGAGCTGGGTCTCACCCTGGAGTCTGGAATCTACGGAACCACCTTCTTTATGCTGACCGGATTTCACGGCATGCACGTAACCCTGGGTACTGTCATGCTGTTAATCCAATGGCTGCGCGGCCTCAAGGGACACTTTACACATGATGACCAGTTTGGCTTCGAAGCGGCCTCCTGGTACTGGCACTTTGTCGACGTGGTCTGGGTAGGTCTGTTTATATTTGTCTACATACTGACGTAGTCAATACTGTTAGAGAATACGATGCGGCCAGGTATCCCCTGGCCGTTTTTATCTGTGCAAAAAGTTACTCAGGTTTGCTGACAGGTGCCGGCATCTGAGCAGGGGGTGCAGGCTGGGGGTTTACTCTAGTTGCTTCCGGGTGTAGCTTGCGATCCCAGGGAGCGCTGCTGCCAAGCTGACCTGTAAAGATACCGTAGGCAATGGTTATCAGCAGCAGTGCAGCCAAGGTAATGCGCGTACCCAGAGCGACCAGCAGGCGTCGCTTGGAGTTGCCAAGGTCTTTGACCAGAAAATTGAGCCCACTAAATAGACTGATAAGTACAGCAATAAATAGTACGACGATAATAGTCTTTAACAGCATAATATTGACCACTCTTGAGAAAGGTTGGAATTTAAACACAGATGACCACTGAGCCCCAATACTCTACGCAGGGATTCCACTGGCAGCCCAACAAAAATCTGTTGCTGCTGAGCTGCTGCCTGTTTCCACTGCTGGTTGGGCTGGGTTTTTGGCAACTAGATCGGGCTGAGGAAAAGCGGCGTATTGTTGAGCAGTACAGCACAAATCAACAGGCCACTCCTGCCACAGTTGCAGAGCTGATCGCTGAAGATAGCTTGCAGTACCGCAGCGCCTGGTTAAAAGGACAGCTAGATGCACAGCGCCGTCTGATTCTCGATAACCGCGTCAAGAACGGTCGACCTGGTTACGAAATACTTGAACCGCTGCGGGTAGATGGTCTGGACCAGACAATACTAGTTAACCGAGGCTGGGTATCCGCTTCACTGGATCGCACCCAACTGCCTCAGGTAGAACCGGTGACCGCAACAGTGCAGTTGCGCGGTTCACTGTACCAGAGCCTTGGCGGGTACCACCTGGATGATGGGATTGGTCTGGTTAGTCAATGGCCGGCTCGGGTGGGCTGGGTGTCCGCTGCTCGAGCTACAGAATTATATGGCGAAGATTTCTTCCCCTATCAGCTGCGCCTTGATCAGGATAGTCCGGGGGCGCTACAAACCGGCTGGGCCACAGTTTCAGTGCAGCCAGCCAAGCACACTGGTTACGCGGTACAGTGGTTTGTTATGGCACTGGTACTATTACTGATGACTGTTATCGCCAACTCAAACTTGGCAGAATGGTTAAAACAGCGCACTGCAAAATAAGTCAGGCGCCAAACACAGGATTGATAGCAATGACAGAACAGACTGAGATAACCGCCAAGCAGCGTAGCTTCCAATATCAGATTTGGCTGATGCTGATTATCGTGTTTGGTGTAATCCTGGCCGGATTTTTGATGGTTCCTAAAACCGAAGAAGAACGCCTGGCGATGATGGAGCGCATGGGAACCACCAATCAGGGCTCTATAGTCAGTCCCACTGTGGATATGACTGCCCTTCTTGGCGCCCTGCCCCAGGGCGAGGCACCCAAGTGGAAAGTCGTGGTGGCCGGAGGTGAAGGCTGTGATCAGGGCTGCCAGGACGTACTAATTAATAGCCGCCAGATTCATATGCTACTGGGTAAGTCTAGTGGTCGCCTTGAGCGCATTTATCTCCCCTCCAGCGCTGACCTTGAAATTATAGATACCGAAGAGCTCCAGGCTGTACATCCCTATTTGCTGATTCATGCTATTGAAAATCAGGCACTGAGCACCCTGCTGCAGGGCACCTCAGCGGACTGGGATCTGCGTGATACTCGCTACTTTGTGGTCACGCCCGATTACCAGGCGGTTTTATTTTATACCCAACAGCAGGATGGCGGTGGATTGCTAGATGATCTTAAACATCTGCTAAAATACTCACCTAACCGATAGCAACCGAGCCCTTGGAATAAACAGTATGTCCAGTATTGATACCAGCACCGCAGTAACCTGGCGCGACTACCTAGAGCTATGCAAGCCCAATGTAGTTGCCCTAATGATACTGACCTCAGTGATCGGCATGCTACTGGCCACTGAGCAGGGCGTACCAGTGCAGATACTGCTGTTTGGCAATCTGGGTATTGCGCTCTGTGCCGGCTCCGCGGCCGCAGTCAATCATATTGTCGATCGCAATGTGGATGACAAAATGGCGCGCACAGCTGATCGCCCAATAGCTCAAGGCCGTCTGGAGCCCCAGCAAGCAGTAATATTCGCTCTGCTCACCGGTTTGGCTGGCATGGTTATCCTGCTGCTGTTTACCAATGTTCTCACTGCCTGGTTAACTCTGGCTTCCTCAGTGGGCTATGCCTTCGTTTACACAATGTTTCTCAAGCGTGCCACACCACAGAATATTGTTATCGGTGGTCTGGCGGGCGCTGCGCCACCATTGTTGGGCTGGGTCGCGGTCACCGGCGAGATTCACCACAATGCCCTGCTGCTGGTGCTGATTATTTTCGCCTGGACGCCCCCTCACTTTTGGGCTCTGGCAATACACCGCAAAGAGGAATATGCCCAGGCCAATATCCCCATGCTGCCGGTTACCCATGGCGAGAAATACACCAAGATCAATATCCTGTTGTACACAGTGATGCTAATGGTTATCACCACCCTGCCCTATCTGACGGGCATGTTTGGTCTGCTCTACCTGGTCGGCTCGCTGTTATTGGGTGGCCGGTTTTTATACTGGGCAATTTTTATGTGGTTTGACAAAGACAGTGGTATGAAAACTTTTAGGTTTTCAATTATCTACCTAATGGTATTGTTTGCTTTGATGCTGCTAGACCACTACCTGCTCGACAAGACGCTATATATCTAGCCTAGAGCCGCTTAACCATAGTCACAATTTTACTGGATCTACAATATGACACAGCAAGCTGGAATCCGACGCACCATCGCCATTGTATTGGCCTTTATTTTACTTGTGGTCTATGGCTTTATCTGGCGCATGAGTCAGCCAGTTATTATGGATAATGAGCAACTGCGGGTAAATGGCGCCATTGTCTTGGATCAGCCAAGAATCTTTAGTGACTTTGAGTTGGTGGATCATCGCGGCGAGACCTTTAATATTGCACGCATGCAGGGTCTGTGGACCATTGTATTTTTTGGCTTTACCAACTGTCCGGATATTTGCCCAACCACGCTGGCAGTGCTCAATGATACCTACAGCAAAATGAAAGACCGCGAGAAAGAGCAGCTGCAGATCGTCATGATCTCGCTGGATTCAGAGCGCGATACGGTGGACAAGCTAGCCGAATATGTGCCCTACTTCAATGAAGAATTTATCGGCGTTACCGGCAATAAGCACTTGATTCGCCGTCTGACCGCTGAAATCAATATTGCTTACAACAAAGTGCCATTAGAAGGCGAAGACTACACCGTAGACCACAGCACACAGCTGGTTTTGATCAATCCCAAAGGTCATTACCATGGCTTTTTTAGAGCACCCCATAACGAAACTATGCTGCGTAGCACCTGGCGCTCAATCTCCTCGTCTTTTTAAAAGCCCTTAGCTTAAAAAACCACCCTAAGTTCGCTGGCGAAAACCCAGCGACAGAGTAAACAGCAGCGCAGCGCAAAGCACCACCGCGGGCCCCGCCGGAGCATCAGTAAACCAGGACAGAGCCAAGCCCATCACCACGGTAAGCATGGCTATTGCACTGGCGGCCATCGCCATTTGCTCTGGGGTATAGGTTATCCGCCGCGCCGTTGCCGCAGGTATGATCAGTAATGCGGTAATCAGCAGCACACCAACAATTTTCATGGCAATAGCAATTACCAGCGCGGTAATCAGCATCAGTGCCGTGCGCACCAGGGATACATTAGTGCCCTCCACCGCCGCCAGCTCGGCATCTACGGTAATATTAATCAGCTGTTTCCACAGGCATCCCAGCAGTACCAGCACCAGGGCCGCTACGCCATAAATCACCCATAGATCGCCCCGGGTAACCGCTAGCAGATCGCCAAATAACAGAGACATCAGATCGACTCGCACATCTGGCAGCAGTGAAATAACCACCAGACCAGCGGCCAACGCAGAATGGGAAAGAATACCCAGCAGGGTGTCCAGTGATAAAAAACCACGCTGTTCAAGGACCACCAGGCCCAGAGCCATTATTAGGGGCACCGCGGTCACTGTAATATTAAGATTAACCTCCAACAACACGCCCAGAGCCACCCCCAACAGCGCACTGTGGGCCAGGGTGTCGCCAAAATAGGCCATGCGTCTCCAGACCACAAAGCAGCCCAGAGGCCCAGCCACCAGCGCCACGCCCAAACCCGCCAGCAGAGCATAGGCAAGAAAATCAGTCATGATCACAGCCCTCCCCGTGTTGATGAACTCCCTGCGCATCTAATACCTCGCCATGAACACTGTGTTGATGATCATGGTGATGAGCATAAATGGCGGTTTCGCCAAAGATATCCAGGTAGGCTGGGTCCTTGGTAACCTGCTCTGGGCGGCCATAACAGCAGATATGGTGATTGAGGCAAATCACCTGGTCCGTTGCCGACATTACAATATGCAGATCATGGGATACCATCAGCACTGCACAGTTAAGGCTTTTACTTAGCTCGCCGATCATCTTATAAAGCTCATTTTGACCATTGACGTCGACCCCCTGCACTGGTTCATCCAAGACCAGCAGATTGGGTTTGCGCAAAATTGCCCTAGCCAGCAGTGCTCTCTGCATTTCGCCACCAGATAGCTTCTGAATAGGGGTTGCCGCCAGATGACCTATGCCCACGGATTCGAGTGCGCTGTGACAGGCACTGTGAGATGTATTGGCCAGCTGCAAAAAACGGCAGGTCGAGATCGGTAGTGTAGGGTCGATATGTAGTTTCTGAGGCATATAGCCTATATTGAGATTGGCCGCAGGGATTACAGAACCAGAGTCGGGCTTTAACAAGCCCAAAATAATCCGTACAAGTGTCGATTTTCCGGCTCCGTTGGGGCCGATAAGCGTGGTAATCTCCCCCTGATTGAGCTGCATGCTGACATTGTGTAGAACGTGCTGGCCGGTAAAGCCTTTATTGACCTTATCAAGGCTTATTAGCGTATTACCAGAGCTCTTGAGCCTGTTGTCAGAATCCGCTAGTGGGCTGTTAGTCATTGTTGACAGTCTCCTGGTGTTCAATACATTGCGGGCACAGGCCAAAAAGTTCTAGGCATTGGTTTTGTAAGGTAAAATTCACCTTAGCACTGGCGCTTTGAAGCATGCTATTAATAGTATTATCGGCCATTTCTGCTACGCTGCCGCACTCTGTGCAAATCATAAACAGATTGCTGTGCTCGCTGTTGGGGAAAGGGCAGCCGATATAGGCGTTTAAAGATGGGAGCCGGTGAATTAGCCCAAGTTGCAATAAAAACTCAAGGGCCCGGTAAATTGTGGGGGGTGCGATGGGCTTTTTGAGCTGCGTGCTCAGTTGATCCTGCAGCTGATAAGCCCCCAGGGGTTTATGGCTCTGCCACAACAGGCGCAAGACGGCCTCTCTGGTAGTCGTCATTCGCTGGTTCTGCTCAGCACAGATATCATGGGCTCGAGTCAGAGCAGCTTTAATACAGCGGTCATGATCATGAGGCTGATATGCGAGTCGCGAATTTGTCAGCATAAGCGGCGTGCCACAATGTGGATTAACAGCAGTTGTTATAATATAACATTTATTTGCGGCTTGAATAGCTTTTTGGCTAGGGTAAAAATCAAAAAGCGGTCAAAGCCATTGGAAAAAGATTGATATATGCTTAAAAAGATACAATATAACGTTTGTGTGCTGGTGCTTGTTCTAGGCGCCTCTATTCCTGTCAGTCTGCACGCAGACAGCGGTGCTGTGCCAATGATAGTTACCACTATCAAACCCTTAGCTATTATTGCCAAATCAGCGGTCGGTGATGCTGCTGAGGTAGAGTACCTTCTACCCGCCAACCAATCACCGCACAGTTTGTCTCTGCCAATATCTGCGCTTAAGAAAATTACTGAAGCAGACCTTATTGTATGGATAGGTCGAGATTTTGAAACCAGAAGCGCTAAAACCATGGCCAAACTGTCTCCCAGCAAGAAAATTACTGTTGCGGATGAGATAGCAAAGCTTGTAGCAGGCGGGGATCTAAGGGGAGACAACAGTCAGGACAATAGCTATTCGATCGACCCTCATCTTTGGCTAGATCCAACTTATGGTAATTCCATTGCCGCGGAAATCCAGACTCGGCTGGGTTTGCCGATTAAAAAAATTATAGCTGAAGACAATATTCAGTTGTTAAAGGCCTCTGTGATGTTCTCTGAGGGCCAAAACTACCTCAGTCATCATGCCGCTTACCAACACTTTATCCGGGCCTTTGAGCTGCCTGCCGGCATGTCCATCAGGAACGCCCAGGGGCATGCGAAAGGTGTGCAAAGCCAGCTGCAGCTGCGAAAGACTATGGCCAAGGCCAATTTTAGCTGTATTTTTATAGAGCCCCAGTACCAGGGCAAGGACGCGGCTATTATCGCCGCCCAATTTGATCTGCCATTGGTAGCACTGGACCCCCAGGGCCTTTCTCAGCCACTAAACAATAGTGCCTATGAAGAATTTATGGCCGGCTTGGTAGCGCAATTTAAAGCCTGCTTCCAGTAAATCATGTATCCTTAAAGTTCCAATTTTCGTCCAAAAAGCGCGCAGACTATGGCCACAAAAACACCGCTGATCCTTGTCGATGGCTCTTCCTATCTCTACCGAGCATTTCATGCCCTGCCGCCACTGACCAATAGCAAAGGTAAGCCAACCGGAGCGGTCAAGGGCGTAATTAATATGATGCGGCGTCTGCAAAAAGACTACCCAGAGAGCACCCATGTGGTGGTGTTTGATGCCAAGGGTAAAACCTTTCGCGATGAGATATACAGCGATTACAAGGCCAATCGCCCACCCATGCCAGACGATCTGCGACTCCAGATAGAGCCGATTCATCAGATTATCCAGGCTATGGGCATGCCGATGCTGGTGATAGAGGGTGTTGAGGCCGACGATGTAATTGGTACACTGGCGTTACAGGCCACAGCAGCACAGCAGCCAGTGGTTATTTCCACAGGTGACAAAGATATTGCCCAGATGGTCAACGAGCACATAGTTATGGAAAACACTATGACTAATACGGTGCTGGACAGGGCAGGGGTGATAGAGAAATTTGGCATTCCGCCGGAGCTGATTATTGATTATCTGGCACTGCTGGGTGACAAGTCTGACAATATTCCCGGCGTTCCGGGCGTGGGAGAAAAAACCGCCCTGGGGTTATTGCAGGGCATAGGCGGTCTGGATGATATCTATGCCCGATTGGACGAGGTCGCCGGTCTGGCGTTCCGCGGTGCCAAGACCATGGCTCCCAAGCTTGAGGAGCATAGAGCGCTGGCCTATCTCTCCTACAAACTAGCCACCATTAAAACCGATGTGGCGATGGACCTGGCCCTGGACGAGTTACATAACGGTGATCCTGACGACTCAGCGCTCCTGGCCCTGTTTAAAGACATGGAATTTAAAACCTGGATCAAGGAGCTGGAAAATCCGGATACAGCACCAGTATCAAAAGCAGAGCAAAATACCTCTAGCGCAGAAGGCACTGATTCAGCCGCAGAGACACCCGAGATACAAAGGGACTATCAGACGGTGCTTACTCAGCAGCAGCTTGATAGCTGGGTGGCCAAAATCAAGTCCGCGCCGTTAGTGGCCGTGGATACAGAGACCACCAGCCTGGACTATATGCAGGCAAAGCTAGTCGGAGTCTGTGTTGCAGTTGAGCCCGGCCAGGCAGCCTATATCCCCTTTGGTCACGATTACCTGGGCGCGCCAGCCCAGCTCAGCCAAGACAGCGTGCTGGCTCAGCTAAAGCCATTGCTGGAAGACCCAGAGATTAAAAAAGTCGGTCAAAATCTTAAATATGATATGAGCGTGCTGGCTCAACATGGCATAGATTTGCAGGGTGTTGCCTTTGACACCATGCTCGAATCCTATGTCCTGGATAGCGTGGCCACCCGCCATGATATGGATAGTCTGGCGGCAGAGTATCTGGGTGAAACCACCATCAGCTTTACCGACGTAGCGGGCAAGGGCGCCTCTCAGCTGACCTTTAATCAGGTAGCCCTGGAAGAGGCTGCTCCCTATGCTGCCGAGGACGCAGATATTACCCTGCGGCTGCATAGCACTCTGTGGCCCGAGCTATCGAAGCATGCAACACTTGAAAAAGTTTTTAAGGATATTGAGCTGCCCCTGTTGCCAGTGCTGTCGAGAATAGAGCGCACCGGTGCTCTGGTCGATGGCACGCTGCTATTTCAGCAGAGCAACGAGCTGGCTGAGCGCTTGGGCGAGCTGGAAACTGAAGCCTGGGATCTGGCGGGGCAGCAGTTTAATCTCGCTTCACCCAAACAACTGGGTGAAATACTGTTTGAAAAGCTGGAAATTCCTGTACTGAAAAAAACCGCCAAAGGTGCCCCCTCAACCAAAGAAGAGGTGCTGCAGGAACTGGCACTGGATTATCCGCTACCCAAGGTTCTACTAGAGCACCGGAGCCTAGCCAAGCTCAAGTCTACCTACACTGACAAATTGCCGACCATGATTAATCCGGCCAGCAAGCGTATCCACACCTCCTACCACCAGGCGGGGACGGCAACAGGGCGACTATCATCCTCTGACCCCAATCTGCAGAATATTCCTGTGCGCACCCCTGAGGGGCGCAGAGTTAGGCAGGCGTTTATTGCAGCTCCGGGCTGCAAAATGGTCGCAGCCGATTACTCGCAGATTGAATTGCGAATAATGGCCCACCTCTCCGAAGACCCCAGCCTGTTAAAAGCCTTTGCCGAAGGTCAGGATATACACCGCGCTACTGCGGCCGAGGTATTTGCCGTGGCAACTGAGCAGGTGACTGCGGATATGCGCCGCAGCGCCAAGGCCATTAATTTTGGACTGATCTATGGCATGTCGGCCTTTGGGCTGGCCCGCCAGCTCAATATCGGCCGCAAACAGGCTGCGGAATATATCGAGCTGTACTTTCAACGTTATCCTGGTGTGCAGAGCTATATGAACAATATTCGTCATACTGCGGCCGAACAGGGCTATGTGGAAACCGCCTTTGGTCGACGGCTCTACCTCCCTGAAATTAACTCCAAAAATGGCATGCGTCGCCAGGCTGCCGAGCGCACTGCGATCAATGCGCCCATGCAGGGCACAGCAGCCGATATTATTAAGTTAGCCATGATTCACGTAGACGACTGGCTGCAAAATTCTGACTTGCAAAGTCGCATGATTATGCAGGTACATGACGAATTGGTACTGGAAGTGCCAGACACTGAATTGGATGCAGTAAAACAGGGTCTAAATGATCTGATGGAGAATGCAGCTAGCCTGCTAGTGCCATTGGTTGTGGATGTGGGCGTGGGTGATAATTGGGATGAAGCTCATTAAGCGGCTAACCTATTGAAATTAGTGCTTATTTTTAAACGTCTTTGCTTTATTTAAAAATAAATAAAAAAGTTTAAATAAAAATGAACTTAGCTCAAAACCCCTGTCTAAAAAAAGGCAAGACAATTTGCATAATACTCTCCCCCAACTAGTTGTATGCAAAGTAAGACTCTCCAAGTAGTAAACTAAACCCTGGGTCGGTAACCGACTCAGGGTTTTTTTATACCTGGTTGGCCTCGCGGCAGGCCATGTAATTAGTCTTGATCCTCAGGCGTTTCAAAATCTGCACTCAACCAGTGATTGAGCAATGTTTCCAGTTCGCTAAGACCCTGTTTTTTCAGTGATGAAAAGGTCTGCACCGACAACAATGTGCAGCCCGGATCCATGTCTCGCAGATGTTTCTCGACGCCCAGCATGGCGCTCTGAGCAGGGCCGCGCTTAAGCTTGTCGGCCTTGGTCAGCAAAATATGCACAGGAAGCCCTGCCTGGGCAGCCCAGTTGAGCATTTGTAGGTCAAAATCCTGCAGCGGATGGCGGATATCCATCAACAGAACCAGACCCGCCAAGCTCTGACGCTTCTGCAGGTACTCCGCCAAATGTCTGTCCCACTCTGCTTTCATGGCCCTGGGCACCTTGGCATAGCCGTAGCCTGGGAGATCGACCAGCCTGCCACCTTCAGCCAATTGAAAGAAGTTAATCAGCTGCGTGCGCCCTGGCGTCTTACTGGTTCGCGCCAGTCGCCCATTGCGAGTCAATGTGTTAATTGCACTAGACTTGCCCGCATTGGAGCGCCCAGCAAAGGCAACTTCACAGCCGGAATCCTCCGGACATTGCCTTATTGATGGCGCACTGGTCATAAATATTGCGCTCTGATAGTTAATTGCCGTCGAATCCATAAAAAAGACTATGCCAAGTGGCTGTAAGAAACCGGGGTTATTGGTATATAATGCGCGCGCTTTAGCCAATAGGGCTACTGTCCCATGGTCGCGCGTACTCAATGGCGACTATTCTAGCGGATTGCGAGAGTTGATTAACCATGAAAAAAAGCTTTTTAAGTATTATTTGTTTGCTGGCAGCATTTTCGGCAAACCAGGCGTTGGCTGTAGGTGATGCGGCTGCCGGTGAATCCAAGGTCGCTGTGTGCGCCGGATGCCATGGCAGTGACGGTAACAGCATGGTGCCATCCTTCCCCAAGCTTGCGGGCCTGGGCGAAAAGTATATGACAGCGCAGCTGCGTATGATCAAGTCGGGTGAGCGTGTGATTGTAGAGATGACGGGTATTCTCGACGCATCAACAGACCAGGATCTTCAGGATATGGCGGCTTACTATGACAGCAAAGCCATGGCCATTTCTGGCGCCCAGGATATCACTCTGGTCGGCATCAGCGACCCAGACGAAGCTCTGGATTTTGGTGAAAACGTCTACCGCGGCGGCAATATGAAAACTGGCGTAGCAGCCTGCACCGGTTGCCACTCGCCCTCGGGCAAAGGCAACAATCCAGCTGGTTATCCCGCGCTTGGCGGTCAATATGCCAGCTATATTGAAAAGCAGCTTCTCGCCTATCGTCGTGGTGAACGCGCCAGCGGCGGCAATGCAAAAATTATGCAGGGCGTGGCGGCCAACCTCAGCGACAAAGAGATTAAAGCGGTTGCCAATTACATCTCCGGGTTGAACTAGGTAGCATAGCTGCTATCAAAGGTTGTCGACCATTTGGTTAACAATGCGCAAAGGAAATTCAGATGACTACTTGGATTAAACGTCTTACTTTTATCGCCCTGATACTGCCTATGGCCATGTGTCAGGCGCAGACAGAAAAATATCAGCAGGGTGTGCACTATGAAGTGCTTCCCCAGACCATTAGAACGGCCAATGCAGATAAAATAGAAGTTAATGAGGTGTTTTCATACACCTGCGGCCACTGTTTTAACTTTGAAGCGGTTTTGCATCCCTGGTCAGAGCAGTTAGCCGATGATGTAGATTTCCAGCAGACCCCAGCCGTCTGGCAGCCCGCTCTGGAGCCCTATGCGCGCGCCTACTACAGCGCCGTTATGCTCAAGGCCCTAGATAAGGTGCACATGCCCATTTTTGAAGCTATTCATGTTAAGCGCGAGGCGGTGCGTACAGAAGCTGATTTTGCGGCGATTTTTGCCGCCCAGGGTATAGATGGCGACAAATTTACCAAGGCTTACAATTCCTTTGGTATGAGCAGCATGGTCAACCAGGCCAAGGCTCGAGTTCGCGGCTACCGTGTACAGGGTACTCCAGAGATTATTGTGAATGGTAAGTATCGGGTAAGTACCCGCCAGGCCGGTGGTTTTGAAGGCATGCTTAGCGTCGCCGACTTTCTTATCGAAAAGGAGCGCAGCGCCGCGGCCAAGTAAGCGCCGCAGCCAGTACAGACACAAAGCATCCGGCACTCAAGAACACAAAATACGCTGTATCAACAGCGTATTTTTTTGGGCCAATTCCACCCATAGCGAGTATAGACTGAAATATCTTTATCTATAAGCGACCTATAGGTACTATGTAGCCCCTTTTTTTACCGACCCAAACAAATTGCCATTATGAAGCCAAGCATAAAGCCAAATAACCCTAATTTTTCCTCAGGGCCATGCTCCAAGCGCCCCGGATACGATGTCGCTAACCTGGATTGCTCCACTCTGGGCCGCTCTCATCGCTCCTCTGCCGGCAAGGCCGCGCTGGGGCGAGCCTGTGCAGACACCGCTGAAATACTGGGCTTGCCAGAGGGCTATAGGGTCGGCGTGGTGCCAGCATCTGACACAGGTGCTGTAGAAATGATTATGTGGTCTGTGCTGGGTGCGCGGCCGGTGGATATTTTTGCCTGGGAGTCCTTTGGCAGTGGCTGGCTCACCGATGCCACCAAACAGCTGAAGCTCGACCAGCTCAACAGCTACACCGCTGACTATGGTTTGCTGCCGGATATGAGTCAGGCCAATCCAGACCACGACTGTATCTTTACCTGGAATGGCACCACCGCGGGCGTCAAGGTTCCCAATGCCGACTGGATTAGCGACAACCGCACTGGCCTGACCATCTGCGATGCCACCTCGGCGGTATTTGCCATGGAAATGCCCTGGGAAAAGCTCGATGTTGTCACCTACAGCTGGCAGAAAGTGCTGGGCGGCGAAGGTGCCCACGGCATGTTAATTCTCAGCCCCCGGGCTGTTGAGCGTCTGGAAAATTACCAGCCGCCATGGCCGCTGCCGAAGATATTCCGCATGACCAAAGGTGGCAAACTGATTGAGGGAATCTTCCGCGGCGAGACGATTAACACGCCATCCATGCTCTGTGTTGCAGACTATCTGGACGCGCTCGACTGGGTGCGCTCCATTGGTGGGCTGCCCGCTGCAATTGCCAAGTCAGAAGCCAACCTGGATGTGCTAAAGGGCTTTGTGGCCAGCAGAGACTGGGCTCAGTTTTTAGCCCAAGATGAAGGCCAGATTTCCAACACCAGCGTCTGCTTGACCCTCGACCTTGAGGCTGATCAGGTTAAGCAGATCGTCAAGCTGTTAGACGCCGAGGGCGTCGCCTATGATATTGGCGCCTATCGTGACGCTCCAGCCGGCCTGCGAATCTGGTGTGGCGCTACAGTTGAACAAGCCGACTTAGAAGCTCTGTTGCCCTGGCTGGATTGGGCCTATGCTGAAGTAAGCCTCTAACCCAAAGATTCTGATACCCATGCACTCTTATACTGAGATTACTGAGAGATATTATGTATAACATCCGTACCTACAATGCCATTTCTTCAAAAGGCCTGACCCGCTTCTCTGCTGACAAATATGCTGTATCCAGCGAGACAGTGTCGCCAGACGGTGTGCTGCTGCGCAGCCAGAAGTTGCACTCAGAAGTGCTGCCCGAATCAGTGTTAGCCGTGGCCAGAGCAGGTGCCGGTACCAACAATATTCCCACCGAAGATTACACTCAGCAGGGCATCGTGGTATTTAACACACCAGGTGCCAATGCCAATGCAGTAAAAGAATTGATAGTGGCTGGTCTGCTGCTGGGATCACGGGATATCTACGGCGGCATGAACTATGTGCAAGAGCTCAGCCATATGGATGACTCAGGCGAGATGGGCAAGCTGCTGGAAAAGGAAAAGAAGCGCTTTGCCGGCTCTGAAATCACTGGTAAAACCCTGGGTGTTGTAGGCTTGGGTGCTATCGGCTCCATTATTGCCAACCTGGGCCTGGATCTGGGTATGAACGTGATCGGCTATGACCCGGCGATCTCAGTAGAAGCAGCATGGCAGCTCTCCAGCCGCGTTGAGCGCATGGACAGCATCGAAGCTCTGTTGGCCCGCGCCGACTTTATTACTCTGCACGTGCCTGCCATCCCTGCGACCAAGCACCTGATCAACAAAGACACCTTGGCGCAGATGAAGCCCAGCGCCAAAATACTTAACTTTGCCCGCGAAGAAATTGTCAGCACCGAAGATATGGTGGCAGCCCTGGAGAGCGGAACTATCGCCGGTTATATCAGTGACTTCCCGGCACCAGCGCTGCTGGGTCGCAAAGATGTATTGCTGATGCCACATATTGGCGCCAGCACCGAAGAAGCCGAAGAAAACTGCGCAGTAATGGCCGCTGATCAGCTGATGGATTATCTGGAAAACGGCAATATTCGCAACTCGGTAAACTTCCCGCCCACCAAAATGGCTCGCAATGGCGGCACCCGCATTACCTTTGCCAACAGCAATGTACCCAAGGTACTGGGCAGTGTGCTGGCAGTGCTAGCTGATGCCGAGCTAAATGTGGTTGATATGGTCAACAAAAGCCGCGGTGATATTGCCTACAACATTATCGATGTAGAGGGCCATATAGACGCCGGTATTGAAGAGGCTATTGCCGCTGTTGAAGGTGTGATTCGCCTCAGAGTTATCTAAATTCTTGGGGTCGCTGCGGCGACCCCAATTTCTCGTCATTAAACATTCTTCTAACCAAACAACTTCCCCCGCACCGTATCTCTATAGGCCTTGGGGCTATTGCCCGACCATTGCTTAAATCTGTTGGAAAACCAGCTCGCCTCTTTGTAGCCACTGTAATTGGCGACTTCCAATATAGATAAGTCCGTGTTTTTCAGTAGATCGCAGGCGAAGGTCATGCGCACCTGGGTTAAATAATCGCTGGGCTTGGTGCCTACGGCCTGGCTGAAGCGACGATGGAAGGTGCGCTGGGTCATGCCGAATTGCGCGGCTATATCTGTCATGGACAGGGGCTTGGCTAGATTGTCCTGTATCCAAATCTGAGCCTGGGCAATGGCTTCGTCGGTATGTTTGCGCTGCTGGTCACTCATGCCGATGGGCTCGGAGATATTGCGAATCTCGTGGAAGAAGTTGCGCTGGGCCTGCCTCGCAATCACCCGGCCAAAGATGCGCTCTACCTGATAGACAATCAGCTCGGCCATGGCATTGACACTGGCGGCGCAGTAGATATTGCCAGCTTGGGTGGTGAAGTGCTGTCGCTCCAGTTGCACTCTGGGGTAATGCCGCTGCAGCTGGTCAAAATAGTGCCAGTGGGTGGTGGCTGGTTTATCGTCAAGAAGCCCGGCTTCGGCCAGAAAGCACACGCCAGTGCCTACTGCGGTCATATTGATATTGTTTTGATGCTGTGCCTGTAGCCAGGGTATATAGGCCTGGTATTTATTGACCGCTGGTCTGGGGTTGCGCCACAGCGCAGGGATATGAATTAGATCACTGGTAAAATTGTCGGCCAAACTATGGGTGGGGTGTAGCTCAAAGCCTGCGGAGGTGTGCACAGCCATTCCATCTGGTGTTATGCGCCTAATTACTACATCGCGCACCGAATGTTTGCTGGCCCGGGCCATGGCCTCGGCAAAATTAAATATCTCTGCAGCCAATGTGCTGCTTGATACCAGCATATTGTCACAGAGCAGCAGAGTCAGATTAAAGGCCATAGCGCCAAAATATAGCATATTATGGCTATATTCCTAAACTAAATGGCTAAATACCATAATCATTACCCTGCTTTTGCCCCTACACTAAAAGTCTAATCAAGGTTAATGCTAAGGGCATTCTATGACTCAATCTCTGCCAGTTATTGTTGGTTTCGGTGGCTACAACGCAGCGGGCCGCAGTTCCTCTCATCAGGCATTTCGCCGCATGGTACTGGAATCACTTCCCTCAGCAGAGCAGTGCAAAACCATTGTTGGCCTGGCCTGTTTAATGGGTCATGTGCAAATGCAGGGTGAGCAGTACAGCGATCAGCAGGGCAGGCGGTTGAGTGCTGAGCAGGTGGACCAAGAGTTTCGCACTGAGGTGCTTGATGGCACATTGGTGCGCAGGGTCGAGCATTTTGATCCGGCGGCGGTGCCGGGCAATAAAAGAATTACCTTTGATCACCAGGATGGTGAGCAAATTGTCTTTCGTATGGTTAAGCGTGATCTGCCCAGCCGCTGTCCAGACGATTGGCTGGTACGTGACCTTGAAGATGGCAATGTTGAAGTCACGGCCTCAGCCGTCAGTGACTATTTGATTGAGTCTCATTATGAGTTGGTCGCCAAGGCGGCGGGCCAATTGCCCCGCGGCTTTAGTCCCGACCAGCATTACAACGCACGCTTTCACCCCCGTGGATTGCAAATGGCCTTATTGGGAGCCAGTGACGCAGTGCATTCTATTGGTCTGCCCTGGGAGACCATTGCTGACCATGTAAACCCTGACCAGGTGGGCGTTTACAGTTCCAGCGCTTTAAGTCAGGTGAGCGAAGAGGCTTTTGGTGGTCTTTTACAGGGCCGGCTCAAGGGCACCCGCACCACAGCCAAACAGTTGCCTCTGGGTTTAAACTCCATGCCCGCCGATTTTATTAATGCCTATGTACTCGGCAGTGTTGGCCATACCGAGGCTATTACCGGCGCCTGTGCCAGCTTTTTGTATGTGCTGCAGGCCGCGGTGCGCGATATCTGCAGTGGTCGCCGTCGTGTGGCGATTGTCGGCAACGCCGAAGCAGGCGTGACCCCGGAGATTATGGAGGGTTTTAGCAATATGAGCGCTCTGGGATCCGACGAAAACATCTGTAAGCTCGATGGCTCTGCTACGCCAGATTGGCGCCGTGCCAGTCGGCCCTTTGGCCATAACTGTGGCTTTACTCTCTCTGAGGCCACCCAATATATTGTACTGATGGATGACGCCCTGGCCATAGAACTGGGCGCCGATATTCACGGCGCTGTGCCCGAGGTGTTTATCAATGCCGATGGGGTTAAAAAGTCTATCTCTGCACCAGGGGTGGGCAACTATATTTCCTTTGCTAAAGCAGTGGCCTCGGCGGCGAGTATTGTTGGCAAAGAGACGGTGCAGCGACACAGCTTTGTGCATGCCCATGGCTCCAGTACCCCGGCTAACCGCACCACTGAATCTGAGTTGATTGACCGGGTGGCCGCGGCGTTTGATATTACTGACTGGCCGGTTACTGCTGCCAAGGCCTATGTGGGGCATTCATTGTCCACTGCCAGTGGCGATCAGCTTGTGTCGGCGCTGGGTACCTTTAAATACAATATTATTCCTGGCATTAAAACAATTAGCGAAATAGCCCCTGATGTTCATCAGCAGCGCGCCCATTTTCCCCTTGCGGATATGCACCTTGCTGACCGTGAGATGCAGGTGGCATTTATAAATTCCAAGGGCTTTGGTGGCAACAATGCCACGGCAGTAGTGCTGTCACCCAGCCGAGTCGAGGCTATGTTGGCGGCACGCTATCCAGACGATTTTGCCGGATACGCAGAGCGTCGCCAGCAGACCAGAGCTAAAGCCGAGGCCTATGCCCAGAGAGCAGACTATGCCCAGCTTGATGTGGTGTATAGATTTGGTGAGGCTTTAGTTGACGAAGCTGGCCTAAGTATCTCTGAGCAGGGTATTGATATCCCTGGGTTTTCGCGCGCCGTAGAGTTTAATCTTCAGAACCCCTACCCAGATATGCAATAAAATCCTTTAGCCGCTGCAGCAGTACTTGATCGATTTTGCGCGCCTGGTTAATCCACCGCTCAGGCTGTGCTTTAGAGCCTGGAGCATTATTGCCTGCATTTGACAGAGTCCCCCCATGGATGGCGATGACTCGTTGATTGACCTCAGACTGATCATTTAAATATGCCTGTTCCAGCAGAGGCCCACCAGAAGACCCGCTTTCTGCATCACAATTATGTAGCAGTAAGTGTTCACTTACAAAATTACCTGAAGAAAAGCTTTGGCAGCCCCCGCTAATATTAATGCGCTCATTTTGGGGATTATAAGCCAATAATTGCAGCTGACTGGCGCTGTCTGGCAGGGCCAGAAGCAAGGGCTGTTGGTGCAGTCTGCGCTGCAGTGCCACAAACACAATATCGGCCTCTGACTGGCGCATCTTGTTATGGCTCAGAGGTCGATAGGCATGCTGAGATATTTCAGCAAAGGGCACAGAGTTGAGGCGTTTGTTTTGTGGTCTGTAACTGCAGTTTGAAAAGGGCAGGCCTGTCTCAGCATCGAATAGCACATGGGCTGCGGTAACGATAATTGATGGCCTGCCGCGGTTTGTGCTGGGGTTAGCGCTGACTAGCGTTGCTGTACCCCGAAGGCCGCCATCACAAAATACTGTGCCCACTGCTTTTAAAAGTTGGGCTGGTGGGTCAGTGCGGCTGTCTTCGATACCATTATCGGGATCGCCATCACCAAATACTGCGCTGTAGCAAAATGCCGGCAAAAGTAACAACAGTGCTGCGAGGTAGAGAGGTAATTTACAGGGGGTCTGGCGCAAGCTGGTAGTCAATGGGTCTAACCCATATCGCCCCACAGCGATTGAATAATACTAATAGCCGCCAATGGCGCTGTCTCTGTGCGCAACACCCTGGGCCCAATCGCCAGAGCCTGATAGCTGGCCGCTAATGCCTGCTCAATCTCTGTATCGCTAAGTCCACCCTCTGGGCCAATTAGCAGGGCAATCTGGTTACTACTATTGGTCATTTCAGCCAGTCGCTGCTCAGTGCGATGATGCAGCACTAGCTTTAAATCTGAGGTACAGGATTCCAGCCATTGGCCGAGATTGACGGGCGAATTGATAACCGGAATGGTATTGCGCTGCGACTGCTCGCAGGCGCTAATGGCCACTTGCTGCCAGTGGGTTAGTCTTTTTTTCAGGCGCTCAGCGCTCAGTTTAACCTCACAGCGGGAGGTGAACAGGGGGGTAACTTGGCTAACTCCCAGCTCTGTGGCTTTTTGCACAATCCAGTCCATGCGCTCCCCGCGGGAGATACCTATCGCCAGGTGCAGATTTAGGGGAGACTCTTTATCGCTATCAATAAAGCCGGAAATGCTGGCGGAGGCGCGACCTTTCTTAGCCTGGGTAAGCTGAGCAGAGTACTCCCCACCCTGGCCATTAAACAAAATGATTGCCTGACCTGCACTCATGCGAAGCACTGAGGTTAGATGCCGAGCGGCACCTTCATCAAGGTCGATGTCGGTGCCAACGGTCAGATTTGCGCTGGTATAGATTCGCGGAATGCGCATGGCTCACCCGTAACTTAGAGGGCCTTGGTAGGTAGCCCCAGATTACGACACAGGGTATCAGTAATTTGCCACTGGTTCATGGTATAAAAATGTAAACCAGGTGCGCCCCCGGCCAACAAGGTTTCACAGAGACGAGTTACTACGTCCAAACCATATTTAACCAGTTCTTCGGGATTATCTGCGCGCTCTTTAAGTTGCCAGCGCAGCCAGCGCGGGATATCAGCGCCGCAATTATCGGAGAAGCGAATCAGATTATGGTAATTGGTCAGAGGCATGATGCCGGGCAGTATAGGCTGATCAATACCCAACTTGGCGCACTCATCTAAATATCTAAAGTAGGCATCTGGATTATAAAAATATTGACTGATAGCACCGTTGGCACCGGCCTTAAATTTTTCTCCAAGCCAGTAAATATCTTTGCTGTAGCTTTCGGCCTCCGGATGAATCTCTGGATAAGCGGCTACATAAATTTCAAAATGGTCACCAGTGTGCTGACGAATCAGAGACACTAGCTCATTAGCATGCACCAGCTGTTTGGTGCCGCCGATACCTGAGGGTAGGTCACCGCGAAGGGCAACCAATTTATTGATACCTGCGTCTTTGTAGGATTGCACCAGTTCAATTACATCCTGCTCGGCATCACCGCCAAAAGACAGATGGGGCGCTGCGTTATAGCCCTCTGCCTGTAGACTGAGCACGATATTTTTGGTGGTATCTCTGGTCGAGCCGCCGGCGCCATAGGTCACTGAATAAAATTCAGGATTGAATTTGTTTAGCTCAGTAGCGGTGGTTTTAAGCTTGGCTATCCCTTCTTCAGTTTTTGCTGCGAAGAATTCAAAGCTAATGTGGGGGTTGTTCGTCATGAAACTTGCTTCCTGATTACTAATGGAATCTGGATCCAGCCTTTAAATTGCAAAGCGCCGGATCCAGACTTGGAGCGATTAATACTTGTAGCTATCGCCTTTAAATGGACCTTCCACAGGCACATTAATATAGTCTGCCTGGGCCTGAGTCAGCTTGGTAATCACGCCGCCAAAGCCGCCGACCATGTGGCGGGCCACTTCTTCATCAAGGTGCTTGGGCAGCACTTCAACCCGTAGCATCTCAGTCTTGGTGGCGTCATCCTGCGCCGCGAACTTTCGCCCGTACAGCTCGATCTGTGCCAGCACCTGGTTGGCAAAAGAACCGTCCATAATACGGCTGGGGTGACCTGTAGCATTGCCCAGGTTAACCAGGCGGCCTTCTGCCAGCAGCAGCAGATGATCATTGTTAGCGCGGTTGCGATAAACCTTATGTACCTGAGGTTTAACCTCTTCCCACTCCCAGGTGCCACGCATATAGGCAGTATCGATCTCGTTATCGAAGTGCCCAATGTTACAAACAACACAGCCGCTCTTAAGAGCAGACAAAATATCTGAGTCGCAGACATTAAAGTTACCCGTGGTGGTTACCAGCATATCGGTTTTTGACAGCAGTGCACTGTTAACACCTTTGGCTGCATCGCCATCGTTGTAGGTTGAAACCACCTCAAAGCCATCCAGACAGGCCTGCATGGCACAGATAGGATCGCATTCAGTAACCTTTACAATCATGCCTTCCTGACGCAGAGACTGGGCAGAGCCTTTACCTACATCACCGTAGCCCACAACAACCGCTTTCTTTCCTGACAACAGATGGTCTGTGGCACGTTTTACTGCATCGTTGAGGCTGTGGCGACAGCCGTACTTATTGTCACACTTGGACTTGGTTACCGAGTCGTTTACGTTGATAGCCGGTACTTTGAGCTCGCCGGCTTCCAGCATTTCATACAGGCGATGCACGCCGGTTGTAGTCTCTTCAGTAATGCCGTGAACAGCTTCCAACACCTGTGGGTATTTCTGATGCAGCAATGAGGTTAGGTCACCACCGTCATCGAGAACCATATTGGCATTCCAGGGCACGCCATCTTTTAACACCTGTTGCTCGAGGCACCACTCATACTCTTCCTCTGTCTCACCTTTCCAGGCAAAAACCGGGGTGCCATTGGCAGCGATTGCCGCGGCAGCATGGTCCTGGGTTGAGAAGATATTGCATGAGGTCCAGCGAACTTCAGCGCCCAGCGCTTCCAGAGTCTCGATCAAAACCGCAGTCTGAATGGTCATATGGATACAGCCGAGAATTCGCGCGTCGGCCAGTGGCTGTTCTGCGCGATATTTCTCGCGCAGAGCCATCAGTGCGGGCATTTCTGTTTCGGCGATAGCGATTTCTTTCTTGCCCCAATCAGCCAGGCTAATATCAGCCACTTTGTAGTCGGTGGTCGCTTTGATGCTATTTGCGGATTGAACAGTTACAGTCATGTTGATTACCTATAAAAATCTTAGCTTTCATATTTGATTTAAAGTGCTTTTCTGAGTGCGGCAGCTTTATCAGTTTTTTCCCAGGTAAAACTGGCTTCCTCGCGACCAAAATGGCCATACGCCGCTGTTGCCTGGTAAATAGGGCGCCGCAGGTCCAGCATTTCAATCAGTCCGCGGGGTCGTAGGTCAAAGTTATCGCGAATCAGGCCTATAATTTCATCGTCGGGTAATTTTCCCGTGCCAAACGTATTAACGCTAATCGATGTGGGCTCAGATACACCAATGGCGTAAGACACCTGAATCTCACAGCGATCAGCAATGCCAGCGGCAACAATATTTTTGGCTACATAACGGCCAGCATAAGCCGCGGAGCGATCTACTTTGGTGGGATCTTTTCCCGAAAATGCTCCGCCACCGTGGTGCGCCATGCCGCCATATGTGTCGACAATAATCTTGCGCCCGGTTAGACCACAGTCACCCATAGGTCCGCCAATCTCAAATTTACCTGTGGGGTTGATGTGATATTTGGTGCCTGCATGAAGCCATTCTTCCGGCAGTACCGGGCGAATAATTTCTTCAAGCACCGCGTCCTGTAAATCTCCAAGTTCAATCTCAGGTGAATGCTGCGTTGACAGTACCACCGCGTCGATCGCTACTGGCTTGTTCTGGTCGTAGCGCAGGGTAACCTGGCTCTTTGCGTCCGGACGCAGCCAGGGTAAGGTGCCTGCTTTGCGCAATTCGGCCTGCCGCTCAACCAGACGGTGCGCATAAAAAATTGGCGCTGGCATAAGCACGGAGGTTTCATTGTTAGCATAGCCAAACATCAGTCCCTGATCGCCAGCGCCTAGATCCTTGTCTTCTGCTGCATCAACACCCTGAGCGATATGGCTTGACTGTTTGCCGATGGCGTTGAGCACAGCACAGGAATTGCCGTCAAAGCCGATGTCGGAGTGGTCGTAGCCAATGCCCTTAATCACATCGCGGACGATATCTTCCAAGTCAACGTAGGTATCTGTGCGCACTTCGCCCGCAATAACGGCCATTCCCGTTTTTACCAGAGTCTCTACAGCAACCCGAGCATGGGGGTCGTCTCGTAAAATAGCATCGAGGACGGCATCAGAAATTTGATCAGCCATTTTATCTGGATGTCCCTCAGAGACTGACTCGGAGGTAAATAAATTATAGCTAGACATTAATTTTCCTTCTTAATTGGCAGTGCTTCCGGCACTGAACTGTCGCAACTGAATGCGAAAACCATTGCGCTGAGTTTGGTACAGGCTGTTCCCTTCAGCTAGACCGGCTAAATTTGCCCAGTGGGTTAATTCCTCAGGCTCAAATCCCAGCCAAAAATCCCCGCAGCTATCCTTTACCCATTCCTGATCATGGGCACAGAGATCTGTTACCAGCAATATGCCCTGAGGCGCCAGTAAACTGGCGCAGTGGGCAATAATCTCAGCCGGTACCGGATTGTGGTGCAGAACCATATTGAGGGATACACAGTCGGCTTTAAGCTCGCGCTGCTGGGCCACAGAGGTGTCGCCTAAAATAAATTGTATGTTCTCAAGCCCCTGCTGGCTTGCTCGACTCTGGCATTTCTCAAGCATCTCTGAGCTATTATCCAATGCCACTACCTGATCAAAGCTGGTGGATAGCTTGCCTAGAAACTGGCCGTAACCAGGCCCTACCTCAATAGCGGTGCCTCTGAGATTAATACTGCTATCCAGGAAGCTCTCTACACTGTCGCCATAGTCAGCCCAGCTAGCGATGAGGTCCTGATTTTCTTCAAATTTAGCCAGGTTTCGGTTAAAGAACTCGACCGAGGCTCTAGCTCGCTCGCTATTGATATTTTTTAGATGTTCCTCGAGCACTAAATCCAAGTCTGCCATGTCGATACTGTCAAATAGGGCCTGCTGTAAACCCTGTAATTCGGTATTGCTATTACGTGGATTGCGACGATAGAAAATTGTCGTACCTTCACGCCTGGTGGCAACAAGTCCAGCATTCGCCAGTATTTTCAAATGATGGCTCATAGCAGATTGGCGAATATCGAAAATCTGACAAAGTTCCAGCACCCCATAGGCATTTTGTTGCAGCACCTTTAGCACCTGCATACGCAGAGGGTCACCCGCGGCCTTGGTCAACGCTGCAATAGCGCTGATATCTAGGGACGCGGCATCCCGGGGGGCGGACGCATTTTCGTTGAGGCTAGTCATGGCGCGGGACTTTAGCATAGCAGCAGGCATATATCAAAATATTTTTATATATGCTGAAGTCGGGCCTGTCCTGAGTATTTTGGTACCCCCAATGAGTAGCAAATACCGAATATTGGTTTACTGCTCACTGAGTCTGGGAGACAATACGCGCTCTATAATTTCCCGTTTCAGGAGTGATATTTCATGGCCTCACGCAGAGACCTTGCCAACGCTATTCGCGCCCTCAGTATGGATGCTGTACAACAGGCTAACAGTGGACATCCAGGTGCCCCCATGGGTATGGCAGATATTGCAGAAGTCCTCTGGAACGACTATCTAAGGCACAATCCGGCCGATCCTGCCTGGGTTAACCGCGATCGCTTTGTGCTGTCCAACGGCCATGGCTCTATGCTGCTTTATTCGCTACTACACCTCAGTGGCTATGATCTGCCAATTGAGGAGATTAAAAACTTCCGTCAGCTGCATTCCAAGACGCCCGGTCACCCTGAATATGGCTACGCGCCCGGTGTAGAGACCACTACTGGCCCCCTGGGTCAGGGTATCAGCAATGCTGTGGGCATGGCGCTGGCAGAAAAGGTCTTGGCGGGCCAGTTTAATCGCCCCGGTCACCAGATTGTTGACCACAACACCTACACTTTCCTTGGTGATGGCTGCCTAATGGAAGGTATTTCTCACGAGGTATGCTCTCTGGCCGGCACCCTGAAGCTGGGTAAGTTAGTCGCATTCTATGACGATAATGGCATTTCCATCGATGGTGAGGTTGAGGGCTGGTTTAGTGATGATACGCCAGCACGCTTTGAATCCTATGGCTGGCAGGTTATCCCCAATGTGGATGGCCATGATAGCGATGCTATTAAAGCTGCAATTGAACAGGCTCGCGCCGAGACTGGCAAGCCCACATTAATATGCTGCAAAACCATTATTGGTTTTGGCTCACCAAACAAGCAGGGTAAAGAAGACTGTCATGGCGCGGCACTGGGTGTGGACGAAGTTGCATTGACCCGTGAGCAGCTGGGTTGGGAGCATGGGCCATTTGAAATCCCAGCTGATCACTATGCTGGCTGGAACGGCGTTGATAAAGGTACTGCCGCGCAGGCGGCCTGGAATGAACAGTTGGCAGCCTATCGTGCAGCCCACCCAGAGCTGGCCGCTGAATTTGAGCGTCGATCCAATGGCGACTTGCCTGCAGACTTTAGTGCTCAGGCTGATGCCTATATTCAAGAGTGCCAGGACAAGATGGAAAAAGTGGCTTCGCGCAAAGCATCGCAGAACTGCCTCAATGCCTACGGCCCATTGCTGCCAGAACTTCTGGGCGGCTCAGCCGATTTGGCGGGTTCTAACCTGACTATCTGGTCTGGCTCTAAAGATATTACTGGTGACAATGCCGACGGCAACTACATCTATTACGGTGTGCGTGAGTTTGGTATGAGCGCCATGATGAATGGTATCGCGCTGCACGGCGGCTTTATTAACTACGGCGCTACCTTCCTGATGTTTATGGAATACGCCCGCAATGCTGTGCGCATGGCGGCCCTGATGAAGCAGCAGAGCATTTTTGTTTACACCCACGACTCAATTGGTTTGGGCGAAGATGGCCCCACTCACCAGCCGGTTGAACAGTTGAGTGCATTGCGCTCCACGCCCAACCTGCATACCTGGCGTCCCTGTGACACAGTGGAGTCTGCGGTAAGCTGGAAGAGTGCTATTGAGCGCCGCGATGGCCCGGCTGCACTGGTATTTAGCCGTCAAGGCCTTGCGCCAATGCCCCGTGATGCAGAGCAGGTAGCGGCGATCGCTCGCGGCGGTTACATTCTCAAAGACTGCGATGCACCTCAGGCAATTTTGATTGCCACAGGTTCAGAAGTTGAGCTGGCGGTTAATGCGGCTGATGAGCTGGCAAGCAAAGGTATTGGGGTCCGTGTTGTGTCCATGCCCTGTGCCGAAATTTTCTCAGCACAGGATGCTGCCTATAAAGATTCAGTGTTAACCCCGGCTATTCGCGCGCGAGTGGCTGTGGAAGCCCTGCATGCTGATTACTGGTACAAATTTGTCGGTCTTGATGGCCGCGTAGTGGGCATGCGCAGCTTTGGTGAGTCTGCACCGGGCGGGGAGTTGATGAAAGAGTTTGGCTTTACCGTCGACAATGTAGTGAGCAATGTTATGGAAGCGATTGGTTAATGATTCGCGTAGCCATTAATGGCTATGGCCGTATAGGCCGTTCAGTTTTGCGGGCCCTCTATGAATCTGGGGCTCGTGACTCTGTGCAGGTGGTGGCAATCAACGAACCAGCTGACAGCAAAACCATTGCCCATTTGACCAGATACGACTCTACTCATGGTCGGTTCCCTGGCTCGGTTGATGGAAGTGATCACTCACTTACAATTAATGGCGACAGTATCCAAATCCTACATAGGGAGCAGTTGGATCAACTGCCTTGGGGCGATCTGGGCATTGATCTGGTGCTGGAATGCAGTGGCAGCTTTAGCGATCGCCAGACAGCTGAGCTGCATTTGGCCAGCGGTGCCAAACGGGTATTATTTTCGCAACCGGCCGAACCCACAGTGGACGCCACCATTGTTTATGGGATCAATCAACACCTGCTAAATGCTGACCAGACCATTGTGTCTGCTGCCTCTTGCTCGACCAACTGCGTGGTACCAGTTATCAAAGTGCTCAATGACAGATTTGGCATAGAGGGCGGGGTAATCACCACCATTCACTCGGCTATGAATGATCAGCCAGTGATAGATGCCTATCATCACACCGATCTCCGTAAAACCCGCGCCGCCATGCAGTCAATTATTCCAGTTGATACAGGTCTGGCACTGGGTATAGATCGCCTGCTGCCAGAACTTACCGGCCGCTTTCAGGCCCAGGCAATGCGGGTGCCCACAGTCAATGTGTCAGCTATTGATCTATCGATTATGCTCGATACTCAGGTAGATGGTAGTGCTGTTAATGCCGCCCTGCAGGCCGCTGCTGCTGGTGAGCTTGAGGGAGTGCTTGGCTATACCGAGGAACCTTTGGCCTCCTGCGACTTCAACCATGATCCGCGCAGTGGCATTGTGGATGCCAGCCAAACCAGGGTAAGCCAGAAAAAATTAGTTAAAGTGTTAATCTGGTTCGATAACGAATGGGGTTACGCTAATAGAATGCTCGACACCATGCTGTGCTGGTACCAATTACCCGCAGTGCACAGCTGAACACCATCAACTGCTAATAATCAACACTGAAAAGGATAACAATGACTCTCAAGCTAATGACCGACTTGGATTTAACTGGCAAACGGGTACTGATTCGCGAAGATTTGAATGTACCTATTAGAGAGGGCGTTGTCACCAGCGACACCAGACTGCGGGCTGCACTACCCACTATCAAGCTGGCTATGACCGCTGGCGCTAAAGTTATCTTAATGTCACACCTGGGCCGCCCCACAGAGGGCGAATATGACCAGCAATACAGCATGGCTCCAGTAGCCAAGCATCTGGGACAGCTTTTGGGCCAGCCAGTGCGTCTAGAGCAAAGCTGGGCCAATGGCCTTGAGCAGACCAATGGTGAGCTGGTGATGCTGGAAAATGTTCGCTTTAATCCTGGCGAAAAGAAAAACGACGATACCCTGGCCAAAAGCTATGCCAAGCTCTGTGATATTTTTGTCATGGATGCCTTTGGCACGGCCCATCGCGCCCAGGCCTCAACTCATGGGGTAGCCAAATATGCACCTCTAGCCTGCGCTGGCCCGCTGCTTGCCAGGGAGTTGGACGCTCTGGAGAAAGCCATAGCCAATCCGGCTGCCCCGGTGGCTGCTATAGTCGGGGGGTCCAAGGTGTCGACCAAGTTAATGGTGCTGGAAACATTGGCCGACAAGGTTGATCAGTTAATCGTCGGCGGTGGTATCGCCAATACTTTTTTAGCGGCGGCCGGCAAACCCGTTGGCAAGTCACTCTATGAGCCAGATTTAATCCCCGCCGCCCAGGCGCTAATGGACAGAGTCAATATTCCTCTGCCCACTGATGTGGTGGTAGGCAAAGAATTTTCCGAGGCCGCCGAGGCAAGAATAGTCGCCGCCGAAGACGTCGCCGACGACGATATGATTTTTGATATAGGACCAGACTCGGCCAGAAATCTGGCGGGCATCATCGCGTCTATGGGCACAATTATTTGGAATGGCCCTGTAGGAGTGTTTGAGTTTGATCAGTTTGGCGAGGGCACCAAGGCAATCTCCCTCGCCATTGCTAAAAGCGCTGGCTTTTCCATTGCCGGGGGCGGAGATACCCTTGCTGCTGTGGATAAATATGACATCACCGAACAGGTATCCTATATTTCCACAGGAGGTGGTGCATTTTTAGAATATGTTGAGGGCAAAGAGTTACCTGCTGTTGCTGTACTGGAGCAGCGGGCCAAAAGCTAGACCATTGATTTAAGGGAAGGAAGAGACCATGGCATTAATTTCATTGAGACAGATGCTAGACCACGCCGCGGAGCACGACTACGGGGTACCTGCATTTAACGTCAATAACCTTGAACAGATGCGCGCCATTATGCTGGCCGCAGAGCAGACTGACAGCCCAGTCATAGTTCAGGCTTCAGCTGGCGCCCGCAAATATGCCGGCGCGCCATTTTTGCGCCACCTGATACAGGCTGCCGTTGAGCAGTGGCCAGATATTCCAGTCTGTGTCCATCAGGACCATGGTACCAGTCCAGCTATATGCCAGCGTTCCATTCAGCTTGGTTTTACCTCGGTGATGATGGATGGCTCGCTGATGGAAGATGGCAAGACGCCATCCAGCTATGAATATAATATTGATGTCACTAAACGCGCCGTTGCAATGGCCCATGCCTGTGGCGTCTCTGTGGAAGGTGAGCTTGGTTGTCTGGGTTCGCTGGAGACTGGACAAGCAGGTGAAGAAGATGGCGTGGGTGCCGAGGGCACGCTGACCCATGACCAGATGTTGACTGATCCGGAGGAGGCTGCAGATTTCGTCTCTAAAACCCATGTAGATGCCCTGGCCATTGCCTGTGGTACCAGCCATGGAGCCTATAAATTTAGCCGTCCACCCACGGGTGACATTCTGGCCATCGACCGCATCAAAGAAATTAATAGGCGCATACCTGGGACTCATCTGGTAATGCACGGGTCCTCATCTGTGCCCCAGGAATGGCTGGCAATTATCAACCAATACGGCGGGGAAATCCCTGAGACCTACGGTGTGCCCGTCGAGCAAATATGCGAAGGCATCAAGCATGGTGTGCGCAAAATAAATATAGATACCGATCTGCGTCTGGCCTCTACTGGCGCCGTGCGCCGCTATCTGGCTGAAAATCCTGCGGCATTCGATCCGCGCTCTTACCTGAAAGAGACCATCACTGCCATGCGTGATATCGCAGTGGCAAGATATGAGGCCTTTGGTACGGCGGGCAATGCCAGTAAGATAAAAGCGCTAAGTCTGGACGCAATGACTGGGCGCTATGAGGCGGGTGAGTTGAACCCAAAAATAAACTAAGTCCAGTGATCAGCCAGTATAGGCACTGCTGGCTAATGGGCTACGGCCTGTGCAGCCGATAATAATTACAAGAGAGCATTATGATGGATATGATCTATCCAGTTTTTACCCTAGTTATCTTTACCTTTGTGGTCTCTGCCGCCGTTGGTACATCGCGGCTGCTCAGTGTGCGCCGACGGGAGATAAACCCAAGGTACTTTTCCCTGATGACCGGCGACACTCCGCCAGACTATGTTCAGAAGCTGGGGCGTAACTATGCCAATCTACTGGAAATGCCCGTGCTGTTTTATCTCCTGGGTGCTCTGGTGATAGCTCTGGATATTAACCATCAGGCGCTGACCAACTGTGCCTGGTTGTATGTGGCCCTGCGCTTTGTTCATAGTGGCATCCATATCACTTACAACAATGCTGTACATCGTTTAATGGTATTCGTTTTGTCAGTACTCACTCTGCTGACTATGTGGATACAGTTATTTTCACTGCTGGGGTAGGGGTTTATGAGTATTGATACAGTGGCAGTATGGCACCAGCTGGCCAAAGACCGCGACGTGGTTGGCCTGGACTCTCTGCTGCATAAGGATGTAGTTTTTCACTCGCCAGTTGTGCACAGCCCACAGGTTGGCAAGAGTATTACCACTAAATATTTAGCTGCAGCCTTTGAGGTATTCTTCAATGAGAGCTTTGTCTATGTGCGCGAAGTCCATGGAGACGGGCATGCCATGCTGGAATTTGAGGTGGAAATTCAGGGAGTGGTGGTCAACGGAGTGGATATGATCAGCTGGAACCAGGATGGTCTGATCACAGATTTTAAAGTTATGATCAGGCCTCTCAAGGCTGTCAATATAATCCATCAAAATATGGGAGCCATGCTTCAGGCTCAACCGTGGCCATGAGGCCATGGGTGGCAAGCAGATTCCTGTGTATGCCATGCCGCGTATGCAAAACTATCTAACCACCAATGCCCCTTGGAGCCAGTTGGTCAGCTACAACAATATTGCGCTGCAAACCCTACAGCATAATAAGCCAGTTGAGTTTGCCAATATCAGTGTTACCCCCATACTGGTTCCTCATCGCGACGAATTCTCAGAGACCGTGGGCTATGTGATTTCTACGCGCCACAAGTCGGCGCTGTTTATTCCTGATATTAACAAGTGGTCGGTTTGGGAAACTGATCTTGCCGAGATTATTCAAACAGTGGACTATGCGTTACTCGATGCTACTTTTTTTGGTGATGGTGAATTGCCAGGGAGAGATATGTCAAAGGTGCCTCATCCTTTGGTGACTGAAACCATGGAGACCCTCAACCACCTGTCGGCTCACCAGCGCAATAAAGTTTGGTTTATCCATATGAATCATACAAACCCTCTGCTTGATCCCAGCAGTAGAGAATCGCAACTGGTACGATCAGCTGGCTACAATATTGCCGAACAGGGCATTCGTCTGCCACTTTAATCTCTCCCCTGGCCGCGGTCTTTTTCGATAAATTTTATACTGACAAACGGTCGCCCCCTGAGCCCAAAATTGGTCTATGTTTATTGGACGGCCTAGGCCTGTTTATTTTAAATTGGTTCCATTGGTTAAGTCATTTTGTCGAGATTGTTTTTTGATGATAGGCGCCATCAAAATCTAGATAAAACCCCATTAAAGCGAGAGGTTTCATCATGGAAGATGGCCAGCAAAATACTCTGTCTGCCGCTACTGCCGCCAGCGGGGCAGCGGCAAAACCGAGAAAATGGTGGCAGTGGATACTGGTTTATCCCACCTTTGTTATTGCTCTGGTAGGTGCTGTGCCTACTTTTAAAGAGCTCTATGATTCCAGATCCCGCGATGTAGATTTTGGCACCTCCAAAATTGCTGAAATGCGCAATGAAATGTGGCGTAAAAATATGACCTGTGGCATGGCGCCGATGGATCCATTAATCAATGATTTTAATGTGGCCGTTGACGCCACTATCTGTAAGTCTGGCGACGTGCTTATCAGGGTCACCACCCCGGCAAAAAAACAGTTCTTTGAATGGGTCTCTATAGATGCCATTTTTTCCGCCAATGTTTCAAATACTGCCGCACTGAATTTATTTAACAGTGCAATTGCCGATCACGGTGACTGGTCTGAGCCAGACTGGCCAGACCATGATTCGGATTACGACTCGGGCTTTGGCTCGGATAGTCCCTACCCTGGGGCCGTATCCCAATACTATGGTCCCGTGGTGCTCTGCCAAAATTGGATTAACAATGTATTGTTTGTGCGCAGAGTGTCCTATCCAAATCAGGGCTGTTTTGACGAAACCATCAATACTTTTACAGGGCAGGTTGTGAATGTCATTGCAGCGCCCTGTTACTGTTAACGGAGACTCAACAATGCGACATATTATTCAATCACCGGTCATTTTTTTACTGCTTGGCTCAATGCTTTTATGTGGCAATATTTATGCTCAGAGCACTCACTTGCAGGGTGCTGAGGAAGACATAAAACCCAGTCCGCTGATATTGCCAATGGCCCCAGAGATACCCAGAGACTTGTCCGTCCCCATTGATCTCACTGATCAGAAAATCGAGCCGATCCAAGTGGAGCCAAGCGCAGCGAAGCCTGTTGCTGCGCCAGAGTATAAGAAGGCAAAAAAGGAACAGAGCCAGGATTCTGAATAAAGTTTGTTAGAGGCATTGTTGAAAACAAGGAGTTACAAAAATGGATTTATTAGATTCCCAAAATGTAAATAACCGTATTAAAAAACGCACAGTAGCTACAGCGGTTTTAGTCCATCTTTATTTGACCCTGATTACCCTGGGGTTTTGGCTGATCCCTCTGACGCTGTTCGGCATTATCACATCGAGTCTATTGCGCAACGATATTGACGAGGCTAAATCTAGTGCCAACAGTTTCAATAAAGCACTGCCATTTAAATATTTTGGCCAGGTATTTACCCACATCCAGCATGTTTTTCACCACCCGATTAAAATCGAGGAAGATATCTTTGCCACAGTGGAAGCAGAACTTAAAACCAAGACACCAATTGCCGCTTTGGAACCCATGGCAATCACCGACAAAGATAAAGAGTTGAGATCTTTTGAGGAGCGATCTTTTCTCAAGGGCGAAGCCACATCGACGTCGCGCGGCACAACCATTACGTTAATTTTAAACCAGAGTAGCTTCGGTGCTGTGCGCTCCTTTGAATGGCGCGTAATTGTCGGTGGCTATGTGGACAATGATGCTAAATTCAAATTAATTGCCTATTCACCATTCACACTGCTGTTTTGGATTGCTCCCTATCTAAGGCGTGAGACTAACCTGCTGAGCAGGGTACGGACCATCTATTCCAGTGCCTATAATGATATTGATATTTCCACCCAGGTACGTTCTATCAGTGAGACAGTATTTGATGCCATGGTGCTGGCGCTAGAAAAAAACGGCATAGATACCAGTGATCTAAAAGCTCAGAAACTACAGAGCATGAATATCAATATCTCCGGAGGCAAAGTGAATATGGGCAATGTAGTCCAGGGTGCTATGAACAAAATTGGTGCCGCCGTTAAAGGCGCCAAGGCATGAGTAAGTCTAATATGCATATCAATGTCTCTGGGGGTAACGCGGTTATTGGCAACATCAGCCAGGGGCATGGCAACCAATTGTGTGGAGAGCAAGTAAGCTCAATAACTGAGGGGCAATTTGAGAATTTTTACCAGGCTCTGGAAGACTTAATGTCGAACAACCATATCGCTCAGCGGGACTATCTCGCCCTCAAGAACGAAGTTAAGCAACTTCAGCAAAGTGCCTGTCAATCTACAATAGGGTCTTCTCTTGAGGGCCTGTGCAAAAAATACGCCTGGGCCACGGCGCCTTTAAAAGCATTGCTGGACATAGTGATAGGCTAATACAATACAACACCAATAAGCACAGGAATAACCACAATGGCCACCCCTTATGCCTTAGTTGCATTGAATATTATCTGTATATTTCTGTGCTATCAGATCGCAGCCAGCCGCAACGCCGATGCGCGCTTTTGGGGGTTTATGGGTTTCTTTTTTGGCCCTCTGGCACTACCCTTTTTGCTCTTCGCCAAGCCAAGAGACAAATAATATGTCGGGCGAAACAGAGTTAAAATCCATACTGCAGGGGCTGTCACCCCAGTTATTAAATGAGACCTACGCATTCTGCACATTGCCCAATGGCAGCTACGGTGACTGTACAGCGGCGGCACCTATTGCCAGTTTCCAGGAGCAGGAGGGTCTGACCCTGGTAGTGCCTCAGGACAGGGCAGACGCCACAGGCTTGGAGTACACAGGGTTATTCCGCTGTATTAGTTTACAGGTGCATTCCAGTCTTGAGTCTGTGGGGCTCACCGCCGTGGTAGCTGGCAAATTAGCGGTCTACGATATCAGTGTCAATATGATAGCTGGTTACTACCATGATCATCTTTTTGTACCAGTGGCGCAGGCCGAGCAGGCGCTGGAATTAATCAACAGTCTAAGCAATCTCTGATTGCTAATCTGTCCCAGTCATAACCATTTTATGGCGAAATAAAAAACCCGACGGCTGAGTAAACTGTCGGGCTTTTGTCTGCGAATAGGCATTTGGCGTATCTAGGTGCCAAATACCCCTTTAAAGAAAAAGAAGAACAGAATAGACAATGCCGCACCTGCCGGCAGGGTAACTACCCAGGAGAGGAAAATAGAGCCAACCATTCTCAGGTTAAGCGCTCCAATTCCCCGTGCCATTCCCACACCTAAAACAGCGCCCACCAATGTGTGTGTCGTGGAAATGGGCAGTCCCGTGCCCGAGGCCAGGACCACTGTGGCAGCAGCCCCAAGTTCGGCGGCAAAGCCGCGGCTGGGGGTGAGTTCGGTAATTTTGCGGCCTATGGTGCCCATCACTTTGAAGCCATAGGTGGCCAGTCCAAAGACAATACCTGCGCCACCCAACAACAGGATCCAGCTGGGCATGGAGCTCTTGGCAGCTATGTCCCCGCCGGCATTCACTACATTGACCACTGCTGCCAGTGGGCCAACCGCATTGGCAACATCGTTGGAGCCATGGGCAAAGGCCATACTGCAGGCGGTAAATATCATCAGCACGGCGAACACTTTCTCTACATTGTAGAAGCGGTTGTCTTCCTCTTTGCTGGTATCGCGCTCGACCTTGCTGAGCAGATAGGTGCCGATAATCGTGACCAGGATGCCGAAGCCCGCGGCGACAAGCACATTTTCTCCGTAGGACAGCTTGATACCAATGTCTTTAAATACATGTTTTAACCCTTTTAACAGGGTCACCATGGCCATCAGAAAGCCAACAGCGAACATATACATAGGGGCGTATTTTTTAGCGCGATCAAACGGGTTGTCCTGAATCAGAATCAGGCGCTGAACGCTTCTGAAAATGGCAAATGAGATAGTGCCAGCCATCACTGGTGAAACCACCCAGCTAGCGACAATGGTGCTCACTTTAGACCAGTTGACCGCATCATAGGACACGCCTACAGCGGCAAAGCCAACAATGGCACCGACAATACTGTGGGTAGTGGAAACAGGCCAGCCCATAAAGCTGGCCACGGCCAGCCAAGTGCCTGCGGCCAGCAGTGCCGAGAGCATGCCGAATACCAGCAAATCTGGTTGGTCAGTGAAGACTGCCGAGTCCACAATGCCTTTGCGAATGGTGGAGGTTACTTCTCCGCCGGCTAGATAGGCTCCGGCAAATTCAAATACCATAGCGATAAGAATCGCCTGCTTGATGGTCAGCGCCTTGGAGCCCACAGAGGTACCCATGGCATTGGCCACGTCATTGGCGCCCACACCCCAGGCCATAAAGAAGCCAAAGGCGGCGGCCATAAGAATCAGGATGGTGCCGTATTCGGTAAATAATTCCATAGTTAGAGGTCCGGAAGTTGGTTATTTGGCGAGTAAAAGCTCGAGGCTATTGCCCACGCGCTCAGCGGTATCTGCAATGGCACCTATATTATCTATGGTGCTGTACAGGAACATCACATCAACTGGAGGCATATCTGCTTCCAGCTTGAACAGGCGGTGGCGGAGCTTGCGCTCTTTTTTGTCGACCTTCTGTTCCTGAGCGTCCAGCTCGCGTATTAACTTTTGTACAAACTTCACTTCCTGGCCTATAAAGCCTGTCTCCAACAGCTCGTCCAGCTCATTGATGGCTTTAAGCGCTTTCTCACAGGTTTCTATGGCGCTTTTTACAAAGCCGATAAGATCGGCCTGCAGTGCGGTAGGTATATCCATTTCGCGACCTAGCACAATGCCGCAGACGTCTTTCGCCATATTGGCAATTTCATCTTGCTGGGCAAGGATATTGAGCAAATCTGTGCGCGAAACAGGCATAAACAGACTCTTGGGCATGTTCAAGCGGAACTGTTTCTTTAACTCGTCGGCACGATTTTCCTGCTCGGCAATTTGGTCAAAGGTCGCACTGGCTTTGTCCCATTTATTGGTAATTACCGCATCAAAGAAGTTTTCAAGCTCAGCCGCACAGCCCACAGCCAGCGACATATGTTCTTGAAGTGGTTTGATCGGCGACTTGCCAAACAGGTTAGAAATTGGATTACTAAATGCCATACTGCCATCCTCTTAATTTCTTCGCAGTATAGGGGTTTGTCATAAAAATGAAACATTTATGACATAAACATAAGAGATCCTTTAGCCTATCAGGCCTGAGCGTATTGCTCACTGTGACTCAGCCAGCGAGCAATCAGCCTATCTGCCAAATCAGGACGATTGAGGAGCAGACTTTCCGCCAGATGTTTAATATGAGGAAGCATATGGGCATCCCGTTGCAGATCGGCAATATGCAACTGCATATCTCCGGTTTGGCGAGTTCCCAACACTTCACCAGGGCCGCGCAACTCAAGATCTTTCTCGGCAATCTTAAAGCCGTCATTGGTTTCACGCATGGTTTTAAGGCGTGCACTGCCATTGCCAGAAATGGGTGGGCTGTAGAGAAGAACACAGTGGCTGCTCTGCGACCCTCGACCAACGCGACCGCGCAGCTGGTGCAGCTGTGAGAGCCCCAGGCGCTCGGCATTTTCGATAATCATCAGACTGGCGTTGGGCACATCCACACCTACTTCGATCACCGTGGTGGCCACTAGTAGATTGATCTCTCCGGATGTAAAGGCCTCCATAATCTCCAGTTTTTCTCGGGGCTTAAGCCGACCATGAATAAGGCCAATGCTGAGGCCGGGCAACATTAACTGCAGTTCACTGGCGGTTACCTCAGCCGCCTGAGCCTCGAGGACATCAGACTCTTCAATCAATGTGCACACCCAGTAAGCCTGTCGACCCTGGGTGCAGGAGACGCGCACCCGCTCAATAATATCGTTGCGCCGCAGATTGCTTAACACCACAGTTTCTACTGGCGTGCGGCCCGGTGGCAGCTCATCAATCACTGAGCAGTCAAGATCAGCATAGGCACTCATGGCCAGTGTTCTGGGGATAGGCGTTGCCGTCATAATAAGCTGATGAGGAGCGGGGCCATTGATCACCGGTCCCTCCGGACTAAAGCCCTTATTGCGCAGAGCCAGTCGCTGGTGCACGCCAAAGCGATGCTGCTCATCAATAATGCTCAGCCCCAGGTCGTTAAATACCACAGTCTCCTGAAACAGAGCATGGGTGCCTATAACCATCTGCGCCTGACCCTCTGCGATAGCCTGCAGCTGCACTTCTCGCGCCTTGCCTTTGACCTTGCCGGTGAGAAAGGCAATGCGAATACCCAATGGTCGCAGCCATTGCTCAAAATTAACCCGGTGCTGGTCAGCGAGAATTTCTGTGGGAGCCATCAGTGCCGCCTGCCTGCCATTGGCTATGGCCTGTATGGCTGCCAGAGCGGCCACCACCGTCTTGCCAGAACCCACATCACCCTGTACCAGGCGCAACATGGGAACCGCGGTGCTAATATCCGCACTAATTTCCTGTGCGACTCTTTGCTGGGCCGCGGTCAAGGCGAAGGGTAATTGCTCGAGAAACTTGTTGCGCGCCGATTTATCATCAACTAACAGTGGAGCACGCTGCAGTTGCACCTTTTGGCGCAGGCGCAACAGGCTGAGATTATGGGCAACCAATTCTTCTGCAGCCAGACGCTGCTGTGCTGGATGTTCGCCCTCGGCCAGCAGATGCAGAGCTGTGCCTGGCGGCGGATTGTGCAGCAGGCGCAGGGCGTCGACCAGCGAGTAGGACAGCTGATGTTCTAAATCGCTATCAATATCTGGCGGAATCAATTCGGCGATCCTGTGGCTATTGAGCCTGGTTAATGCCTGACCGCAGAGATCGCGCATACGATTCTGGGTAATGCCCTCAGTGGCAGGATAAATCGGTGTTAATGTCTCCTCCAGCTCGGTCGGGTTTGGGGTGTCCAGATATTGATACTCAGGATGATAGAGCTCTAACCCGGACTTGCCTCGCCGCACTTCGCCAAAGCAGCGCAGTCTGGTCCCTGGTGCAAGGCGCTCTTGCTGGGCGCGGTTAAAGTGGAAAAATCTCAGGGTAATAACGCCGCTGTGATCCTGAATACGGCACACCAGGCTGCGGCGACGACCAAAGACCACGTCACTGGCGCGAATCTCGCCCTCGATCACCACTTCGGTCATAGGCTGAGCACCGCCTATGGCGGTGATTTGGGTACGATCTATATAGCGCAGGGGCAGATGAAACAGCAGATCCTGCAGGCTGTAGAGTCCGAGCTTTTTTAATTTGGTCGCCAGCGCAGGCCCGACGCCAGTCAGGGTTTCTACGCTCAGCCTGTCCAGCCCATTATCGGACATCAGAGGTTTCTCAAACCTGAGCTTTTAACAATATCGGCGCCGGGAAGGTTGCGCTCGTTAATTGCTTTGCGCAGGGCATCAATTGCCTTGTGCCGGGGAAAGCTGGCGCGCCAGGCCAGAGCGGTGGTTCGCGACGGTGCATCACCGGCAAACGGGCGAGTGACCAGGGTATTGCCTCGGTAAGCGGCTCCCAGCGCTGCAGACTGGGGCAGGATGGTAATTCCCAGGCCAGATGCCACCATATAACACAGGGTCTCCAGAGAGCTGCCTTCGGTCATGGTGCGAATGGGTGCGGACTCTGCAGGATGCTGGTTAATATTGGGCAGAGCTTCTATGACCTGGTCTCTAAAGCAATGGCCCTCGCCCATCATCAGTACATTTTCTCCATCCAGATCACTGTGCTCTATAAACTGTTTTGCAGCCAGTGGATGACTATCTGGAATCAGCACCACAAAGGGCTCCTCATAGAGCGGCTGAACCACTACATCTGGTTCATTAAACGGCAGGGCAACAATAATCACATCGACCTCGCCACTGCGCAGACGCTTGCGCAAGCTACTGGTGTAACCCTCTTCAATCACCAGCGGCATCTGCGGAGCCTGCTTTTGCAGAGGGGGAATAAAATGGGGAAACAAATAGGGGCCAATGGTAAAAATGGCTCCCACATGCAGCGGGCTATTGAGCTGGTCTTTGCCGGAGGTGGCAATATCCCTAATGGCTGCTGCCTCCTCCAGTACGCGCTGAGACTGGGTAATAATCTGCTCACCAATGGGTGTCGGGCGCACACTGCTTTTAGAGCGCTCAAAAAGATCCACGCCCAATTCACTTTCCAGTTTCTTAACCGCTATACTCAGGGTTGGCTGGCTGACATTGCAGCGCTCGGCCGCCTGGCCAAAATGTTGTAGCTGGGCCAGAGTGGTAATGTAGCGGAGCTCGGTGAGTGTCATCTGGTAGTACCTTATGGGCTTATCTAGTGTTTTTATAATAGCTAATACTAATCAAATATGACAGATCAATTAAAAATATTATTTGCCGGCTGTGGCGACATAGCCCAGCGCGCAGCAGCCCGCACTGGGCACCACAGCTATGGGTTGCGGCGCAACCCGCAAGCTCTGCCAGCTAATATTGTACCCATTGCCGCAGATATCACTGATAGTACTGAGCTGGCGTCTATTTTGGATCGCGGCTTTGATGTGGTTGTGGTGACCCTTACACCAGGGGCCTTTACCGAGCAGGCTTACCGGGATTCCTATGTTAGAGCAGCTGAGGCTCTATCTCAGGCAATCGCTGCTACAGAGCACAGCCCCCGCCTAGTTATCTGGGTCTCCAGTACCAGTGTCTATGGCAATAATAATGGCGACTGGGTCAATGAGGACTCTGTTACTGCTCCCCAGTCATTTTCCGGGAAACTGTTGCTAGAGGCAGAGCAGTTGATTGCCGGGTTACCCTGTGCTCACTGTATTGTGCGTTTCTCTGGTATCTATGGGCCCGGCCGTACCAGAATGCTCGGCCAGATAAAAGCGGGCAAGGGGCGGCCAGCGCAGCCTGAGCAGTGGAGTAACAGGATTCACAGCGATGACTGTGGCGCTGTACTGGCTCATATCATCCATAGGTTTGCAGTGGGTGAGACAGTGGCTAGCCTGTATCTGGCGACCGACTCTGCTCCAGTGACTCAGCATGATTTGCGTGTTTGGATGGCGGCGCAGATGGGAGTTCAGTTAATAGATGAGCTGGTTGAGCAAAAAGCTGTCAGGCGCTGCAGCAACCAGCGCCTTCTAGACTCTGGGTACAGGTTTATTTATCCCAGCTATAAGGAGGGTTATACAGCCCTGATGGCTGATTAGATAACCAGAATCCCGTCCATCTCTACCTGGGCACCCTTGGGTAACTCATTGACGCCAATGGCCGCACGAGCTGGATAGGGCTCTTGAAAATGCTGGCCCATGATTTCATTGACCAGGGGAAAGTGGCTGAGATCGGTCAGAAAGATATTGAGCTTAACAATATTGCTCAGATCGCCGCCGGAGGCCTCACAGACGGCACTGAGATTTTTAAATACCTGATTAATCTGCGCGCTGATATCACCATCGACCAGGGTCATGGTTTGTGGATCCAGCGGAATCTGCCCCGACAGATAGACGGTATTGTTGACCTTAACGGCCTGCACGTAGGTCCCTATGGCAGCCGGGGCGCTATCTGTATGAATAATGGCTTTATTGGTCATCTGATTCTCCTTGGCTAGATTCAGTTTAGATTGACAGTTACTTGTTTTTAACCCGGTAGACACGGCGCACAGGTTTGAGGCTGCGGGCACGCCGCAGTATGTCGGCCAGATGTATGCGGTCTCTGACAATCAGGACCACATCCACCACGCTGGTAAAGGCATCTTTCTCGGTGACACTGATATTTTCGATGGTCGCATCTTCCTCGGTAATCCTCGAGGCCATTGCTGCGATAAAGCCGCGCTCAGGAGTGAATTCCACCTTTATCTCGACTGGGAATTCACCTTTGACTGCGGAGGACCAGCTGAGTCGCATGCACTTCTCAGGGTTATTGCGTATCTCCTTAAGGTTGCGACAGGTCTCAAGGTGTATCACCAGCCCTTTACCTGGCGTGATATGGCCTAGAATCGGATCGCCAGGTATAGGGTGGCAGCAGCGAGCATATTGCAGCAGCAGACCCTCTGAAGCATCGATAACAACCGGCAATGTCGAGTTCTTTTTGCCGTCGGCAATTTTGCGTTTGGCCGGTGGCACCAGAAGATTGGCGACCGCAAAGGGCACGCTGTTGCCCAGGCCAATCTGCTGCAGCACATGCTCAAAGGTAGGTGCTCCCGTCTCCTTAAGCAGGGTTTTAATCTGCGATTTTTTCAACTCTTTATATTTGGTTCCCAAATTAGCCAGAGCCTGATCAAGTAGGCGTTTGCCCAGATCTACCGATTCATCGTGCTGCTGGTTCTTTAGGAAGTGGCGAATGGCGCTGCGGGCCCTGGCAGTGACTACAAAGTTAAGCCAGTTGGGGTTGGGCTGTGCACCAGCCGTGCTGATAATTTCAATTCTCTGACCACTCTCCAAATGTTCGGACAGGGGTGTGAGCTGGCCGTCCACGCGGCAGGCAATACAGCGATCTCCCAATCCGGTGTGCACCGAGTAGGCAAAGTCGATAGGTGTTGCGCCGGAGGGCAGTTCAACAATAGTACCCTTGGGGGTAAATACATAGATTTCGTCGGGGAAAAGATCGGCTTTAACATGCTCGAGAAACTCCAGGGAATCCCCGGCCTCTTTTTGCATCTCCAGCAGACCCTGCACCCAGCGAGTGGCCCGTCTCTGTTGGCCATCTATATTTTGCTGGCCGGATTTGTACTCCCAGTGAGCGGCGATACCATAGTTGGCCATTTTTTCCATTTCTTTGGTGCGGATCTGCACCTCAATCACTACTCCGTGCATGCCCACCAGCACAGTATGCAGAGACTGGTAGCCATTGGCTTTGGGAATGGCGATATAGTCTTTAAACTCACCTGGCACAGGTTTAAACAGGTTGTGCATAATACCCAGAGTTCGGTAGCACTGATCCACATCATCTACCACCAAGCGAAAGGCGAACACATCCATGATATCGCGGAACGACTTTTTCTTTTCGCGCATCTTTCGATAGATGCTCCACAGATGCTTCTCGCGACCTTTGACAGTTGCCGCGAACGACTCATTCTCCAGACGCAGCTCAATGGCCTGATGGATTTCAGTAACAATCTCTTTGCGGTGTTTGCGCGCGGCGGTCATGGCCTCGCGCAGACGGCGATGACGCAGCGGATACATGGCTGCAAAGCCCAGATCTTCAAATTCGAGACGTATATCATTGATACCCAGCCGCTGGGCAATCGGCGCATAGATATCCAGAGTTTCCCGAGCGATTCGTCTGCGCTTTTCTGGCGGCAGTACGCCAAGGGTTCGCATATTATGGAGGCGATCTGCTAGCTTAACCAGCACCACGCGGATATCGCGAGACATGGCCAGCGTCATCTTTTGGAAGCTCTCTGCCTGCTGTTCGGCTTTAGATTCGAACTCAATTTCAGTTAGCTTGCTAACACCGTCCACAAGGTCGGCAACGGTGCGACCAAAGTGACGACTAATCTGACTCTTGGTGGCCCAGGTATCCTCAATAACATCGTGTAACAGTGCAGCGATCAAACTCTCATGATCAAGGTGCATATCGGCAAGGATATTGGCCACTGCAAGGGGGTGAGTAATGTAGGGGTCACCACTCTGGCGCATCTGACCCGAGTGGCACTGTTCTGAGAAGCTGTAGGCTCGCTCTACCTTTTTAACTTCTTTAGCGTCTAGGTAAGAGGAGAGCTTGTCGGTGAGCACTGTAAGCACTGCGGGCTGGCCTCCTCTGTCGGCTGATCTCTCTGGCGAGAGTTTCTTAGGCGGCGGGCTCTTCTGGTGCTTTGGGAGCCTCTGCTGTCTCTGAAGCTTCCAAGCCATCTTGGACTTCTTCAGACTCAACGATCTCATAATCCTGGACTACTTCTGTCAGGATATCCGCTGTTACCAGACCTTCTTCGATTTCGCGCAGGGCAATTACTGTAGGCTTATCGTTTTCTTCCTCTACCATTGGAGGACGACCTTCAGTCGCGATTTGACGCGCCCGCTTTGAGCCGACCATCACCAATTCAAAACGGTTATCTACATGTTCCAGACAATCTTCTACAGTTATACGAGCCATCTTTTTTCCGCCAAACCTAATCAATGAATAAAAAACACACAAACCCGCAGTTAGAAACCGCGCGGGTCGGCAAGTTTACCTGTTGCGGGGGGTTACGACAATAAATCTAACAGTAATTTTTCATGGCGCTCAACTGGGGTTTTGCAGCGCTGGGCAGTAATTATGGCCTCTAACTCCTGACGGGCCGTACTGAAGTCATCATTGACCACCAGATAATCGGCCTCTACATAATGGCTCATCTCTTCGGTAGCGGCAGCAATACGCTGTTCGATTACCTCAGCTTTGTCCTGTCCCCGTCCATTGAGCCGCTCGCGCAGTGCCTTTTTGCTGGGGGGCAGAATAAAGATACTTTGACTCATGGGGAATTTTGTTCGCACCTGTTCGGCGCCCTGCCAGTCGATTTCCAGAATAACGTCAGTGCCACCGTTCAATGTATCCCGGACCCACTGCTCAGAGGTGCCATAAAAGTTGCCAAATACTTCGGCATGCTCAAAAAAAGCACTGTCGGCTACCATGCTAGCAAAAGTATCTTGACTGATAAAATGGTAGTTAACACCGCCAACCTCACCTGGCCTGCAGGCTCTGGTGGTATGGGATACCGAGGCTTGAATATTGTCCATGCGCGCAAGAATCTCTGCCACTAGACTGGTTTTGCCCGCCCCAGAGGGTGCAGAAATAATAAATAGAGTGCCTTGGGCCATAATGTGAAACTAGTCCTTGCCTGAAAATACCTTGGAATTGGGATTATTCCAGATTCTACAGCCAGTGTAATAAAAATTTTAGTTATTGTTTCTGTCCTTGGCTCAAAGGGTCAAAGAGCCGGTTCAGGCATGCGGCCAAACGCACTCCTGCCATCAGCAGGCGCCGCTCTATAATCGGTTGGCTGCGATCTATATAGGACTGGGTTATTGATATGCGCTGGCTCTGAGTTGTTGGGCTGAAACTATAAACCTGACTTCTCAGTGCCTTAGATTCTTTGGCCCAGTCTAAAACACTGGCACTCTGCCACTGGGCAATCTGTTGGTTACTGACTTTATCTAGCTGGCGACTGAATTCCAGGGCTGATTTGGATTCTAGGTCCAAAAGTAAGCTGTCCCAGACCCGGTGCAAATTGGTTGTTGTGCGGTGGCCTGGCCATGTTACCTTTATCCTGTTGCCACCGCGGTCATCTCGGCGGCCCACATGCAGAGGCTGATGAATATCTGCGACAAAATGAATTAAGAAGGCCAGGGCCTCCCGCTGCTCCCGCTCATCTAGATCGGGATTCTGTAACTGGGTATAGAAATAATCCAGGGCCGAGAGCAGGTCACCTTCGCTGTGACGCTCCAAACCACTGAACTGCTCATGGTCATCTATGCTTACATAGTGCCAGTATTTGGATTGTTCCCAGGCGGGCAAGTGGCGGATGGTATCTGGCCAGACAGATAGCTTGCCCAGGTCAGTGTCAGCTGTTATATCTTTTATTGCCGCGGCTGTTTTTGGGCTGATATGATTCTCGGCAATGGCAACAACAATGCGATGTCCTTGAGCTCCAAATGACAGTGCCTGGCTACAGCACAGCACAAGACAGGCGCAGGTTAGCCAGGCAAAAAACCGTGATTTTAAAATCATGCTCGCTCCAAACTAACAACAATGCAGCTTATTCGATATTCTGAATCTGCTCGCGCATCTGCTCAATTAGAACCTTGAGCTCTACCGAGACCTGAGTGGTTACCGTTGAAATAGATTTTGAACCCAGGGTATTGGCTTCGCGATTTAACTCTTGCATCAGAAAATCCAGTCGCCGGCCAATAGAGTCAGCGCTCTGCAGGGCCAGGCGAATCTCACTGATGTGAGCCTCCAGACGATCAAGCTCTTCATCTACATCGGCGCGGTTGGCAATAATTACCATCTCTTGTTCGAGACGATCCTCGTCCAGCTGAGTTTTGAGATCCCTAAGCTTTTCCTGCAACCGCTGACGTTGATATTCGAGAATGCCGGGCAGTTCGCCACGCACCAGAGCAATCTGGGTTTCAATGCCACTGAGACGCAGCTCAATCATGTCTGCCAGTTTGTCGCCCTCGCGCTGGCGCCCCTCCAGAAGCTGCTCGACTGTAGCTTTAAAGGTTTGTTTCGCAGCCTGGTGCAAGTCCTGGGTATCGATTTCCTGATCCTTGAGAATGCCGGGCATGCGCATAATATCCAAAGGTGATACTGGCGCTGGGTTTTGCAGTTCGGCGGCGACTTTTTCGGCAATATCAACAGTGCGCCTGACCAGTGCCATATCTGCCGCAACCGAGGCGTCGCTATTGTTGAAATTTACTTGCATCGAGCAGTCGACCTTGCCGCGAGTCAAAGCTTTGCGAGCGATTTCTCGCAGCGACATTTCAATTTCACGCATGGTCTCTGGCATGCGAAAGCTGGTCTCCAGAAAGCGATGATTGACTGAGCGCAGTTCACAGGTCACGGAGCCCCAGCTAAACTCTATGGTATTTCTGGCAAATGCCGTCATGCTGCGAGGCATAGTTTTCTCCCATCAAATTTTTTTAGGACGCCATGGTAACAAAGGCGGTCAATGGGTTGGTAGATTTGCTACAATCGCGCAAAATTTTTTAGTCCCCATTCTCAGGAACCCAATATGACTAGACCCAGTGGCCGACGCCCAGAACAGCTTCGACAAGTCAAGATCACTCGCGATTACACCTGCCATGCTGAAGGCTCTGTGTTAATTGAGTTTGGTAACACCAAGGTGATCTGTACGGCCAGTGTTGAAACTGGAGTGCCAAGGTTTTTACGCGGTACTGGTCAGGGCTGGGTCACTGCGGAGTACGGCATGCTGCCTCGCTCTACCAACAGCCGTATGGGTCGTGAAGCGACTCGTGGCAAGCAGAGTGGGCGCACGCAGGAAATCCAGCGACTGATAGGTCGATCGCTGCGCGCAGCGGTAGATTTAAAGCAGTTGGGCGAGCACACCATTAATATCGACTGTGATGTGATTCAGGCGGATGGTGGCACCAGAACGGCCTCCATCACCGGTGCCTGTGTGGCGCTGGTGGATGCTATACGCCACCTGCAGCGCAAAAAAGCCATTACCGGCGACCCGCTGGTGGCTATGATTGCCTCAGTTTCTGTAGGGGTCTACAAGGGCACGGCAGTGTTGGATCTGGACTATCCAGAGGACTCCAATGCAGAGACTGATATGAATGTGGTGATGAATAGCGATGGTGGTTTTATCGAGGTTCAGGGGACAGCTGAGGCAGCTCCGTTTAGTGCAGAAGAGTTAAATCAGATGTTAGATCTTGCTAAGCAAGGTATTGCTGATCTGGTGCGTGTTCAACAGATGGCTCTGGCCCAATAGAGGAAGCGATGATGGATAATTACAAAATACAGTTTATTGATAATGCCCTAAATAGTGGCGCTCTAAAATTTGGCCAATTCAGGCTTAAGTCCGGACGCCTGTCCCCTCATTTTTTCAATGCGGGAGAGTTTTACAGGGGTAAGGCGCTGGCCGCACTGGGGCAGTGCTACGCAGCTGCCATTGTGGAGTCTGGCATTGAATTTGATGTGCTATTTGGGCCCGCTTACAAAGGTATTACTCTGGCCGCGGCAACATCTATAGCACTTGCCGAGCAACATGATATGGATGTGCCATACTGTTTTAACAGGAAAGAAGCCAAGTCTCATGGTGAGGGTGGCACCATTGTTGGTGCGCCACTGGAAGGCAAGGTGCTGATTATTGATGACGTGATCACCGCAGGTACTGCCATCAGGGAAGTGATGAGCATGGTAGAGCAGGCTGGCGCCAAAGCCGCCGGTGTTGTGATTGGTGTGGACCGTAAGGAGCGAGGCAATGGACAGTCCTCAGCGATACAGGAAGTTGAGCAGCAGTTCGATATGCCTGTGGTTAGCATTATTGATATTGATGATATTTTGACTTATCTGGAAGCCAAGCCCGATATGCAGCAGCTGGTTGAGCAAATTAAAGAGTACAGGAAAGAGTACGGCGTATGATAAAAGCGGGGCTGGTTCTGACATTGCTGCTGGCCACTGAGGCCGTGGCGACAGAGCTCTACCGCTACCACGACAGCGCGGGCACTGTGGTGACCGCAGACACTATCCCGCCACTGGCTGCCGCCGATGGCTATCAAATCGTCAATCCCCAGGGTCAGGTGCTAAGGGTTATCAAAGCACAGGCTCCAATCGATACAGAGGTTGATTCCAGTGCGCTGGACCAGTATCTGTTAGCCAGCTTTAGCCAGGTTGATGAGGTCAGACAGCGCAAACAGCGAAAGCTGAGGCTGCTGGCCAGAGATATTGCCAACGTACAAAATAGTCTAAACAGTCTGATCGACAGGCAAGAGCGGTGGCTGGCAGAGGCGGCCAGCAGTGAAATGGCAGGTGCGCCGATCTCCTCTGATTTGCAGCAAAAGATTCAGCGCGCCCAACTGGAGCGAGCAGAGATGGACAAAATACTGGCAGACCGCCAGCGTGAACTGGTCGCTATCGAGGCTCTGTATATCAGTTATGAGCAGCGCCTTACCCTTTTGCTGGCCCGTCAGTAATTTGTCAGCTGCGATTAATCAAACATCTGCGCGGTCAGCAGTAACCAGTGCTCCTGCCAGTGCTCGGTCGGCAGCTGGGTAAAGCCGCTGCGCACAAACTGACTGACTTTGCCCTCTGTGGTAACCAGCATCAAATTGGCGGCAACGCTCACAGGCACAGTGAGCTTCAAACCATCGCGTATTTCAGCTTCTCGTAAAGCCTGCTTGAGCTGTGACTCCAGGCGATCAAAAAACTGCGCCATGCGCTCATGCAGTCTGTCTGTTTCACCGGTTAGCGCATCGCCATTAAGAATTCTGGTAATGCCAGGGTTCTTCTCGCTAAACGCCAGCACCAGGCTGAGTATGCGATAGCACTGATTAACCGCATCGGGCTCGTCTGCAACAATGGTGCGCACCCGCGCAAAAATAGTCTCTTCAATAAAATCGATCAGACCCTCGTACATACGAGTCTTGCTGGGAAAATGCCGATACAGGGCAGCCTCGGAGACGCCGATTTCTGCGGCCAGGGCGGCAGTAGTTATGCGCCCTCCGCGGGAGGATTCCAGCATACGCGCCAGTGCTTGTAGTATTTCCTGTGCTCGAGAACCTCTTTTGCCCGCCATCACAGTACTCCGTTATCGTCTTGATTGGTGATTAATGTACCCACGCCTTCGTCGGTAAATATTTCAAGCATCACTGCGTGGTCGACGCGGCCATCGATAATATGGGCGCGGGGTACGCCAGACTTGACTGCATCCAGTGCGCAGCCAATTTTTGGTAACATACCGCCGTAAATGGTGCCGTCTTTAATTAGCTCATTAACGCGGCTGACACTCAGGCCAGTCAAAATCTCTCCCTGTTTATCTTGCAGGCCTGCGACATTGGTGAGCAGGATCAGCTTTTCCGCCTGCAGTACTTCGGCGACCTTGCCTGCTACCAGGTCGGCGTTAATATTGTAGGAGGCGCCATCAGTGCCCACGCCTATGGGTGCTATCACCGGTATAAAGTCTCCCTGCACCAGCATATCGATCACTGACTTATTAATAGATTCCACCTCACCCACATGGCCAATATCGATAATTTCTGGCACCGACATCTCTGGCGTCTGGTGTGACACCTTGAGTTTTTTGGCGCGTATCAGCTGACCATCTTTGCCAGTAACACCAAAGGCTCTGCCGCCCGCACTGCCAATAAGGTTGACGATTTCTTTATTGATGGTGGCGCCCAGTACCATTTCCACTACATCCATGGTCTGACTGTCGGTCACGCGCATACCATCGACAAACTTGGACTCAATGGATAGCTGATCCAGCAGGCTACCAATTTGCGGGCCACCGCCATGCACTACCACTGGGTTAATGCCCACGGCTTTCATCAGCACTATATCCCGGGCAAAGCTTTCTTTAAGGCGGTCATCGACCATGGCATTGCCTCCATATTTCACCACTACAGTTTTACCTGCAAAGCGTTGGATATAGGGCAGCGCACGGGAGATTACCTGTGCAGTAGTCTGTGCTTCTTTACGACTTAGTGACATAGCTATATATAGTTTTCCATATTGTTTATAAAGGGTGACAATTGCTTGCTAAACCTGCGCTTGATTTCCTCCAGACTCTCACTGTCGTCTGCCTCAAAGCGCAGGGTCAGGTTGGCCGAGGTGTTGGAGGCCCTTATTAAACCCCAACCATTGGCATATTCTACCCTTAAGCCGTCCAGAGTAATAATTTCGCCACCCTCGAACTGACAGCCAGCTGCCAGGGTGGCCATAAGGCTAAACTTTTCGCTTTCATCCACCGGAATCAATATCTCGGGGGTGTAGCAGCTTGTATCAAACTCGCTGATGATACTGTCGAGGGTGCGGCTGTGCTCCTCGGCGCAGAGAATCTCCAGCAGCCGCACCGCTGCGTAGAGCCCGTCATCAAACCCGTCCCAGCGATCATTAAAGAAAATATGCCCGCTGTACTCGCCCCCCAGCGGTGCCCGATTTTGATGTACAGCTTTTCTAACATGGGCGTGGCCAGTTTTACACATCACCGGCCTGCCGGAGTGCTGGCGTACGATCTCAGCCAGCCGCTTACTGCTCTTTACATCAAAAACAATATCTGCGCCTGGATTCCGGGCCAGTATATCCCGGGCAAATATCATCATTAGGCGATCTGGCCAGACGATTTCACCACTGCCGGTAATCACCACTAGACGATCGCCGTCGCCGTCCAGGGCAAAGCCCAGGTCAGCATTGACCTCTCTAACTCTGGTAATCAGTTGTTGAAGGTTGCGTTCGTCGGCCGGGTTGGGTTCATGGTTGGGAAATGCGCCGTCGATCTCGCAGTGCAGGGGGAAGGCCAGGCAGCCGAGGCTGTCAAAGAGCTGCATGGCCACAGGCCCAGCCACGGCATTGCCGGCGTCGACCACAATCCGGAATGACTTGTCCACCGAGCTCTGGGCCACTATATGGCGAACATAATGAGGGACAATATTATGGGGGCTTACAGGCTCAGGATTGCCGGTGGTAAACCTGTGCTCCTCAAGTATTGGCTTTAATAGCTGCAGAGTTTTACCTGCAATGACCTGACCCTGAATAATAATCTTAAAGCCGTTATAGCGCGCCGGGTTGTGGCTGGCAGTTACCATGATGCCGCAGCTGGACTGGCTGTCATTGTGAATTGCAAAGTTTAAAATAGGCGTGGTTACCTCACCCAGATCTATCACTTTGCAGCCCGTAGACTGCAAGCCAGACTTCAGTGCCGCAGCCAGCTCGGGAGAGCTCAGCCGACCATCGCGACCAACATACATGGCGCTGTGATTGTTTTTTAGGATAATGGTACCCAGAGTTTTCCCCAGTCTGGAGGCAAATTCTGGACTGAGTTCCAAACCGGCGATACCCCGGATATCGTAGTCGCGGAACACAACATCTGGAGCAAAAAATTCCTTCTGCGCATCGATTGACGGCTCCGGGCTGCGGAGTTGAATACCTGCCTGCCCAGCGGGATTGGGCTGCTGAGTAGGCTGAAAAGTTGGCTGGTTCTGCTCCATCTGTGGAGCAAACAGTGCGTCTTCATCACTGTCCGTCTCGATAAAGATAGCGGTCTGTCTAGCCTGATTTTTAACGCGCAGATTAATCAGTAGTAGCGCTAACAGAATTGCAGTGGTTACCAGACCGGCAAACAGCCACCAAAATGGTGGCAAACTGCGATCAATGGTCTGAGCCAGAGTCTGGGAAGGAGTGAAGGCGATTTTCCACAGGCTGTTTGCCGTGGCAAAGAGTTCCGGAGTAGGCTCCGCTACCGAGGGATCCAGAGACGGGGATCTCTCGCCCAGCGCAATCAGCGCAATACTGCCGCGATTGGGAACCAGTTGCAGCAGCTCTACAGTGCCATTGGTGGTGTCAGCCAAACTGAGCGCTGATCTCAGCCCTGAGAGGGGCAGGCGCAGCAAAACTACGCCACCCACTGCATTCGCAGCTCTCTGATCGGGCACTGGCCTGGCAATTAATAGCTGCCATTGATCATTGGTTTTTGCGGCCCTGGGCCTAGTGCGATTACCTGCTAGAGATTGGCTTACCATCTGCTTGGCAGCATAGCCCAGGCTTTCGGTGTGGCGCTGCTGCTCAGAGTCGACAAAGTAAACACTGCCCTTATCGGCGAAACGATTATTGGTAAAAAGATTATTGGCAAGGTCTGATTCCAACTGATCCAGTGCTGATTGATTGCCCTGGGAAAAACTCTGGATTACCTCTGGCTGATTGGCGACAGTGCCTAGTTGTTTCATATAACTAGCCATGTAGATATCTACAAGGTCAGCGGCTCTGTTGATATTTATACCGTAGAGTTTTTCGGCAGCCTGGATCCGAGGTTCTAGCGCCAGCTTTTGCCACATCAGCAGGCTGATAACTACCAGCGCAACCAGGCCCAGTGCAACACTGCGCAGGATCAACTGGTCGTCACGAATTGCTGTGATGATTTGCTTTACATTCACTGTAATAAGTAGCCAGGTCGCGGAGGCTGTGACTAGAGTTTATGGTGAGTAGCCATATGCTCGACAATATCTCTCGCTAACTGAGCCTTGCTCCTTTTGCTAAATACCTTGCTTGAGTCGGCGTCAATCCAGCTGACTTCATTGTCCTCTGCATTAAAACCCACATCTCCACGGGAGACATCGTTGGCAATAATGGCATGTAAATTTTTGCGCGCTAATTTGTCTCTGGCGTAGGACTCAACATCCTGAGTCTCCGCGGCAAACCCCACAACAAAGCAGTCAGTCTGTGCGGCTATAGTGGCGACAATATCCGGGTTTTTCTCCAGGGTAATATTTATCTGGTCGCCCTGCTTTTTAATTTTTTGCTCGGCCACCTCACTGGCTCTGTAGTCTGCAACTGCGGCGGCGGCAATAAAGATATCAGCATCTGCTGTCGCCTCTAATGAGGCGCTGAGCATCTCCTGTGCAGATACAACAGGGATAAGCTCACAGCGGTCCGGCGCTGCAATATCTACTGGACCTGAAATTAGGCTGACCTTAGCGCCAGCCTCTATGGCGGCCTCGGCGAGGGCATAGCCCATTTTTCCCGAGCTGTGATTGCTGATATAGCGCACTGGGTCCAGCGCTTCGCGAGTAGGCCCGGCGGTGATCACTAGTTTTTTGCCCGCCAGTCGGCCAGTTTGAAACAGGCCGCTGACCGATTTAACTATGGCATCGGGTTGCTGCATTCTGCCGGGGCCCACATCACCACAAGCTTGAATCCCCTCGTCTGGACCAATAATGCGCACACCACGCTGTTGCAGGGCGGCGACATTATCAACGCTGGCAGCATGGGCCCACATGGCCTGATTCATTGCCGGTGCAATTGCCACTATGGCTGGCGTGGCCAGATGAATGGCGCTGAGCAAACTATCGGCTCTGCCGTGGACCATATTGGCAATAAAGTCGGCACTGGCTGGTGCTATCAGCAGCAGATCTGCCCAGCGTGCCAGTTCAATGTGGCCCATGCCTGCCTCGGCCTCAGGATCGAGAAGCTGGCTGTGCACTGGATTGCCCGACAGCGCCTGCATGGTGAGCGGACGAATAAACTCTTCAGCCGCAGGCGTCATAACAACGCGCACCTCGGCGCCCTCATCTTGCAGGCGCCGAATCACCTCAGCACTTTTATAGGCGGCGATACCGCCGGTAACACCAAGAATTATTCGTTTGTTTGACAGGCTGCTCATTAATCGTCCAGACAGGCCATTGGAAGGGCGCTAAGATAACATTTTGTCAGCCACATCTGTAGCGATAAATAAGGACTTACTATGGCTATAAGCCACTGGCCGTTGGAAGAGCGGCCCAGAGAAAAGCTTTTAGCCCAGGGCGCGGCGGTTCTGTCCGACGCTGAATTACTGGCGATTTTTTTGCGCACCGGTCTGCCCGGCGTTACAGCCATTGATCTGGCCACAGAGCTGCTGGCTCATTTTGGTGGGTTGGGGCCTCTGTTAACAGCGGATCAGCGAGCTTTCTGCAGTGCCAAGGGTCTGGGGCCCGCGAAATACTGCCAGGTTCAGGCCACTCTGGAGTTAACCACCAGATATCTTCGCGAACAGTTGCATGGCAATCCCATCTTTACCAGCCCCTCTCAGGTTAGGGACTATCTGGCGGTGCAGATGCGCGACTATCAGCGCGAGGTCTTTGTGGTGTTGCTGTTGGATACTCGCCATCAGCTGTTAGAGTACCGTGAGCTATTTCAGGGCACTATCAACGGTGCCAGCGTGCATCCCAGAGAGGTGGTAAAACTGGCGCTCAGCAAAAATGCGGCGGCGGTGATTGTTGCCCACAACCATCCATCGGGGAATGCAGAGCCCAGCAAATCGGATATTGCTATCACTCGCAGTTTGAAGACGGCGTTGAACCTGATGGAGATCCGTCTGCTCGATCATTTTGTGGTTGGGCGTGGCGATGTTACCTCTCTGGCGGATCGTGGCCAGTTATAGGCTTAAACTAGAGTGTTTTCTGGTGATTCTGCGGTTTTCGTTTGATTCAACATGGGCTTTCTGGTATAAAACGCGCCTCCTTGCGGGACGGTCCCGTTAATGGATTAATAAATCATAGAATTTTTTGTTTTTTTGGGGCTTTCCCAAGACAAATATTGGAATCAGAGGCAGCAACAATGTCCAGAGTATGTCAGGTCACAGGCAAGCGCCCAATGGCTGGAAATAATGTATCTCACGCGAAGAACAGAACACGTCGTCGCTTTGAGCCAAATCTGCACACTCACCGTTTTTGGGTTGAGTCAGAGAAGCGTTTTGTGAAGCTGCGTGTATCAACTAAAGGTATGCGTATCATTGACAAAAATGGTATTGAACAAGTCTTGGCTGGTCTGCGTGCCAATGGCGACAAGGTCTAAGGAGGCTACTAATGGCTAAATCAGCGAGAGAAAAAATTCGTTTAGTGTCCAGTGCAGGAACCGGACATTTCTACACAACTGACAAAAACAAGCGCAATATGCCAGAAAAGATGGAGATCAAAAAATACGATCCCACCATTCGTCAGCATGTGATCTACAAAGAAGCCAAGATCAAGTAATCTGGCTTTAGTGTAGCGCTAAAGAATCCTGCCAATTGGCGGGATTTTTTTTGCCCGCCAATAACTCGCCAAGCGAAAAAGCGCATGAAAACAGGAAAGCGCATAAAAAAAGCCCCGATAATTACTTATCGGGGCTTTTCACTAATTTTTGTACTGCTATCTAGTGACAGCGACAGAAATTACTCAGCGATTACGCCTTCAGCCTGATCGCCTTTAGCGCCAGCAGTAACTTCCATAGTTACTTTTTGGCCTTCTTTCAAAGATTTGAAGCCTTCAGCTTGAATTGCGCTGTGGTGTACAAATACGTCACCGCCGCCTTCCTGCTCAATAAAACCAAAACCTTTGCTGTCGTTGAACCACTTTACAGTGCCAGAAACTCTCTCCGACATAACTAACCTCACTTTAAAAATTGTATACCGTTTAAGGCGTTAAAAATATCCAGCCTCATAACGGGGCTAGCCTATACCTTTGAGCCAGTAAATCACAGTTGACCCAAGTGCATCGCTAAAGCGAGGGGCCTCTCAAGGAGGAGTTAAACGCTTTAGCACTCCGAAGTGTATTGCTTTTTTTAGCAATTAGCTAATTTTGTGTGATTTTTCCGCAAAAAAAGTTCCTTTTGCCCTATTTACGTCAATTTCAGGGCCCTGTGGTACCATAATCGTTCGATGGCGCGAGCCCCTCAATATCGCAATAACAGGTGGTTTACTCCCAGTGCTATCCTTAACTTAGAGAAACTGTTTGACTGGTTGCGCACCCAAGAAGCGTAAATTTTGGTAGGAGATTACTATGAGTGAAAATATCGCTGAGGCCAATGAGCCACCAGACAGCGCTACAGAGACCCAGCACCGAAATCTGGCGCTACTGGTTTATGTGCTGCAAGTTTTTGGCTTTGTCACAGGTGGTCTGACCTGGCTGGCGGCTCTGCTGGTCAACTATTTAAAAATGTCAGAGGTGCGTGGAACCTGGCTGGAGAGCCACTTCCGCTGGCAGCTCAACACCTTTTGGTATGGGTTGCTGTGGTCGTTTGTCGCGGCATTATTTTGGCTGGTGTTGCTGGGCTGGTTAGCTGGGGGCATAGTGACCGTCTGGCTTCTCTACCGCATTATCAAAGGGCTGCTGTACTTAAATGACAGCAAGCCAATTATTTTTTAACCCGGATACCTTACCCAGCGCAAATTTGTGCCTGCCAGCTTTTTGCAACAGATTACAACAGGTTATAGCGCTGCCAATAAGGCAGTGCGGCCGCCACCAGAGGGGATGAACTATTGAACTACCGTCACAGAATTGATGGTACTGAGGTTGGTTTGCCAGTCGGCAAGGTCGTCTGCGTGGGCAGAAACTATGCAGCCCATGCCCTAGAGTTGGATAATCCGGTGCCTTCCGAGCCTGTGTTATTTATTAAACCCAACACGGCCATCGTTAATCTTGCCGACCCCATTGCTATTCCCACTCACCTCGGTCAGTGCCATTTTGAGACGGAGATGAGCATCTTGATTGCTGAGGAGCTAAAAGCGGGCTGTGATGAACTGCAGGCTCGCCAGGCCATTGCCGGAGTTGGCTTGGCTCTGGACCTCACCCTCCGCGATTTGCAGCAGCAACTCAAAGACAAAAGCTTGCCCTGGGAGAAGGCCAAGAGTTTTGATGGCGCCTGCCCGGTATCTGATTTTGTCGCTATCGATACTGTTGCTGATCTGCAGGATCAGCAGATTCAGCTGTATCAGAATCAGCAGCTGCGCCAGGACGGTAACAGCGCCGACATGCTGACGCCTGTGCTGTCACTATTGGTCTATATCAGTCAGTTTTTTACCCTGTTGCCCGGCGATATGCTGTTAACCGGAACGCCCGCAGGCGTTGGTCCGCTGGCCGTTGGTGATCATTTGCAACTATCCCTGTCTGGCCTAATAGAGTGCGAGACACAGATTTGCGCCGCCAATTAAGAATGTTAAAGGACACAAAATGAGCCTGCAAAACGGAATTTATAAACATTACAAAGGCAATCTCTATCAGGTGCTGGGTGTCGCCCGTCACAGTGAGACAGAGGAGGCCCATGTGGTGTACAAAACCCTCTATGGTGATTTCAGCCTCTGGATTCGGCCGCTAAGCATGTTTACCGAGATGGTTGAGGTGGGGTCCGAGCAGGTGCCGCGGTTTGCGTTTGTTGAGGCGACTGAGGCCGAGGTCTGATGCTGTTTATTACCAGTAATATTTCTATTGCTGACACCGAGATTGAGTTTTCTGCGGTGCGCTCGCAGGGGCCGGGTGGCCAAAATGTCAACAAGGTGTCGTCGGCGATTCATCTGCGTTTTAATGTCCGCAGCTCTTCGTTGCCAGAGATCTATCAGCAGCGCCTGTTAAAATTATCCGACCATCGCATTACCAAAGAGGGCGTGGTGGTGATCAAGGCTCAGCGCTACCGCAGTCAGGATAAAAACCGGGCTGAAGCGCTGCAACGTCTTCAGGCGCTGCTACAGTCGGTAACTCATAACCCTAAAATTCGCCGGCCAACCAAACCGACCCGAGGATCCCAGTTGAGACGTATGGATAAAAAGACCCAACAGGGCAAAAAGAAAATCATGCGCTCTAAACCCAGCCTCGACTGAAGGTTGCAGCAGGCTCCCTATGACAGATAACAGCAATCATCCCTTCGACAGTCTGACGCCGGATCTGCTTATTGATGCAGTGGAGGCCCAGGGGTTTGTCTCTGATGGCCGTTTTATCGTTTTAAACAGCTATGAGAATCGGGTCTATCAGATAGGTATCGAAGATCAGGTACCAATGATTGCCAAGTTTTACCGTCCCCAGCGCTGGACAGATCAGCAGATTCAAGAAGAGCACGATTTCTGCTTTGATCTGCAAGCCCAAGAGCTGCCGGTGGTCTGCCCCTGGGTTAACCCGCAGGGTAAAACTATTAATCATTATGCAGACTTTAGTTTTGCCCTTTACCCGCGCAAAGGCGGCCATGCGCCAGAGTTAGATAATCTGGATAACCTGTTTATTCTAGGTAGGCTGCTGGGGCGTTTTCATGCCATTGGCGCAACGCGCCCTTTTGAGCATCGCCCCAGCTTGGATGTGGAGTCATTTGGTCGTCGCTCCTACGAGTTGATCAGTGCCCAGTTTATACCCAGCGAGCTGAGTCCGGCCTATGACTCCCTGGCGCTAGACTTGCTGGCGCGAATTGATGACATCGTTTCTGACTTTGGCGCAATCAACAGCATCCGCGTGCATGGAGACTGTCATTCAGGCAATATTTTGTGGCGCGACGACAATCCTCATTTTGTCGACTTTGATGATGCGCGCATGGCCCCAGCAGTGCAGGATTTGTGGATGCTGCTGTCCGGAGATCGCCAGGAGCAAAGCCTGCAGATGGCAGAGTTAATTGAAGGCTATAACGAGTTTCATAATTTTGATTTTCGCGAGCTGCAGCTTATTGAGGTGTTGAGAACTCTGCGTATTATGCACCACAGTGCCTGGATTGCTCGGCGCTGGTCAGACCCGGCTTTTCCCCGGGCCTTTTCCTGGTTTGACTCGCCACGCTATTGGAGCGAGCACATTCTAATGCTGCGCGAACAGCTGGCGGCCCTCAATGAGCCGCCTCTGCAGGTTATTCCCTAGAGCTTACCAGCTGTAACTAACGCCTATGGTTAGCTGGCTATCGCTGGGGTCTGTACCCTCAGCAGGCTGATTGTCATAGATCCACTCAAATTTTAATTCGGTGTAAATATCCTTAATTAGTGGCGCCTTAAGTCCCAGATCGGCCCTGATTTCTGAGTCATCGAGATCAGAAATTGAGGCTCTCAGGCTGTGGCTGTGAAACAGCTCCAAACTCGAAGTGAGCATTCGGCGGTAGTCAGCGGCCCAGCTCCAGGTCAGCCGTCCGTCCTCAGTACCGTCCTGGTATTCTTCGCTGATCCACAGCACACCGGTTTCGGCGGAGAGTGCGGTCTTTTCAGAATCCCAAAACTGCCGACCTATGGCGCTGCCCACTGCATAGTACTGATCTATGGCGCGATTATCGTTGGCACCCCAGATCAGGCCATTGTTCCAAAACCACTGCTCACGAAAGAACCAGTCAACACCATAGTCAAAGCGATACTCCTCCTTGGCGGGAATACCATCCAATCTGTGACTCTCGTAATTGATGCCACTGTGATGGCGCAAATTGCCCTCTCGCCACTGCACCGAGCCCTCAATATCCCAGTCTTCGCGCTCTTCATTACCGCTGGCATAGGCACCGGTTGCACTGATAGTACCGCCGTAAGTCGAGCCAAAAACTGGGCTACCCAGTCTGTCGAAACTAGCTGCGGGGGTGAGGCCATTGATGGTGACGACTCTGTCTACAGGTATAGTCAGAGAGCCAAAATTCTCTGAGGCCCAAACAAGCTGATCAGCTGTTTGTTCAATAAGACTGCCCCTGATCAAATCACCGTTTTTAAGCACAAGCTCATTGGCGCAAAGGGCTGGTGAAGCCAGAGTTAAAATAATGGCTGCCCAGAATCCGTTTCGCATAATGTCCTCAAAAAATAATTGCTGGAATTTAGAGAAGCGGTATTTTACAGATTTGGCCTGATTGTTCATTAGTTGGTGAAAATTCCTTTAACTTTGTCATTAATCCTCAGTAGAATGACCGCCAGTTACGAGGGGTGGTTTTAGCCCCCCGGTTTGTATGGCCGAGAAGCCAAATTAAGGAGAAATCTATGAGCGACCTTCCAACTGAATTGAAGTATGCCAGCAGTCATGAATGGGCGAGGCTAGACAGTGATGGCACCGTGGTAGTGGGTATTACGGATCATGCTCAGGAAGCTTTGGGAGATATTGTCTATATTGAGCTTCCAGATGCTGGCGCATCTGTGGATGCTGGCGCTGAGGTTGCTGTGGTTGAGTCTGTGAAAGCGGCCTCAGATATTTACTCGCCGGTAACCGGTGAAGTGGTTGAGATCAACCCTGCGCTTGAGGATGAACCTGAGACAGTCAATGGCAGTCCCTATGCCGATGGCTGGTTGTTCCGAGTCAAGGTGGCTGGGCCTGAAGAGCTCGAAGACATGATGGATGCAGAGGCTTATCAAGCAGTTGTCGACGAGTCGTAAACCGCGCAAGTTGAAATAAGTTAAGATAAACAAACAAGCCCTGCTATTTTTTCGGGGCTTTTTTTTGGCAGCGGGTTTACTGGCAGCCGCTGCCATTAAAGCAGTTTGATAGTGCCAGTTTAGTGGCGCAGGGAAATAATATCCCAGCCTCTGGATGCGGCTTCTTCGCGCAGCGGTGCGTCTGGGTCTACGGCTACAGGATGAGTTACCTGCAATAACAGCGGCAGGTCATTGATAGAGTCTGAGTAGAAGTAGCTGCCCTCCGATTGCTCGTTATTTTCCGCTAGCCATTGATTAAAGCGCTCTACTTTGCCCTCTCGATAAGTGGGGGTGCCGACAATTTTGCCTGTGTAGCGGCCGTCAATCATCTCCAAATCCGTGGCCAGTAACTCGTCAATGCCCAGGGACTGACAGATCGGTTCGACAATAAAGCGGTTGGTCGAGGTGATTATCAGCAGGCGGTCACCGGCGTCCCTATGCTGCTGAATTAGATCATCGGCTCTGCTCAGACGCATAGGTTCAATTACAGTGCGCATAAACTCTCTATGTAGCTGGTCGAGTTCGGCTCGGGGAATTAGTGCCAGTGGTGCCAGCGAGAAATCCAAGTAGGCCTGAATATCCATGCACCCAGCCTCATAGTCGGCATAAAAGCGGTCATTCATGGCGCGGTAATAATCCACATCTACCTTTTGATTGGCGACTAAAAATTCACCCCAACCATGGTCGCTATCACCGGCAATCAATGTGTTATCTAAATCAAAGATGGCCAGGGCCATAGGACTGTTCTCGCATGTGGGGAAAGGTTAAATAATCGCAGACGCAGGATAGCGATGATGTAAGATGGGCTCAAGAGAAAATTGCTGGTCCCCCGAGTCTGTGGAACAATAGTCCGCTGCTCAATAATAAAGAAGGAATACTGTAAGTGGTTGATAAGGACGGTTTTCGTGCAAATGTCGCTATGGTCATCAGTGATGGTCGCGGCAAGTTATTTTGGGCGAAAAGGCTGGGACAGCAAGCCTGGCAGTTTCCTCAGGGCGGCGTTAGCGCTGGTGAGTCTGCAGAGCAGGCACTCTTTCGCGAGCTGTATGAAGAGGTCGGCCTCGAATCCAGCGATGTAAAAATAATTCAGCGCACCAAGAAATGGCTTCGCTACCATATTCCTCCGCAGATGCAGCGCAAAAAATCCAAACCCCTGTGCATAGGTCAAAAACAGAAATGGTTTTATCTGCAGCTTACCGGCGATAGCGCTAAGGTGCGTTTTGATGCCACGGGTTCGCCAGAATTTGACGGCTGGGAATGGGTCAACTACTGGTACCCGATAAAATCTGTGGTGCCCTTTAAACGCAATGTCTATCGCAATGCTCTGATGGAGTTTGCTCCTGCCAATGCGCGCTTTGAAAAGCGCAGTCGCGGAGGATAACCATGCTTAGCTCCCTGCGAACCATAGTCCAGGAGGTCAATAGCGCCCGCAGCTTGCCTCAGGTGCTAACCATTATCGTCAAAGAGGTGCGCGAGGCGATGCAGGCTGGGGTTTGCTCGGTGTACCTGTTTGATGAGGCTGATCAGCGCTATGTACTGATGGCGACTGAGGGGTTGCGGCAGGAATCTATAGGCAAGGTTCGACTGTCCATGCGTGAGGGTCTGGTGGGCCTGGTGGCGGCCAAGGAAGAGCCTCTGAATCTTGAGAATGCCGATCAGCACCCCAATTTTGCCTATTTTGAAGAGACAGGTGAGGCCCCATTTCATTCTTTTCTTGGCGTACCCATTATCCACCACCGCAAGGTCCTGGGTGTGGTGGTATTACAGCAGCAAACCCAGCGTCGCTTTGCCTCGGAGGAAGAGGCCTTTGTGGTCACGGTCTGCGCTCAGCTATCTGGAGCTATTGCTCATGCTGAGGCCACTGGTGCTCTGCGTAAGTTGGCTTCGGCGGGGCGCGGCAAAAGCCGTGAGGCCATATTCCGAGGTATTCCCAGTGCGCCAGGCGTGGGTATTGGTCGGGTGGTGTTGGTGGCTACTGATACAGATCTGGCCTCGGTACCGGAGCGGTTTACCAACAACCCGGCAGGGGAAGTGGAAATTTTCCGTCGCGCCCTGACTGCAGCCAAAAAAGACATGCGCAATCTGGGTGATGGACTGGTCAACAAGCTGAGCTCTGAGGAGCTGGCTCTGTTCGATGTTTATATTCGCATGCTGGACGACAGCTCCCTGGGCGGTGAAGTGATTGCCACTATTACCGCTGGGCAGACTGCCCAGAGTGCCTGGAGCTCCGTGATTCTTAAACATGTGCGCACATTCCGGCAGATGGATGACCCCTATCTGCGTGAGCGCGCGGCAGACGTCAACGATCTGGGTAAGCGAGTGCTGGGCTATCTGCAGACCAGCCATAAAAAAGAACTGCCTATGCCTCGCCGTGTGGTACTGGTGGGTGAGGATTTATCGGCAACAGCTCTGGCAGATATTCCGGTCAATCGTTTGGTGGGTATTATATCGCTCAAGGGCTCAAGCAATTCCCATATGGCCATTGTGGGCCGCGCCTTGGGTATCCCCACGGTAATGGGAGCCATTGATCTGCCCTGGGCCGAGCTCGAGGGCCAGGAATTAATTGTCGATGGCTTTACCGGTGATGTTATTAGCAGTGCCACGCGCACCCTTAGGCGCTCCTATTTACAGCGTCAGCGGGAAGAGAAAATACTTACCAAGGATCTGGAAAAGCTGCGGGATATTCCCTGTATCACTCCAGATGGCTTCCGTTTCTCACTCTGGGTTAATACAGGTCTGCGCCAAGATACAATGATGTCGCTGAAAAGTGGTGCCGAAGCTGTAGGTCTATTCCGTACCGAGATACCATTTTTAATGCGCTCAAGTTTTCCTACCGAAGATGAGCAGGTGGCTATTTACCGTGAGCAGCTAGTGGCATTCTCTCCGCGACCTGTGACCATGAGAACTCTGGATATTGGCGGTGACAAAGACCTGCCCTATTTCCCTATCGAAGAGGAAAATCCATTTTTAGGCTGGCGCGGTATTCGTATCTCTCTCGACCATCCAGAGATATTCCTGGTGCAGATTCGCGCTCTGCTGCGCGCCAGTCAGGGCACCAATAATTTACGCATTATGCTGCCCATGATCAGCAATGTGCCCGAGCTTGATCGTGCTCTGGAGTTAATTGATCGAGCCTATAAAGAGCTGACTCAGGAAGAGGGCTACGATATTCAGCGGCCGCCAGTGGGGGCCATGATTGAAGTGCCTGCGGCTGTGTATCAGGTCAAGGAGATTGGACGACGGGTAGACTTTTTATCTGTGGGTACCAATGATCTTACCCAGTATCTTCTGGCAGTGGATCGCAATAACCCACGAGTCGCCGATCTCTACCACACCCTGCATCCATCGGTTTTGCGTGCGCTTAAGGCGATTTATGAACAGGCTTCCTCGGTCAATTGCCAGCTCAGTGTCTGTGGTGAGATGGCTGGTGACCCCCTGAGTGCCGCAGTGTTGCTCGGCCTGGGTTATGAAAATTTCTCCATGAGCGCCAGCACATTGCTGCGCGTGAAATCCATGCTGCTCAATGTCAGCCGCAAAGAGGCTCGGGAAATGGTCAAGCGTGCTCTGCGCCTGTCAGATGCAGCCTCAGTGGCTGAGTTTATCTCTAGCTCACTAAAACAGCCGGAAGTGGCTAAATTGATCCGCCCTTCCAGGGCTAATCAGCGGTCACAGGCGCTAAAGCTAAACGTCTGAGAGCCCAGGGTTTCGCCGGCTTCATAGGTCTGTTCAGCTACGGCGATCTGACCGCCGGCAGAGATAATCACAGCGGCAGACGCCCTGGTGCCGTAACCGTCGGCGACAATAAATGGCGATGATAATAATGTCTCCCAGTCCTGAGGCACGCCTGTGTTGGGCAGCAATTCCGGGGCATAGGTCTTCTGTAGAGATAGGGTTGCCATTATTGTCTCAAGATGCTGCTCGTCGAGTTCAATATTCTCAATTAGCTCAGCGAGCTGTTCTCTGGCATGGTCAACTTTAGGCCAGGGGCTATCAAGCCTGTTGTTACTCAGGGCATAGATACCAGGCTCAAGGGTTTGTGGCGCCAAATTCTCAAAATTATTGAGGTACACCAGATTGTCGCCATCGTAGAGCAGAAGATTAAAGCCACCATAGCTAGATGCGCTGCTACCCAGTGCATAGGCCCAAGTAGAGGCGTCTGATTCTGACAGTAAAAAGTCGGTGACTAGCTGGCCTCGCGACAGAGGCTTGGATTCCATCACGCCGTTTTCATCTACATAGCGATAGTTAGTCACTGCAGCGAAGCGACCATTGCGTGACAGACCCAGCCAGGTACCGCCGGCGTCCAGATCCTTGCCTGCCAAAATAGGCGCATCTGACCACCAGTGCATAGGTAATGTAGGCCGCGGATAAAACTCATCGCGATTAGAAGTGACAATCAGCGGGCTGTCAGCTTGGGTTTTATAGGCAAAAGCGAGTAGACACATGCCGGGCAGTGTAACTATTTATATTCCTCAGGGACATCCCGCTTGGCGCACCAGGTCAGAAACAGCTATGATCTGCGCTTAAATTTTTAGGGGTATTTACAGCCATGCTAAATCATCCAGCCATAGACCCGATTGCTATTTCAATGGGGCCGCTGCAGATTCACTGGTACGGCATCAGCTACCTACTGGCCTTTGCTACGGCCTGGTTTTTAGCGAGACGCAATGCAAGGCGGCCCTGGTCTCCTCTGGGTGAAAACCAAGTCGAAGATCTGATTGTCTACGGTGCCTGGGGAGTCATAGTGGGTGGGCGACTGGGCTATATGTTTTTCTACAATACCGAGAAGTGGCTGGCAGACCCCGCCATGCTATTGCGAATATGGGAGGGTGGCATGTCCTTCCACGGGGGGCTAATCGGTGTGGCCCTGGCTATATTTATCTATGCCCGAAAGCACAGGCTGTCTTTCCTCACCCTGACGGACTTTGCTGTGCCACTGGTACCCACAGGGCTTTTCTTTGGTCGCATAGGCAATTTTATTGGCCAAGAGCTTTATGGGCGGCCTACAGATGTGCCCTGGGGTATGCTGTTTCCCTCGGATCCTACCCAGCTCGCTCGGCACCCTTCGCAGCTCTATGAGGCTCTGCTTGAGGGCTTGGTCCTGTTTTTGATCATCACCTGGTTTGCGCGCAAGCCGCGTCTGGCTGGGGAGATTACAGGTCTGTTCCTGGTGCTCTATGGCTGTTTCCGCTTTATGGTTGAATTTGTTCGCGAGCCGGATGCCCAGTTTGCCGGTCAAGCGGCCATCATAGAGTCGCTCGACTGGATAACCCGTGGTCAGACACTCTGCATTCCCATGATTTTGCTGGGGCTGTGGTTTATGCGTAAAACTTTTCAGCGTCTGATGGCAAAACCTGCAACTAACTGAGACTGGAACCCGGCAATGAAACAGTATCTGGACCTAATGCGTCATATTCGCGACAACGGCGTTAAAAAGGAAGACCGCACCGGCACCGGTACCCTGAGTGTATTTGGCTACCAGATGCGCTTTGATCTGGCTGAGGGGTTTCCGCTGGTAACCAGCAAGAAGGTTCACCTCAAGTCGATTCTCCATGAGTTGCTGTGGTTTATCCGTGGCGACACCAATATTCGCTACCTGGTAGAGAATGGCGTGGGTATCTGGAATGACTGGCCCTATCAGAGCTGGCTGCGGGAAACCGGACAGGATCAGGACTATGCGATGTACTCTCCTGAGTGGAAGGCGAAGATGAAGGAGTTTATCGAGCGCATCAAAACTGATGCCGACTTCGCCGAGCAATATGGTGACCTGGGGCCGGTCTATGGTCACCAGTGGCGAAATTTTGAAGGCGTGGACCAGCTTGCACAGCTAGTCGATGATATAAAAACCAACCCGGACTCCCGACGCTTGATTGTTTCAGCCTGGAATCCCAAAGATATTCCGGTGATGGTCAAATCCGGGTTGCCGCCCTGCCACAGTCTGTTTCAGTTCTATGTTATTGATGGGCGGCTGTCTTGCCAGCTCTATCAGCGCAGCGCTGATGTATTTTTAGGGGTGCCTTTTAATATTGCCTCCTACGCCATTCTGACCATGATGATCGCTCAGGTCACGGGCCTGGAGCCAGGAGACTTTGTGCATACCTTTGGCGATGCCCATCTCTACACCAACCATATGGATCAGGTTGAGCAACAGCTGTCTCGCTCAACCTTTGCCCTGCCCAAGCTGGTGTTGAATCCGCATGTAGGTAATCTATTTGATTTTGTATTTGAGGACTTCGAGCTACTGAACTACCAATCTCACGGCCCTATCTCTGCACCAGTGGCGGTTTAATAAGGATTGATTATGAAGCTCTCGCTTATAGTTGCAGTCAGCCGCAATGGCGTAATTGGCATTGATAACCAGCTACCCTGGCATCTGCCGGAAGATCTCAAGTACTTTAAATCAGTGACCATGGGCAAGCCGTTGATTATGGGCCGCAAAACCTATGACAGTATTGGCCGGCCACTGCCGGGCAGGACTAATATTGTAGTGACCCGCGATCCCAGCTGGCAGGCGCCGGGAGTAGAGGTGGCTCAGTCTCTGGAAGTCGCGCTGCAATTGGGCCAGAGTGCCTGTGAAGCAGCTGGTGCCGACGAGATAATGGTGATTGGCGGCGAGCAGATATACCGCATGACATTGCCCGCAGCGGACAGGCTCTATCTGACCCAGGTAGATGCCGAAGTCGAGGGTGATGCATTTTTTCCCGAGGTGGACTTTAGCCAGTGGCAGCAGATCAGCGAGCAGCTACCTGAGCTGACTGATACTCATCCTTACCGGTTTCTCCAGTTAGACCGGATTTAGTTGGCATAAATTTTAAAACTATGCCTCAGATGTTACGTTAGGTAACAGTCATCTAAGTTCTCAGTTTTATCTGCCTATTTCGTCCCGACCAAATTGATTCTTAACCTAGAGACTGATACAAAGAGTCCCCGAAACAAAGTATGTCTGATGTTAATGGTCTTTTTTTTGACTTTAGGCATTGAAAGATAATTAAACCGGTAGACCCAACTTGAGGGAACTATGAATAAGCAACCACTAAAAGTATTGGCCTTTGCAGCCGTTCTTGCCAGTGGTCTGACTGTTGTTGCAGCTCAGGCTTCACAGGTAAATGACGTGCTCAAAGCTGGAGCCGAAAAGGTCCAGATCGCCAAAAAGTCGCAAACCAACGTTGATCGCATTGCTGATCAAACCGATGGTCTTTTGCAAGAATTCAAACAGGTCAACAAGCAGATCGAATCACTGCGAGTTTATAACTCTCAGCTGGAGCGCCAGATCGATAGCCAGAAGCAAATGATGGCTGAGCTTAAAGAATCAATCGAGAACGCCACTATCATTGAGCGTGGTATCTCTCCATTGATGCTGAGCATGCTCAAAGGCATCGAAGAGTTTATTGCCCTGGATGTACCCTTTAAGAAAGATATGCGTGAAGAGGCTATTGCCAATCTGTACGTGAATATGGATAGCGCCAAATTCTCTGCTGCAGAAAAATTCCGCCAAATTCTTGAAGTCTACGATATTGAATCTGAGTACAGTCAGTCTTTGGAAGCTTACCGCGACCTGATCGATATCAATGGTGACGGTTCCGAGGTAGAGGTAGAAGTTCTGCGTATCGGCCGTGTTGCTCTGATGTATCAGACTAAAGACAAGTCTCAAACCGGAGCCTGGAACAAAGAAACTGGTTCTTGGGAGACTCTGGGTTCTGAGTACCGCAGACCAGTTGATGAGGGTATCCGCATAGCCAAGAAGCTATCGCCTCAGGATGTTATGGAAATGCCAATTACTGCACCGGAGACAGCACAATGAATAAATTTGTAAAAGTTTGTGCCGCTTTTGTAGCCGCTGCTGCTTTCAGCACGCCAGCGCTGGCACAGGATGCAAAGACTCTTGATGAGCTTCTGCAGATGATCGAGAGCGCCAAGATTTCTGAGTCTTCAGAGTATCGCAAGCGCGAAGCTGCTTTTAAGAGCGACCAGCGCAAGCAGGCTCAGCTTTTAAAGCAGGCCCAAAACACCAAGTCTGCTGAAGAGCGTCGCTCTGATCGTCTCGAGCAGAACATCCGTGATAACGATGTAATTCTTGCCGGGCTGCGCGAACAGCGTGACAAGCGTCTGGGTTCTCTTAAAGAGCTGTTTGGTCATCTGACTGGTGCCGCTGGCGACATTCGCGCCAACCTGAATCAGTCGATTGTGAGTGCGCAGATTCCTGGTCGTACCGAATTCCTCGACGAGCTAATCGATAAAATGAGCAGTGATACCCGTCTGCCTTCAATCGAAGATATCGAGAAACTCTGGTACGAGCAGCAGCGTGAAATGGTTGAGAGTGCTCGCGTGGTTAAGTTCAATCGTTCAGTACTGCTAGCCAACGGTGAGCAGGCTGAGATGGAAGTTGTTCGTGTTGGTACCTACAACCTGCTAGCCGACGGCATGTATCTGGAGTATAGCCCAGAGAATGGTCTGGTTTCTGAGCTGGCTCGTCAGCCTTCAGATCATCAGGGCAGTGCAGAAGACCTGCAAGAAGCCACTTCGGGCTTCACTAAAGTTGGCCTGGATCCTACAGGACCACTGGGTGGTGGACTGCTGCGCGCACTGATCAACACACCTACTCTGGTTGAGCGCTGGCATTATGGTGGTATCGTGGGTTACGTTATCACCGCTGTATTTGCTGTGGCTATTTTGCTGGCTATCTGGCGCTTTATTGTGCTGAGTGGCATGTCCAGCAAGGTATCGGCTCAGCTTAGATCCGGTTCCGCTAGCGAAGACAACCCGCTTGGCCGTGTGCTGGCAGTTGCTGGCAATAACGCTGGTCTAGATGCTGAATCTCTGGAACTCAAACTGCACGAAGCAGTGCTTAAAGAGCGCCCACAGATTGAATCAGGTCTCGACCTGCTGAAAATTATCGCCATGGTAGCGCCTCTGCTGGGGCTGCTGGGTACGGTAACCGGTATGATTATTACCTTCCAGATGATTACTCTGTTTGGTGCGGGCGATCCCAAGGCAATGGCCGGTGGTATCTCTCAGGCACTGATCACTACTGTTCTGGGTCTGGTGGTAGCTATTCCTACCGTTCTGATGCACACATTGGTGAACGGCAAAGCGCAGCGCATCTTGCATGTTCTCGAAGAGCAAAGCGCAGGTATTGTTGCTGGTTCCGTAGAGGGCAAATAAGATGTTTTTCGCTGATACGATGGCGGAAGTTGGGAAGTTTATGGATTCAGGCGGCATGGTCCTTTGGGCCATTGTCGTCCTGCTATTCGTTATGTGGACTCTCATCTTCGAACGCATGTGGTATCTCCGATCCAGTGTAGGCGTTGATGTCCAAGGTGCAATTGATACTTGGGAAGGCCGTGATGAGCGCAAATCAAAGCGCGCTCACCAGATTCGGGAGAAACTGATTTCCGAAGTCAGCATCAAGATCGACGAGAACCTAATGATGATCAAAACCCTGGTTGCTCTGGCGCCCCTATTTGGGCTGCTGGGTACAGTAACCGGTATGATCGTGGTCTTCGACGTAATGGCCTTTACTGGGGGTGGCGATGCCAAGGCAATGGCCGGTGGTGTTTCTCAGGCAACTGTACCCACTATGTCGGGAATGGTTGCTGCGCTCTCAGGCGTATTTGGCCTGACCTATGTTGAGCGCTCTGCAGAGCGAGAGAAGCATCTATTGGAAGACCATTTGACCATGGATCACTAATTGGAGCCTGCCTGATTTCAGGTGGGCGTCCTGTGAGAGAGAACTATGCGCAACAGAACAAATAAAGCAAAACCGCAGGGTCAGACAATCGATCTGACTCCTATGCTTGATGTGGTTTTCATTATGCTGATCTTCTTTATTGTGACAGCATCGTTTATCAAGCTGCCTGGTGTAGACGTCAACAAGATTGACGCAAACACCGCAAGCTCCTACAAGAAAGTGGGTATTCTGGTGGCTATTAGCGACAACAATGAATACTGGATTGACAAGAAGCGCGTTGAAACTACTGCGCTTAAACTCAATCTAACTAGATTATTCAATGAGAACCCAAAGGGTGGCATGGTTATCCAGGCCGACAATGAATCTGATATTGAAACAGTTGCCAAGGTAGCTGATATCGCACGCGATATTGGTATTAACCCGGTAGCTATTTCTGTCGAAAACGACTGAGTTAATAGTATGGCTGCAATTAGAGTTAGTGTTTCTGCCGCACTAGGGATCTTGGTTACCTTTGCGTTGATTATCTTGATGTACAAGCTGATCGACTCGGGCAACAAAGACCTGGATGAAAAAGAAGCCTTTAAAATACCAGACTTTCTTCATGTCGACAGACAGTTAACCGAAAACGCGAAGAATACTGAGGTTGAAAAACCAGAAGATCCCGAGACCCCTCCACCGGAGATACCGGAGGAAAATCTCGAGTTTGAAGTGCCAGATAATGCTGTGAGCATGGCGGCACCAGCTGCTGGTGGTAATCTCAGCATCGGTAATTCAGGCTTTGCACGTGATTCGGACTATATTCCGGTTTATGTTCCTCAGCCTCAGTACCCCCGTCGAGCGCAGACGCGTGGCAAAGAGGGCTACGCTGTAGTCGAGGTGATCATTACCACTACTGGTGGTGTCCGCGATCCGGTTATGGTTGAAGAATGGCCTGAGGGGTGGGGTTTTGGTCGCGCGGCAATGAAGGCGGCCAACAAACTTAAATATAATCCAAGGGTAATTGATGGACAGGCCCAAGAAGTCCCGGGCGTGCTCTATAAATTCACCTTCCAGATGGCCAAATAGGGGAATCAGATGTTTAAAAGCACAAAATTCTTAGCCGTATTTGGCGCTGCCTTTCTGCTGCCGTTGATGGTGACAGTGGCCGATCCCCAGGCGGTACTCAGTACCAGCGCTGTGGCTGCCGAAGAAAAGAAAGAGCCAAAGTATAAAGATGTAAAAACCCGTCAGCGTCAGTCTGTTGGTGCCAAGTGTGCCAAGGCGCTGGAAAAGGTACAGGTAGTTCTGGAAGAGGAGAACTGGTCTGAGTCTCTGAATATGCTGGTCAATATTGAAAGCAGCACCAAGACCTGTAAGTCCGACTACGAGCAGACTCAGATCTGGAAGTTTAAGGGCTACGTTTACTATTCTCTGGATGACTTCAATGGAGCCATCCGCTCTTATCGCCAGGTTATCAATGGTTCCGGAACTCCTCCGGAGCTGCGTCTGGATACTCGCTACACCCTGGCTCAGTTATACACTGTTGAGGAAAAATATGCTCTGGCAGCAAAAGAGCTAGAGACCTGGATGAGCGAAGCGACGATTATTGGTAATGATGCACGGGTGCTACTGGCGCAGATCTACTACCAGCTGAATCGCAAAAGTGAGTCGCTAACAATGCTTGAGGCGGCCATTGATGATGTTGAATCCAAGGATATCCTGCCCAAAGAGGGTTGGTGGGGACTACAGCGTGTTCTTTACTATGAGAAGAACAACTACAAGCGTGTGGTCAGTATTCTTGAAAAGTTAGTTACTCACTATCCCAAGTGGAGCTATTGGAAGCAGTTAGGTGGCATGTATGGCGAGCTGGAACGCGAGGATGATCGTCTGGTAGCCACAGAAGTGGTGTATATGAATAACCAGTTCGATAAAGAGAGCCAGGTTATGAGTATGGCCTATATGTTCCTGGGCGCCGAGGTTCCCTATCGTGCAGCGCGCATTATCGAAAAGGGTATCAATGACGAGATTATCGAGCGCAATGCCAAGAACTTAGAGGTTTTGGGTACGGCCTGGTATCAGTCAAAAGATCTCAAGAAAGCGCTCAAGGCGCTGGAAAGTGCCTCAAAGTATTCAGACAAAGGTAATCTGCAGTCTCGTCTGGCAGGCATTTATCTGGATCTGGGTCGTGACAAAGAAGCCTACCGCGCATCTCAGCGGGCCGCGAAAAAAGGCGGCGTAAAGCGCCCTGACGCGAACTATCTGGTGATGGGCAATGCTCTGATCAATCTGCACTGTTACAAAGATGCGATCAAGGCCTTCCAAAAATCACTGAAGGCGGCAAAAGACAAGAAGAGTAAGAAGTACCCCCAGCAGTGGATTCGCTATGCGGACACTGAGGGAACTCGACTGAGTAAGCTTCGTGATGTAGGTGCCAAGGTACCCAGCTGCAATAAGGGCTGATCCTAACACCCCAGGTCGAGATGTCGACAAATAAAAAGCCCAGCGTCTATGCTGGGCTTTTTTTATGGCCGTCGGCTGTGTCGCCGACAGGCTCAGAGTTGGGAGAGATCTCGCACTGCACCTTTATCAGCACTGGTGGCCAGTTTGGCATAGGCCTTCAGAGACGCAGTCACCTTGCGTGGACGATCTTCGGCAGGTTTCCAGCCCAGCTTATCTTGCTCCAGGCGACGCGCCTCAAGTTCGGCATCGGAGACCAGGACATCAATACTGCGATTGGGAATATCAATGCGAATGGTATCACCCTGACGTACCAGACCAATATTTCCGCCGGCACCGGCCTCAGGTGAAACATGACCGATAGACAGTCCAGAGGTGCCGCCAGAGAAGCGACCATCGGTAATCAAGGCACAGGCCTTACCCAGGTTTTTAGACTTAATATAGCTGGTGGGATAGAGCATCTCTTGCATGCCCGGCCCCCCACGTGGACCCTCATAGCGAACAATCACCACATCGCCGGCCTTGACCTGGTCGTTGAGAATACAGGCCACCGCCTCGTCCTGACTCTCGGTGATAAACGCCGGACCCTCAAACACATGGATCGACTCGTCTACCCCGGAGGTCTTTACCACACAGCCATCAGGTGCCAGGTTGCCGGTTAATACCGCAAGGCCACCCTCCAGGCTAAAGGCATTTTCCAGATTGCGAATACAGCCCTGTTCGCGGTCTGCATCCAGAGATGACCATCTTGTGCTCTGGCTAAAGGCGGTCTGGGTAGGAATCCCAGCTGGGCCTGCTTTGTAAAAGGTTTTTACCTCTTCACTGACATTGCCACTAACAATATCCCATTTATCCAGTGCCTCTTGCATGGTCGAGGAGTGAACCGTGGGCAGATCGCCATGGATCAGGCCTGCCCGGCTGAGCTCGGCCATAATCCCCATAATGCCGCCGGCGCGGTGTACATCTTCAATGTGATATTCCGGCGTATTGGGTGCCACCTTACACAGCTGGGGCACCACCCGTGACAGGCGGTCAATATCTGCCATATCAAATTCAATACCAGCTTCTTGCACAGCGGCCAGCAAGTGCAAAATGGTGTTAGTTGAACCGCCCATGCAGATATCCAGCGTCATGGCATTTTCAAAAGCTTTAAAATTGGCGATAGACCGCGGCAGTACAGAGTAGTCATCCTGCTCATAGTGCTGGCGAGCCATTGCGACAATGGTGCGGCCGGCTTCCTGAAACAGCTCACGGCGATCGGAATGGGTGGCTAAAACCGTACCATTGCCGGGCAGCGAAAGCCCTAGGGCCTCGGTTAAACAGTTCATTGAGTTGGCGGTAAACATGCCAGAGCAAGAGCCGCAGGTCGGGCAGGCGGAGCGCTCGTATTCGGCAACTTTTTCGTCGCTGGCGCTGTCATCGACAGCAATTACCATGGCATCAACCAGATCCAGGTTGTGATCTGCCAGTTTGGTTTTACCGGCCTCCATGGGGCCACCGGAGACAAAGATCACCGGAATATTGAGGCGCATAGCGGCCATCAACATGCCTGGAGTAATCTTGTCGCAGTTGGAAATACACACCAGTGCATCGGCACAGTGGGCATTGACCATATATTCCACCGAGTCGGCGATAATATCTCTGGAGGGTAGGGAATAGAGCATGCCATCGTGGCCCATAGCAATACCATCATCTACGGCAATGGTATGGAACTCTCGAGCAATACCTCCGGCCTTGGCAATTTCTGCCGCGACCAGATCGCCCATATCCTTGAGATGTACATGACCGGGTACAAACTGAGTGTAGGAGTTGGCGATGGCGATCATAGGCTTATTAAAGTCATCATCTTTCATGCCAGTAGCGCGCCACAGTGCGCGAGCGCCCGCCATATTGCGGCCTTGGGTGGTAGTGTGCGAGCGATACTTGGGCATGCTGATTCTCTTATTTAATAAACGGTTGTTAGGTTTGCACTGCTAGTGCTGTTGTAAGTGGCAAGCGCGATTTTAGATCGACTTGCTAAAAATTCTCGAGTTGCGCTGGTAATTATACAGTGACTGTTTTTGTGTCGGTAGATCACTGACCTGGGCCTCCACAAACCCACGCTCCAAAAACCAGTGAGCCGTCTGGGTAGTAAGCACAAATAACTGCTTTAAGCCTTTTTTCTGGGCATCCTCGACAATGGCATCAAACAGCCTTGAGGCTATGCCCTGGCCATGGAACTCTGCATGAGTCGCCACACAGGCTAGCTCGCCCACCTGATCAGCCGCTGTTGGATACAGGGCAGCGCAGCCCAGCAGCACACCCTCCGGATGCACCACCAGCATAAAGCGTGATATTTCGGTCTCCAGCAATTCGCGAGAGCGCTTGACCAGCACCTGCTGCTCTTCCAGTGGCGAGATCAAGTCGATAATACCGCCCACATCGTCAATGGTGGCTGGTCGAATAACCTCAGAGTGATCTTTCATTACCAGGGTGCCGCTGCCATCGCGGGTAAACAATTCTGTTAGCAGGCTGCCATCTTCAGCGCAACTCACCAGATGCACTCTATCCACGCCGTTGCGACAAGCCTGATAGGCCGCAGCTAGCGTCTGTTGTTCGGCATTATCTGCGGATGTATCCCTGAGGCTCTCAAGCTCGGGTAATGACAGGGCGCGTACCAGATCATTATCACGCAGAACGCCTCTAGCCTCGTTCATCAGAATAAGCTTCTCGGCCTTCAGTGCCACCGCAACCTGCGAGGCTAGATCCTGATAGCTGAGATTAAAGGCCTCACCAGTTGGAGAAAAGCCAATAGGTGAGATCAAAACCAGTGACCCCTGCTGCAACTGCGAGTCAATTGCTGGACCGTCGATACGGCGAACTTCACCCGTGCGCTGAAAGTCTATACCATCGCGCACGCCCACAGGTTTGGCAGTTATGAAGTTGCCGCCAATCACGCGGATGCCAGCGCCATGCATGGGAGAATTGGGCAACCCCATGGACAGCTCAGACTCAATTTGTAGTCTGGTGGCACCCACCGCTTCTTTAACGCACTGTATGGCATCGCCATCGGTAATCCGCAGACCCTGACTAAACTCGCTGGTAATTCCCGTCTGAGCTATGCGCTGATCGGTCTGGGGGCGCGCACCATGGACCAAAACCACCCGAATACCCAGACTCTGTAGCAGGGCGATATCGTGCACTGCACTGTGGAAATTACCATGCAAAACCGCATCACCGCCAAGGGCGATAACAAAGGTCTTGCCTCTATGGGCATGGATATAGGGTGAGGTCTGGCGAAAGAACTCTACATAGCCGTTTGATTTCATGCCGCGATTATAGCATGAGCCAGCCGCTAAACAGCCCTGGAGTTAAGGATGCTGAGCGGATAGCGCAGATTCATACTAATGTTAAAGGACAGTGATACAAAAGGAGCACAACCATGCATCAACTCAAAACTCGTGGCGACAGATTGCACCTCGGCTGGCTACTCAAGGAGCTGGTTCGCGATGGTTTGTTGAACCAGACTGATGCCAATAGTATTGCCGCTCAGCAGCGCGGCGCAGAACAGGCCAAGTTGCATCCGTTGGATACTATTGCCACCCGACAGTGCTGCCATGCCGAGACCAGCGAGGTGCTCAGTATTGAGCGGCTCTGTCAGTGGCTTGCCAGCAGAGCCGAGTTAGAGTTTGTTGTTTTGGACCCATTAAAGATCAATGTGCCGGCGGTTACCGCGGAGATGTCCTTTGCCTATGCTCAGCGCTACGGCATTCTCTGTGTAAAGGTCAATGCAACTGAGCTAGTGGTTGCCACTGCGGAGCCCTTTGATCGCAGCTGGATTGAGAGTCTGGAGCAGACTTCAAAAAAAATTGTGCGCCCGGTAATTGCCAGACCCCAGGAGATTGAAAAATACCGTCTTGAATTCTATTCATTGGCCAAGTCAGTATTTGGTGCTGGCTCAGCCAATAGTGGCGCAGGCATGGCTGATTTTGAGCAGCTGCTTGAAGTAGGCGGATTAAAGGATCCCGATGCCCAGGACCAACATATAGTCAATATTGTTGACTGGCTGCTGCAGTATGCCTTTGAGCAGCGGGCCAGTGATATTCACTTGGAGCCGCGGCGAGACAAAGGCAAGGTGCGTTTTCGTATCGATGGCATTCTTCACCTGGTATACGAGTTACCTGACAATGTGATGACCGCTATGGTCAGCCGATTAAAGATTCTTGGGCGTATGGATTTGGCGGAAAAGCGCCGACCCCAGGATGGCCGTATTAAAACTGTCGCGCCCAATAGCAACGAGGTGGAGCTGCGGCTATCTACCATGCCCACCGCCTTTGGCGAGAAGCTGGTAATGCGTATATTTGATCCAGAGGTATTGTTACGCAACTTCACACAGCTGGGGCTGGTAGACCAGGATTATATTCACTGGCGGGCCATGACATTGCGCACTCACGGCATTGTTTTGGTCACCGGCCCCACAGGCTCGGGTAAGACCACCACTCTGTATTCCACCTTAAAAAGCCTGGCGGAGGAAACCGTCAATGTAAGTACCATAGAAGACCCCATTGAGATGGTAGTCGATGAATTTAACCAGAGTCAGATACAGCCTGCTATCGACTTTGATTTTGCCGCAGGCATCCGCACCCTGATGCGTCAGGATCCGGATATTATTATGGTGGGCGAAATTCGCGACCCTGAGACTGCCGAGATGGCTGTTCAAGCTGCACTTACCGGACATCTTGTGTTATCTACCCTGCATACCAATGATGCACCCACCGCCATAAGTAGACTCCTGGATCTGGGTATGCCCGCTCATTTACTCAGGGCAACCCTCAATGGCATTATGGCTCAGCGCCTGCTGCGTACCCTGTGCCTGAGTTGCCGAGTAGAGGTGGCACCAGACCAACAGGCCTGGGAGGAATTGGTCCAGTCCCATCAGCTCCCTATGCCAAGTAAAATATATCAGCCCGGCGGCTGTCTGGATTGCCGTAACACGGGGTATTCAGGTCGGCAGGGCGTTTATGAAATAATGCCACTGAGCAAGCCACTAATAAAAACTATTGGCGCCACCAGCGATATACAATCTCTGCGTGACAGAGCCGTTAAAATCGGCATGGTGCCGCTGCGACTGGCTGGCGCAGAAAAGGTGATCAGAGGTATTACGTCGATTGAGGAGGTAATGCGTGTGACGCCCGAACCTGAGAGCTAGATCAACCATAGCAAAGAGACGATGAATATAGAGCAATCAGAATTACTGGAAAAATCCTATCAGCGTCATCTTGAACATTTTCTCAGGGTGGATCCCGATCCCCAATGGCTGCACAGGCAACTTGAAAACCAAGATTTTGCCATCCAGTTAAAATTGCTCTGGAGCTGCAGTGATTTTGTCGCCGAACAGGCCGCCGCCGATCCCCATAGCTTCAGGCAGCTGGTAGAGAGTGGCGATCTCCACATCAGCTACAGTGACAAAGGCTATATACAGAGGCTACAGGCCAGGATTGAGCAGCTGTCTGGCAGATGCTGCGAAGAGCAGTTGAGTCGCGAACTGCGCCTGTTCAGACGCCGGGAAATGATACGCATCATATGGCGTGACTTTAGCCGTCATGCTCCTATGCTCGAGACTACCAGAGACGCCACATTATTGGCCGAAGCCTGCATAAATACCGCCCTCCAGTATTTGCAGCCTATTACAATAGAAGAACTCGGCGCGCCCATGGGCAGAAACAGCGGCATCGAACAGCAGATGCTGGTGATTGCCATGGGCAAAATGGGCGCCTACGAGTTAAATATTTCCTCGGACATAGATCTGATCTTTGCCTACCCGGAATCTGGAGAGACCCAGGGTGGCACAAGGTCAGTTTCCAATCAGGAGTTCTTTGTCCGTCTGGGCCAGAAGCTGATTGCAGCCCTTGATCGACAGACCGCCGATGGCTTTGTGTTCCGAGTGGATATGCGGCTGCGCCCCTATGGTCAGAGCGGCGCTCTGGTACTCAATTTTGATGCCCTGGAGGAATACTATCTGACTCAGGGTCGCGACTGGGAGCGCTATGCCATGGTCAAGGCCCGCGTGGTAAGTGGCGCCCCCGCCGAGGCACAGGCTCTGCAGCAGATGTTACAGCCCTTTACCTACCGCAAATATCTCGACTTCGGTGCTATTGAGTCTCTGCGTGAGACCAAGCGCAGTATCAATCGCGAAGTTAGTCGCAAAGGTATGCAGGACAATATCAAACTGGGCTCAGGAGGTATTCGGGAGGTTGAATTTATTGCTCAGACATTCCAGCTTATTCGCGGCGGTCGCGATAAACGGCTGCAGACTCAGTCTCTGCATCAGGTGTTAAATCAGCTGGCTGAGGACAATGTACTGGACAGCTCAGAGCAACAAAACCTGTGGCGTGCCTATGAATTTTTGCGCAATACCGAGCATGGGCTTCAGGGCATGGCGGATAAACAGACTCAACAGCTGCCTATTGACCAGCTGGGCCAGCAGCGCCTAGCGCAGCTTATGGGCTGTGCTGACTGGCAGCAGTATTATCAGCAGTTGCAGTTACATCGCCAGCATGTGAGCAACAGCTTTAACGCGATTATTTCAGACGCAGCAGATGCTGCTGACCAGGATTCAGAGCTGGCGACTCCACAACCCTGGCCCACAGATTTACGCGCCGCAGAGATACTCCCTCATCTGCAGCAGCTAAACTATCAGCAGCCACAGGAACTGGCAGACCTACTGGATGATTTTTATCAGAGTCGCGCCGTTCAGGCGCTGGCAAGCTTGCCGCGCAGCCGTCTGGAGAGTCTGATGCCAAGGCTGTTAGCAACCTGCGCCGATCGTGAAAATAATCAGCAAACTTTGATGCGCGTGCTGGATCTTATCCAGCAGATACTGCGCCGCAGTGCCTATCTTGCGCTACTGGTAGAAAATGGCCAGGCGTTGCAACAGCTGTGTATCCTCTGCGAGCGCAGCAGCTGGATTGCCGATGAGTTGGTGGCCTACCCAGCACTGCTCGACGAACTGCTCGACTCCCGCACATTGTACACAGCCCCCGACAAGCAGCTTCTCCGCGATCAACTGCGCCAGCAAACCATGCGCATTGCTAGTGATGATACGGAGCAGCAGATGGAGGTAATTCGCTATTTCTGCAGGTCCAATGCCCTGCGCGTTGCAGCCTGTGAGGTCACAGATATACTGCCTTTGATGCAGGTCAGTGATTACCTGACCTGGATTGCCGAGGCTGTGGTTGAGCATGTAGTTAATATCGCCTGGGACCAGTTGGTAGCCAGTTACGGTTTGCCTCCATTGATGACAGCTGGCGCTACCGACAGCCACACTCCGGGCTTTATTGTGGTTGCCTACGGCAAAATGGGCGGCATAGAAATGGGCTACAAATCAGATCTGGATCTGGTTTTTTTGCACAATGGTGACCCCAGACGCCAAACCGATGGCCCTCGCAGTATAGATGGCAGTACATTTTTTATGCGCCTGGGTCAGCGTATTATCCATTTGCTGGCCACTCCCACAGCCTCAGGCATGGCGTACGAAATAGATATGCGCCTGCGGCCCTCTGGTAACTCTGGCATGCTGGTGTCCAGCCTGGCCGCTTTTGAGAAGTATCAGCTTGAGGATGCCTGGACCTGGGAGCACCAGGCCCTGGTGCGCTCTAGAGTGGTAGCTGGCGACACTCAATTGGCCCAAGCCTATGATCTGGTGCGTAAAAATACCCTACAGCGAAAACGCGACACGCAATCTCTAAGCGTTGAGGTTAGGGAAATGCGTGAGAAAATGCGCAAACACCTGGGTAAAGCTGCGAAAGATGGCAAATTCTCGCTGAAGCAAGGCAGTGGAGGTATCGTCGATATTGAATTTATGGTTCAATTTGCAGTCTTGGCTTGGTCCCACGACCATCCCCGGCTTGTCCGCTGGAGTGATACCATCCGTATATTGGAGTCACTGGCTCAATGTGGATTGTTCTCAGAACATGACGCACTCCGGTTGATAGACGTCTACAAGAGATTCCGTTCCGCAGGGCATCGCGCCCAGTTGCACAATCAGCTGGCTGAAATAGCCTTGTCAGAGTTTGTTGAGGAGCGGGAGGTTGTGGTTAAACACTGGCAAGAATTATTGGATAGTTAATTAGTTTATAGAGAGAGGAACAGGTCTATGTCGTTTTCAGACCGCGACGGTTTTATTTGGATGGATGGTGAGATGCTCGATTGGCGAGATGCGCAGACGCATTTCCTCACCTCTTCACTGCACTACGGCAATGCTGTCTTCGAAGGTATTCGCGCCTACGAAACCGCCAGTGCTGGCACCTGTATTTTTCGCTTAGAAGACCATATTAAACGCCTGTTTAACTCGGCCAAAATCCTGCATATGCAGATTCCTTTCAGCCAGCAAGAAATCTGTGATGCTCACCGCCAGGTAATTCGCGACAATAACCTGGACGCCGCCTATATTCGTCCTCTGGTATTTTTGGGCTCAGAAGGCATGGGTCTGCGTGCCGAGGGTCTTAAAGTACATGTTGGCATCGCCGCCTGGGATTGGCCATCCTACATGTCTCCTGAGACCTTAGAGACAGGCTTGAAAGTGCGCACCTCCTCCTATACCAGGCATCATGTCAATATCACCATGGTGAAAGCCAAGGCTAGCGGCAATTATATTAATTCCATGCTAGCACTCCGTGAGGCTCTGGACTCAGGCTGTGACGAAGCGATTATGCTCGACCCCGAGGGCTATGTGTCGGAGGGCAGCGCAGAGAACTTCTTTATGGTACGTGATGGGGTTATCTACACGCCTGACCTGACCTCCTGCCTCGATGGTTTGACCAGAGACACCGTATTTAAACTGGCTGCAGATAACGGCATCGAAGTGCGCGAGAAGCGTATTTCTCGCGATGAAGTCTATATTGCCGACGAGGCATTTTTTACAGGGACAGCAGCAGAAGTTGTGCCCATCCGCGAGTACGATAGCCGCATTATTGGCAATGGTAAGCGCGGACCTGTGGCAACAGTGTTGCAGGCCGCCTATTTTGATCTGGTGCGCGGTAAGAGTGACAAGTATCAGGACTGGCTGGCGCCGGTTGCCAAATAGTCTTTTCGATTACTGGAATCAACGCAATGGCAGCACAAGAAATGGTCAATGTTCTCTGTATGAAATGGGGAACCAAGTATTCCGCCGACTATGTGAATACGCTGTATTCCATGGTCGCACGCAATATGAGCAGAGATTTCCGCTTTGTTTGCCTCACTGAAGATGGTGCTGGGCTGCATGAGAAAGTAGAGGTGTTTCCTCTGCCCGAACTGTCCGTTGATCTCGGCGGGCCAGAGCGCGGCTGGAACAAACTGGCGGTTTTTGCCGAGAGTCTCTACGACCTCAGGGGCAAGGTGCTGTGTTTGGATCTGGATCTAATTATTACCGGCAGCCTGGATGATCTTTTTGACTGTCCGGGCGAAGTGATGATTATCAAAGACTGGATCAAAAAAGACGGCACAGGCAACTCGTCTGTTTACCGTTTTGAAGTGGGTGCCCATGCCGAGGTGCTCGCCGAGTTTGAAAAGTCTTTTGACGAGATAAAAAAGATCCATCGCAACGAGCAGGAGTATCTATCTGCTGCGATGATGGCCAAAAATGCTCTGGTCTACTGGCCCGATCACTGGTGTCGCAGCTTTAAGCGTCACTGTATCAAGCCACTGTCATTTTTTATGGCCAGAGAAACCGAGATGCCAGAGGACTGTCGCGTGCTGGTTTTCCACGGTAAGCCCGACCCCCATGAGGCCATCGCCGGAGTCAGTGGTAAATGGTATCGACGCTTTAAGCCCGCAACCTGGGTAAGCGAACACTGGCATTAAGCCGGATTCAATAAGGATATTGAAGCAGGGAGACATTGGTGACAAATTCAGCAAAACAATTTATCTGCATAAACTGGGGCACAAAATACGGTGCTGATTATGTCAATCGCCTGTATGGCATGGTGGCGCGCAATACTACGCCGCCATTTACCTTTACCTGTTTTACCGACAACAGCGACAACTTCTGACCAGAAGTAGATGCTGTCCCTCTGCCGGAGCTGACTTTTGACTTACCCAAAACCAAAAAAGGTATTTGGCCAAAGTGTCGCCTGTGGAGTGAAAAACTTGCCCACTTATCCGGGCCCGTATTATTTCTAGATCTAGATCTGGATTTAGTGGTCACTGGCAATCTCGACAGCTTCTTTGATTACGGCGACCCCGAAGATGTTATTCTGGCTCGCAATCCGAGCAATCCGCTGAAAAAGCTGGGTCAGACCTCGGTTTATCGATTTCCCGTGGGTAAATTATTACCTCTGTTAGAGAGATTTGCCGAGTCGCCCCTGGAGATTGCAGAACAGTATAAATACGAGCAGCGCTATGTGACGCGCAATGCACCGGGCGGGGTTAAATTCTGGCCCAAAGCCTGGGTGCTGCATTTTCGCCAGCAGTGCCGTCGCACATTTCCGTTGAACTATTTTAAAGTGTCCAAGCTGCCGGACAGCAGTAAGCTGGTTATCTTTCCCGGCGATCTAAATCCCATGGATGCTATTGAAGGGCGCCATCACGCCGGTGATAAGGTGTTAACTGCTGCAGAGCATGTAAAGGCTGGGTTTAGGGGGCAGCGCGATCGTTCGCTGATGGCCCATCTGCGGCATTTTATACTGCCCACTCCCTGGGTTGAGCAGTGCCTGCTGAATCTCCAGGTTGCTATTATTTTTCACACAGAGACCCATCAGCGGGAAGAACACTCGCTGGGATTTTTCCCATTTAAATGGCTGAGTTAGATCAGCGTTCTGCGGAATCTTCTGAAACTTGTCTTTGTAAAATGAAATAGCCTTTTGATAGGGATCCCGAACCGTGAAATATACCAGTGGGTCAGAGTAATTAATAATCAGTTTGGCTCTGTAGCGTTTGATTTTATTGAAGCTAGGCGTTTTCTTAAGCGACGAAAACATGACTTTATAGTTGGTGACAACCAGCTTGTTGCTGTCAGAGACACTGAAATACGGCATTGAGATGCTCTTATTATTCTAAATACTAAGGCGAGCCGATATTTTAAATCACCCATGGCAAAGAGCATAATATTATTTAGGCTTTTTGGCTCGACAGATAATAATCTGTCAATCCTGTGGCGACTTTGTTAACTTACGGCAGCATTGCCGCCAAGATCATTTCAACTGGGACTGTGAATGACATTTAGCAGGTTTTTTTACTCAGTCAGTATTTATCTACTGAGCCCGATTATTTTATTGCGCCTGCTTTACCGAGCTCTCAGGGCGCCTGCCTACGCCAGACGCTGGCGCGAACGGTTTGGCTTTGTGGCACAGACCAATGGGGGCAAAACCATCTGGTTGCACTCTGTGTCTGTGGGCGAGACTTTAGCGGCCGTGCCATTGGTAAAGGCGCTGCAGCAGCGCTATCCCGATTACCGCCTCACCGTTACCTGCATGACTCCCACCGGCTCAGAGCGCATTCAAGCTGCCTTTGGTGACAGCGTTGACCACTACTATGCACCCTATGATATGCCGGATTCAGTGGCGCGGTTTTTAAACCGAGTTAGACCAGAATTATTACTTATTATGGAGACAGAGCTGTGGCCCAATACCATAGCTGCCTGCTCCAGCCGCAGCATCCCGGTAATACTGGCCAATGGCCGCCTCTCTGCGAAGTCTGCTGCTGCCTATGGCAAAATTCCCCGGCTGGTCGGCTCAATGTTGCGATCCATATCTGCTGTGGTAGCCCAGCACGATGATGATGGTAATAGATTTGCCCGGCTGGGCTTGCCCCCCGAGGCATTGACTATTAGTGGCAATATTAAATTTGATTTGCATCTGGATTCAGAGGTGCGGGCCAAGGCCCAGTCGTTGACTACAGAATGGCAGGGTGAAAATCAGCGCCCAGTGCTGCTGGCAGCCAGCACCCATGCCGGCGAAGATGAGCTTATTTTGCAGGCCTATGGGCAGATCAAAGCGGCCTTGTCAGTGGCGCCGCTGCTGGTTCTTGTTCCCAGACACCCTGAGCGATTTAACCAGGTCGCTCAGCTCTGCGAGCAGGCCGGCTTTGTGGTGGCCCGGCGCAGCACAGGGGAGCCAACTGCTCCGGCGGATATATTGCTGGGAGATACCATGGGGGAGCTGATGTCATTTTATGGAGCCTGCGATCTGGCTTTTGTGGGCGGTAGCCTGGTGCCAACCGGCGGGCATAATATGATTGAGGCTGCTGCCTGGGGTGTTCCAGTGGTCACAGGCCCACATCTATTTAACTTTGCTGAGGCATCGCGGCTACTGATTGAGGGAGATGCCATGATTGTTTGCGAAGATGCTGATAGTCTTGCTGAGCAATGTATAGGTCTTTTTGCCAACCGGCAGCGTTGCACTCAGATGGGGGATGCAGCGCACCGTATAGCCGAGGCCAATCGAGGTGCGCTGGATAGGTTACTGGCGGTGATCGACCACCGCCTTTAACTGACTAGCGGGCAATAACCAGCTGCGGATCTAACCAGGCGTTTAGTGCAAACACATCATCGGGCGACAGTTGCCCCGCCACTTCCTTAAGACTCATCATAGACAGAATGTAATCGTAGCGAGCGTTGGCATAGTTGCGACGCGCCTGATAGAGGGTGCGTTGAGCGACCAGCACATCGACAATATTTCTGGTGCCCACCTCGTAACCCGCCTGGGTAGCCTCCAGGGCACTATTAGCCGAGGTAATGGCCTGCTTGCGTGCCTTGACCCGAGCTGCATTGGTAATCACCAGCTGATGTCTGGAGCGCGCCGACTGCACAGTGTTGCGTTTTGCGGCAGTGTAGCCCTCGCTGGACTGAATAGCGCGTTGCTTGGCCTGACGCCGCTGGGCATCTACGCCGCCACCCATAATGGGCATGCTCACAGAAACCACAAACTGGTGGCCATCCTGTACGGACTGAAATGGTGAGCCAAAGCTAATGCCGTCGGCATCCGAATCATAATAGGTAGCACGACCGGTAATTCTGGGCAGTCTGGCAGCTGCGGCAGCCTTGGCTTCGTTATAAGCTGCATCTTTGCCCAGCTTGGCAACCTGTAGTTGAAAGTTATTGGCCATGGCCAGATCAACCCAACCTTCACTGATTTCCGGGCTGGGATTGGTGGCTTCAAAATTATCCATCAGGCCTGCTAAAACACTGTGGCTTTGACCTGTCAGAACTTCCAGTGCCTCGAAGGCGATATTCAGGCTGCCGCGGGCCTCAAGAACATTTACTGCAGCATCATCGAACACTGCCTGTGCCTCATGGACATCGGTCACTGGCAGCAGGCCCACCTCAAAGCGCTCTCTGGTCTGCTCCAGCTGGCGCTGAATGGCGCGTTCTTCAGCCTTGCGGGTCTCCATATTGTCATGGGCTCGCAGGGCGTTAAAGTAAGCCTGGCTAACGCGAATAATCAGCGACTGCTGGTCCGCAGAAAATTGGGCCTTGGCGCTCTTGCTCAGAGCACTGCCACCTCTAAACCTATACCAGGAAGGCATATCAAAAATAGCCTGGGTCAGGGAGGCGCTGTACCTGGTCTGGTTGCTATCGGTTAACCCTTTGCGAATTGAGGGAATAGACTCATTTTGAATCACCACAATTTGCTGAGAGTTTTCATTGTTTTCTGACTCAGTATATTCACCGGCCATGGACAGCTGGGGTAGCAGTGCAGCCCGGCTGATATTCTTTACTTCGCGGTCCGCATTAAAGCTGGCGCGGGCTGCGCTCAAGACTGGGTCATTTTGGAGAGCAGACTCATAAATATCTTTAAGGGAGTCAGCCCAGCTGATTTGGGCCAGTAATAAAGTGGTACTGACAGCACATAGTCCTTGTTTGACCAAACGCATAACATCTCCATTAGAATTCTTATATTAGTTGATGCTTAAACAGCAGCATCAGTTACAAATGCTTTTTTTATCAAGCCTATAGTTTAGCAGAATTGGCATTCTGTAATGGCAAATTTACCAGGCAACTACAACACAGACAGGACGCAGCACTCCAAAAAGCGTTGACCTACGTACAATTTATATTATAACTCCACCCAGTTATTCCTAATTACGGATAAGATGCATATCATGATTAAATCACATCGCTTTGGGTCAGAGGATTACCGTATCGAATCCGAGGAAACGGTCTTCCAGGGGTTTTTTAGTGTCAGCAAGCAGGTGTTAAGGCACCGTCTGTTTGCCGGCGGCTGGAGTCGGCCCCTGGAGCGGGAGCTGTTTCAGCGCGGTGATGCGGTCGGTGTTTTGCTGTACGACCCAGAGCACCACATAATCGGCCTGGTAGAGCAGTTTCGTGCCGGGGCTCAAAACGATCAGCATGGCCCCTGGCAGTATGAAGTCGTTGCCGGAATGATAGATCCCGGTATGACTGCGGAGCAGGTGGCGGTCAAAGAGTTGCAGGAAGAGGCTGGCATCAGTGTTGAAAAATTGCTGCCGATCACTGATTATTTGGTGAGCGCCGGAGGTTCAGACGAGAAGATGCACATGTTTTGCGGTCTCTGTGACCTCAGCAACCGCGGCGGCATATTTGGTGCTGACCACGAGGACGAGGATATTTTATTTCAGGTCTGGCACTACGATGAGGTGATGCAGGCCCAGTCTGAGGGGCTTTTAAATAGCGCAGCACTGACTGTCGCGCTATTCTGGCTGCAGCTCAATATTAAAGATTTGCAAGCCAATATATCTTTGAAAGACTAAACTGAATTCAAAGGCCCACTAAATATCAGGCGACTAATCAGTAGATAACCAGTCTAAAGGCGGCTTGCCGCAACCCGGGCATTTAAGAGCAGAGAGGAAACCGACCACCGTGTCACTGTACGAAAGGCGAAAACAGCAACAGGATCTGGCCCGCTTGCATGAAGAATGCGAGCTTAACTACCAGCGTCTGCGTCGTATTATCCCCGATACCTGTACCCTGGGTGGCAAATTTTCCCTGCAGTACAGAGATTGGCCGCGCTCGGGCATCAGCGTGCAGATTATCGAGGTCACCAAATATACCAGCACATTACTGGTGATAGCGGATCGAGCCGGCCCTCACTGGCTGCCAGAAATTGAGATCAAGGTTCGGGTTTACCGGGATGCGCGTATGGCCGAGGTGATTGAATGGTGTACCGATCGCACCATACCCTGGGCACTGACCGAAACCAAAGGTATGCAGGCCAGAGATGAAAAATGGCAGTGGAATATCTTTCTCAGCGAGTTGCTATCTCACGGGCTGCGGCACGGGATGACCGAGCTGGAAGCCTAGCCGTCGATGGATACTGTCCACCTCACGCAAATAACCGACTTACATCTGGGCACCGATGCCAGTGCTACTCTGGGTGGTGTCCCGACATTGGCCAGTTTTGAGGCTGTTTTACAGGCAGTGGCCGATCAGGGCCGCGGTACAGATACATTGCTACTCACTGGCGACCTCGCCAGCCACTGCCAACCCGAGGCCTACCAACTACTTAACAGCACCCTAAATGGCCATCAGAAGCAGGCAATTTGGTTACCCGGCAACCACGATGACAGTCAGCTTATGGCTGAGTATTTAGTGGATTTTCCGCTGCAGCCGGTCGTTGATCTGGGAGCCTGGGGACTATTGACCCTGGATAGCTCGCAGCCCAACCAGCCCGGTGGCCATGTCAGTGATCTGCAGTTGCAGCATGTTGAGCGGGGACTGCAGGCACTGGCTGATAAGCATATCTTGCTGGCTATGCACCACAGCCCCCTCCCAGTGGGCTGTGCCTGGCTGGACAAACAACAGATCGATAATCAGCAACAGCTCTATGATTTAATCTCAGGCCAGGGCAATGTGCGCGCGGTTGTAACCGGTCATGTGCATCAGCATTCCGATGGTTCTTGGGGCCAGTTGCCGGTGTATTCCACTCCCTCAAGCTGCGTGCAATTCAAGCAGCACAGTGAGGACTTTGCACTTTCTGAACAGCCTCCAGGCTATCGTTGGCTCGACCTGCACAGTGATGGAACGATTGATACCGGGGTAAAATTTTTAGTCGATTTTGCACACCAGCCCAATCTCGATTGCGCCAGCTATTAGGTTTTGCCCAGGTGTAAATCAGTGCCTGACAAGCGGTCAGCATTGGCTATAATGGAGCCTGATTTATAGGTTTACTGGCTATGCCAATGCTGCTGTATCTTCACGGGTTTAACAGCTCGCCAGAGTCCAAAAAGGCTCTGCAGACTCGGGATTGGTGCGCTGAAAATGCTCCGGCTTTAAACTTTGTGTGCCCATCGCTGCCGCCTTATGCCGAAGCTGCAATGGACATTTTGCAGTCTTTGATCGAGGAGCAATTGCCTGAGCCAGTCTATCTGATAGGCAGTTCTATGGGTGGCTTTTTCGCCACCTGCCTTGCAGAGCAATATAATCTGCGCGCTGTGCTGATAAATCCAGCGGTGAGTCCGGGGCGCGGTCTGCACAGATGGCTGGGACAAAATAGTAATTACCATACCGGCGAAAAATGGATTTTTGAGCCTCGGCATATAGATCAGTATCTGGCATTGGATCCCAGTGAGATAAAGTATAAAAATAATTACAAGGTGCTGTTGCAAACCGGTGATGAAGTACTGGATTATCGCGATGCGCAGAGCCGCTATCAGGGAGCTGATATGAGTATCGAACAGCAGGGAGATCACAGCTTTATAAATTACCATCAGCATCTGGACAGTATTGTCCAGTTTTTGATGTCCACCCCGGTAACAAATAACTAAATTGACCCCGTGAGCAGATGAGCAATTACGACGCAAAAGATATTGAAGTCCTGACTGGCCTGGATCCGGTGCGCAAGCGCCCGGGCATGTACACAGATACCAGTCGCCCCAACCATTTGGCCCAGGAGGTCATTGATAACAGTGTCGACGAAGCTCTGGCGGGCCACGCCAGCCGCATTGATGTCACATTACATAAAGATGGCTCCCTGTCGGTGTGCGACGATGGCCGCGGAATGCCAGTGGATATTCACCCTGAGCAGGGCCTGCCTGGAGTCGAGGTGATTCTGTCTACCCTGCATGCGGGTGGCAAGTTCTCCAATGATAACTATCAGTTCTCGGGTGGGCTGCATGGCGTGGGCGTGTCAGTGGTCAATGCACTGTCCAACAAGCTCGACGTGATTGTTAAACGTGAGGGCAAGGTACATCAGATTTTGTTTGCCCACGGCAATAAAACCTCAGACTTAGCGGTGATAGATAGCTGTGGCCAGCGCAATACAGGCACCGTTTTGCGCTTCTGGCCAGATGCTTCCTACTTCGATTCAATCAAGTTTAGTGTCTCAAGGCTGCGCCATGTGCTGCGCGCCAAAGCAGTGCTCTGCGGTGGCCTGACTATGAGCTTTCACGACGAGAATACCGGTGAGGGCGAGGAGTGGTTCTATGAAGATGGTTTAAAAGACTATCTGGCTGGCGCTCTGCATGGTTGGGAAGTACTGCCTGCCGAACCCTTTATAGGCACCTTTGCATCAGATAATGAGGCAGCCGACTGGGCAGTGCAGTGGATGCCAGAGGGTGGCGAGCTGGTGCAGGAGAGCTACGTTAATCTGATTCCCACGCCCCAGGGCGGTACCCATGTCAACGGTCTGCGCAGTGGTCTGCTCGATGCCATGCGCGAGTTTTGTGAATTCCGCAACCTGCTGCCTCGTGGGGTAAAGTTGAGTCCAGACGATATCTGGGACCGCTGTAGTTTTGTGCTGAGCTCAAAATTGGCCGATCCGCAGTTCTCTGGCCAGACTAAAGATCGACTGTCATCCCGGGAAGTGGCGGCCTTTGTCTCCGGGGTAGTTAAAGATGCCTTTAGTCTGTGGCTCAACCAGCACACCGAAGAGGCAGAGAAGCTTGCCGAGCTGTGTATTTTCAATGCCCAGCGACGCATGCGTGCCAGCAAAAAGGTAGTGCGCAAAAAGATTACCCAGGGTCCGGCACTGCCAGGCAAACTGGCCGACTGCGCCAGCGGCGAGCCAGAGCAATGTGAGATATTTTTTGTTGAGGGTGACTCGGCCGGTGGTTCTGCCAAGCAGGCGCGCAACCGCGAGCATCAGGCGATTATGCCGTTGCGCGGCAAGATTCTTAACACCTGGGAAGTTGATTCTCAGGAGATTTTGGCCTCTCAGGAAGTGCATGATATTTCAGTGGCTCTGGGAGTAGACCCGGCTCTGGAAAACACCGACTCCTTGCGCTATCACAAGATCTGTATCCTCGCCGATGCCGACTCTGATGGTCTGCATATTGCGACATTACTCTGTGCCCTGTTTGTCCGTCACTTTCGCCCGCTGGTCAGCGCAGGCCATGTCTACGTGGCCATGCCACCGCTATTTAGAATCGATGTAGGCAAGGATGTTTACTATGCTCTGGACGATGCAGAGCGTCAGGGGATACTGGACCGTATTCAGGCTGAGGGCAAGCGTGGCAAGGTCAATGTTCAACGTTTTAAGGGTCTGGGTGAGATGAATCCTTTGCAGCTGCGCGAGACCACTATGGACCCGGATACACGCCGTCTGGTGCAGCTGACACTGGAGCCCGGGGACGATACCAATACAATCCTAGATATGTTGCTGGCTAAAAAACGCGCCTCTGATCGCCGCCAATGGCTTGAAGCCAAAGGCAATCTGGCTGATGCCGCCAATCTTTAAGTTGAAATTACTATAAGCAAATTTGCCAACAGGAAATACGATGAACGATATCGTCACCTTTAACGACCAGGGTCTGGAGAGCCGCCCGCTCAGCGACTATGCCGAGCAGGCCTATCTGGACTATTCCATGTACGTGATTCTCGACCGTGCGTTGCCCCATATTGGCGACGGGCTCAAGCCAGTGCAGCGGCGCATTGTCTATGCCATGAGCGAGCTGGGTCTCAAGGCCAGCGCCAAACATAAAAAATCAGCGCGCACCGTGGGCGATGTTATAGGTAAATACCACCCCCATGGCGACAGTGCCGCCTACGAGGCTATGGTATTGATGGCGCAGCCATTCTCATACCGCTACCCACTGGTTGATGGCCAGGGTAACTGGGGCTCGCCGGATGATCCCAAATCATTTGCGGCCATGCGTTACACCGAATCCAAGCTGTCCAAATATGCAGAGGTGTTGCTCTCAGAGCTGGGTCAGGGCACAGCTAACTGGCGCCCCAACTTTGACGCCACCATGGAAGAGCCAGAGATTTTGCCGGCTCGGGTGCCCAATGTACTGCTCAATGGCACTACAGGTATTGCCGTGGGCATGGCTACGGATATTCCTCCCCACAATCTCAATGAAGTGGTTAATGCCTGCCTGCATCTGCTCGATAGTCCCAAGGCTACAGTGCCTGAGCTAATGGAATATATAAAAGCGCCGGACTTTCCGACCGATGCAGAGATTATTACTCCCCAGGCAGATATTCTAAATACCTATGAGACTGGTCGTGGCTCGGTCAAGATGCGCGCAATCTGGAATAAAGAAGATGGCGATGTGATTGTCACCGCTCTGCCGTTCCAGGCCTCCGGCTCAAAAATTCTCGAACAGATCGCCGCACAGATGCGCAATAAAAAGCTGCCCATGGTAGAAGATCTGCGCGACGAATCTGATCATGAAAATCCGACCCGACTGGTGATCGCTCCGCGCTCAAACCGGGTTGATATCAACGCGCTGATGGACCATCTGTTTGCCACCACGGATCTTGAGCGCAGCTACCGTATCAATATGAATATCATAGGCATCGATGGCCGTCCCGCGGTGATGGACCTGCGTCGCATTCTCAAGGACTGGCTGAGCTTCCGCACCGATGTCACCAGGCGCCGTCTCGACTACCGATTACAAAAGGTGGAGAAGCGACTACACCTGCTAGATGGCCTGTTGATTGCCTTCTTAAATATTGATGAAGTGATTCATATTATTCGTACTGAGGACGAGCCCAAGGCTGCACTGATTGAACGCTTTGGGCTTTCCGATACCCAGGCTGAATATATTCTGGACACCAAGTTGCGCCAGTTAGCGCGCCTTGAAGAAGTGAAGATTCGCGCTGAACAGGAAGAGCTGGCACAAGAAAAAGCTGAGCTTGAGTTGCTGCTGGGTTCCGAAGCTCGACTAAAAACACTGGTCAAAAAAGAACTTAAAGCCACCGCCGAAGAGTTTGGCGATGATCGACGCTCACCACTGACCGAGCGAGGCGAAGCCCAGGCCTTCAATGAAAAAGACCTTATGACTGCCGAGCCAATTACTGCAGTGCTGTCCGACAAAGGTTGGTTGCGTGCCGCCAAGGGCCATGAGATTGACCCGGTGAGTCTGAGCTATAAGTCCGGCGACAAATTTCTCTCGGCAGCCAGAGGCAAAAGCAATCAAAATGTCTTCTTGCAGGATACCACTGGCCGTTACTACGCGCTGCCGGGGCACACATTGCCCTCGGCACGAGGCCAGGGCGAACCGGCCACAGGACGATTAAAAATGCCGCCAGGCGCGCTGTTTACCGATGTGGTTATGGGTGCAGATGAGCAGAAAATTCTGATGGGCACAGATGCGGGATATGGCTTCGTGGCTAAAATTGGTGATCTATTTACCAAAAATAAGGCTGGTAAAGCAGTGGTCTCAATACCCAAAGGTGCACGCATACTGTCTCCACAGATGATCAATACTGATAATGCGCTGATTGCTGCGGTCAGCAATGAGGGACGGATGCTGGTGTTCCCCATAGCGGATCTGCCAGAACTGGCCCGCGGCAAAGGCAATAAGATTATTAATATTCCAGGCTCTCGCCTGCAGTCTCGCGAAGAGTTTGTGGTCGACTACGGCATTATCCCCGAGGGCGGCTCTCTGGTGGTGCACTCAGGCAAGCGCTATCTGGTGATGAAAGAAAAGGACCTGGAGCATTACCGTGGAGAGCGCGGCCGTCGTGGACACAAGTTGCCGCGCGGCTTCCAGAAGGTCGACCGGCTGGATATCGAAGCTAGCTGATCGCTGGTGCCCAGCCTTCAGCAGAGAGCTGGACGCAGAGGGACTATTTGCTACCGAGCAGATAAAAGCCTTTGAGCAGATTAACGGCTTCGTAAAGCTGGTTATCTGCGCTCAGGTCCTCTTTGCTATCGCCACTGTCCGTTTTATCTGTGGCTGTACTGTCTTCATCCACAGTTTGCAGATGACCTTCCAGGTCTGCTTCACGGACTCGCTGGCGAAAATTGTAGGGGCGGATCTCTGCTCGCTCTACAGTAATATCGGGCACAATACCCTCGGCCTGAATCGAGCGGCCGTTGGGGGTGAAGTACCTTGCGGTGGTCAATTTGACAGCGCGGCCATCCCCCAGGGGAACCACTGTCTGAACCGAGCCTTTGCCAAAGCTCTGGGTACCCAAAATCGCGGCACGACCATGGTCTTGCAGCGCACCTGCAACTATCTCTGAGGCTGAGGCACTGCCGCCATTAATCAATACCACCACTGGTAAGCCTTCAAGCATATCGCCCGCAGTGGCCTCAAAACTTTGGTTAGAACTGGGCAGACGGCCCTCGGTATAAACAATAGTGCCGCTGTCCAATAGAGCGTCAGCGATCTCGACAGAGGCTGGCACCAGGCCGCCGGGGTTATTGCGCAGATCAATTACCAGGCCTTTTAAGGGGTTATCTTCGTCGCTCTGTTGCCTGAGCTCCTGCAGAGCTTCAGTAAAGTCGCTGCCTGATTTGCGTTGGAACTGGGCAACCCGCACATAGCCATAACCGGGCTCAAGGAAGCGGTTGCGCACAGCACTGACCTGAATAATATCGCGCACCACCTCTATATCCATGGTGTCATCTTCACCCTCACGATAGACCGTAAGCTTGATGCTAGTGCCCTGCTCACCGCGCATTTTTTCTATAGCTTTTTGCAGGCTCATTCCGCGTACCGGGTTGTCATTCATCTTGACGATCAGATCTCCTGCCTGAATACCGGCCTGAGCTGCGGGGCTATCGTCTATGGGTGACACTACGCGAATTACACCATCCTGAGTGGCTACTTCCAGGCCCAGACCACCGTACTCGCCCGAGGAATTTTCTTCCAGATCGCCATAGCTTTCTTCATTGAGGTAAACCGAATGGGGATCCAGCTCGGTCAGCAGCCCGGCGATAGCGTTTTCCAATAGCTGGGTATCGCTGACCTCTTCCACATAGCCCTGACGAATCTGTTCAAATACCTGAGTAAACAGGCGCAGCTCCCGCAGGGGCAGACGCTGCTCTTGCTGTGCGCTGGTTTGTGTTTCTGCAGCTGCTACTTCACTGGCTGGCTCGTCGGCCTGTGCCGACGAAGAGAGTAGAATCAACCCCATTGACAGGCTTAATACTGTTCTAAACATAGATGATTTCCTTAAACTGACCTAGCTTGGAGTCTAAAAGCTCCGCTTGGTTGCATAGAGCTCTGCGCTCAACAGGTTTGTTATATACACTGCTCCAACTATAGGCGCAAACCCTAGCGCTTGCCCAGCCAGGATTTTGGATCTGCCGGGTTGCCGTCTTTGCGAATCTCAAAATACAATGCTGGTTTATCCAGACCGCCAGTATCTCCAGCGCGAGATAGGATCTCATTGCTCTGTACCCAGTCGCCGGTGTCTTTAAGCAACTCCTGGTTATGGGCATAGAGAGTCAGATAGCCGTCGCTGTGATCCACAATGACCAGCAGGCCAAAACCACGCAGATAGTTGGAAAAGACCACCCGACCCTGATGCACAGCTTTGACCTCATCACCGGCCTTGGCACCAATTAGCCAGCCCTCCCAGCGTAATTCTCCGCTTCTCCTACTGCCGTAACTATGGGCTACACGCCCTTTTAGGGGCCAGCTGAGCTGGCCTTTGCGAGAGATAAAGGACTCGTAATTAGAGGGTAGCGCCAAGTCTGCAGCTGCGCGTTTCACGGCGGCTAGCAGCTCTTCTAATTTGCCCCGCTCTTTTTTGAGTTTACTGAGTTTCTTTTTATCGGTACGCAGCGATGACTGCAGATTGCTGAGGGTCTTTTTACGCTTTTTGGCCTGGCGGGTCAGCTTATTTTTATCTGCCTCCAAATCTGCGCGGGACTGGGTTAGGCGCAGCTTTTGAGTCTCAATATCGGCAATTACCGTTGCCAGCTCGTCGACATCTTTTTTGTAGCGCTGAATTTTCTCTGTGCGTGCCTGCAAAAAGTAATCGTAGTATTTAAATACCCGAGCTATTTTCTGGGGATCCTCCTGATTTAGCAGCAGTTTAATCGGCTCCTGATTGCCCAGTTTATAGGCAGCGGCGATTTGTTCGACAATCGCAGCACTCTGGCCTCTGATACCCAGCTGCAGATCTCTTTCTCGACTGCTGAGATCTTTGAGCTCGCTTTCCAGCTTATTGATCTTGCCGCGGAGTCGGCGTACGTTGCTATTGATTTTGCTGGCTCTTAGCTCGACCTTTTTGAGCTCGCTCTGCAGGCTGTTACGCTCTTTGTCACGATCCTCGAGCTGCTGTTCCAGACTGGAAATGGAGCGCTTAAGATTATCCAGCTTCTGCTCCTGTTCCTCATCGGCACTGGCAACGGCGCCCAGCATCAGCATAAGGAGTAGCAGCAAACTATTGGAGACAGCGCGCACAGGTGCTCCCCAATTCTGTATTGCTGCCGGTCTGATCATCAGAGAACCAGAGAGCGGCCAGTCATCTCGGCCGGTTGCTGCAAACCCATAAGTGCCAGCATGGTGGGAGCTATATCGGCCAGTGAACCATCACTGTCCAGACTGAGCTGACGGTGCCCGGCATAGACCAGGGGTACAGGCAAAGTGGTGTGTTGAGTGTGTGGTTGATTGTTGGACTCGTCAAACATTTCCTCGACGTTGCCGTGGTCGGCGGTGATTAGAAGCTCGCCACCAGCCTGAGTTACTGCATCCAGAACCTTTGCCAGGCAGCTATCTACGGCTTCCACCGCTTTAATTGAGGCCGTGAAATCACCGGTGTGGCCAACCTGATCGCAGTTTGCATAGTTGCAGATGATGGTATCAAATTTGCCACTGCCAATAGCTTCCACCAGTTTCTCAGTGACTTCTGGTGCACTCATTTCGGGCATCTGGTCGTAGGTACTAACATCTGGCGACGGGATCAGCAGGCGCTCTTCGCCGGGGTAGAGGGTCTCTCGCCCACCGCTAAAGAAGAAGGTGACATGGGCGTACTTCTCGGTCTCGGCAATGCGCAGCTGCTGTTTATTATTGGCAGCCAGATACTCGCCCAGGGAGTTAACCAGATTTTCCGGTGGATAGGCGCAGGGCACCTGGATGTTAGCTTCGTACTCTGTGGCCATAACAAAGGTCGAGAGCTGAGGCACCACGGCGCGCTCAAAACCGCTAAAGTCGGCATCAACTAATGCATGGGTTATTTCTCTGGCCCGGTCCGGGCGGAAGTTCATGCAGATTACCGCATCGCCATCTTCAATAGCTACCGGGCTCTCGCCAGGACCGGCAATAGTAGTAGCCTGCACAAACTCATCATTTTCATCTCGAGCATAGGCAGCCTCCAATGCGCTGATTGGATCACCGGCACTGTGATTGCCCAGACCCTGAGTCATCAGACGATAGGCCTGCTCAACTCGATCCCAGCGATTGTCGCGATCCATGGAATAAAAGCGGCCCACAATAGAGGCTATGCGACCCAGGCCAAGTTTGCTGCACAGTGCCTGGGTCTTTTCCAGTGAGGGTTTGGCGCTGCGGGGAGGACAGTCACGACCATCGAGCGAGGCATGGATATAGACTTTGCTGGCTCCGCGTTGAGCGGCCAGTTCCAGCATGGCATTTATATGGTCCTCGTGGCTGTGAACACCGCCTGGTGAGAGCAAACCCATAATATGCACAGCCTTATTGCTGGCCACAGCTTTGTCTATGGCATCGCAAAATACTGGGTTGGTAAAGAAATCACCATCGCTAATAGCTTTATTGATACGGGTAAAGTTCTGGTAGACAACCCGGCCAGCGCCCAGCGTCATATGACCTACTTCAGAGTTGCCCATTTGCCCATCAGGCAAGCCCACGGAGAGGCCCGAGGTATGAATAAGTGTCTTGGGATTATTGCTCCACAGCTTTTCCCACACTGGGGCATTGGCGCCGGCAATTGCGTTGTATTTTGGATCATCGCTGTAGCCAAAGCCATCGAGTATTAGCAGTACTAGGGGAGATTTCTCAGTGGTCATAGGGGTTTTTATGGGTATCCGGTTGTTAAACTGTAGAACAGAGCTTCGATTTTAAAGCTAACTGCGGTGTTTCGCCATGGTAGCTCTGTAATTAAATGGCTTATAGGTTTTCCAGCAATTCCCAGCGCTCGTAGCAGTGGCTGAGCTGCTGCTGGAGTTCTGACAGCTGTATTTCAGTTTTAGCCGTTGCAGCGCGATCGCCTTTGTAAAAATCTGGCTGACTGATCTGCTCCGAGATGTCTGCGATTTGCATCTCCAGGCTCTCAATCTCTTGGGGCAGATTATCCAGCTCTCGCTGATCTTTGTAGGACAGTTTTTTGCTGGTCGTGGTAGCCTTGGCTTGAACCTTGGCGGGTTGCTGGGAACTGATGGGCTGCTCGGTTTTGCGCTGGCGTAGCCAGTCATCGTAGCCACCTATATACTGATTAATCTTACCATTGCCCTCAAATACCAGGGTACTGGTGACCACATTATTTAGAAAGGCGCGATCGTGGCTGACCAGAATAATAGTGCCCCTATAGTCGATCAGTAGTTCTTCAAGCAGATCTAATGTATCTATATCCAGGTCATTGGTTGGTTCGTCGAGCACCAGCACATTGGATGGCTGAGTAAACAGCTTGGCTAATAAAAGCCGATTGCGTTCACCGCCAGACAGCGCTTTGACCGGTTGACGGCAGCGCTCAGGGGCAAATAAAAAGTCCTGTAGGTAGCTGATAACATGCTTTGGCTTGCCGCCAATTTCCAGCATATCGCGACCGCCGGATACGTTGTCCTGCACAGATTTCTCTTCATCCAATGCCGAGCGATACTGATCAAAATAGGCCACGCTTAAATTGGTGCCGGTCTTAATTGATCCCTGTTGCGGAGTTAACTCGCTGAGCAGCAGTTTAATCAATGTGGTTTTGCCAACGCCGTTGCGACCTATAAGACCTACTTTGTCGCCCCGTTGAATCAATGTGGAAAAGTCGCGCACCACAGGTTGCTGATCGCCCTCAAAGGCAAAACTGATATTTTGCGCCTCGGCTACAATTTTTCCGGACCTGTCTGCCTGCTGAATATCCATGCGCGCTGTGCCCTGGCGCTTGCGGCGATCGGCATATTCTCGGCGCATGGATTCCAGAGCGCGCACCCTGCCCTCGTTGCGTGTACGGCGGGCCTTAATGCCTTGGCGAATCCATATCTCTTCCTGGGACAGACGCTTGTCAAACAGTGCATTTTGCCTGTCTTCTATTTCGAGAATCTCTTCTTTGCGCTGCAGATAGGTGGCGTAGTTACAGTTAAACTCTGTTAGCTGACCGCGATCTATCTCGATAAAGCGCGTAGCCAGATTGTCCATAAAGCGGCGGTCGTGGCTAATAAATAATAATGAGCCCTCCCACTTGAGTAGAAACTGCTCAACCCACTGAATGGCGTCTATATCCAGATGGTTAGTAGGCTCATCCAGCAACAACAGATCAGGGTCACAGACCAGAGCGCGAGCTAACAGCACGCGGCGCTTATAGCCACCGGACAGGCTGGAGATATCCACGTCTGCATCCAGGTCCATCTTGGTGATAATTGACTCCACGCGCTGGTTAATATCCCAGCCATTGACTCTGTCCAGCTCGCTCTGACATTCCTCCAGGTCGCGCATGGTTTGGTCGCTGGGGTTATTACCCAGCTCAAGAATAAGATGGTGATAGCGTTTGGCTAACTCTCCCTCAGTGCCCAGACCCTGAGTGATAACATCAAAAACACTGCCCTGAGCATCTTCGGGGACAGACTGTTCGAGCTGGGCAATTTTAACCCCCGAGGCGCGCTTTAACACGCCGTCATCGGCAGTAATCTGACCGGTGAGAATCTTGAGCAGGGTCGATTTGCCGGCACCATTGCGGCCGATCAGACAGACCCGTTCGCCGCGCTCAATCACCAGATTAATATGATCGATTAACGGCGGCTGGCCATAGCTTAGATAAATATCTTGCAGCGTAACTAGAGGCATAGATTACTGTCCTGAAGCTGTCTTTACATCAGCAACAGTTTCCTCGCCAAATGGCTGAGTCATCAAGATTAACTTGGGTAGCAAAGTCATAGAGCCAAGCAGAGCTGCAGTCATGGCCAGGCCAGTGAGCAAACCAAAGTAAATTGACGGGATAAAATTAGACAGCGCCAATATCGAGAAGCCCACGATGATGGTTATGGCGGTGTAAAACAGTGCCCGGCCAATGCTGGCGTGAGCGCGGTGCATAGACAGCAGGTAATTAGGCTGTTCAGCAAATTCACGTCTAAATCTGGTGATATAGTGAATCGCATGATCCACACCAATGCCCACCGTAATGGCGGCAATGGTAATGGTCATCATATCCAGTGGAATCGCGAACAGGCCCATGCCGCCGAGCACCACCGCTGCGGCTAAAAAGTTGGGCAGCATGGCGATCAGGGAGATCTTCAGCGAGCGGAACAGCACCAGAAACATCAGCATAATGCCAATAAATACTGCGCCCAGAGTAAGAATCTGTGATTTGTAGAGGCTCTGCAGCATATTGTTATACAGCACTAGCAGGCCGGTGTAGCGAATATCTTCCTGGGCGATACCCACCTCATTAACGGCGAAGTCATTGATCTTGGCCAGCAGATCGGCACGGCGCAGACCAGCGGTCTCCATAGCTCGCAACTGAATGCGCGCTTCGTCAATATCTTCGAGAAGAAAGGGCGCTACCATCTGCTGATAAATTTCATCGCTGAGGCTCTTGCGCATAAAGGCCAGCTCGAAGTCATTTAGCTTCTGGCCGCTAAGATCCGCAGCCACCTGATAGATTTGCACCAGCGAACTGACTTTGCCGATTTCTGGTTGAGCTTCCAAAAAGTCTTGTAGCTTGCCTAGATCGGCAAGTCCGGCAGAGGAAAACCAGTAGCCGCTCTTTAGCTCTGTATCTGCATCGCTATTTGCGTAGTCATCCTCTCCATATTCATCCTCCCCATATTCATCTTCCGCATACTCATCAGCTGCATATTGGTCATCAGCATACTCGTCTGCATATTCATCTTCACCACTGTCCGAGGCCAGAGAGTCGGGCAGAGCGGCAAATGTGGGCGCCTGAATAATTATATCCATTGGAGTGGTGCCACCCAGTGCCGTATCTATAATTTCCATACCCTGATAAATCTCGGTGTCGCTGCGGAAGTAATCTATAAAGCGATTCTCCACCTCAAGCCGGGAAATACCATAGGCTGATAATGCAGTTAGGCTGGCAGCAATAAGTAGCACCAGAGAACCGTAATGCTCGGTAAACCAGGCAAACTTGGTGGTAAAGACGGCACTGTTATCTTTGCTATCTGTGGCAGCACCTTTACCAAACAGCATCATGCCTGCGGGAATAACCACAAAGGCCATTATCAGGGCCAGGGTTATACCCATGGTCATCATCCAGCCAAAATCAATAACCGGGCGAATATTGCTCACCACCAGGGAGGTGAAGGCTACGATAGTTGTCAGCACTGTATATAGGCAGGGCTTAGCCATGGAGACAACAGTCTGGGTTACCAGCTGTCTCTGTTCGGCGTCCGCCATCTGAGCCTGCAATTCTCTGTAGCGCACAATCAGGTGAATACACAGAGCCAGAGTAATAATCAATAGCAGTGAAACAAAGTTAGATGAGATCACCGTCAGCCGCCAGTCGATCCAGCTGAGGAACCCAAGAATGGTTACCAGGCACAGGGTGCAAGTCGCCAGCGGCAGCACAACCCAGCGCAGCTTGCGGAAGATTAATAGCAGAGTGGCGATAATAAATAACAGAATGCCCGTGCCAAAAATAATCAGGTCGCTTTTGATAAAGTCGACCATGTCTGCGGTAATCATATCCGGGCCGCCGAGGAAAATGGTAGCGCGATCCCTGTAGCTATCCATTAGCGTTCGCACCTCAGCCACACGCTGATGATCCACTGCAGCCTTCGCCGTCCGATAATCCAAAAATTGCTGACTGACAGTCTGCAACTCGATTTCCTGCTCAGGGGTCAGGCCCTCTGTATCACGCACCAGGCGCAGCGCATCGCGGCTGGTCACCAGATCCAGATACTGCCTGTCCATAGCCAGAGTAGCCAGCATACCAGTGGTCTGACCATCGGCACTGAGCAAAACATCTTTGTAAATAGGGCTATTCAAAAACTCCTGTTTCGCCAACTGGCGATCGACTCCCTCGGACAGCAGAGTGTTGAGCGGGTTTTGTAAATCTGACACCCCTATTTTTGGGCTGTACAGTAATGGAACATTGAGCATTGAAAGCATACTTTCCACGCCCTGGATGCTACCCAGATCTGTACTTAACTGAGCGAGGATATCCAGATTTTCCTGATCGAACAGATCGCCATTTTTCGGTGAGAAGGTGACAATTAAAAAATTATCGCTGCCGTAGCGCTGCACTACTTCACGGAAGAAATTTAGATCGTCATCATGCTCCAATGTCAGTGAATCTGCCGAGGCGTCCAGCTTAAAGTTGGGCAGCCCCAATGCCATAGAGGCAGTCAAAGCCAGCACTGCCAATATGGCTTTAAAGGGATTATCGAGAACCGCTTTTTGGTAAAAGTCTAATAGAGATGAAGACATGGAGTTAGGCGTCCCTGAAGATTGTCAAAACAGGGCGCTATTATGCGGTTTTGCAGATCAAGATCATAGCCGCAAATCAGTCGAATCAGAACCTGCAAAATCAGTCCTATAAGTTTTTTTATTCTTCCATTTGTGTTGGCCGGCAGGTGATTTACACTTCAGCTTTGCAATTCACAGACGGGGACTAACCCATGCGCGGAGTAATACTTGATTGTGACAGTCTAGGCCCAGATGATCTCGACTTTAGCGCCCTCCATAACCTACCTGTAACCTGGACGATTTACGGCAATTGCCCAGACTCAGAGGTTATCGAACGCATTGGCGACGCCGAAATAGTCATGACCAACAAGACCCTGGTTAATGCTTTAACCCTGTCCCAGGCGCCCAATCTCAAGCTGATTACATTGCCGGCCACTGGCACCAATGTGGTAGACCTCGAAGCTGCCAAAAAGCAGGGAGTCGTGGTCTCTAATGCAGTGAATTATGGCACTGCCTCAGTAGTACAGCATGTCTGGTCACTTATTTTGGCGCTGACTACCAATCTGCAGTCTTACAGTCGCGACGTTATGAACGGCAGCTGGGCGGAGAGTGGGTCATTTTGCCTGCTGGAGTATCCGGTTCGAGAGCTGGAGGGTAAAACCCTTGGCATAGTAGGTGCTGGTGATCTGGGTAAAGGAGTGACCAAGATCGCTCAGGCCTTTGGTATGCAGGTTATTTACGCCGCCTTGCCCGGACGTTCCTATACTGACGACCTGCCCAGGCTAGAGTTGAACAGGCTGCTGCCCATGGTCGATATACTAAGCCTGCACTGCCCTTTTACACCTCAGACTAAAAATCTTATATCTAGCTCAGAGCTGGCCCTGATGAAAGACTCGGCACTACTGATAAATACTGCTCGTGGTCCGTTAATTGACGAACCAGCACTGAAACAGGCTTTAATCAATGGGGAAATCGCCGGTGCCGGGTTGGATGTACTCTCAGTCGAGCCACCGGTTGAGGGCAATGTGTTGATCGACAGTGCAGTGCCAAATTTGATTATCACGCCCCACAGTGCCTGGATTGCAGTGGAATCCAGGCAGCGCCTGATAGGTCAGATGGTCGAAAATGTCAGCGCCTTTCTCGACGGCAAGGCGCTGCGCAAAGTTAATTAGCCACTAAACTCAGTGTCGAGCTTTTTAGGAGCCAATACTTTTTTCAACTTTGGGTACTGAGGAATGCCATCTTTATAGGGCGGGTAGTCCTCGCCCATAATCAATGGTTGCAAATAGTCCCGAGCCTTTTGGGTGATACCGAAGCCATCCTTGGTAATAAAGGATCTAGGCATTTTCTTCTCCACGTTAGCCACCTTGGCCAGCGAGGCTTCGCCCAGAGACCATGAGAACTTTTTGCCCTGGCCCCTTTCGATGGTCACCATAATGCCAGCTTTTCCCGCTATCGCCTTTTCCACGGCGCTGCGGCCCACAGCATAGGCCTGTTCCACATCAGTTTTTGACGCTAGATGACGAGCGGAGCGCTGCAGATAGTCGGCCAGTGCATAATGGTATTTATAACCCAGAGAATGCTTCACCATGCTGGCCAGAGTGGGGGCCACACCACCCAGTTGCTGATGACCAAAGGCGTCCTTGTTGAGCGAGCCGGAAATTAGCGCGCCATCTGCGTAGCTGGCTCCTTCAGAGGCGACCACCACACAGAAGCCTTTTTCGGCCACGGTTTTTTCTACCTTGGCAATAAACTCTTCACGCACAAAGGGGATTTCTGGAAATACAATAATATGAGGAGCATCTCCAGCTTCACTGGCTGCCAGCCCACCGGACGCTGCAATCCAGCCAGCGTGGCGGCCCATCACTTCAAGGATAAAAATCTTGGTCGAAGAGGCGGCCATAGAGGCAATATCCAGGCTGGCCTCTTTGGTGGAGACAGCAACATATTTGGCGACAGAGCCAAAACCGGGCGAGCAGTCGGTAAAGGGCAGATCGTTATCTATGGTTTTAGGAATATGAATGGCCTGAATGGGATAGCCCATTTTGGCTGAGATCTGAGAGACCTTTAGGCAGGTATCTGCGGAATCGCCTCCACCGTTATAGAAAAAATAGCCTATATTGTGGGCTTTAAAGACCTCCACCAGCCGCTCATACTCTGCTGTACTCTCTTTGAGGTCTTTCATCTTGTAGCGGCAGGAGCCAAAGGCGCCGCCTGGGGTATGTTTGAGAGCTTTGATCGACGTAGGCGTCTCTTTGCTGGTGTCGATTAGATTTTCCTGAAGAGCACCAATAATGCCATTTTGCCCGGCATACAGGGTACCGATTTTGTCTCTGTGCTCTCTGCAGGCTTCTATAACGCCGCAAGCGGAGGCGTTGATAACCGCAGTGACACCGCCAGACTGAGCGTAAAACGCATTCTTCTTAGCCATAAATACCCTGATTCCCGTTAGTCCCTTACAAGCTTGGCATCTTACTGCTTTGCTGGTGGGGGTAAAAGCAAAAACTGCTAATCCATGCTTATGCTTAACATAAGCCTCACCACCAGTTGATCAGAGCTGAGTACGCTGTGGTTGGGTTGATAGATATACTGGCTGGTCGCCGAAAGCCAGGCCTGTTGCTGAGCAATCTGTGCTGGTAGATGATAGCCCAGTTCCAGTCTTTGTTCGCGCCCACTGGGCTGCAAGGTGATGGGTATATGCTGATAAATCACCTGACGATCCGGCGTTCGACCCCTGGCCAGTTTTAGCGCCGCCCGGCCATTCTTGACCCTCAGGGGCTGGGTTAAATAAAGGCTAAACTGGTCATTGGCGCGCCACAGTGATCGGCCATTAAAACCCAGCGCCCAGGAGTTGCTGTGTATCTGCGGATCCACAGCAAAGACCTGACTGGTTACTTCACCTGTCTTGGTATTGCCATGATAGAGAGCAACCAGCGTCTGCCAGCGATGATTGATTTGCAGATGACCATTGAGGCCCATAAAAAAGGTATCGGCCCGTGCCATGCTGCCCAGAGCCGCGCCTATACTAGTGCCCAGAAAGCTATCCTGCTCGCGCACAACGCCGGTTTGAACACTCAAACTATAAAGGTTGGCAACAGTATCTGAGGTCAGGCTGTATTCCAGCAGAGCGCCCTCTGCCTGCAGCTCTCCCTGAGGCTGATACCTATCCCAGCTGCTGCGGCCATTAAATAATCCCAGACGCAATTTTTGTCGGGCAGCAGTGGCAATGGCACCGCCACTGCTCCAGCCGCGGCGTGCATAGCGTAGCCAGGGCGCGGCAAAGCTGCTGTCATCATCAGTGGCAGTGGGAGATACTACAGCATTGCCATAGAGCCCAAAAAACCAGCCCGGATTGGCATTTGCAGCGGCAAAGCGCTCTCCGCCCCCGGGGCTGTTAAACTGCATGGCAATATAATCTTCCTGCAGTTGGTGATTGGGGTTGCCCAGCGGCCGAAAATCCTGGCGCCAGGAATTTTGTGCTGTGCCCAGCCATAGTCTGTGGCCCTGTGCTGATATTTGCCTGCCATGGTTGAGTTGAGGGCTGTGGATACTTGGCGGTACTGAGTTAACCAAATGGCTGGCAGATTGATAAAACGGAAAACCCAGCTGATCAAACAGGGCAATAGTTTGCTGGCTCAGGCTGGCTTGCACTGCATCTCCCAGGGCATTGCCGATAAGATGAATACTATTGGTATTGGGCGCTATCAGTCCGGCATCTAAATTATTGCTGACAGGGCTGCCCAAATTGCCCACTGGCCGGGTTGCTGAATTGAGGTCTAACAGGCCCTGACCATAGATGCTGCTATCGGCATAGATGCCTGTTTTGTTAGCAGTCACCAGCAGGCGATTAACCAATTCATAGTTGCCCACAGTGGGGAACAGCTGCTTTAGCAGTGCCAGTGAGCCACTGACCAGAGGGGCAGCAAAGGAGGTGCCCACGGAGCCGCCATAATAATGGCTGCCCACTGGAGCATCCTCCGCTGGTGAGTTGGTAGACCAGATCACCTCTGACTGAGCAAAGTTGCCATCGGCATCTGAGTCACCCCCGCCAGGCGCCGCCAGACAAAAGCTGGCGGCCACACCGCAGCGATTGGAATAAGAGGCTATATTGCCACTGCTATCCACCGCGGCTACAGCCAGCATATGAGGTTGGAGTTCGGGAAATAGATAGGGCAGACCGGACAAAAGTTCTGGAGATGTTGCATCTATTTCGTTGCCAAACTGATCCCTGTCGCCAAAGCCATTGCCCGCGGACACCACAAAAATAGCGCGGCTGCCCAGGGGCCGACTGCTCTGGCGCAGGGCGGTCAATGTGTTGCTGAGCCGTGACTGGATGGCACTGGCGGAGTAATCAGTCACCAGGCCTGAAAAGCCGAAACTCATATTGATGATATCTACTTCATCGGTCATGGCAGCAAAGCGGCTGGCAAAATAATTATCTGTACCAAAATCCAGATCAGCCAGGCCTACAGGGTTATAGGGGCCATCACTGGGTTGCAGGGGGATTTCATAGACATGGAGACTGGCGTTATAGGCTACCCCATGCATATTAAAGCTGCTCTGATTGCCATCGTCGCGGTTAGCTGCAATAACGCCTGCGACCATGGTCCCATGACTGAGAGCATCGTTGCTGCGTTGGTTATTGCCGCCATAATCTGAGCCCACTACAGTCACTTTGTCGCCCAGCCCATCGGCAAACTCCAGGTGATGAGCATAGACTCCGGAGTCGATGATGCCGAGGCTCACGCCGGTTCCATTGGCACCTCGCGCATAGGCGCTGGAAGCATTGATTAATGCGAGACCCTGCATGCCAGCGTATTCAGCGGTTTCAAAACTGGCTACCAGACTGTCAAAGTCGACAGGATCCTCTGGCTGTTTAGAGAAACTACCGTAGGGTGGACCGATCGGCGCAGCATTGGGCTGAATATCGTCAGTAACCGGGTCAACCACGGGTCGTTGGGGTGAGGGCAATATGCCACCGCCACCACCACCGCAGCCATGTAGCAAGACCAGGCAGGTGATCACTATAAAGAGTCTGTGGGTAAAACAGCACAACTGAGGCATCATCCGTGACCTATCTAAGATTTGATTCTCTATTTCACTGCTGGTTAAGCTATATTAATGTCCCTAGAATAAGCTCTGGCAGCAGTCTGGCATGCACAGCGGCCCGACAAACAATAAGCAGCGAGGCAAACAACAAAATGCATATTCATATCCTTGGTATCTGCGGCACCTTTATGGGCAGCCTGGCTCAACTGGCCAAGGGTCTGGGGCATCAGGTGTCTGGCTGCGATAGCAATGTTTACCCGCCCATGAGTACCCAGCTTGAGCAGGCGGGCATTAGTCTGATTGAGGGGTTTAACCCTGAGCAGCTCAACCCAGCGCCTGACTTAATTGTAGTAGGTAATGCCATGTCTCGCGGAAATCCCTGCGTGGAGTATATGCTCGACAATCAGCTGCCCTATATTTCAGGCCCCCAGTGGCTGGGGGAAAATATTCTGCGCAACAAACATGTACTGTCGGTCGCGGGTACCCATGGCAAAACCACCACCAGCAGTATGCTGGTCAAAATTCTCGACAGCGCAGGTCTGGCTCCAGGCTTTTTGATTGGTGGTGTGCCCCAGGACTTTGGCCTATCGGCGCGGCTGACAGACAGTGATTATTTTGTGGTTGAGGCCGATGAATACGACAGCGCTTTCTTTGATAAGCGCTCTAAGTTTGTGCATTATTTTACCGATACTCTGGTGGTCAATAACCTGGAATTTGATCATGGGGATATCTTTGATGATCTGGCAGCCATCCAAAAACAGGTTCACCACTGCGTGCGCACTGTACCCAGCACAGGCACAGTAATCTACCCGCAGGCTGATCAGCATGTAGTGGCCGCCATAGACCAGGGTTGCTGGAGCAGGCGGCAAACGTTTGGCGATGACTCCGCAGACTGGTGCTACAGCCTTATTGCCCAAGATGGTTCGCAATTTGAAGTCACCAATAACACCACAGGTGAATTGGGCAGAGTTAATTGGAGCCATGGCGGCACCCACAATGTGTGCAATGCTGTAGCTGCAATTATTGCCGCTCACCAGGTTGGTGTCAGTCTCGAAAAGAGCTGCGAAGCGCTCTCAGATTTTGTTGGCGTGAAGCGGCGTATGGAAGTGATCTATAGAGCCAGCGGCTTAACTATTTACGATGACTTTGCCCATCACCCAACGGCCATACAGACTACCCTTGAAGGGTTGCGCGCCAGGGTGGGCGACAGTCAGATTATTGCCGTGATTGAACCTCGCTCAGCGACCATGAGGCTGGGTATGCATAAAGACAGGCTGAGTGCCTGTGTGGCTGCTGCAGATCAGGTTTTCTGGTATCAAAATCCGCGCATCGATTGGGATATTCAGGCCATAGCCAAGGCCTGTCCGGTGCCAGCCGAAGCCACTGCAGATATACAGCATTTGTTAGCGCTTACTATCGATAAGGCGTCTGATAAAACTCATATTGTGATTATGAGTAATGGCGGTTTTGAGGGTTTCCATCTGCGCCTGATTGAGGCTTTACAGGCCTAGCCGTGCCCTGCAACACTGGCGTCAACAAATAGCGTAATCAGCTCTGCAGGTTAAATGTTACCGGGCCATCATTGCACAGGCTCACCTGCATATCAGCGCCAAAAACACCATGGCTGACTGTGCAGTGATGCTCGTTGGCGCGGGCTAAAAAATACTCGTAAAGCGCCTCTGCCTGTTGCGGGGGTGCCGCGGAAGAGAAGCTGGGGCGCAGGCCCTTTTTAGTATCTGCCGCCAGTGTGAACTGGGAGATAACCAGCAAGCCACCGCCAATATCCCGCAGCGAGAGATTCATTTTTCCCTGGCTATCAGAAAAGATCCGATAGTTGAGAACCTTTTGTAATAATTTATCTGCAGTCTCCTCGCTGTCCAGTTTCTGCACCCCCAGCAATAGCAGAATCCCCTGATTGATCTGCCCGACTATCTGGCTGTCAACACTGACCGAGGCACTGGACACCCGCTGAATCAGGCCCTGCACGGTTAATGAGCCTTGGCATTAAGCTGGTGGGCCAGACTCTCAGTCGCTGAGATTAATGCGTCAGTGATCCCTGGCTCGCTGGAAGAATGTCCTGCGTCGGCGATTATCTTCAGGCGCGCCTCGGGCCAGGCTGCGCTGAGGGCAAAGGCCTGATTGACCGGGCACACCATATCGTAGCGACCATGCACTATGGTGCCGGGGATATCCTTGAGTTTATAGGCATTGTCGGTCAGTTGATTGGGTTCTAAAAACGCCTTATTAATAAAATAATGCGCCTCAATACGGGCCATAGCCATGGCCATATGAGGGTTGGCGAAATGATCTACCAGAGCCTCATTGGTATGCAATGTGGCACAGCGGCCCTCCCATACAGACCAAGCCTTGGCAGCGGCCATGCGCTCAATTTCATTTTCTCCAGTGAGGCGTGCGTAATAGGCTGCCAGCATATCGCCGCGCTCAGCCTCTGGTATCACCTGCAGATACTGCTCCCAGTAGTCGGGAAAAACATGGCTGGCACCCTGTTGGTAAAACCACTGGATATCTTCATCTCGACACAGGAAGATGCCCCGCAGAATCAAACCTCGCACCAGCTGCGGATACTGCTCGGCATAGGCCAGGCCCAGTGTGGAGCCCCAGGAACCGCCAAATACAACCCATCGATCAATTGCCAATTTATTGCGGATTGTCTCGATATCTTCTATCAGAGCAGCAGTATGGTTGTCCTTGAGTCGAGCATGGGGCGTAGATTGCCCTGAGCCGCGCTGATCAAACAGAATAATGCGATATTTATCAGGGTCGAAGAAACAGCGATCCGTGGTTCTTGTACCTCCACCTGGCCCGCCATGAACAAAGAGCACGGGAATACCCTCCGGATTACCCGACTCCTCCACATACAGTACATGGGGTTCAGTCACCTTTACACTGTGGATTTGGTAAGGGCGAATGGCTGGAAATGCTTTTCTCATTAATCAGGTTCCTTAATCAGTGTACCTTTGGCTGATCATGGGCTGTTGGTCAGAAACTGTGGCTCTGTCTAACCGCCAGCCAGTCAGGTTAATATAGACAACATCACTGAGCTAGACTAGTTTTTAAAGGGTTAATATTTTTCATCACTGGAGAAGCCATGACAGAACTCATTCGCTGTACCTGGTGTGGAGACGACCCGCTGTATCGCGCCTATCATGATACTGAATGGGGAGTGCCCTGCCGCGATGACAAAAAACTGTTTGAATTTGTGCTCCTTGAAGGTGCCCAGGCTGGCCTGTCCTGGATAACCATATTGCGCAAGCGAGAGGCCTACCGCAGAGCCTTTGCTGACTTTGATGTAGAGAAAGTTGCCGCCTTTACTGAGCAGGATGTAGAGCGCTGTGTTGAGGATGCGGGCATAGTGCGCAATCGGCTAAAGATCAATAGTGCAGTTTCCAATGCTCGCTGTTTTATGGAAATTCAGGCGCAATTTGGCAGTTTTGCGGATTATTTCTGGGGCTATGTAGAGGGCGAGCCGCTGATCAATCACTGGCCGACCCATGGGCAGATTCCCGCATCTACCGATCTGTCAGATGCGATCAGTAAAGATATGAAAAAGCGCGGCTTTAAGTTTTTTGGTACCACTATCTGCTATGCCCATATGCAGGCCATGGGTCTGGTCAATGACCACACCACAGACTGTTTTCGCCATAGAGAGTGCCAGTAGCTGCTATTTATCCAACCACCACCATGTCGCGGCCCATATGTTTGGCCTGATAGAGGCCATTCTCGGCGGTGGACATCAGGTCATCAACCCCGGTGCACTTGTCAATTGACGCCACCCCCACACTGAGGGAAATTCTCAGTTTGTCGCCCTGGGCCTGCATATCAATTTCGGTGGCCTTGGTGCGCAGACGTTCAGCAATATTGACTGCGGCCTCGGCATTGGCTGTGGGCAGCAGCACCATAAATTCATTGCCGCCCCAGCGCGCCACCACATCCTCGTCGCGCAGAGGTTCGAGCAGCATCTGGCCCACGGCGTAGAGAATCTCGTCGCCCACATCATGGCCATAGCGATCATTGATAAATTTAAAATTATCCAGATCTGCCAGCAGAATTGAAAATGGCTGCTTGCCGAGCCTGTACTGTTGATACTTGTCTGCCAGGCGACCCTCCATATTGTGGCGGTTGGGCAGCTGAGTCAGTACATCCTGATGGGCAATTTCGTCGACCCGAGATGAGAGATCTTTATATTTGTTCAGGCTGTCAAAGCGCGAGTTATCCATGGCGACTGCAAAGGCCGCCAAAATGGCATAGGAAGACAAAAACCGAAACACTACCCTGTCGCTGAACTCCGGTACTGCCATGGGCATGGCACCGCCAAACATAATCCAGGTGGCGGCGGCAAAAAGCAGGATCAGCATGCTGAGACTGTGGCGATAATCAAAGGCCCCAACCAGCACAGGCACCACCGTCAGGCACCACATCAATGCTGTTGCATCCGAGGCACCCAGCAGTAAAAAAAAGAAGCAGGTCAGTAAGGTGCTGGCCAGGACAATTCGCGCCAGACGATGATGGTCAAAAATATAGAATATGCCCAGAGCCACAATCAATAGACCGGCAATGGCAAGATAAAAGGTTGCCAGCGCCATTTCACCTTCACGGTAAGAGTAAAAGGCGAACATAATGGCGACAATTTCCTGGGCCATTAATGAAAATGACAGAAACCCGCCAGTGGCTAAATCTTTATTATCCCTCTTGGACATGCTTCGACTTCCATGCGCTATCCACTAAATAATAGTTCATAGACGCTTAGAAATCGAAGTTTAGGTCAATACAGGCTTGGCTTATTTGGGTGCGCGTTTGCGCTGGGTTTCTGTCAACAATTTCTTGCGCAGACGAATACTCAGGGGAGTAACTTCCACCAGCTCATCGTCTTCAATAAACTCAAGAGCCTGTTCCAGGGTGTGCTTGATAGGTGGCACCAGGGTCAGAGCCTCGTCAGTACCGGAAGCGCGCACATTGGTCAGCTGTTTGCCCTTAATTGGGTTGACCACCAGGTCATTGCCGCGGCTGTGGATGCCCACGATCTGGCCTTCGTAGACGTCGACCGCATGACCTAGGAATAAACGCCCACGGGCCTGAATATTAAACAGAGCAAAGGCGGCAGTCTTACCTTTAACCATGCTGATCAGAGCGCCATTTTGACGGCTGTGAGTCTCTCCCTGTTTTACCGGACCATAGTGGTCGAAAACACTGGTCATGATGCCCGATCCAGAGGTCAGAGTCAGGAAGGCGCCCCGGAAACCAATCAGCCCGCGAGACGGAATAATAAACTCCAGTCGCACGCGACCTTTGCCATCCGGCTCCATGTTGGTCATTTCACCTTTGCGCATGCCCAGCTCTTCCATCACTGAACCCTGATGTTGATCTTCCACATCAATCACCACCTGCTCGTAGGGCTCCTGAACTTCGCCGTCCACCATTTTGGTGACTACTTCGGGACGTGAAACACCCATTTCAAAACCTTCGCGGCGCATGGTTTCAATCAGTACCGATAGGTGCAGTTCGCCACGGCCCGAAACAATAAATTTATCCGGCGAGTCGCCCTGCTTAACCCGCAGCGCCACATTGTGAATCAGCTCCTGATCCAGGCGATCCTTAATGTTTCTAGTGGTTACATATTTGCCTTCCAATCCTGCAAAAGGTGAGTTATTAACAATAAAGGTCATGCTTACAGTGGGCTCGTCGACACTGAGTGCAGGCAGTGCTTCGATATTATCTGGGTCGCACAATGTGTCCGAGATACCGAGGCCATCGATACCATTAATGCAGACAATATCACCGGCCTCAGCCAGCTCTGTTTCAACCTGTTCAAGGCCCAGATAGCCTTTAACATTCAGTACCTTGCCTTTGCGCTCTTTATCGTCAGCCGACTTGACCACGACCTGCTGGCCTGGTTTGAGGGTGCCGCGAGTAATACGGCCAACACCTATAACCCCCACATAGCTGTCGTAGGCCAGTGCCGATATCTGCATCTGGAAAGGACCATTGATATCTACTTTGGGTGAGGGTACGTCGGCGACAATCATTTCATACAGCGGAGTCATATCCTCAGCCATATTGTCTGCGTCAGTGCCAGCAATGCCGTTGAGCGCTGAGGCGTATATCACGGGGAAATCGAGCTGCTCATCGGTGGCTCCAAGACTATCGAACAGATCAAATACCTGATCCATTACCCAGTCTGGTCGAGCACCTGGGCGATCTACCTTGTTGATAACAACAATCGGGCGCAGCCCCTGCTCAAATGCCTTTGAGGTTACAAAACGAGTCTGGGGCATAGGCCCGTCAACCGCATCTACCAGCAGCAGTACAGAGTCGACCATAGACAGTACGCGCTCTACTTCGCCACCAAAATCTGCGTGCCCAGGGGTGTCTACGATATTGATACGGTAGTCATTCCACTTGATTGCAGTGTTCTTGGCGAGAATAGTAATGCCGCGCTCTTTTTCCTGGTCATTGGAATCCATAAGGCGCTCAGCATCGGCGTCTTTGCGATCAAGAGTCCCTGACTGACTTAGAAGTTTATCAACCAGAGTTGTCTTGCCGTGGTCAACGTGAGCGATGATGGCAATATTGCGCAAGTTTTCAATGGACATTGGGGTACCTAAATTAACCGTGGAGGGCGAAAAAGCCGCGATTATACGAGAATTGACAGGAACTGCTACCGATCTTTTTAGTTGGGGGACGCTTCTGCCGGTGCGCTGGCGTTACGCTCGATCAACATTCTGGTGATGGAGGTCGGTGGAGAGGGGGGTGCAATCAAATTGCCCTGCAAAAATTGGCAGTTGAGATCCAGTAATCGATGGTGAAAATCAGCCTCCTCCACACAGGGCGCTATGCACTTCAGGCCCACAGATCTGGCTAGTTCTACCAGGCCTTTAACCAGATTCCAGGAGCTGTCTATTTCCGTGGATTCAGTCATCAGACGATGAGAGATACGGATGGTTTCTACCTGCAATTCACGCAATGTCTGCAGCGGCAGGCTCTGGTAGCCCACATTGTCCACCAGAAGACCACAGCCCAGCTCATGAAGACGGTTAACCTGCAGTTTTAATGAGCTATTTATCTTGGGTAGAGATTCTGTGTGCAGGCCAAACATAAATAGCCGAGGTTTGACATCATGTTTAAGCATGATTTCTTGTACCTGCAGAATAAATGAAGGATGCTCCAACTCACGTAGACTGAGGGTAAATACAATGCGTTGCTGATCCTGCCATATGCCCTGACTGCGCCAAAGATTTATCTGCTTGCAGGCCTGATCAATCAGCGACAGAGAGATATCCACAATCATCGATCCAGACTCCAGTACCTGAATAAACTCATGGGCCTCGACAATATCACCGCTCGGCTTCTGCCAGCGCAAAAATATCTGCAGCCCGCTAATCAGATTATTGCCAGTGTCCAAAATGGGTTGGTAATAGGGTAAAAATGACTGAGCCCGAGACTCATCCCGCAGTCGCTCTAGCAGCTCCATCTGTTTCTGCATTTCCTGGGACAGCTCGCGATTGTGAAAATAGAAGTTCGATTTGCCTTCGCGCTTAATGGTATACAGAGCCTGGTCTGCCTGTTCGAGAATGCTGTTGCCATCGCTGGAGCCATCATTAAAAAATACTATGCCAATGCTGCAGCTAATTTGAAATTTCTCTCCCTTGATAATAAAGGGCTCGCTAGCGGCATCGATAATTTTCTCCGCCACCTGGGCAATTTGCAGTCGTGCAGTCTCCCCTTCAGTGCCCAGGCGCTCTAGCAATACTACAAATTCGTCGCCACCCAGTCTCGCCACTGTCTCCTGGGTACGAATCACTTTGCGCAGGCGCTGGGCAAACAGGGTCAGAGCCAGATCGCCATAATGATGTCCGCGGCTATCGTTGATTTCCTTAAAATGATCCAGATCGATAAACAGCAGGGCACAGAAACTCTGAGTGCGCTGAGCCAGAGAGATCACTCGGTTGAGCTCTTCCATCAGCCGATGCCTGTTGGGAAGGCCAGTCAGGGGGTCAAAATAGGCCTGCTGTTTAATTCTGGTCTGCATGCGCACCCGGTCGGTCACATCCTCAACAAAGGAGGCTGCGCCTATCACATTCATCTCATCATCAAATAACGGAGTTTCGTTCCACTCGCAGACAATAATCTGGCCATCGCTGGTGATGTTTTCGGCTGTACCGGAAAAATCTTTGCCAAATAAAAACAGGTCGTGCTCAGCCTGCTCCATTAAAAAAGTTTTTTTATCCTCAAATAAAAAGTCTGTGGTGCGACCCAGTGCCTCAGATCGTGAAAAGCCGAAAATTGCGGTGGCAGCTGGATTCCAGCCAATAATCTCTCTATTTTGATTCCACTCAATAAACCCCAGCGGCGTCTGCTCGATCAGGCAGGTGATCTTATGGCTGGTATTGAGCGTGTGCTGACAGCGTTCCATTGCCCGCAGAGCTTTTAATGCGTGGCTGGCCAGAGCTCGACGGCAGTTGCTGTTGGCCATATCGACCAATAAATATAATACCAGCAGTGTCACAGGTGCCTGCATGGCCAGGCTGGGTATTTGCGTCACCAGACAGGCCGTGATTGAGCCATAGATACCTGCAGTGGTGAGCCGGCGTACCCAGGGAGTTTGCAGATACATCATTGGGCAGATGGCGCTAACAATGATGATAATGCTGCTGCTGAGAATGCCGTTCACCAGAGATCTGTTGCTGATAAACACAGGCCCTGCCAGGATCCAGACCAGACTAAAAACAACAATGGTAATGATTGCGATGGTGCCAGGATTGGCATAGCGGGGCGCAGTTAGCCACAGCAACAGATGGCTCGCGGTCAGGCCAATTGTCCAGGCAATTACTGTCAGATTGGGCTGAGTGCCAAAGCTGGCCAGTACCAGTGCCAGACCAGCCATTACAGATAGCGCAACACTGGCACCCAGATGGTTGACCAGGGTTTGGTCTAGCTCGAATTTTACGGACCGATCTGGGGGTGAAGAGCCTGTGGTTTGGGCATCCATGCTCTCACTGAGATCTGACTGATTGCTCGTCATCGGCTGCATCCTGCGGCTGATTTTATGACTTAACCTGATTATCGATACTTAAATATAGTCGCTAAAAGCAAAAAATGGGTGCCAATCACGATATTACTATGATTTAGCTGTGATTTTTCCTGTAAAAACAGCGACTTGCGCAAAGCCACTGTCCCGCATAAGCTGGGCCTGAAGGCGACTCATAATGCCTTTGTCGCAATACAGTCGATAGGTTTTTTGTCGATCCAGCTCATCGAGACGTTGCTCGAGGCTAAAAAAAGGAATGCAGAGAATCTGGTTGCTACCCATAGATAGAGGCTGTGCGTCGGCGTCTGCGGGATGGCGCACATCGATCAGAATATCCCCCTCTGCGAGCCGGGAGCTCTGTTCTATGGTGCCTGTGTTAGAGGAAACCATATAAAAACCTCAGGAAAAGATGACAGAAGTTACTCAGAGGGGCATTATAACGACGCGGCCGATAATAATACTATTTAAAAACAATTTTGCACCAAAATGGTGCGCATCCTGCAAATAGGCACCAATATGGTGCGATTTATTAGCTGTGCTTTTATTGAAGCGATCTCCCAGCTGCGCCAGTCGCAGTGTTTACGGTGATTGGAGTGGCCGTTCTGTAAGTTGCTCCATTGGCATGACTATTGCTATCTCTTTGAAGGAAAATCTAATACTACCTAAGTCATTTTGGTTTCAATGCGCCGGATGACTCTTTAAACAAAGCATTACTGATTCCATAGTGGAGGAAACAATGTCTGAGAAGACTCTAAATCTGATTAAAGATAGCGAAGCTCGTTGGGTTGACCTTCGATTCACTGATACCAAAGGTAAAGAGCAGCACGTATCGATTCCGATTAGTGAAGTAGGCGAAGATTTTTTTGTTGAAGGTAAAATGTTTGACGGTTCGTCTATTGCCGGTTGGAAGGGCATTAATGAATCAGACATGATCCTGATGCCTGATGACAGCACTGCAATTCTGGACCCGTTCACTGATGAGCCAACAGTTATTATCCGCTGTGGCATCGTTGAACCCTCTACTATGCAAGGCTACGAGCGCGATCCTCGCTCTATCGCGGAGCGCGCTGAGAAGTACCTCGAGTCCACTGGCCTGGGTGACACCGCATTCTTCGGTCCAGAACCTGAGTTCTTTGTATTCGACGATATCAAATGGGGTGCCGATATGAGCGGTGCCTTCTACAAAATCAACTCTGATGAAGCGGCCTGGTCTTCTTCTATGGAGCTAGCCGATGGCAACATGGGTCACCGTCCTGGTGTTAAAGGCGGTTACTTCCCCGTACCACCAGTAGACAGCCTGCACGATCTGCGTGCTGCCATGTGTGGTGCCATGGAGCAGATGGGCCTGGAAGTAGAGGTACATCACCACGAAGTAGGTACTGCTGGTCAGTGTGAGATCGGTATCCGTTTTGATACCCTGGTTAAGAAAGCCGACCAGGTGCAGATCATGAAGTACTGTGTACACAACGTAGCGCACGCCTATGGCAAGACTGCGACCTTTATGCCTAAGCCTGTCGTTGGTGACAACGGTTCTGGTATGCACTGTCACCAGTCTTTCTGGAAAGATGGCGAAAACCAGTTCGCTGGAGACGGCTATGCTGGACTGAGCGAAATGGCTCTGTTCTACATCGGTGGTATTATCAAGCACGCCAAGGCGATCAACGCCTTTGCCAATGCTTCAACTAACTCCTACAAGCGCCTGATCCCGGGCTTTGAAGCACCTGTAATGCTGGCTTACTCTGCCCGCAACCGCTCTGCTTCAATCCGTATCCCATACGTGCCAAGCCCCAAGGGCAAGCGTATCGAAGCGCGATTCGGTGATCCAACTGCTAACCCATACCTGATGTTTGCCTCTATGCTGATGGCAGGTCTTGACGGCATTAAGAACAAGATCCACCCAGGCGATGCAGCGGACAAAGATCTCTATGATCTGCCTGCTGAAGAAGCTGCGGCTATCCCTCAGGTTGCTGGCAGCCTGCGTGAAGCGCTGGATGCTCTTGATGCAGACCGCGAGTTCCTGACAGCTGGTGGTGTATTCACCGACGATATGATCGATGCCTACATCGAGCTGAAGATGGAAGAAGTCTACCGTGTTGAGCACACCACTCACCCGGTTGAGTTTGATATGTACTACAGCTGCTAAGTTTTTAGCACAGGCTGTTTTACAGCAAAATCGGACAGGCCCGTCATTCTTGGAATGGCGGGCTTTTTCTTTGCCAGCGGGTTTTCTAATATGGGTCTAATCTTTAAGTAGGCCTATGTGCAGGCTATTAGCTGCCAGGAGATCCCTATGAGAGTCTTGTGTTTTATTGCTGCTATAAGCAGCCTACCCGTCCTGGCAGAGGTGTACAAAGTGGTCGATGCCCAGGGCAATATCACCTATACAGATCAGCCCCAACCTGAGTCTCAGCTGGCTCCATTGGCTTTGCCGCCGGTTAATAAAATACCTGCGGCTGATCCTGGGCCCGCCAATAGGGGCGATCAGCCAGAGGCTACACAGTTCCCGCAGTCAGCACCTTTTACTGGTTATGCCCAGGCCTATATTCTGTCTCCGCAGCATGACCAGATCATTCCCAACCAGCAGCGCAATATTATTATTCAGCTCAGGCTGCAGCCCCAGCTTCAGCCTGGTCATAGGGTGCTGTTTGTGCGCAATGGTCAGCCCTGTGGGCCCCCTGTGAGCGCAACCGCCTATCAGCTGGATGATCTGGAGCGTGGCACCCATCAAATTAGTGCCCAGATACTGAGCGCGCAGGGCAGGGTTTTACTGTCTTTGGAGCCTGTCAGTATCCATGTGCAGCGACACTTTAAGCGGCAACCAAATCGCTAGTCTGAGCAGGATTCCAGGCCAAAGTTAGGGCTCAGGTCTAAGCCTCTCAGGGGTTTATTGATCTATTTACCCTTAAATTAAACCAATGCGCACCAAAATGGTGCATAATTCTCCCCGGGATCTTTTGCTTTCTTGTTGAGCGGCTCTGCAGGCCAGTAAAACAGGCCACTGTTTATCTTGGCGAGCCGCTAATATTGGCCTGCTTATTGCTACGTTAAAAACCAGAAAGCAAAACATAACCGGGCTGAACCCCTTTAAATAGACCACAGTGCGACACCTATGACTTCTGATCAGTTACACAGATTGTTGCTCGATAACCTGAATACGGCGGTGCTATTACTCAATGCCGATCTGCTTATCGAGTACACAAACCCAGCTGCTGAAGCGTTGATGCAGGCCAGTAGTCTGCGGCTGCGCGGTTATGAGGCTACCGATCTGTTTGTGGACAACAGAATGTCCCTGCATACATTGCAAGAGGCGCTCGAGACTGGAAGCCCTCATACCCGCCGGCATGAGTATCTGCGTCTGCCCAGCACTGAGAGCACACAGGTCGATTACACGGTCACTCCCGTGGAGTTGGACAAACAGCCCATGCTGCTGCTGGAAATGCAGCCCATTGATCGCTTTTTAAAGATTAACCGCGAAGAGGCGCTACTGTCAGTACATGACACCTCGAGAAGTCTAATACGCGGTTTAGCTCATGAGATTAAAAATCCTCTGGGAGGCATCCGCGGTGCCGCTCAGTTGCTTAACCAGATGATTGCAGAGCAGGGTCTGGACGACGAAACCAGAGAGCTCTGTCAGATTGTTACCACAGAGGCTGATCGCTTGCGCAATCTGGTGGATCGTCTACTGGGTCCCAACCACCTGCCACAGATGGAGACCATGAGTATCCATGAGGTTACAGAGCATGTGGCGGCATTAATCGAAGCTGAAACCCAGGGCAGCTTAAAGCTGGTTAGAGACTATGACCCCAGTATTCCAGATATCCAAGGTGATAGGGAGCAGCTTATTCAGGCGGTATTAAATGTTGCGCGTAACGCCATGCAGGCGGTCTTGGACTCGCCCCAGGCAAGTCCGAAAATTACCTTTCGTTCGCGAATTAAGCGCAGTTTCACTATTGCCGGACAGCACCATAAGGTGATCTGCCGGCTGGAGATTATCGACAATGGACCTGGTGTTTCCGAAGAGATCAAAGAGCGGATATTTTTCCCTATGATCAGCGGCCGCAGTGAGGGCTCCGGGCTGGGGCTTACCATAGCGCAAACCGCGGTCAATGGTCATCAGGGTATTATTGAATGTGAATCAGAGGCAGGTCACACCAGCTTCTCTATCTACCTCCCCATAAAGGTTTAATATGAGTATTAATTCAGAAATTTGGATAGCAGAAGACGATCGCTCGCTGCGCTGGGTCATGGAGAAAGCCATTACCAGAGACGGGATTGCCGTGCGCAGCTTTGAATCGGGCAATCACCTGTTGCAGGCACTAAAGACAGCCCAGCCTGAGATTATTATTTCCGATATTCGAATGCCTGGGATAGATGGCCTGCAGCTGTTGAGAGAGATACATAGCAACCGGCCGGATATCCCGGTGATTATTACCACGGCCCATTCAGACCTGGACAGTGCAGTAGCGGCCTATCAGGGCGGGGCATTTGAGTACCTGCCCAAGCCCTTTGATCTGGAAGAGTTGGTCGACGTTGCCCGTCGCGGGCTGTCTTTTTCCAAAGAGCAGCGATCACAGGCAGAGCCGGCTCAGGCTCAAAACGTAGCCAAGGAGATTATTGGTGAAGCTCCAGCCATGCAGGAAGTGTTTAGAGCCATAGGCCGTCTTTCCCAATCCAATATTACAGTGTTGATCAATGGCGAGTCTGGCACAGGTAAGGAACTGGTTGCTCAGGCTCTGCACAAGCACAGCCCCAGGCGCGAGAATAAATTTATTGCCCTGAATATGGCGGCTATACCCAATGATTTAATTGAGTCAGAGCTATTTGGTCATGAAAAAGGGGCCTTTACCGGCGCAGCTCAGCGTCGCGAAGGGCGCTTCGAGCAGTCTGACGGAGGCACATTGTTTCTCGATGAGATTGGCGATATGCCCCCCGAGGCTCAGACCAGGCTGCTGCGGGTGCTGGCCGATGGCGAGTTCTATCGAGTGGGTGGCCATACAGCCGTCAAGGTAGATGTGCGTATTATTGCTGCCACTCACCAAAATTTGGAGCAGCTGGTGGCGGAAAATCGCTTTCGTGAGGATCTCTTCCACCGTCTAAATGTTATCCGTGTGCACTTGCCCAAACTGGCCGATCGCCGCGAAGATATTCCCCAGCTGATGCAGCACTTCTTTTATCGGGCAGCCAAAGAGCTGGATATGGAGCCCAAGACGCTGTCCCAGGAAGCTGAGGACTTTTTCTTTAATTTGCCCTGGCCCGGCAATGTTCGCCAGTTGGAAAATATTTGCCGCTGGCTAACGGTCATGGCTGCAGGCCGAGAGGTGCTGTTAAGCGACCTGCCTCCGGAGTTACAGGCCGAGGATGCAGAGACAGAGAGTCGAGCTCAGGGTGATTGGCAGCAGATGTTAAAGCGCTGGAGTGAGCGTGAGCTAAAAATGGGTCGACGAGAGATACTATCCCAGGCAATTCCAGAGTTTGAGCGCACCATGATTGAGACCGCGCTGGCTCATACTGGTGGACGTAAAAAAGATGCTGCAGAGCTATTGGGCTGGGGACGCAATACTCTAACCCGGAAATTGCAGGAATATAGCATGGAGAGCAAAGCGCTCTAGGTTTTGTGGAGCCCCCAGATTCTGTGCCTTAAAACGTAAAAAACCCGCTGATTAAAGCGGGTTTTTTACTCGGGCACTAAATGTTGATTAGTGCTGGGTTTCTTCGCTCTCAGACTCACTTTCAGCCTGGGCAGCTGCCTGCTGAACAGCAGAGGCAAACAGAGCGTCAAAATTGATTGGCGGAATCATCAGGGGAGGGAAAGAACCCTTGGTTAAAATATTGTCGATCGCTTCGCGAGCATAGGGAAACAGCAGATTTGGACAGGTAGTATTGAGTACCTGAGTCAGCTGCTGGTCTACAAAGCCCTGAATAGTGAACAGGCCGGCCTGCTCAACTTCGATCAGATAGATAGTCTCTTCATCGCTGCTTACGGTGATGGTCAGGCGCAGGCTTACTTCAAACACATCCTCTTCAATCTTGGCTGATTTGGTGCTTAGATCCTGATTGACTTTTGGTTGCCACTGTTTGGTAAAAGCCGCTGGGCCCTGTGGCGTCTCATAAGAGAGGTCCTTTAGGTAAATGCGCTGGATTGCGAATTTTGGCTCTGATGCCGGTGCTTCCGCTGCTGCTGCTGTTTCTTCTGTCATGATTGTTAACCTTTTTAATTGCTATTTAAGTGGCCCTATAGAATCTATATGGAGCCGCTTTGGACTAATTCAACCCCCGGTGCTGATCAGCGAGTCAAGCCCGCCCTGCATATCCAGATCTCGCAGCTCTGTAAAGCCGCCAAGATGATCATCACCTATCCAGATCTGCGGCACTGTGTGCCTTGAGCTGCGATCCATTACCGCGGATCTAAGCTGCGGATCTGAGTCCAGAGGTATGTCTTCAAATTCAATGCCTTTGTTGTTCAACAGGCGGCGAGCCTGGATGCAAAACGGGCAGAACCTGGTTCCGTAAAGTACTACTTGCGACATGCTGTATCCTTTATTTGGCTAGTCCCTTACCACCGGCATGCTCTGGGCCTGCCATTCGCTCATGCCGCCGCTGAGTCGGCGCACGTTGTAGCCTTCTTTGCTAAATTTTCTACCAACGCCTCCGGCATGCTGACCCATGCTGTCGGCCATAACCAGCACCTTGCTGCGCGATTTCTCGAGCTCTGCCATGCGGCCGTCCACCTTGTTGTGAGGAATATTAACAGCGCCATGTATATGGCCAGCCTGAAACTCGTTGGCTGGGCGAACATCTACCAGCACAGCCGTATCGGCATTCATCATGGCCACCAGCTCATTGGCTGAAACTGGCTTGCCGCCCTTGCTGCGTTCTGTCCAGATAAATATATAGATCAGGCCCATCAGAACGCTGAAGAGCACCCATTGTTCACTAACAAAGATAAAGATATCCACTGAATTAGACTCTCGATTAATTAACTTTATGAACGTTCACTCTGTCGTCGATAACAGCGAGCGGCGCAGTATACACAGGAATGCATTGCTTAGGAATTCTGTGCGCAGGATTAACTCCAGCGCTGCCATATCGGGGTGCAGCTATCAGGCAGTGGCGCCACCATGCCCAAGGCTGCCCAGGGTTGCTGATCTGAGTGAAAATCGGATCCGCAGGAGGCAAGCAGACCGTGTCTGTTGCAAAGTCGTGCCATATCCCTGGTAACCGATGGGATTTGTAACCCAGAGATAACTTCAATGGCCTCGCCGCCTACTGCGGCAAAATCTGTGATCAACTGATTGATCTTAGTGCCTGTCATTTTGTATTTAGTGGGATGAGCCAGCACCGCAACACCACCGGCATCGCGTATCCAGGCCACTACCTGAGAAAGATCAGCCCACTGCTCCTTGATATCCCCCGCCTTGCCAGCACCCAGATACTTTTTAAATGCCTGCTGTATATTGCTGACTGCACCCATGGCCACCAGATGCTGAGCAAAGTGGGGTCGCCCTACCTGGCCGCCAGAGGTAAAATTCTTGGCGCCAGTCAGACAGTCGTCAAAACCCAGACGACAGAGCCTCTCGGCAATTTTCTCCGCCCGCTCCTCGCGCGCTTGAGACTGCTGCTTCACGCCCTCCTGAATTGCCGCGCTGGACAGGTCCAGATTAAGGCCAACAACATGTATGCCAAACTTGTTCCAGTAACTGGAAAACTCTATACCTGGGATCAGCCTGAGATCTGTACTGGGCGCCCGCGCGGTCTCGTAGGCCTGGATGCTGTCGTGATCGGTAATCGACAGCATATTAATATTGCGCTCTACCGCGAGCGCAATAAGCTCGGCGGGCGACAGGTTGCCGTCGGAAACATTGGTATGGCAGTGCAGATCTACATTCATAGGCGCAAAAATCTAAAATAAAAACTCAAATTAACTGGCCAGCATTGTACCAGCACAGTCAGGCTTTATACTTAATCAATGGAAAAGACAGAATTTATAGAGCCTATCACAGCACAGCAGCAAGCTGAGGTTGTCGAAGCCACAGATCGCTGTATTGCTCTGGCTTCAGACTACTATGGCCGCGACTTTGCCCGCGTCACCGTAGACTTTGATCTCAAAGGCAAATGCGCCGGCATGTACCAGGCCAGCCGCAAACAGCGGCGCATTAGATACAATCCCTGGCTGTTTGCCAAATATTATCAGGACAGTCTCAATGATACGGTAACCCATGAGGTGGCCCACTATATTGTCGACTGCCTCTATGGTTCCCGACGTGTTAAACCCCATGGGCCGGAATGGAAGGGCATTATGCTTGATCTGGGCGGCATTCCCAGAGCCACTGGTAACTATGACTTAAGTGGTATTCCTATGCGCCAGTACCAGCGCTTCTCATACCGCTGTAGCTGCAGAACTCACCAGCTGACCATTATGCGCCACCGAAAGATTCAGCTGGGCCGAGCCAAGTATCTGTGCCAGTTCTGTCATGGTCCCCTAAAGCCAGCATGACTAAGTCAACCCCGGCCACTTCTCCGGCCCCTGAGTCAGCCTCTGGGGCAGATCAATGGTATGTGTACATAGTGCGGGCAAGTGATCAGACCCTGTATACGGGCATCACAACTGATCCCCGACGGCGCCTGGCTGAGCACCAGTCTGGCAAGGCTGGGGCAAAATACTTTCGCGGTCGTAAAGCTGTGGAAATGGTGCATATAGAACAGGGCTACAACCGCAGTACCGCGGCTAGTCGAGAGGCCGTCATTAAAAAGCTTAGTCGGGCCGAAAAGCTGGTGTTGATTGGCGACAAATAACAAATGTATATACAGAAATATATTGTCAAGTCAGTTTTTGAGCCATTATAAATTAACTTTTAAATTATAAAGCTGGCTTTTTCGCCGAATTTTACGTACAAATAGCGGTAGTTATAGATAGCGCAGGAAAATTTAATTGTATATACAGGTATATATGTATATACATATATTTGCAGGTACATAACTATGGTGAAAACTACCCTAAAGCTACCTCAGTACGAGCTGATAAAGCAGTATCTGAAGCATCAGATTGAGTCGGGTGAATGGCCTATTGGCTATCAAACCCCATCTGAAAATAAGCTTGCCGAGCAATTCTCTGTCAGTCGGATGACCGCGCGCAGGGCTTTGCAGGAGCTCGCAGACCAGGGCTTGCTATCGCGCACAGCGGGCTCCGGGAGCTTTGTTGCCAGGCCAGAGTCTCAGACTGCCAGTTTTGAGATTATTGATCTGGTGGAGCGGGCACGTCAGGCAGGGTATTACAGTAATCGTCTGCTGGGTATAGAAACTGTGGCTGCCAGCCGTCAAATGGCAGAGCTGATGCGACTGGACTCAAAGCAGCCAGTCTATCAATTAAGCATGCTCCATCTGGAGCGCAATCGCCCCCTGGTACTGCAACAGCTGTGGGTTAATATCGAGCTGGCACCGGCGCTGCCCAAACAGACATTTAATAAGATAACCCCAGATGCCTATCTAGATTGGTTTGTCCCCAGCACCTCAGTGGACTACCAACTGATGGCTGTGGATCCAAGCCCTGAACAGCGCGATCAGCTGGCCCTTGCAAGCCAGGGTTCATCGATCTGCATGCAGCTTAATCGGCGCTGTTGGTGCCACCAGCAGGTATTGAGTATTTCGGCTTGTATTATGCCCGCTGATTTTTATCAGCTGGGACACAATCTGTTATAACAGGGGCAGTGGCTTGCCTAGGTAATAATGCCACCGCCTGAGCCGCCCATGCCACCCTGGCCACCCTGCCCGGGCACTACAATCTGTGAAGCCTGCTCGCGGCGCATGCGCTCCATCTCTTTGGCGGCCTCTTCAACGGCTATAGCCGCCTTGCCGGCAAAGTCTTCGGCTGCCTCACCAATACTGTTCCCATCCAGGGCAAAGTTTAGGGGTATAGCTCCCATGGGGGTCATTACCTGGGCCGAACCGAAAAAGCTAACTGGTCGCTCTGGGTCATCAGAGCCATCGGCGCATACCGGAATCAGTTTGCGTATAGCACCCATCTTCTGGTCTGTGTAGTTTTCTTCGCGGAACAACCCGTTGGGGTCCATTGCATTTTCGGTTTCAGTACTCATGATGGAATCGTCAAAGCCTTAGGTAGTTTAGATTAATAAAAACAGCCGTCACCCTAACAGACCTGCCTGCAAAGCTCTACACAGATTGAGACTCCAGACCGCGAGCCAACAGGGCGCTAGCAGCAATCAACAGAGAAGACATCAGCAGGCAGCTAACAAGCCCAAACTGCTGATAAATTAGCCCCGACAGCAGAGTGCCCAGCAGCCGGCCCCCGGCATTTGCCATATAGTAAAAACCCACATCCAAAGAGGCTGACTCGCGCTGAGCCAGAGCCAGTATCAGATAGGAATGTACGCTGGAGTTGATAGCAAATACAGCACCAAAAATAAGCAGGCCAATCACCAGAACCAATCCGGGATTAATACCAGTAGCCAGGCCAAAGGCAATGACACAGGGCAATAAGCTAAGCAGCGCGGCCCACAAAAACAACGTATTACCGCCGGGCGTCCGGGCCCCGGTAACCCTGGGAGCCATGGCCTGGATGCCGCCATAGATAATGACCCAGGCGGCCATCAAACTGCCCACCTGCACCGGTGACCAACCCAGCTGGCTTTGCAGAAATACGGGCAGAGCTACAACAAACCAAATATCTCGAGAACAAAATAGAAATAGCCTTGCGGCGGAGAGTCGATTGACTCCTGCGCTGGTAGACAGGCTCTTGGTAAATGAGCGCCTGTTGCTGCCCGGCTGATGGTCTAGCAGCCAGATGCCCAATACTAGAGTCATCAGCAATAATATTAGGAGAGCGGCGATACTGCCCTGAAAGCCCACTGCAGCTAATAGTGCCCCACCAAGAAAATAACCCAGCCCCTTGAGCGCATTTTTCGATCCGGTGAGCAGGGCCACCCAGCGATAAAGTTTGCCCTGTTGGTTATCGGAAACCAGCGTTTTAATGCTGCTTTTAGCAGCCATTTTATTGAGATCTTTGGCAATACCGGAAATTGCCTGGGCAATCATCACATAGATCACGGTCAGTACTGAGGGGTCTGCCAGCAATAACGCCAGGGCAAAAATTTGCAGGCCCAGGCCCAGTTGCATGGTCCGGGTCAGACCAAACCTGGATCCCAGCCAGCCACCATAAAGGTTGGTGATCACACCAAAAAATTCATAGAGCAAAAACAGGCTGGCAATTTCCAGGGGGCTGTAGCCGAGATTGTGAAAAAATAGCAGCACCAGCATGCGCAGGGCGCCATCAGTCAGGGTAAAGGCCCAGTAGCTGAGAGTGACCGTAATGTACTGGGCAAATGGTGAGCGCATGGACATTGCGGGCCCAGTGTTTAGATAGACCGGGCGACTTTACCCGCCAGCTCCATCATGCGATTTACATATCCGATCTCATTGTCATACCAGATTAATAATTTCACCTGGCTATTGTTGACTACCATGGTCGACAGGCCATCGACAATGCCTGAGCGGCGATCATTAGTATAGTCAACCGACACCAGTGGCCGCTCCTCAAAGCCGAGAATACCTTTGAGGCGCCCTTCGGCTGCGGCTCGCAACGCGCCATTGATCTGCTCAACACTGACCTGCTGTTGCAGTTCAAATACAAAATCTGTCAGTGAGGCATTGGCCAGAGGTACGCGCACGGCCAGTCCATTTAATTTGCCCTTCAACTCCGGGAATATCTCGGTAATAGCGGTTGCCGACCCGGTGCTGGTGGGAATCAGAGACATGCTGCTGGCGCGGGCACGGCGCAGGTCACTGTGATATTCGTCGAGAATGCTCTGGGTATTGGTGATATCGTGAATAGTAGTAATAGATCCGTGCTCTATACCAAAAGTGTTGTGAAGAACATCAATTACCGGCGCCAGGCAGTTGGTTGTGCAAGAGGCTGCAGTGACAATATTCTGGCCCTGATATTTATGGTCATTAACGCCCATAACCACATTGATCACCCGCTCCTCTGGTAGGCCTTTGATAGGGGCTGATACCAAAACTTTTTTGATTCCCTGGGCAAAGTAGGGTGCCAGTTTGGCTTCAGTTTTAAACTTACCAGTACATTCTACGACCAGGTCGACACCAGCAGAGGCCCAGGGTGTCTCATCAATCGACTGACATTGAGAATAGCCAATGTTCTGCCCATCAATGCTAATTTGGCTGCCCGAGGCATCGGCAGCAATGTCTCTGTCCCAGGTGCCATGCACTGAGTCAAACTGCAGCAAATGGGCGGCACTGGCAGCATCTCCGGCACATTCATTGATATGTACTACCTCAAAGTCTGCAGCACCCCAGGATTCCCGCAACGCCAAGCGGCCAATACGGCCAAAACCATTAATACCTACTTTAACTGTCATACGATCTCACTATTGGTTAACTCTCCGAGATATATTACTCGGCATTTTTTACAAAAATATGTCGCAGCTGCGGGGCCCGAGCAGTTCACAGTATTACATCATAGATGATTATTTGGGAACTGGATAACAGCAAGGTTGCGACCCTATCGAGAGAATCCTATTGCCGATAAGCCTTAAATAAATTGCTCACTACAGCAGCTGCGATAGTTTTTTAGAGCAGGGACTGTAGCCAGCGAATATTGAGGAAAGGACTCATGAATTTATTCAGTTTTGCCAGCTTAGCTACCATCGCCATAGGCACATTATTTGGCGCATCAATCGGACTTTTTGCTTACGGCGCTGACATGTGGACCAGCTCGGGTATTGGCTTTGGTGTTGGAACCTGCGTCGCTCTCAGTGAGCTATTTCCGGTATTTGACTAGCCAGACCTAAACCTAGCAGACCCAAACTCTCCCCCATTAGGCCACCAGTAGGTGGCCTTTTTTTATCTTTAAGATGACCTGGGCTTAGTGTTCATGTCCGCCGTGACCAACCACATGGCCATGCTCCAGCTCTTCCTCAGTAGCATCGCGAACAGCTTCAATAGACACATCAAAATTAAGGTTCTTGCCCGCCAGGGGATGGTTTCCATCAACAGTTACAGTTTCATCCGACACTGCGGTAACAGTGACAGGAACCGTGCCACCCTGACCAGTCTGGGCTTCAAACTGCATACCGACTTCGATCTCATCAACACCCTGAAATGAGGTGCGCGGCACGTCTTGAATCAGCTCATTCTGAACCTCACCATAGCCTTCGGCTGCAGATACGGCCACCGACATGGAATCACCCACTGCCTTGCCTGTAAGTGCGTTTTCCAGGCCAGGAATAATATTGCCAGCGCCATGCAGATAGGCCAGCGGTTCTTTGCCAGCAGAGCTGTCGAGCTGCTGTCCGTCGTCATCAGTTAGAGTGTAGTGAAAGCTTACGGCGCTGTTCTCTTTGATAGTCATGCTAAATTTTTCCAGTGGGTAATAAAGCCGCCATTATGCGTGAACAGCCGAAAAATATCGAATAGACAAACAAAAGATGCACAGGCCTAATGCTTCTGTCATATTTATGTCATATCCCAGTCATTTAATGGAGGCATACAAAGATGAAAGAAGAGATCAATATTATGCCCAAGCATACGATCTTGCTGGTCGATGACGAAGAGGCGATCAGAGACATGCTCAGTATTGCACTAGAGGCTGCGGACTATAATGTGCTGCAGGCGGAGAATGCTCAGCAGGCCCATGCAATTATTATTGACCGCCATCCTGATCTGGTTCTCCTGGACTGGATGATGCCCGGCACAACAGGCCTGGAACTGCTGCGTCGTCTCAAGCGCGATGAGCTGACTGAAAGAGTGCCAGTGATTATGCTGACCGCTAAAGCCGAGGAGGACAGTAAGATATCTGGGCTGGATGCTGGCGCTGATGACTATATTGCCAAGCCTTTTTCTCCCCGCGAGCTGATTTCCAGAGTCAAGGCGGTGCTGCGCCGTATTGGCCGGGAAGAGCTCAAAGATCCCATTCACGTGGGGGACATGGTGTTTGATCCTATCGGACACCGTGTCAATATTGGTAGTCAACCGGTCAATTTAGGGCCTACAGAATATCGACTGTTGCAATTCTTCCTCACCCATCAGGAGCGAGTCTACTCCAGAGATCAGATTCTGGACTATGTCTGGGGTGGCAATGTCTATCTGGATGAGCGCACGGTGGATGTGCATATTCGCCGTTTGCGCAAAGCAATTTCGGTTGCAGGTCATGACAACTATGTGCAGACTGTGCGCGGAGCTGGGTATCGTTTCTCAACACAGATACAGACTGCATAATTAAAGTGCAGTTGATCATGCACTGTAAAGGGGTCAGATTCATTGCGACCAGGAATGTCTACAGAGATATGGCGTATAGTCCTGGTCGGGCTATTTACCCTGTTCTTTGGTTGGAGTCTGGGCTATACCCTTGAAATCATCCTTATAGGTGCAGGCTGCTATCTGCTCTGGACCTTCAGCATAATCTCCAAATTATTTGATTGGATCGACAAAGGGATGCGGGGTATTCCCCCTGATGCCGGCGGTGTCTGGGGTGAAATCAGCGACACCCTCAATCGCCAGCGTCGTCGTCATCGTCGCGCTCTTGAAAAGATGCGTCATACCATCAAACGGGTCACTCGGGTTACCGAGGCCTTGGAAGAGGGTGTTCTGGTGCTGCGCAGTGACCTTACCCTTGACTGGTGGAATAGTTCGGCCAAGAAGTTGTTGGGTTTAAGGTCCTCTGACAGAGGAAGCGCCATTATCAATTTAATTCGCGATCCGCAATTTGTCGCCTATATCCATCAGCCTGAATTTGTCGGCAGCATTCAGATGCCATCCTCCAGCTATGAGGGTAGGCTGCTGGAATTTACTGCATCCTATTTTGGTGATAACGAGATTGTGCTGGTCATTGCTGATATAACCCGCATAAATAATCTTGAGACGGTACGCAAAGAGTTTGTCGGCAATATATCCCATGAGTTGCGCACCCCATTAACGGTCATACGCGGCTATATCGAGACATTGCAGGGCCTGCCCAATAACACAGACACAGTCGACCGAGCCTTTAAACAGATGGCAACTCAGGTCAATCGCATGCAGTCACTGGCCGATGATTTAATTTTGTTGTCCCGTTTAGAGGGGGCCGAGTATCAGGGCAATGGAAAGCCGGATGCTCAGCAGAGCTATCCGTCAACAAATCTATTTAATCTATTGTCTGAGATTATGCTTGAAGCCGAGCA